>Ga0157378_10002836_pt1 | contig 15447 bp, 12 predicted proteins | sample M65metaG_FD_115309 | JGI IMG/M metagenome (GOLD analysis project Ga0157378, IMG submission 115309) | Miscanthus rhizosphere microbial communities from Kellogg Biological Station, Michigan, USA - M6-5 metaG | ecosystem: Host-associated > Plants > Roots > Rhizosphere > Soil | place: USA: Michigan...
AGACAGCCTCACCATCCGTCAATCGATCCCGATTCCGCTCTGATTCCAATGGTCTGCAGCCGACGGGCCCTCACCCTTCCGGAGCCTCCCAGAAGCCCGGTTATCTTTTGCGTTCGAGGAGTAGCTTCGCCGCTTTTGGCAAACGCCTATCTTCATTACGTATTTGACCTGTGGGTCCAAGCTTGGCGCCAAAAACGGGCACACGGCGACCTAATCGTCGTGCGCTTCGCTGATGACATCGTGGTGGGCTTTAACAGTAAAGCGGACGCCGATCAGTTTCGGGCGGAACTCACGGAACGAATGAGGAAGTTCAAGCTGGAACTGCATCCCGAGAAAACGCGGCTGCTGGAGTTTGGTCCGTTCGCGATCAATAACCGGCAAAGGCGTGGAGAAGGGAAGCCGGAGACGTTCAACTTTCTTGGCTTTACGCACATCTGCGTGAAGAAGAGAAGCAACGGAATGTATACGGTGTTGCGGCAAACGATCCGCAAAAGGTTGCAAGTAAAGCTGAACGAGGTGAAAGCCGAACTTCAGCGACGCATGCACGAACCCATCCCTGAACTGGGCCAATGGCTGCAAGCGGTGGTGCGTGGGCACATACGGTACTACGGCGTGCCCCTGAACCAAAACGCGCTGTGGATCTTCGGTTCCAAGTCGGACGGCTCTGGCATCGCGCGCTGTCGCGGCGCAGTCAGAACGGCCGCGTCCTCTGGGATCGCATGCGGCGCCTCATCAATCGCTGGCTGCCTGTGCCTATCGTCTGTCATCCCTATCCTCTCCATCGCATGGGCGTCATCACCTAAGGCAAGAACCGGATGCGGCAGTGCCGCTCGTCCGGATCCGTGGAGGGGGTTGTGGGCTAATCATGATCCCTACTCCGACTCAATTGCCTTGTTAATGTCTCCAGCGGAGCCGATGTCCGAGTTGACGACGCAACCTTTCCAGGTCTCGTGACAATAGCGGTTGCGACGAGTCTGAAAGCAGTGCCGCCCGGAGGACACGCGCCAAACACTGGACGGGCTGACGGCCACCACGTCGGCGCCCGGTAGCCTTCCAGCGGATGGTCCAGGTGAAAGCTGACGATGGCCTGTTTTTCCCACGGCTGTAGCCAGAAAGCGAGGAACCCAACCCTTGTGTCCATTGACCCGTCCGTAGCGCGCTCGCGCCGACAAGATCGAAGTTTTGTCCTCCAGTACAGCAGTCGACCGCCGACTAGGTCGTGTCGTCCATGCGTCCGGCTGTTCGGATGTCGCTTTCCTTGCGCATGGTACACACCCTCGGCCAGCGCTGCGTGTTCCAGAAGTTGATCTACTTCTTTCATCCAGGGTTCCCACAGGTCTTCGATGTCCTTTGCCAGTCCGCTGTGCCACAAACTTGGTTGCCGATGTCGAAGTCGGATCACGCTGCCTCCTTCAGACGCAGCATCAACAGGAAAAGCTACATTTCAACGTTGCACAGCCAAACGAAAATTCGCAAACAGGCACTACGATGCTCAATATTTGCGAGGGAAAGTAGCTAGGAGTGCGTGCGAGGGGCGGCGCTATTCCTTATTAGCGTCTTCGCTTTGGACGCGCCCCAGGACAACAGCGCGCTTCGCGAAATATAATTGTCTCTAACCTCGGAAAGATATCTTCGGAGCGCGGCCTTGGTACGGTATCCGAGCTTGTTGTTGGCTGGAATCAAATCGAGATTGTTCGAGTAAGCGATTCGCACATCCGCACGCTCTCTCGGACGCAACTTCGCATCCCATGCGAGATAATTCCCTTCATAGTGAAAGGCGACTGGCGTCTGATTTACGGTAACTGCTCGCACACAGTCGCCATCACTTTCTTCCTTAACAAACAGAACGTCGCGTGGCTCGCTACTTGAATTCTCAAGAATCAGCTGCTCGGCGAACATCTGCACGACGCTGCTTGCGTCGCCCTGATGATGGGCTTTATAGCTACAGCGGATCGCTTCGCCGAGGGGACGCCAGCGAAGATTCCACTTCAAGGCATTGAGTTGCGCGATGAACTCCACCAGGCCCCGGCCATGTTCACGGAAAATGTCGTGGTGCGCGACCAAAAGGCATGGCTTGCCCAGCAACCCATCAAACGCCATATTTTCGATTCCGTGATTCAAGTAGCGCCGCGTGTAGATGGGAAAGGTCCCGTACTTCATGATTGCCACATCCCACAAGTCCGCAATGGTAGTCTCGTTCTTGGCGCCGTTGGAGGGCGCAACTTCGGTGTTCACCGCCGCAAGGAAACCATTCAGCTTCAGAGCGCGCCCTGTCTCCGGCGAGAATGCCCCCTGGGGAAAAACCATGACACGGGAATGGTCCAGGGCCGTTCTTTGATGCAGCAGCTCCATCCGCTGTTCCGCGGTCTTTATTATGCAGTTCAATCGAGGCGTGGACCGGATGGCCAGTTCGCCGCCGGTGTGATCGGAACCGTGAACGCAGATAGACAACAGGTCGGGACGTTGTTGGAAAAGGTCTACGGTACGGGAATTCGTTCGCCGACAATTCCAAGGAATGAACGCGACGGTCGTGGAAAAATTATGTTTCTCCATGAGTTCCAACGCCTCGCGAAACTCCAGAAAGCCATAGCGGGGCTTGAGCGGAGGATCATCGACGATCAGGCATCCGCTTGTCTCAGGGCAACTCCACCAAATATTCCGAAAAGCCGAGCGGACGTACATGGTGATCGGAACAGCCTGGCAAAAATGCTTCTTCACGTCGAAGTACATTGAGGAAAAGGATGCCACGTCGAGCGTCTCGGCGCAGGCCGACAAGTAAAATCGGGCTCCCTTGCACGTGACCTCCAGGAACGCTAACGCGTCATTCGCGGCGATAATGCTGCGAACTGTGTCGCGAGGCGCAATATCAAACACTACTCCGTCCTCGCTGACTTCCGCTGGCACTTGCATTCCCGACATGGGACCGCACATCTCGGGAAAATCGGCTGTAATGAACATAGCGGCCTGTTGCGCTTTCAACCTACCAAGGTTGGCCTCCGGATCACCGGTCAAAAAGCGCAGCAGGGCTTTGTGCTCCTCCGTGTTTTGGAAGCCGTAGAGATATACCGAATCGGCATCCGTGATCCAAGTAGGCAAAACGGCGTGGGAACCAATGGCTTCCGCCAAACAGGACGCCGAACTCAGAATGCAGAACTGGCCCCTGTTTCCACTCGAGGGCAAGGCGGTGGTAATTTCGCCGACGCCTAGCGCGATCCACGGTATGCCAAAGAAATCGAGGAGCTTCGCGAGGTTAGGGTCGTCAGGCGAGGATTTTTTCCCGCAAAACAGCAGGGCTCTCGGCATTTGCGAAGCAAGAACTCTCGGGTCATTCTGAGACTTCAGCACGGACCACCTACTCGCGTTCACATGCATTTGCAACGCGATGCCCATTTTTTCGGGAAACCACCAGCGAGCGCATGGCGTAGCTTGGCACGACGGCGTTCAGCAGCGGCGTCAACGTCCTCATGACAAATGTGAGACTTGGCCCTGCCGAGTGGGGTATCCAACAGAAATTATCTACCCTCAGAAGTTCAAACCCAGTGGAGGCAAATGGGCGTTTGTATTCCTCGAGAGTGGGCAAATAGTATGCCAACTTCTCTTTGGTCAGCCAGTCCCTTATGGTGCTGCGAAAAGCAGGAAACTTATTATTCATATCGATGACTACACAAACGCCGCTATCGGTCAGAAGGCTATATATCTCCTTCGCACATTTCTCGTCAGTCTTCAGGCGAATGCAGTAGCGGATTGTGTTAACGCCCAATATGAAATCAAACGATCCAAGAAGCGATTCTTCCGCTAGTCCCAGCGCCTTTGTCAGATCCTCGACGAGATTTTCGTTTTTCGCTACGCAAAAGCGAACTTTCTCTATTTGCTCAGGCGTGAGGTATTTTTTTGCGTCTTGATTGGCAGCAGCGATTAACGTCGCGGAAAAGTCCGTTCCGTAAGCGCATTCCAGAGTGATTCCCCGCCGCGCGAGCAAGGAAACCAGTTGCACCAGATTCATGCCGCCGCCGCAACCGAACTCCCATACACGAATCCCTTTCTGGAGCTTGGACTTAGGGATGCACTTCTCGATGAAGTCGAGATAGATGTCTCCATAGTCGTGGTCCAAGAGGTAACTGATGCCGTTGCCGGCGGTGTCTTTCGTGTATTTTCGGATGCTGGCTTCGCTGCTGTATTCCCTGAGGAAATCGCGGTTCAACCTTGCCTCAGTTTCCTTATGCACGGCTATCCTCACTGACGCATTGCGAGGCGGGGCTTAAGTGCTAAAGCTTAGCACGGAACCTGGGAACAGAGGCCAACAATCGGCCAACAATCGGGTTCATCCGGAAGCGTGACAGCGCCTCACCCAGATTCTGGATGAACGCCTCAGACTGAAACACGTCTGCGTCCTGGCGCATGCTCGCCGGCGGCACCTTAGGATCCATTTCGTCCAATTGGAATTCCCGCGCAACATCTTCGATCGATCTTTTGCTTTTGGTCTACGAAGAACTTGATCAGAGCGTGCTCGCACAACAGGTTGATCACACGCGGAATGCCCATCGAATTTCTACAGGGACTGGACCTGACGAAGTATAGTGAAGAAGCTGGTGATTGGTGCGGGGATGTATATCTGTTGGGTGAATCGCGCGATTCTTGGGACCAGAGCTTTCATGGATTCAAGCCCTATTACGCTGTGGCACTGTTTTTCAAAGAACCTATCGCGCTTCAGGGCCTGTTTCTCTGTGTCCTGGTCTGGATCTGGAAGAATCGCACTCTCGAGGAGTTCCTGTTCGGAGAAGGACTGCTGCTAGCGGCTGCTGCAATTCTACTGTCGTGGTTTTCGTTCTTCAGCAGAAAGCAGATTGGCACCAGACACATCCACCAGCCTTAGCCATTGAGACCATAATTGCCGGAGCATCCTTTTCGTCGAAGCCAAAAGCTGAAAATGTCGTCCTTTCCATTTTAATTTTGTGGTTGGTTGTGTCGGTTGGAAGCTGCTATCCCCCAGATGATTCCGTATAGGAGGGAATGGGTTCCGGACCGGCGCTTTTCCTACAGAATTCTCGCCGCCAGCAATCTCGACTGGGGACAGGACCGCTGTCGTCGACGAATTTATCAGGAAGAATCCTGATGTGATTCACTTGTCGGTAATCAAAAGTAGGTCTGAACCATCTAGACCAAATGGGAGTAAACACGGATGCTGCCTGTTCTGAGCAACTGAACCGCGTCCTTTACTTGTGGAAGGACATTCAGCGGAGGTGAAATGACGGCATCGATGCAAGTTAAGGCTTAGTGCAGGTCGTCTTTTGGCCGCCACAAACGTTAGCGAAAGCCGCGCTAACCACCGTGCTGTCACTATACCCTGTTCCACCTGCGACGGCCTTAATCGTCATGTTTCCGGAGACCGTAATCGGCCCAGAATAGAGCGTTCCGACCGTACACCCGGTTGTTCCATTGGTTAAGGGAATTGTACCGTTTGTCGTATAACAAAGGATCGCACCGATTGAATTCGAAAAGATTGTTATGGGTTCTGAGGAAGTCCCGGCCGGCGGTGAAAAACTCGGCGTGAGCGCATAATCGCTCTGCAGCGTGACTATGGACTCGGCAGGAACCGAGTAGTGGATTATGCCATCAATTACTGCCACCGAAGGTTGCTGGGCGAGATTCAGGTTTGCGGAAGTGACCCACGGTATCACAACAGAGCCCATCTGTTCCCCGACGCTAATTCTTTGGTTTGAACGGAACCGACCTTGGTTGATGATCACAATCACAGACTGGGTTCCGCTCGCGTTCTGAAAAGCGGTCGTTGGCAATCCAAACGGATTTGTAACCTCAACCATATGCCATCCTGGGCGAACGAATTTGCTCCAGTTCCCCATAACATATGCCCGCTTGGCTATATTCCCGCTTTGATCCGTCAGTCCCTCATTGTTGTTTACGGCCAGAGCGCCAACGTTATGGAGTGAAAAGTACAGCCACGCGCTCACGCCGCCAATCGTCAAATGCTGGTGAATTATCAAGGCCCATTTCAATGCGTCGTTGATACTGCCGTCGTAAGGGGGCGAGACACCGGAGACCTCGGTTTGCCAAACGTGCTGGCGATATCCGTAATTTGGCCGCGCAACCGGGCGGGCGCCATATGCGTGCATCGCCAACACTCCAACCTCCCGTGCCACAGCGGAATCGGCCATGGTCGCAGCCGCGAAGCCGCCATAGTCGCTTGTAAATCCGGAAGGCTCTGGGAAAACGATTTTGGCCGAAGGGCAACTGGAAGTGTGAATGGCCGAGTAAAGGTAAGGTATGAAATCATGGAACTGCTGAGCGCTCCATAAAGCCGTCGTGTATTGATTGCTCATGTCCGGTTCATTTTGAGGACTGATGTGCGTCACGTTCACGCCAAACTGTGCAGCGTACGAACAGAAGGAAGCCAGAATCGACGCCAGCGAAGAATAGTTCGCGCTGCCCCCTAAGAAAGTTCCGCCTTGGTAGTAACGGCCGTTGCTTTTCATGGAACCGGGAGGACTGCCTGAGGTGGCCAAGACGGTGGTCACGCCGCGTGCGATCGCTTGCCGCACGGTAAGGATATCGGCACTGCGATTGGTTGGCCCGAAAGCCACGCTTTGGCAGTTGGCCGGATTCACCTTATATCCCAAGGAACTCAGGTAGGTTTCAGTTTCCGTGCAATCCTGCAGGGTGGGAATAATTACTGTCCGGACGATGGAAAACCCAAGTCCAGACGGGGAAAAAAAAAATCAGCTTCTGAAGAGGTTAACGGAACTTCGGACGCTTGCGTTGCTCCGAAGCCGTCCATCGTTTGAAGGGTAGTGCCCCAACGGATAAACACTGGAGCGATCGGGCACAAGGCTCGGAACGACTGCGAGAAGCAAGCGAACAGAATAACGAGCGCAAAGGCCGCGCTTAGCGCGTATGTGGCGCGTTTGATCGAAACGCGGTGGAAAGACTGGTTGGACATAGTGCTGCGAGGTAAAAACGGAAGAATGATAACACGGCATGAATCACAAGCCCCAGTCCTGGGCCCTGGACCAACGTGGACCTCATGATAGTCCGGAACTTACAGAAGCCTCGCGAGGACCATTGTGCCGGGCCACCCACGAAGGGATGGAACAGATATTACAGAGAGGAGCTTGCTCGATGGATTGTCGCTCGGCCGTCGTTTGCGATTCTTCTTGTGCCACTAAAAACCTGGTTGACCACATGCCGCCGCGCTACGCGCGCTGCCGTTACTGTAGACACTTCCCGATGTGTTGACCAAGGCAGCGTCGTAGGCTTCCGGGGTGGGGAATTTCTATCCGGCTTTGACAATAGTGATCAATCGATTTTCGATTAGTAACTGTACGAATGTGTTACTGGCGGCATTTTCCAGAGCAAGCTGCAACGCTGGACGCCTTAGAAGGCAAACTATTTCCCCGATTTGACGTATCGGAGAGACAGGTGCCAAGCCGAGGAATCAGACGCTTACTAGCTTTGGGCCTTCGTTCCCACCTATATCGCGGCCTATTTTCGTTCCCGTGTAGACGATGAGACTTGCGGGTTTATCCGGAAGCGCGATAGCGCTTCGCCAAGGTTCTGGATAAAAGCCTCCGATTGGAATACGTCTTGCTCTTGCCGCAAGCTTGCGGGCGGCGCCAGGGGCTCGATTTCGTCCAGTTGAAACTCTCGTGCCACATCTTCGATAACTTTCGCTTCCACGATTCTTTCCTGTTCAACGAAGGAGTTGATCAGTGCGTGCTCACACAACAAATTGATTACCCGCGGAATTCCCATCGAAAAGTAGTGTACCGAAGCGATCGCCTTTGCCGAAAAAATCTCCTGTAGCCGATCAGCGCCAGCTATGCGCAATCGCTCATGAATGTAGTCGCGCGTCTGCTCATTCGTCAGCGGCATTGTCCTGCAACGAAGCGTGATGCGCTGCCGCAGTTGCCGCAATTGCGGCAGCTTCAACCTTTCTTCCAGCTCCGGCTGGCCCGAGAGCACGATTTGCAGCAATTTCTCGGTCGACGTCTCAAGATTGGTCAAAAGCCGGATTTCTTCCAAGACCGGAAACGTAAGATTCTGCGCTTCGTCCACGATCAGGACCGCCGTCTCCCCCGCCCGGTACCTCTCCAACAGCCAGTGGTTCAGTTTCATCAACTGCTGGCTCTTCGACTTGTTGTCACAAGGGATGTCGAATTCCGCCATAATGAAATCGAACAGTTGGTTGGTATTCATCCGCGAATTGAAGAGAAAAGCCGTTTTGGTGCGTTTCAGATGCAGCCAATCCAATAGGCGGTTCACTAGCGTTGTTTTACCGGTACCGACTTCTCCCGTAAGCGTTATGAAACCTTTGCGGGTCTGGATGCCGTACATCAACCCTGACAGCGCTTCCTCGATCTGTTTTGTCAGAAAGAGAAAACGAGGATCCGGGTTGACATTAAACGGATTTTCCTTTAGCCCAAAGAAGCTCTTATACATGATCTTGTGGCGTCTCCGTTTCTCTCGCCTGCCTCTCTAGCGCAATACGAACGGCCGTGAGTGCCAACTCACGCCGATCGAAATCTGATTCGTGGTAGATGTGGAACTACAGTTCGAAGTGCACCCAGACACATCCGTCTTTTGGACATAACCGGTATATCCCAACGTGAACGTGGCATTCCGCCCGAGCGGCCGCGTCGCGGAAACGCCCCCAAAGAAGGAGTCGAAATCGGTACCGCTCACGCCTTGTGTTGTTTCGGCATTCCGGTTTCGAGCATAACCCGCGTGAATTTCGCCGCCCCATACTCGCGACACGCTCCTCGTAGCTGAACCAGTCAGTTGGTCCGTTGTTGCGCCCAGGAACACGCCGCTTCCTGCTGTAACTCCGTGAAAGTAGCTGGCCGTAAGGCTACCCTTCTCCCTGAGATAATTCAGCGAAGCTCCTCCGGAGCCCGCGATGTGCTGTGTCTTTGTCTCCGGAGGCTGCGCGATGCGGAAATTCGTGATTTCGGGACCGCCCGACAGCGTCAGAGCCAGCCTGCCCGTTATCTTTCGTCCAAAAACGACTTGGATGATGTGGTCGCCAATCGCTTGCGGATCATTAATGTAATGGAACGCACTGAAACGATACTGCAGACCAATCGAGTTGCTCCGCGTGATCTGATAGTTGTAGCCGACGTTGCCGACGTACTGATCACTTTCAATGTTTCCGGGATCGGTGAATCGCAGCAAGCTGTACAGCCCTCCCGTCGTCAGCGAACTCCGCTTCGACAGCTGATAAGTCGTCTGCACGCCAGCCGTGTTGAAATAACGCGGACCGCTCGCCGAGAAAATTGACTGTCCCGGGCTGTATCCTGACCCGATTCCGGTCACTCCTCCCCCTAATGATCCGCCCACTCCTGGATTGGATAATCCCGTCCCCGCACCAAATCCAAACTGCGACTGCGGCAAATAGCCAAATTCGTCCAGAAGCACCAGCTGGAGACGTTTCCAGTTAAAGGTTTGTGTCGCTCCGAGCTGCTGGAACCAGCCATTTCCGATCCCATCGTCTGTCGAAAAATATCCGCCGCCGGAATAGTTCAGCTGCAATTGCGAGCGGCTCCAGTTTTCGAGCAGACTCACGCTCCCATTCAAGTAGCTTGTCGAGCTCCAGCTGTCTTGACCGCCCCCCAGGTTGCCATTGGATTGAATGAGGTTGTTGTAGGACACTCCAGGTACCCAGTAACTATGCCGTTCCGGGGGCGTGCCTACCGTCGTTTGCTGAAACCCCGTTATCGGCCGAGTATCGGGCTGGTAGGTGTCCGGGGATTGGTTCTGTTCCTGTTGATTACCGACGCCCAAAGGACCGTAGGTTTTCGCCGGAGGCTTCGGAGGCTCACTGCTCTGCGGATCTTGAGCGTACGCGCTCGTTCTGGCCAGCCACCCGCACACCGCAGCCAAGATCGCCAACTTCTGTAGTTTACTGCGTCTCATAGATGACTCTTCCTACGGCACCACGATGGTATCAGCCGGCTGCAACGGAATATCATCCTGCTTCCCGTCCAGGACTGCCTTGTAATTGAAGGGGTGCTTAACTTGCTTGCCATTCTCGTTTCGCAATACATAGATTTTCTTGGTATTGGAGAATTGCGTAAATCCTCCGGCCCCTGTCAGCGCCTGAAGCGCGGTCATATTGGGCAACAGCGGATAGGCGCCTGGTCTGGATACCTCTCCGGTTACATACACCCGCCGGCTGTTAATCTCCGTTACCGTCACCGTCACTTGGGGACTGTTGATAAACTTCTGCAGCCCTTCGGTGATGACATTCCTGAGCTCCATTGCCGTAAGTCCGGCAGCCTGCACGTCATTTAAGAGCGGCAGCGAAATCTTTCCATCCGGCCGAACCGGCACGGACCTGGAAAGCTCCGTCTCTTTCCAGACATCTATGCGCAATACGTCCTGCGGCCCGATCTTGTAGCTGGCATCCGTGGTTGCGGTTTGAACCGGAGCCGGCTTGTTTGCATTCTTCTCCGCTTCTTGGGCCTGCAAACCGCTCGCAGCCAGCATGGTCCCCATAGCCGCACACAACAACGCTGCTCTCATCTCTCTTCTCCCTTCCTTGGCAATTCGGCCCCGGGCACGTCCATCTGCTTGATTTTATAAAGCAGAGCCTTGTAGCTGATCTGTAGCTGTTTTGCCGCTTGCTTCCTGTTCCAGTGCGTCTTTTCCAGTGCCTTCATAATGAGGTCGCGCTCCGCCATGCGCGAAGCGGTCCTGGCTGCTGCCTTGAGCGACTGCGATTGAAGTCCTGACGTTCGCTGCCGAGGCGGTGAGGCGTAGTTTATCTCCGCGATCGCGAATTTCGACTCGCCCAGCGCTACAATTTTCCGGGCCAGGTTTGCCAGCTCGCGAATGTTTCCGGGCCAGTCGTAATTCGCCAGCAGTTCCAACTCCTCCTCGCGCAGCTTGGGCGTCCTTCTACCCATTTCCGAGGAGTGCTTTTCAAGAAAAAACTCCAGCAGTCCCGGAATATCCTCCCTCCGCTCCTTGAGCTGCGGCAACCTCAAGCAAGCCCCTGCAATGCGGAAATATAGTTCGCGTCTGAAACTGCCCGATTCAACTTCTCTTAGCAAATTCCTGGTGGTTGTCGAAATCAACCTCACCCTGGTTGCGCCGCCAGAATCGGATTCTTGCGCTTGCAAAAGGGAAAGCAGCACGCGCTGACATTCCGCGCCGAGCTCGTCCAGTCCGTCCAAGAACAATGTTCCCGATCCGCGCCCTGTCCCCAGAGCGGCCTCGCTCGTATCGGAGCCGCCGAGAGTCCGAAGCAGCTGGCCCGAATCGAACGATGCGCAATGCAGCTTGGTCAGCGGTTTATGGTGCCTCACTGAACGGCGATGAATGTACGTTGCATAGACCTCTTTACCGGTCCCGCTATCCCCTTGAAGGAGCACAGGGATATCCGTCTTGGCGATGTCCTCAACTGCCGCATTGAGAGACATAATCGCGCTTGAACAGCCGAGCACCATCCCAGCGTCCTGGGTCAACTCGGGCAGCCCACTGAAGGTTACGGACATGGTATCAGACCGGGATATGGTGCAAGTCCGTCACCAACCAGCTGAGCGCTTGGTGCGCTTTAATCCAGTATAAGTTGCTTATTTTCAGTATGTTAGTAAGTGTGTAGCCACGTAGAGGGCCACGGTGGCCAAGGGTTGAGTCCCGATTTGTTTCCACCAAGTGGCAAATAATTGTCCACGGGTAGTTTTGCTGCGTACTTGGCTTCGAAAAGGGGGCTCTGTCTCCTATGAACCCGCCAGCCGCTTGCTTGCGAGCCGCCGCACTCCTTTCTGGAGAGTCTCAATGCGAAAGAGCAAGGCCCCACCAGAGTCCGGCCGGTATTGGCGATCAAGTCGGTCGTGCCGGAGTCGCGCAATGGCAAAAAGCATTGCACCACTTCGACTGTCAGGCTGATCGGGAAGCCCCCTAGTAGCGCGACCAACAGGGGTCTACGGATTCTGCCCGCGTTGTCGGCCACCTGCCGGCTGACTTCGAGGGAGTTCTCGAGCTGTACCAACCGAAATTGCAGGGGATCTCGCTCGGTCGAAAAAGCCAGAATCGTGGTCACGTAATTGGGCGACGTCGGTTCGATCCAGACCTCGAGCGTGCAACCCTCGGTATTGTCCCGGCTCCAGGTGAATCGAAGCTTCTTGTCGCTGAAGATGCTCGCGATTGTCCGAATCGCAATCCCGGCTCGCCACTCAACCATCCGACATTGTTTTTGGGGAAGATCTTCGGCCTTCCATTTGAGGAGGTCATCCAGTGCAGCATATCCGCCCATCGCACATTGAACGGCCAAAGCCCGAGGCAGAGTATCGCTGCCAGGACAAGTAGAGTCAGCCTGCGCAGGAAATTCCCCAGATTTTCATTCGGCTCGTGCAAAACTGCTTCGGCTAAACGCGGCTTGCAGGGTTAGGCCATGCGCCCGAGGTCGCTTTGAAGGAAAAGCATGTGCTAGCTTCGTCCCGGCGGGCCTGCAAAACTATGTAGTGGAATCTACAGGCAATTTTATGCATCTCGCTAGCTCGAGTCGCCGATGCTGAAGTAGGTGCAGTTGGGATGAATAAATACCAGCGCGCTGACGCTTGCCTCAGGGTCCATCATGAATCCCTCGGTTAGCTGGACGCCGATTTCTTCGGGTTTCAACAATTTCCAAATGCCGGCCTGGTCTTCCAATTCCGGGCAAGCCGGGTATCCAAAGCTGTAGCGCTTCCCCCGATAGCGCGACGTAAATCGCTGCGCCATTGTCATTTCCGGAACGTCCGGAAATCCCCAGTCCTCTCGAATTCGACGGTGAAGCCATTCGGCGCAAGCTTCTGCAGTCTCAATCGCCAGCGACTGCAGCCCATGCGAACGGAAGTAGTATCCGGAGTTTTTTGCCGCCTCCGCCCGCTCCCGCACTCCTTCTCCGGCGGTCACCACAAAAACCGCCGCGTGATCGCGCTTCCCATCCCTGGCCGGCAGAACGTAATCGGTCAGGCAGAGCCGGTCGCCAGTCGGCTGTCGCTTTAGGTTCCAGGTATGCGCCGGCGCGTCCCGAGCAGGCTCAAACACGTGCAGCCGCTCTCGATCGGCCTGCGCTTCGAAAAATTGCCACACGGCGCGAACCTTCATGAACTTCGCCGCTTCTTTCTTCACTTCCTCCATCGCCTCAAATAATTCCACAGCCTTTGGTTCGCGTGCAGCGAGCTGCTTCTCAAAGTCGCCTTTGTACCCCATGTGCCGCCCGTACAGCATGTAGGGGTTGATGTAGCTCCACACCTCGCGCAAGTCCGGCACCAGTCGCACCTTGCGATCCAGATATCCCACCGGCTCAATCGGCAAATCTGCGCGGACCTTTGGCGAACGCGTCACCGGCGCCAGCTCCGTCACCGCGACTGTCGTCGTCACACTCACTCCATCGCCGCTTGATGCCGCGTGCTCTTGCAGCAGAGTCGGTCGCGTAGCCGGATCCATCAACTCATTCATCAGCCGCAGGCCGGTCATCGCATCTTTCGCGAAGCACACCGCGTTCCCATAACTCGGCGCAATCTTCTGCTGCGTAAACTTTCGGCTCAGTGCCGCTCCCCCGACCAGCAGGGGAATCGCGATCCCCGCATCCTTCAAGTCGCTCGCCGTCACCACCATCTGCTGCGCGCTCTTCACCAGCAAGCCCGAAAGCCCGATCGCGTCTGGATGATGTTGCAGATACGCCTTGATCAGCGCTTCCGGCGGTACCTTGATCCCCAGGTTCACCACGTCGTAGCCGTTGTTCTTCAGGATAATTTCAACAAGATTTTTTCCGATGTCGTGTACATCGCCCTTCACCGTCGCCAGCACGATCTTTCCGCGCTTCGACGTGTCGGACTTCTCCATGAACTGTTCCAGGTGCCCTACGGCGGCTTTCATCGCTTCGGCTGACTGCAGCACCTCGGCCACAATCAACTCATTTGCGTTGAACAAGCGGCCTACTTCCGCCATCCCCGCCATCAGCGGCCCATTGATGATGTCCAGCGGCGCCGTGCCCTCTGCCCGCTTTTTCTCCAGATCCTCGATCAATCCGTCGCGCGTTCCCTGAATGATGTAATTCCCGAGCCGCTCGTCCAGCGGCAAGTCCTCCGCGCGTACTTTCTCTTTCTTCTTCGCCGTCCGAAAATGCTCCGTAATAGCGGCAATATGGAACTGATTGATCGCGGCGCGTTGCTCTTTTGTCTGTTCGCGCCAATCTGCCGGCGCCGTCTTCAGCAATTCCGCCTTCAGCAATTCCGCCTTGGTATGCCCCGCGGGCAGCTGTTTCGGCGGATGCTGAAACAGCAAATTCTCCGCCAGCTCCCGTTCCTGCTCTGGAATCGACGCAAACCGCTCCAGTTTCTCCGTATTCACAATCGCCAGATCCAGCCCGGCTTTCGTGCAGTAGTACAGAAATACCGAATTCACCACTTCGCGCGCACCGGCCGGCAATCCGAATGACACATTCGAAATCCCCAGGATCGTCCGCACATTCGGAATCGCCTTCTTGACCGCGCGGATTCCTTCCATGGTTTCCACGGCGCCGCCAATGTAGTTCTCATCTCCCGTGGCGCAGGGAAACACCAGCGGGTCGAAAATGATGTCCTCGGGGTCGATTCCGTATTTCTTGGTCAGCAGATCGTACGACCGCTGCGCAATTCCGAGCTTGCGTTCCCGCGTGAACGCCTGTGCCTGCAGCGGGTCTTCATCAATGCAACCCACTACCAGCGCGGCGCCATAGGCGTGCGCAATCGGCACCGTCTTCAGAAACTTCTCCTCGCCGTCTTCCAGATTGATGGAATTGATGATCGCCTTGCCTTGGCAGTACGTTAACGACAGCTCGATCGCCTCGGGGTCGGTGGTGTCGACCATGATCGGCGCCTTCAACTTGCGAATCACCTTTTCGTAAAACGGCCCGATGTCTTTTTTCTCGTCGCGCTCCGTGCTCTGCAGGCACACATCAACAACGTGCGCTCCGCCTTTCACTTGCCGCCGCGCAATCTCGCTCGCTTCTTCCCACTTTTCTTCCGCCACAAGGTTCTTAAACAGCCGCGAACCGATAACATTCGTCCGTTCGCCCACCAGCAGCGGCCGCGTGCTCTCATCCGCCTCCACCGTTTCAATACCGGAGTACACGGCGCGATGGGCCTCAAGCGGCTTCGCTCGCGGCTTCTTGCCCTCCACCATCTGCGCAATCGCAGCGATGTGCTTTTCCGTAGTTCCGCAGCAGCCGCCCACCAGGTTGAGCCACCCATGGTCTACAAACTTTTCCAGTTGCGCGGCCAGTGATGCCGGTGTCTCCAGGTATTTCCCCTCTTCATCTGGCAATCCCGCATTCGGATAGCAAGAGACGAATTCGCCCGTCGAGGCGCTGAGCGTACGGATATGGTCGGTCATGAACTCCGGGCCGGTCGCGCAGTTCATACCGAACGCCAGCGGTTTCGCATGTTTCAGCGAAGCCCACATGGC
>Ga0157378_10002837_pt1 | contig 15439 bp, 16 predicted proteins | sample M65metaG_FD_115309 | JGI IMG/M metagenome (GOLD analysis project Ga0157378, IMG submission 115309) | Miscanthus rhizosphere microbial communities from Kellogg Biological Station, Michigan, USA - M6-5 metaG | ecosystem: Host-associated > Plants > Roots > Rhizosphere > Soil | place: USA: Michigan...
CATCGCCTGGGCAATCCGCAACAGGTTCGCGGGGTTCTTGTCGACGAGCTTCCGGATCCACTCATTGGCAAAACGCACGTGGGATATCTCATCGGCAATCTGTGCTTCGTACAGGTCGGCCAGCTCGAAATCACCGTCTTGCCGCGCCTGCTCGATTCCACCGTTATTGCATCGAGGCCGCCGGCCTCGAAGCTGCGGTTCTGGATCGCGAGCCGGGCGGCGAGGCTGTCGAACTGGGTGATGATCCGGTACTGGAAGTTGAGGACCGGATACTGGCCCACCGTGCCGCCGCGTTTCTCGAACAGCCGTCGAAACACGGGGGGTGGCGCGCCTCGTAGGCACATTGGCGGGCGAGGTACATGCGGCTGACGGCAAACCGCCCGTCGCGGTTCGATCCGGGACCGAACAGTGCTCGCATCGGAAGCGGCCATGATCCGACTCCCGTCTAGAATACGAGCGTTGGGATGCCGGTGCTTCATCGTCTCGATCCAGCCGCGATGGGCAACGATGTGTTCGGCACAAACACGTATCATCTGAATAGCGCGCCGTGCCTGCTCGAAGGCGCCCATCGATTCGAATGCGAGGTCGAGATCAGCCGGATGTCGCTCGGAACCGGACATTACAGCGTTGCGATCGTACTCCACCAGGCCAATAGCCACGCCCCCAGCAACCACGATTGTTGGGGGAACACGCTGGTGTTAGACGTGCTCTCGGACGACGAGGCGTATCGCGTCGGCGTGGCAAATCTGTCCGTAAGAAGAACAGGCAACGTCGTTGCTGGCGAAGGCGCCATACGATGAACGCGACGCGAAGATCACGGCCGCTGATGCGCGTGTTGCTGGCGCATGTGGAAGCGCGGCCCCGCGTGCGTCGCGCTATCGTCCGTGCTCTCAACCGGTTTCCCGCCTTGAAGCGCGCGTTGAAAGCGTCGCTGGCCTACGCGCGAGCCCCCGCGGTAGACACGGCCATTTCGCGCAGCGACATTCTAGTGGACGGACTGTCGTCCCGCGCAGCGCGGGTCCTCGTCGATCTGGATCGTGCGCGCGCCGCGGAAGACGGCGCGTCGCATGACGGCCCCGCGCGACCACTGATGTAACCATGCGAATCATTGTCGACCTCCAGCCTTGCCAATCCGCGAGCCGGGAACGCGGCATCGGTCGATATTCGTTCGACCTCGCGCGGGCGATCGCAACGGCGCCGGGCGGGCACGACATCGGGCTGGCGTTGAACGCGGCTTTCCCGGCGACGGTCGCGTTGCTTCGGAACGCCTTTGCCGATGTCGTTCCCAAGGAGCGAATCGTCGTCTTTGCGACGCCGACGCCGACGGCGGCGCTGGACACGCGCAACGCATGGCGCGACCACGTCGGGCAGTGCATCCGAGAAACGTTCCTTTACCGCTTTAGTCCCGACGTCGTTCATGTGGCAAGCCTGTTCGAAGGGCTCGTGGACGATGCCGTCACGTCGGTAGGAACGATCGAACAGTCATGCGCCACAGCGACGACGCTCTACGATCTGATCCCTCTGACGACGGGCGCAAGCCTGCCGACACCGGCCAGCGTCAGTTGGTATCATCGAAAGCTCGCGTCGCTGAGGCGGTCGGATGTGCTGCTCGCGTTGTCCCAACATGCGCGAGACGAAGCCATGGCACTGCTTCCGATGGCCGGCGACCGCATCACGATCGTATCGAGCGCCGCAAGCGCGGTTTTTCGACCGAACGGAATCGAGCCAGACGCACTTCAATCGCTGTATGCCCTCCATGGCATCACGCGGGCGTTTGTCATGCACGCTGCGGGATTCGACCCGCGTAAGAATGTCGCGAACCTGGTTTTAGCGTACGCGCGTCTTCCTGCGCACCTTCGCGCGGCCCATCAGCTGGTGCTCGTCGGCTCGATCGACGCGGGGGAGCGCGATCGCATTCGCGCGCTTGCCCGGTGCGAGGGGCTGGATACGGCCGACGTACTCATTCTCGGCCGAGTGTCCGATGAAACGCTCGCCGTGCTCTACGGGCACTGCACATTGTTCGTCCTTCCGTCGTTGCAGGAGGGATTCGGGCTCCCGGCGCTCGAAGCGATGGCCTGCGGCGCCCCGGTCATTGGTTCCGATGCGACAAGCATTCCAGAAGTCATCGGTCGACGTGACGCGCTGTTTGATTCCTCCGACGTCGACTCGATCGCCGCCCGCATGCATGCCGTGCTGAGCGATGGCGCGTTTGCCGACGTGCTGCGGGAGCATGGGTTGCGCCGCGCCAAAGAGTTCTCGTGGGAGTTGACCGCTCGGCGCACGCTCGAAGCGATGGAGAACGCAGTTCTGCGCCGGCGGAGCGAAGCGGAAAGGTCCGCCAAAGAAACGGTGACAAAGGCGTCCCGCCCGAAGCTGGCCTATGTCTCTCCGTTGCCGCCGGAGCGAACGGGAATTGCCGCGTATAGCTGCGAGTTGCTGCCTTTCCTGATGCGTCACTATGACGTCGAGCTCGTCGTGCAGCAACCGGCGGTGAGGGTTCCGGAGGCGCTTTCCGACCTTCCGATTCGAACGGTCGAATGGTTGAAGGCTAACGCCGCGTCATGTCCGCGCGTGCTGTACCACGTAGGCAACTCGGCCACGCACCAGTGGATGTTCGAGCTGATCGAACGAATCCCCGGAACGATCGTTCTGCATGACTTCTTCCTCGGCGGGGTCTTCCATTGGATGGACTGGACGGGGGTGGCACCGGGCACGTGTCGCATGCGGCTCTTTGAGGCGCATGGATATCCGGGCCTTCTTTGTGACTCCGCGGAGGGACGTGTGGTGGCCGTCGATCGCTACCCATGCAATTCCCGGGTTGTCGAGGACGCAAACGGAATTGTCGTTCACTCGGATGACGCGCTGCAGCTTGCCCGCCTCTGGTCTGATGCCGGCGATCAGTGGTGCATGATCCCGCAGCTTCGTCGTCTCGCGCCGCCCGGGGATCGTGCCGCCGCGCGGCGCGCGCTGAGGATCGACGATGGGGATTTTGTCACCTGCTGCTTCGGCTTTCTCGGCCCGGCAAAACTCGATGACAGGCTTTTGTCCGCGTGGCTTCGCTCGACGCTCGCGACCGACCCGCGGAGTCGGCTCGTCTTCGTGGGTGAAAATGATGGCGGCGATTATGGCGAGACGCTGTTGCGGATGATCGCTAAGGACCCCGCCGGCAAGCGAGTTCGCATCACGGGCTTCGTTGACGACGATACGTATGAGCGCTATCTAGACGCAGCTGACATCGCGGTCCAGTTGCGCGGGGTTTCGCGCGGCGAGTCGCCGCGGACGACCCTCGATTGCCTGACTCACGGCGTGCCTCTGATCGCGAATGCGGGGGACTCGCTGGCGGCGCTTCCCGATAGCGCTGCGATCCGGTTGCGCACGGACTTCGAAGACGACGAGCTTACGGCGGCGCTCGAACGCCTCGCCGGCAACGATGCGCTGCGCGCGCAGCTCACGCGGACCGGACGCGATCACATTCGCGACGCCCACGACCCTGAGCGCATAGCCGCGCGTTTTCACCACGCCATTGAGCGGTTCACAGTGGACGGTCCGCGACGTCGTTACCACGATCTTGTGCGGGCGATCGCCGCGGACACAACCGAGCCCCAGCCTTCGCACGAGGACTGGACCTCTGCGGCGGCGAGTGTCGCCTTCAACCTACAGCCATCGAGGCTGCCGCAGCTTCTCGTCGACGTCTCTGTGCTCGCGCGCCAGGATCTCAAGACGGGGATTGAGCGGGTCGTGCGTGCTGTGCTGGGTCGGCTGCTCGAGGATCCTTCCGCGCGTTATAGGATCGAGCCTGTTGTCACGCGCCGAGGTCGCTACGTCTACGCACGCGCTTTCACTTGCCGCTGGCTCGGTCTTCCGGACACGCTTCCCGACGGCGACCCGATCGACGTCGCATCGGGCGACGTGTTTCTCGGCCTCGATTGGGCGGCGGACGTGGTTCCGGAGAGTAAGGAAGCGCTCTCTCGCTATCGCGCGCTCGGCCTCCAGATCTATTTCGTCGTGTACGACCTACTGCCGCTCACGCACTCCTACTACTATCCACCCGGTATCGAAGACATGCAGCGGACGTGGCTCGATGTGATTGCCGCCGTGTCCGACGGGCTGGTCTGCATCTCGCGATCCGTCGCACGCGAGCTCGTTGACTGGCTAAACGCCTGCGGGCCGCAGCGCGATACGCCGCTTAGAATCGGCGCCTTTCCCCTCGGCGCCGACATCGAGCGATCGGTCCCGAGCGTCGGCAATTGTAACGCGCACGCCGCGCTGCTTGCGCAGATGGAAGCTGTGCCAGCCGCAATCATGGTGGGCACGGTCGAGCCGCGCAAGGGGCATCGTCAGGTCGTCGCGGCGTTCGACGCGCTGTGGCAGAGCGGCGTCGACCTCGACTTAGTGATCGTCGGCAAGAAAGGGTGGATGGTTGACGAGCTGGCGACAGCGATCACGGCGCATCGCGCATTCGGGCAACGGCTCTTCTGGATTCAGGACGCGAGCGATGCACTGCTCGAGCGCGTGTACACACTTGCCCAGGTATTGATCGCAGCGTCGATGGGGGAGGGTTTTGGGCTCCCGCTGGTGGAAGCAGCACGCCGGGGCGTCCCGATCGTTGCGCGCGACCTCGGCGTGTTTCGCGAGGTCGCCGGCCCGCATGCGTTCTATTTCTCCGGCTCGACCGCGGACGAGCTGGCGAACCCGCTCCGGGATTGGTTGCGGCTTCATGCCGCGGGCCGTCATCCGCGGTCGGATGGCATGCCGCTGGTTACGTGGGCGGACAGCACGAATGCGCTACTCGACGTCGTGCTGGGTGGACGCTGGGACGCGACATGGGCGCGAAGAGTCGCCGCCGAACCGCAAATGCAGCACAACGCTGCCCAAGCGTTTTCGCCCGACGCGAGTCGAACGAACTACCCTGCGATTCCGAGTCGCGCGCAAACTCTGCGCCCGGGCGTCCCGAGACTGCTATAAATGCTCCTCCGTACGCGACACCAGACGTAGGCGATTCCTTGCATCGCGCGTGCGACGAGATCGCATGGCACGGTGAGGCTCTGTGTCCTTGCCGCGCACAATGACACGCGAAATCGCGTCGCCTTCGTCGATAGCGCGCATCCGGTCATGGCCATCACGCTTCCGCGGCCGCCGCACTTTCTTTCCGGATTCGCAAACCCTTCGCGGCGCGCTGGCCGAGCCGAATATCGAGTTCCATCAAGCCCGCTATGAGCTTCAGCAACGTCCTTCCCAGAAAGGACCGGGCGCGGCCCACGAATGCCTGATCGGCCGTCGGAACCCAGTTCCCGTGGAAACGAAATTCCGTAACCGGGCCGAGCACCAGCGATGTGCTTATAGGAGGGTCGGGATAAAAACACGCGTCGCCTTGCGTGATCATGTAATCCCTGGCTCGTTGGCTGCGACCGAGGAATGCAACGCGATGCACGCAGATCCCGGCATCCTGAACGAAGGCGACGACCTCCCCGACCCGATAGGGTGCCACGCGCCCCAGGCTGATTCGAAGTGTCGCGCCCCTGGGAACGGCCGGTTCCATGCTGCCCCCACGGAGCCGGCACTCGATGACGATATCGGAACCCCGTAACCCGGACACGACATCGAGGATACGTTCAGGGTCCTTCCAGATCAGCGAGCCGATTGCTCGAGCCAGCTGCTCACGATCGAATTCTCGCGCTGACGGCTCGGTCACAGCGATACTTCATCCTTGGGGGTCGGCTCAAAGAGCCTGAAAACAGGCTACCGATTTAGCGAAGCCTGAGGGGAGTTTTCTAATTGCGTTGCGTTCTCGGGACCGGTTCAAGGACGCGACATCAGGTTCGCGGTGATCTCGACCTCTTCGCGGGTGAATCCCGCCTCCAGCCGGCCCTGCTTGTCGGCCGGATAGTTCACACCTTCGATTCCCTCTCTGCCCATCACCGCCTCGAACGCCTTCGACGCGGTTTTCATCGCCTGGGCAATCCGCAACAGGTTCGCGGGGTTTTTTTCGACCAGCTTGCGGATCCACTCATTGGCAAATCGGACGTGGGATATCTCATCGGCAATCTGTGCTTCGTACAGGTCGGCCAGCTCGAAATCACCGTCTTGCCGCGCCTGATCGATTCCAACCGTTATTGCATCGAGGCCGCCGGCCTCGAAGCTGCGGTTCTGGATCGCGAGGCGGGCGGCGAGGCTGTCGAACTGGGTGATGATCCGGTACTGGAAATTCAGTACCGGATACTGGCCCACCGTCCCGCCGCGCTTCTCGAACAGCCTGCGAAACATGCGGGCGTGGCGCGCCTCGTCGGCGCATTGGCGGGCGAGGTGCAGGCGCACTTCCCAATCCTCGCCCGGAAAATCACTGAGGTTGCGCGCCGAGCTTTCGAGGCTGTCGACTTCTTCGTTCATCTGGCGGTGCAGGAACTCCACCACCTGTGCCGGATGCCCGACGGGAAAGTTGGCGCATTCGATCCAACGCTCCTTGACGGCAAACCGCCCGTCACGGTTCGGTCCGGGACCGAACAGGCTCGGATCGGAAGCGTCCATGATCCGACTCCCGTCTAGGATACGAGCGTTGGGATTCGAGAGTCCCGCTGCTTCATCGTCTCGATCCAGCCGCGGTCGACATTGCCGAGTGCCGGCAGCTCGGCGCGAAGCGCCCGACTCTGCTGGACCATACGGGCACTCGTATTGCGAACTTGCTCGAGGATACGCACCGTCGGCCCGTCGAGGAGCGCGTCGGTTTGTTCGAGGTACGCGTGATACCGGGCATCCAAGCCGGGCAGTAACGCATCATAAAAGCCGCTCAATCGCCGGGACGTATCACGTTCCTGCCGGAGCTCCTCGAGAAGATGAACGTACGCGTCGACCGGCTTGAGACTGTGCTGCAAGGGCAGACGAAGCTCGCGAGTCCGCTTGCCCAGCGCATCAGCGTTCTGGGCCGCGTCCCAGATGTGCTCGCCCAGCATGAGCTTCACTTCCATCTCGGGGGACGTCGGCGTCCATTGCGCGAGCGTTTCCATCAATTCCACGTGGACGTACCGGAACGTGGCAACCGCCTTACCCCTGTCACTCACACTGAGCCCCATACCCAACCTCTCGGCTTTCACGCGGGAATGAACAGATACGTCAATATAAGGGAGTGAATCCGGAGGACGTTTGCCGGATAGCGCCGGGATTCTGTCCTAGGCCGGCCGCGGAACGATGTGGCCAAATCCATCCTGCCGCAGCAGTTCGCCGATCTCCTGATCCGTGAACTCCGCGAGCCTGCGGTCCTCGACGTTGGTCGGGTTGGGATGCACGGTATCAGCCACCCTTGCTCCGGACGCGTTTACATCATCCGGGGTTGGCGCGAATACTGTCGAGACCCACTTCATGAAACTGATCCCCGTCAGCACCTTTAGCAGGATACGGGGGTCATCCTTTGCAAGCCGCTTTAGCCATACATTGGCAAAGCGAACATGATGGATCTCGTCAGAAAGTATGCCTTCCAGCAGGCCGGCGGTAACCTCGTCGCCCGCGTCGCGCCAAAGTTGCACGTGCACTTTGAGGATGTCCATCTCGCCACCTTCAAAGGTGCGGTTCTGGATAGCCAGCCGGGCAGCAAGTGAATCCTGCATGCAGGTGATGTTCCATTCGTAGTGCATGACTGGAAACTCGCCCTTGTGACCGCCCATTTCCTGCAACCGCCGTAGCAGCACCCCGGAATGTCGGCTTTCGTCCCAGCATTGGCGGGCCAGTTCCATGCGGAGTTCCCACGGGGCGTCCGCAAAATCCACCAAGGTCTGCGCGGCGATCTCCAGGTTTTGCATTTCGTTGTGCATGTGCGTGTGAATCCGATTTCGCCGCATGCCCTCCGACATGTCCTTGCCTTTTTCGAAGTCGGGATCAGCGTTGAACGAAAGCTTGCTGTTTTCCTCGACCACGGTAAAGCACGCTTCCCGCGCCGGCCCCCTCCGCACGGTGATACCGCGGATAACGGTAGTATCAGCAGCGCTCAGTGCTTGCATTGTCGCTTGTGGAAGTCTTCGCGGTTGGAACAAGAACTCACCCCACCCCAATAGCATGGTAGAGCGAGTACTACCAGACAACCAAACACCCGAGATTCTCCGATCGCGGAGATCGCGTGTTCGCTTCCCTTCTACTGCAAAGCCCCGCCCCGGCTGGACGCGATTACCGGAGCGAAGCTTGGGAAGAACAACTCAGCACGAACCCCACCAGCAACCGGCCGCACTGATCTCATTTGCGGACATCTGGAGGGCTTGCAGGACTTCATCCTGGTTCATTACCTGGAGCGTCGGGCGCTCATACGGGGGCTTTTGCGCAGCCTCATCTTTGGCGATAGTTTGTGCAATCGACAGGTCAGTCATAGCATCCGCCTTTCTTGGTTGAAAGCAACGCAGTACTACCCCGCTGGGGCAGCCGCAATACTACCCCGCTGGTATTACGATGCCAAGTGAGGTCATCTCGTCGATCATTGCCCGTACATCCCGGAGAGCGTCGGCTTCTTCAATTCCTTGATAGCTCGCAACGACATGCTTGGCCAGCTGTTCCGCCGACACCGCTTCATCTAACTTCGCCCAGATCAAGCTGGAAGTGGCGTTCAACGCGCAGAACTTGCGCTCCTTCGGCTCCAGGACCATGAGACCCTTGCCAAGCGGCGCGGTCTCGGCTGCCGGATTCCGTTTGTAAAGTCGCGTCATCGTCCGATCCATGTTCGAAAGACCTACCTCCCACGAGCGATACGCCGACGCCGCGAAGGGCATTCTGACAGCACGTCGCCGCCCGATCAAGAGGGTAGCGAGCGGCAACAAGATCTTGACAGCAGTAAGGCGCCACGGTCCACTGCGCATGCCACGATTCCTGACAGGGCGATTCAGGCATGACCAAGAGCAGGGTCCGGAGGATGTTGCTGTGCGTCTGCGGAGGCTACCAGGCCCATACGGTTCCGGGTTTTGTTGTCGCGCTCCTGCGGCACTTCGCGGACGACGTGCAGGTCGTGCTGTCGCGCTCCGCCGCGACCATGGTCGCCCGGGATGCGGTGGAGGTTGCGTCGCGCAATCCGGTCTTCGTGGAAATGACCGATCGCACAGCGGGAATTTATGTCCCGCATATCGAGCTGACACGCGGCGCCGACCTTGTGCTGGTCTATCCCGCGACCGTGAACCTGATCGGCAAGCTGGCGAACGGCATCGCCGACGAATTGATTCCGGCCATGCTGCTCGCCAGCGAGATACCCGCAGTGATCGTGCCGGTCGCCAACGAAAGCATGATTCTGCACCCGGCAACCCAACGCAATCTTTACGTCCTCCGCAGCGACGGCTACCTGGTGGTTGATCCACCGAAGGCCTTGGAGATCGCGACGCGGGAAGGCCTCGACGAGCGCGTAGGACCTTTTCCATATCCCGAGCTACTCATGTATCTGTCCGCAGTTGCCGCTGGGAAGCACTCTGCAATGCCGGTCCGGCCAAAAGCCTGAACGTGAAATGCAACGCGCTGCCTTGCCCCGACCGTGTATGCAATCAAGCAGTCTGGGGCTCGAGAGGACGAGGGTCGCCTTGAATGAGCAGAGTCCAGCGTCCCGAGCCATCCCAACGTCGTTCCCGGTCGGGATCAACTGCGGCCACGCGGTGGGGTAGGTCGTACCGAAACAAACAAACGTCACCGATGTCGTGGTATGGCATAGCATCGATCACGCCAAATGGTGTCCTGAATTCACATCCGCCAGAACGAAAATCAACCCCGAGCTCGGACAAGGCCAGGATCATTCCGATCTTTGTGGGTTCGAGTCCGTGTTCGTGCCAGCCGAAACAACCGCCACCCGCCGGATAGCACATGGCCCAAGCACGGAGCGCGCGACGATCTGCTTCGGGGACGAACGTGTGCTTGTGGCCGGTTAAGGACCGCCAATAGGTTGCCAGGCGCTCGGCCGTCGTGCTTGCCGCACGTCCAATCTCGTCATCCGGTCCCTTTACTGCAAGGAACGAGGCGTCATACAAAATGTCAAGTTGAGTCTCTACATATACTTCGCGGCGATGGCGCCAACTGTTTGTATTGGTGAAAGTGGGCTCGGAAAACGGAATGTTCGCGGCATTAATCAGCGCACGGAGGTGCCGCATTTCGTGGGGGTCGAACACACCCTTGACAATCACCACCGCGCCCGCGAGTACCGCGGCCGAAATGTCATCCGTGGGGATATCGGTCTCGATCGTCGCGATGCCCTGCTTCGCCTCCACCACCATCAAGCCGTCGACCTTGCTGTTCAGCATGGATTCGATTATGTTCACTGGTCGAAAAGAACGTGACGTACGATGTCCGCCCAGTTACAAAGCATCTTCAGTGCGGGCCTGCAACAGGTGGACTTTCTGCTGCAAACGCGATTTTGCCTCGTTCACCCGTTCTTCGTCGAGGATCCGGCGGCAGCTGTCGGTGCGGGGATTTACACGCCGGAGGACTGGAACAGGGTGCGCCAGCATCAAACGGCACCGCTGGGGTCCAATGAGGACCGGTACGGCTCGGATGACGCCTATCGCCGATATCTTGCCTCGATTCATCAAAGCAAGATCCTGTCCGTCCAATCGCTCCTGCGCGCTTTTGACTTCCGCAACTACGGTCGCATCCTAGAGCTGGGTTGCGGGGATATGCCGCAGGCGTTCGTCATCTCTTCTCAGTTCCCGGACATCTCCTATACCGCGACCGATTTCGATCCGCACGTGATCGCGAACTGCGCCGGCCTGCCGCTCCTGTCGGGCATTCACAAGTCCGTGGTCGACGTGACGGGCGACGATCTCGGCGTGCTGCAACACCATGATCTCGCGCTCAGCTGGTCGCTGGAGTTCTCGCTGAACGATGAGCAATTGGTGAATCTGTTTGCCGCGTGCAGGACCTACTCCGTGCCCTATCTATTATGCACGCACACGGCAATCGGACCGATCCGTTACCTTCACCGGTCATGCTTGATGAAAAAGCAGGCAAAGCAGGTTCCGAGAAGCAGGCATAGAATGCTTGGCTGGCTCCGATCCGTGGGTGAAATTGCACGATTGGCCAGGCAAGCGGGCATGGCCCTGCAGTCGAAGGGCCTTCATGTGAATCACGTTGCTCTTCTTTTCACGCCGACATGATTCGTGTTTCGGCCATCGACCACGTCAACCTGCAAGTTACCGATCTGGACGCGTCGATCGACTTCTATCGCCGCGTTTTCGGATTCAAGGTGCTCGAGGATGGACGCCGCAACCCGCCGGGCGGTTGGGCAATCGTAGGGCTTCCAGGCGCTGTCTACCTGGCACTGGGCGTTACGAAGGATCCATCGCCAGCGCAAGGAAAGAGGATCGCGCATTTTGGATTGGTGATCGAGGACGCATCGTCAACACTCGAGCAGCTCAAGCAAGAAGGGGTGACCGTCGTTCCCCGGGGACCGGGAGGCAGCGCGATATTGCCTTATCCCCGCTCGCAGTCCATCTACATAAGGGATCCTGACGGCCACGAGATTGAGTTGACCACCCGGTTCGGCGGTGGACTCGAGTAACGCGCCAATGACCGCGCGAAACGAGGCGACGATCGCCCGATTGGCCGTCAGCGAACAGAAGCGTTTCCTATCCGAGTTCCGGTTGAGGCAACCTGTCGTCCTTCGCGGCGGACTGTTGAGCTGGCCGCAGACGCTGTTCGACTTCGAGCGGCTGGGTGATCGATTCGGCACCCAACGGATATTGAGCTATCGGATTCCGCCGGAGATCCAGTCGGCGAGGATGTCCTCGCTGAAGGCCGATTTCTACGTCTGGTCCGACCAGGAGGGCAATCGCGAGCACCTGCGCGAGTGGACTCTCGGCGAGTTCATCGCTGCGCTACGCGCCGGCGGTTCCCACTATTGCATGGCCAACAGGACCAAGAACACGAATCTCCGGGACATGCTCGTGGCGGAAACGGGCGAGCTCGATTGCGTTCCCGTCGCCGGGACGCTGCACGAAGTGGCCCGCCGCGAGTTCTTTTTCGGATCGCAGAGCGCCGGCCCGGGGCTGCACCACGACGGCGCCGTGGAAAGCTTCCTCTGCCAGTTGATCGGCACCAAGCGAATCAACGTTTTTTCTCCGGCGGATATCCCCCACCTGTATCCCGCGGCTTCATGGATTGCGCTCACCGGCCACTTCAGTGCCGTGGCCGACTCGTTCGAAGTCGATAACCGTACGTTTCCGCTGTTCAGCCGTGCGAAGGCATATCGCTGCCAGCTGGAACCGGGCGATGTCCTTTACCTTCCGCCGCACTGGTATCACGACACGTCGCCTCTCGGGCCGACCTTGACCATGACGATCAGAAACGTGCCGCCGCCCGAGATCTGGGGAACAACCGAGGACCGAGATGCGCTCGCGCGCGCCGCGGAGAATTTGTATAAAAGCCTTCAGAGGCTCCCGCCGGCGGCGCGAATGGCCTATTGCGCACTGCTTCGTCATGATCTGGCCGACGACCAGTGTGCGCAGGTACCTGACCGCTTGGCGGACGAGGAGTAGCAGTGCCGGGTGTGGGTACCCGGCAACCGTATCATCGATCAGCCCCGCGGCAGCGACAGCCACCGATCCGGCAACAGATCCGGCGTTGGACGCCCTGTGATGAACCAGGGCTCCGGCGCAATCACAATCTGGGATTCGTGCTCCCCGAGCCAAGCCCCCCACCAGCTCAAGGATGAATTCGCGATGATGTGATGCCTGCAGGCGCTCATGAGCCGCAATTCCTGGTCGGCGGCTTCCGGGCTGTTGGCGTCGACCACGACGGTGTCGGGTGCCACAAAATTCTCCCGCACCCAATCCAGGTCGTCGGAAAAAACAAAGAATCGGGGCTGTCGAACCATTCTTCTGATGTGCTCCATCGCGCTCGAGTAGTAGGACATGGAGCATGGACCATGCGTTTTTGCCGAGGCCGTCGTTACATAGTCACATCGCCGAACGTGAACGCACACGGCAGTCACCCGCTTGACTTCGCCGAGCCATCGAGCGTTCTCGCCGCGCGCCTCGTCGATCAACTGGAATTCGGATCGAATGGTTTCGGCAACGGCCCGGAAATACTTTTCCGATTGCCAGAAACCGACCAGAATTTTCGGCGCCAGAAGGGTCTCGAAACGCGGGTCATAGTTGAAGCTATGCTCCCGAAAGATGGGAAATTCCAGCCGGTCTTCGGCCTTTGTCCGGATTGAATCGGCGGCCGCACCGTGTTCGCGCCCGAAAACAAGCTCCGCATCGATCGCGAAATTTCCAAGCACATACCGATACCCGCCAGGCGCCTGTATCCGGCTGCCGTCCATCATCAATCGGGCGCCGGTTCGCGCCGCCAGGCTTCGCCCCGCCGCATATTGAAACAGCTGGTTCCCGAGGCCACCGCCCAGGCAAGTGATGATGTGCATGTGGTTTTGCTCTCGCCGAAACCCGACAGGAATAGTATCGTCTCGCCTCCATGCCCAGTCCTCGTCGTATCGAGTATTCCGTTTTTGACGCTGCATTCATTTCACGGCTCGTCCGGACAAAATGGGGGTGGGACGAGGCCAAGTGCGAATATTGGAATCGCGGATTGAGCGACACCTACAGGGTCGAGCAGGGACGCAGAAGAGCGTATCTCAAAGTCTATCGTCACGGCTGGAGATCGGGAGCCGAGATCCAGGGCGAAGTCGAACTATTGAGATATCTTGGAAAACGGAACATTAGTGTCTCGAATCCGATCAGAAACAGCGCTGACGCATTCGTCGCGAAGATCGATGCTCCGGAAGGACGCCGATACGCCGTCATGTTCTCCGAGGCCAAAGGAGTCGAACCGGAATTCAATCTCGAGAACAGCAAACAATATGGCCATTTGGTGGGCATGGTTCACAACGCAACGGACACCTGCCCGCGCGAGATTCGACGTCCACTGCTGGGCATGAATCATCTCGCGCGCGAACCCCTCAACCGCATTCGCCCCTACCTTGCGCGCCGCCCGCGCGATCTCGACTACCTTACGCGCGTCGCGGAGGACCTGGCCGATGCCATTGGCTCGCTCCTGCCGACCTCGGCTCCCGAGTTCGGCATATGCCACGGTGATGTAGTTTTCGCCAATTTGCGCCGCGACGGCCGAGGCCGATTCACGCTATTCGACTTCGATTGCTCCGGGTACGGATGGAGGGCTTACGACGTTGCCATTTCTCTTTGGTCCCACGGGTTCGAATTCAGCCGCAGTGCGAATGCCAACCGCATGCAGAAGTGGAACGCCTTCCTGGACGGCTATCATGCGGTTCGACGTCTTTCAAGCAATGAGCTGCAAGCCGTCAACCTGTTCGTACCACTGCGTCAGATCTGGATGCTAGGGGTGCACTCGAGCCTTTTTCTAGGCTTCGGACACCGCTCGATACACGACACCAAATTCGACATTCACGTGGAATTCATCAAGAACTGGCTTAAGGCGTGCAGACCACTATGACGTGGGGGGCACTTGCCGGCCGTTACCTGCTCCTCGCTCCGTCAGACGTCCCGCCAGACTGCGGGCGACCTCCACGCGGTCATTGGCGCTGCAATACCAGTCAATGGTCTTATGCAATCCATCCACGAACTTCAGCTGCGGGTCCCAGCCAAGGAGCCGGCGAGCCAGGGAATTGTCCGCAACGCGATTGAGTGGCCCGGTCGGCATCTCAGGGTGCAGTTCGATCCGGGCTGAGTGCCCCGTGTAGCGCAGCACCTCACGCGCTGCGTCAATCACGCGCGTGCGCTCCATGGTGCCGAGGTTCACGGCCGCGCCATCGTCGATGGTTTCCGCGGCAAGGATCGTACCCCGGACGATGTCGCTCACGTGCGTCCAGTTGCGGATCTGCTCGCCGTCGCCCCACACCTCGAACGGGTCCTGGCGGATGAATGCACGCGCAATCATGGCGATGACCGCGTGACTCTCGTGGCCACGCTCGCCGTATACCGTAAAGTATCGGCAAATGGCCGACTTCATGCCGGTTTCCGTCGAATAGGCGCGCAAAGTCTTTTCCGCCATGAGCTTTGCCCACCCGTACATCCCATCCGCTTCGTAGGGCGGTCCCACCATATTCTCGGTCAGATAGACCGTCTGCCCAGGGTCCATCTGCAGGTTATTCGGATACACACAGCCAGACGATGCGTAGATCACCTTGGCGACGCCTGCGCTGCGGCACGCGGCGAAGACGACGCTGTCCAGAGCGAGGTTGGTCGCACATGCCACCTGGTGCAGTTCGAGGTAGCCGCGACCGCCGTGGTCGGCGGCCAGGTGGAAGACGATGTCCATTCCACGAACCGCCTCCGCGGCCACGCGTGGATCAGCGAGGTTTGCCCGGGTGAACTCGACCCCTCCGGCTTCGACATGAGCGCGAATGTTTTCCAACTCACCGCTGGTGAGGTTGTCGACGACCCTCACAGTAGCCCCACGTTCGACGAGAGCATCGACTAGGTGCGACCCGATGAAGGAGGCGCCGCCTGTTACGAGCGTC
>Ga0157378_10002841_pt1 | contig 15432 bp, 10 predicted proteins | sample M65metaG_FD_115309 | JGI IMG/M metagenome (GOLD analysis project Ga0157378, IMG submission 115309) | Miscanthus rhizosphere microbial communities from Kellogg Biological Station, Michigan, USA - M6-5 metaG | ecosystem: Host-associated > Plants > Roots > Rhizosphere > Soil | place: USA: Michigan...
GGCATCGCGGACGGACCGGAACAGATTCGCCAGGCCGTGCGCCTGCAAATCAAATACGGCGCTGACGTGATCAAGACCTGCGCCACCGGCGGCGTACTCTCGGAAGGTGACGCCGTGGGCGCCACGCAATATAGCTTCGAAGAATTGAAAGCGCTCGTCGATGAAGCAAAGAAGCTCGATCGCAAGGTCGCCGCGCACGCGCACGGCACTGAAGGAATCAAGATTGCGACCCGCGCCGGAGTTTCTTCAATCGAACATGGATCATTCCTGGATGAAGAAGGCGCCACCCTGATGGGCCAACGCGGAACGTTCCTCGTGCCGACGCTCTCCGCCGCCGAAGCCGTCGAACGCGCCGCCAGGAACGGCGTCCTGAAAGGCTTGCGCGCCGAGAAGGCTCTGGCCGCTGCGGCTGCCGCACGTCACGCGACCAAGATTGCCATGTCGAAGATGGTTCCCATCGCGCTGGGCACCGACGCCGGCGTCATTCCACACGGCACGAACGCGCGCGAATTTTTCCTGCTGGTAGACTGGGGCGGCCTCACGAACATGCAAGCAATCCAGGCCGGAACCTTGAACGGAGCCAAGCTTCTGGGCTGGGACAAGAACCTAGGATCGTTAACCGCCGGCAAGTGGGCCGACATCGTGGCGGTCTCAGGCGATCCGTTGAAAGACATTCACGCGATGGAGAAGGTATCCTTTGTGATGAAGAACGGTGTGGTCTATCGACGGGATTGACACTACTCTTCATAAACGCGTCAAACCATCGCGGGCGTGTTCTATCAACTGCCGGCAATCCCTGACAGCTTTCCAAGCTTCGTCCATCTGATGGTGACGCACATTCCAATTCGAAGCCGCAAGAGCAACCGTAACAAGGTGATTGGCCCGTTTCATCGAGATGTACGCATTAGTAATTGACTTGCTGAGTTCTTCCGGTAGACTCGACAGTACGCCATCTCTTAGAGCTTGATGAAACTCATCTTCGCGAAAGAGTGTGCCTAAGGACGCTATCGTTCTCGTGGCTTTAGTAATAGCGAGGTTAAAGTTAAGTTCGTCAATCAAAGCTGAAAGTCTACGGATCGGCACAAGAATCCGCAGGAGATCATCCCGTCTAGCCGCTCTCTTCGAAGTGCCCACTCTCCAAGGTACAACGAACTCCGGATAACTACCCTTTGTATTTTCGACGACGAAAGGCGCTCCTTGGTGAGTCTCAAAGTAGAGTGCTACAACAGTACCGTCACCAATTCGCACATTCGCGTCAAGAACCATACGAGGAGCGTATCCGTCGAAGAATCTTTCGATGGACTTGGACCAGTTCGCGAGCTCAACAGGCTCAGCATTCGTAAGTCTTTGAGCCTTTTCATCAACTCCGATCAGCCACAGAATAGCAGTTCCTCGGGCAGCATTGGCATGACCCGCCAAGCTGTGAGCGGCCTTATACGGCTCCGGCCACGCAGACTTCAACTCTATCTTAGAGTCTTCAATGCGCTGATTCTTCAGCACATTCGAAATAATCTCTTTTGTCCAGAGTTCAAGTTCTTGGTGAGTCACTTTGAGTCCTCCTTCTAGTCTTGCCTAGACAACTATATTCTTTCGTTTATCCATTGAAAAACTGCTTCCGGTTAAACTTCGCTCACAAGTTTCAGTCAGTTATCGCGGAGCTTCCGCGTCTGACGTTCGAAGAGCGTGGATTCTGATTCGCCGGGCATTGCAGTTGGACGACTCGCCGTTGTCGGCGGCTGATGAAAAGTTGGTTGAGGAACGGTTGGCAACACACCACGACGATCCTAATTTTTCATTGACGCTTGCTGAGGTGAAGAATCGTCTGCGGTCTCGCACTGAATGAGTTTGGCTACCACGGCAGACCTGTGAAGGTTTTCTGCTTTCCCTGCCACATCAGGATTTTCCTCGTGGACAGTTTTATTACCTTGCCCGATCGCTTTGCTTTAGACTTGAAATGCGGATGGCGCAGTAACTTTTGTATATCGCTTTTAGCCTTGCGCCCGCGGCAAATAATCAACAATCCACTCGGTAAATCCGTTTTCGACATCCGGTGCAAACGGGCGCCCGCTGATCACCGGCTTTAGGTTCTGGCTAGGGTCTGGGCCGGAATCACCAAAGTGTCCTTTTACGTAATCACTGTTCCGCACGACCCAAAAATAGCCGACATCAATGCGGTCGCCGGGCTGCAAGACTAGTACGTTGGTCATGTAGCCATTGCTACTCGACGAGAAGAGACGCTCATGTCCATCGCGTTCCTTTATATAACCGCGCTCTTCTTCACGACCCGCGATTAAGGTTGCGGGCGCATCGCGTGGCAGGACGATAATCGGCAAGCCGTCAACGAGACGAATGTCGGTTATTGATTCGCCTTCAGCAATCATCAACAGATTCATGCGGCCGGGCTCTTGCGCCTCGAACTGGGCCGACAGCGTCAATGTGTATCCGGGAATGCGGTGATACAGACGGTGGGACCAGCGGCCGAAGTATCGCAGGATCGGCGCCGCTCCATTCGTGACCCCAGACGTGTCGAGGTCACGCGAAGCGATGCTGGAATTGGCTGGCTCATCCTTTTCATCCGAGTATTCGGCTTGGGCGAGTTTGAATTGGTGGCCTGAATAATTGTTAACCAGGACGGGGACGATTATTGTGTCTCCTAAACAGAATCGTCCGTAGACACCGCTGTCAGGCGTCCCGCGCCGGCAACCGTGCGGACCAACGCTGAAACGAATCTCACGCTCGGTAATGTCGCGCGTCCCGCCTTCACGGTAACGGTATTGCAGGCCGAAGTGTCCGGTGCGCTTTGCCTGCACGAAGGCCAGCCAAAAAGTTCCGCCACCGCGCCCGATACTCCGGGTCGTCAATCGATCGCGTATCAACTCGAAATCTTTGCTGAAGGCCGCCTTGAATCGCACGCGAAGTGTCGGCGCGGCAGTTCCTTTCGATCCCGATTGCGCCAAAGCGGGTACACAGGAACAAACAACTAGCAAGATAGCAATTGTGAGCTTTCGACGCGTCATCTTGACGCAGAATGAACGAAGTTAACGAAGGAAACTTGCGAAGGGCCAGGCGATGAGTATCGTCTGATTAATTCTTCTGTTTCTGCAGCTCGCTACGTATCTGCATCAGGATTTCATAATACTTCCACGCCGCCGGTGCGTTTGGTTCCTGATGATGATCGGGCTTGAGGATTAGATCGCCGGTTGAGAGCAGCACCTTTTTCACTTCCGGATTCTGCTTCACCTTTTCCCAGGTCGCTGCGACGATCAATTTGTAGTGCTCGCCGGGCGTAACCGGCTTGTATTCAAAACGCTTGCCTTCGAAGCTCACCCAGGTGATGTGCATCTTCTCCATGTTCTTGCTGGCTGATGCGCCGGCGGCGTTGGCTTCGAACGCGACCATCTGCGCGACTTGATCGCGCGTGTATTTCCATTCGAGGCCGGGAAACCTGGCCCGGCTGTCGTCGGGCCCTTCGGGATATTTCATCATCTGCCAGAAGCCTTCGAGACTCGCGTAGCGTTTGCCGTGAAAGACAAATGGCGTGGGCGCGAAATTCGAGAGCAAGCCGAGTTCGTGGCGTTTTGAAAGAATCACTTCGCCGGGTCCGGCCTCCTGCGGCATGATCTCCCAATCAGGTTTTTTCGGATCGTTGATTGGCGTCCACCAATGCGCGGGGTAACGCGAGTCGCGTTTGATCTCCTGGCCGAGCGTCGTGCTTACGGCGAGGAAAATAGCGACGACAATACTCGGAATTACCAAGCCGCAAGCAATCACCCCAAAGCATCGTTTAGAAGCCGCACTGGTGCGGCTGATTTGACGACGCGGCGGACAAGTCCGCCGTCTAAACGATATTGATTCTTGAATTGCTCGATTCATTGAAATCTCAATCAGCCATTGTCGCTCATAGTTTGATCAACGCGCGTAATATCCCGGTCGCGCCCGTGTCTTCAAATCCGGAAAGCCGGGAATCTCGATGTTGACGCCACGCCACGAACCGTCACGCTTTTCGTTCGTAGACCGGTACCCGATGCTGTACACCTTGCTCAAGTCTTCGATCACCTGCTGATAGACGCCGTTCAAATCCTCAACCTTGCGCGCGCCGTAATATAGACCGCCGCTTTCGAACGCGAGCATCGCCAGCGTGTTGCGAGCATTCGCATAAGTACGGCGTCCGCTGTCACCGAAGTAAGAATTGCGATCTTCCGTATCGAGATAAATCGGCACCACCAAGGCGTCGTGTTTGCGAACCGACTCCAACAGATCGGCAAAGCTAATCTTCGAGCCGGCGGATCCATAAAAACTGCCCAGGGCATTGTCGACGCCATCAGTCATAAAGACGACAGCCCGGCGACGCGGCGACGATGCGGATTCAAAAATATTATCGAGCGTGAAAGCGAGCGCGTCCCAGACGCGCGAGCCGCCGCCGCCTTCAATGTTATTGGCCCCGGCTAGTAATTTCGTTCGATCGACCGTTAGCGGACAAACCACCCAAGCCTCGTCCGCGAAAGCCACAATCGCCAGGCGATCGCTAGGTCGCACGGCCTCAATGAATCGCCTGGTTGACTTGCGAATCAAATCGCGCTTCTCAGCAGTCGAGCCAGACAAGTCCAGCAGCAAAACCAGATCGAACGGCACGTCCGTGGTCGCAAAGAAACTTATCTGCTGCGGCTTACCATCTTCCGTGACGGCAAAATCCTTCTGCTCCAGCTTCGCTACTACGGTCCGCAGCTTGGTGCTATACAGACTTACGTTCAGGCTGACCAGGTTTGTATCCACGCGCACGATGTCAACATCGTCGTCCGTCGTTGCGGCCAATACTTTGTCAGTCGCGTTTGCTATTACTGCCTGCGAGTTGTCCGAAAAAGAATTACTCAAAGCGCCGGTCGCTCTGATCAGCGGCAGCCGGTAAAGCTGCTCCAGCCCCCGCAGATAATCTTTCAAAGGCGGCATGTCATACTGTTTGCGCCGCGCATCTACGTGCTGCTCGTCAGTGATTGGGTAGAGCACGAGGAAGCCATCCTTTATGGTGGCTTGCGTACCGAAGATCTGTTTTAGGCCCGCATTTGTCCGCAGCCGATCGATATATGTCGCGAAGCTACTTTTGCTGATCTCGCCTCTCTTCACCGCGGCGATGATCACCGGCAGCAGGTCGCGCTGCAGTTCATCGGTGGAGCTGTTGCGTAACAGGTAGAACATTGAGCGGACGCCGTCTTCTCCGACCAGGTCGCGTGTCGGCCAGCCATTTTGCTTCAATATAGAGCAAAGTTCAGTGGTATTCGTGTCGCGCGCGGCACGCAGCGTCTTGAGAATCGTATCGTCGCTTTTATTGTCGGCGACATTGTTCTGGACGCGTGCCTGGTGTTTGCTGGCGAGCTTGTTTAGCTGTTCATTCAGTTTCTTATTGAATGGGCGAGGCGTGTTCGATTCGATCTGATCGGTGAAGCGCTTGATTTCATCCTGGGTGAGACACTTAGTTTGCGCGAACGCGCCCGTCGCTGCGACCGCACATAGCATGGCCGCGCTTAGTACCAGAAACGGCCGAAGCAAATGATGAGACATATCAGTTAGAGCGAATTACCGACTCATTTGGTTCGCTGGCGCGCGTTGCCGGTGCGCACCTCCGGCTTCAGATTCTGATTGAACAGTTTCAAGATGCGTTTGTATTCGTCCGCCCAACTTTCTTCACGTTCGAAGCCGTGATCCTCGACCGGATAAGGCGCGACTTCCCAGTTCGTTTTGCGCAATTCGATCAGCTTCTCGACCAGCCGCACGGTGTCCTGAAAATTCACGTTGACATCAACCATGCCGTGACAAATGAGCAGCGCGCCTTTCAATCCGTTGGCAAAATAGATCGGTGAACTGCGTTTGTATGCCTCCACGTCGTTCTGCGGCAGGTTGAGGATGTTCCCGGTGTAGCCGTGGTTGTAGTGCGCCCAGTCAGTCACCGGCCGCAAGGCCGCGCCGGCGGCGAAAACATCAGGCTCAGTAAACATGGCCATCAAAGTGATGAACCCGCCATAGCTTCCGCCGTACAGACCGACGCGCTTGCTGTCGATCCCGAATTCCTTCACCAGATAATTCACCGCATCGACATGATCGGTCAGATCCTTTCCGCCCATGTGCCGATAAATTCCAGTGCGCCAGTCGCGGCCATAGCCGGCACTGCCGCGATAATCGATGTCGAGGACGACGAAGCCCTTCTCCATCAAAAGATGATTGAACATGAACTCGCGATAATAAGAGCTCCACCAGCGATGCACGTTTTGCAAATAACCGGCGCCGTGCACGAACAGCACGGCGGGCCCGCCGCCTTTGTAATTCGACGGAACGTATAGACGACCCCAGACAGTCGCGCCGTCGCGCGCTTTGAAACTGACGAGACGCGGATCAATCCAATCCTTGGTGAAGAATTCTGGTATCGGCGAAGTCGTGACCGATTTCAAAGTAGCCGAGGCTTTCTCATCCATCGGTTTATTTTCAAACAGATATAGTTCTGGCGGTTTGTTGCTGTACGAGCGCACGTCCGCCAGCATCGTTTCATCCGGCGAGATATCTACCTGATTCTGTCCCGGCAATCCGGTGATCTGCGTTCGCTGCCCGCCGTCTATTGGCATCGAGAACAAGTGCCGTTGGAATACGCTGCCCTCGCTCGACGTGAAAAAGAATTTTGTTCTGTCTTTCGATAAACGCACGTCAGAGACTTCGAATGGTCCCGAAGTAAGTTGCTTCGGCTCGCCGCCGTCGATTGAAATTGAATAGAGATGTGCCCAGCCATCGCGCTCCGTCTCGAAATAGACATGCGAGTTGTCCGGCAGCCAACCGAGCGTGAACGCTCCGGGTCCGTCAACCCAGGCGTCGTCGTGAACAGTGGCGAGCACTTTGGTCTTCCCCGTCACAGGATCGAGCAGCAGCACCCAACGATCTTTGTTGTCAGCCGCGCGGCCCATCAGTACGGCGTTCTTGCCGTCCTCGGACCATTGAAGCTGGCCCAATTGGACGTCGCGATCTTTTGGCGCCGCTGCCTCTGAACGTTGCGCGTCGATCCGATCGGCACCAGTATTGACCCGTTGTTGCTCGGGCGGGTTCATCTCAGTTTGCTGCGGCGGAGGAGTGGCCGGCAGGCGCTGCCCATGATCGACATTCTTCGTCTCGCCGCTTTCAGTGTTGATGGCTACGAGTCGCGCGCGGGTTTGCGTGTCCCCGACTTTGGAACGTCCGGGAATGTCTTCGGTGTAACCAGACTCAGTCACATAATTCGGAACGATTGTGTTTTTGGCCCCGGTGGCGGGTTCGCTGACGGTAGCAATGAGGTACTTGCCGTCCGGCGAGAGATTCAGATTTGTTACATTCTGGCCACCGGGAACGTTGAAAGGCTTTCGCTTCTCGCGTTCCTTTCGGCGCTTTTCCTGCTCTTCGCGCTGCTCGGCACGCTCACGAACCGCATCGAGCAATCCACGCTCTTCTTTCTTCAGAACTTCCTGACTGTCGGTCCCTTTTTGCGGTGAGGCACTGGCCGTCGCGGTTGCGCCCAGGCCGCCGCCAGCGCGAATGTCAGTCAATTGTTCGAGCGATCCGCCCTCGAGCGATATCACGTAGAGATTATTCAATCGCGTGAAGTAGATGCGCTTCTGATCAAAAGTGAAGTGCGGATTTGTTTCCGCGTCGACTGTGCGCGTGATCTGCCGCCGCGCCTGCTTTGTATGATCGTAGATAAAGATGTCGCCTTCATCGGTGAATACAGTCATTGATTTGTCTTTCGACAATTCCCCATTGGGGGGCGGTGCTTGCTTCGACTCCTTCTCAGTTAGTCGCCGCAAACCCGAGCCGTCGCGATTGACGACGTAAAGGCTCATCTCTTTCAGACGCGGTTCGTCAGGCTGCTTCCAGCGGAAATAAACCCTCTGGCTGTCCTGCGACCAATAAACGTTCGTCGGTGGATATCCGACCAGGCGCGGCCCGCGCATGATGCTGTCAACGGTAAGTTCGAACGGCTTCGCGCCGGTGCTCTGCTTTTGTGCCGGGACGGCCAGCGGCAGACAGATCGATATCGCGCAGAGCGCGGCTGTCAGACGGATCAGTTTGGTTGTTTTCATTTTGATTCGACGAATATCTAAAATGCTCGGACGAGCGCTGTAAGACTATGGATTGAACGGCAAATCTTCAAGGCCCGGACGCCAGGTTTTGCGTCTTTCAAGCCAACGCGACAGGCGGTCGCAAGGTTTGCCGTTGGCATTCGGCAATTCCCACGTCGAGCCGTCAGCGAAGAGAACGCATTGGATCGTCACGTATTCTCTGAACGACTCTTTGCGATCCTTTCCCAATGCCGTCACCTCTACAACTTTCGGCGGACCCAACTGCGTGGTGAAGCGCACCTTCTTCATCTGCCTTGAATCAATCTTCTGAAGGTTCGCGAAGGAGTGTCGTAGTTGCTCAACATTGGTCGTCGGCTCGGCAAAGATGAAATCCCAGGCGAGTGCCTTGATTGCTTTCGGTCCATCGTTGCTCAACTCCATTGAATAGCCATGCAACTCTCTCCGTTCGATCTTAACAGCCGAGCCGTCAACCGGCAGGGGCAAGCGGTTCGGGTTGCTGCCCGGCGCGCCGGCGACGGAACCCTCCGAACTAACGCTGATGATTGTCTCCATCTTGACGTGGCGGATGGTCACGCCCGGCGGGAGCTGCGGTGACGAAACTCGCTGGGGCAAGCCTTCGCCTCCGGTCAGCGTGAGGATTAGGAAAAGACGAAATAACAACACGAGGTGGTCGCTCGATTAGCGCTTGTAACCGCGCAAGTTATCACACAGACCTGCTTTTGCCTGCGGGTTCGTCCACGGTTTCGCTACTAATCGCGGGACGGGGGAAGACGCCTGGCTTGAAACCAATCATCGTCCACTGGCGCGAGACGACTTCGATGTCAGGAGGCGAGGAAACGCCAGGCGTTCCGGTCGATTGACCGACGGCTGCCCCAGAACAGAACAGGCTGAGACTTAGAATGCAAAGTCTCAGCCTGCGACTGGGCGATCGAATTGTCATGACGACCTCGAGGGTCGAAAATGGATTACTGGGTCTTGCCTGATTTCCAATCGGCGAGACTCTTCTCAAAGTTTGTAGTGTTCGCTTTATCGGCCTTGCCCTTGGTGACGGCGGCGTCCCCGGCGGCGATCGCTTCTTCTTTCTTGCCCATCGCCCAGAGGACCCTCGCCTTTAGTTGCAGGTTACCGAAGGTCTCTTTTAGTTTGATTGATTGATTCGCAAACTTGAGCGCCTCGTCAAAGTTCTTGCGATTCAGATAAGTATTCGCGACCTGAAGTGGCAGCACCTCGTTGGTTGGATTGGCGGCAATCAAATCGTCCGCGCGTTTGCGCCAGGTCGACAGGACGTCTTTCACTTCGACCGTAAATGGCACGCGCACCTTTTCCCAACGCAGATTGACTTGCGCCGAATTCTCCGTGACCGGATCGAACGTGTACACCAACCACTCCTGGTTGTCGCCGGCTGCCATCGCCTTAGTCTTCACTCGCAACGCGTCCTTCGCCGCGTCATAAGTGAAGCTGCCCCACTGGCCGGGATCGCTATTGAAGATGATCGTCCACTCATCTTTTCCGGGGATGGTATGCATGCTGTAGTTGCCGGCCTTCAGCGGCTGCCCATTGATCAAGACATCATCGGTCACCTGAAACAGCGTCGCTTCATTTGCCCCGGCGCGCCAAACGTGTTTGTAAGGAACCAGCGGCTCTCCCGGTTTGCGCTCGTTCTGATTGTCGAGCGTGGCCTCGCCCGGGTGACGAGCTTCCATCTCGGGCGGCGCGTCGGCAAAGATCGAGCGGCCCTTCACGGGCGGCCGGCTGTAGGTGATCGTGATGTCGGTGACGCCGATTGTCTGCATCACGCTGGCCTTCTGGCTCGGGCGAATCGGCTTAATCGCGAGCGGCGGCGTCTGCGCAAAGGCGTGGCCCCAGCAGCCGGCGCCTAACAGAATGATCAGATTGAAAAGTGGAAATCGTTTGAGCGAATTCATGGTGGCAATCCTCCGGTGTAGAAATTTCGGGCGCATTATGTAACGTCGAGATGGAAAGCGGCAAGCCGCGCACTGAAGTCAGAACCGGGAGCGATAGCGACCGGGTCAGCATTAACGTCAGCGTCGACCTTGCGGCACTAAGACCCGGTCGCTACCGCTCCCGGTTCTGACACGGCGACCTCCGCGCTCCCGGCAGCCTACATTTTGGCTTTCAGATCTGCGATCACCTTTTCGAAGCGCGCCGTGTCGACGCCGTCGGCTTTACCTCGGGCGATCGCTTGTTCGGCAACCGCGATGGCTTCCTGTTTCTTGCCCATGTTCAAGAGCAAGTTCGCTTTGGTGCGCAGATTCTGAAACGTCTCTTTGACTTTGATCGACTTATCCGCCCAGGCCAGTGCGTCTTCCATTTTGTCGTCGTTGAAGTAGGCGTTCGCAACGGCCAAAGGGACTTGCCAATCAGTAGGATTCGCCGCGATGGCTGCATCGATCTTCGAACGCACCAACGAATCCTGGTTCGGCACTTCGATCGTGAACGGCACCGCGATCTTTTCCCAACGCAGAATCACCTGCGCCGAGTTCGCAGTCATCACCGGAATTTCATAGGACAATTGCTCCTGCGAATCCTTCGCCCACGTCGGCTTGGTCTTGACCCGCAACGCATCCTGCTTGGCGTCGTAACGAAAGCTGCCAAACTGATCGGCGTTCTTGCTGAAGATGATCGTAAATTCGTCTTTGGCGGGAATCATGTGAATGCTGTAAGCCCCGGCCGCGAGCTTCTGTCCGTTCACCAGCACGTCGTCAGAAATCGTGATCTTCGTCGCTTCATTCGCGCCCGCGCGCCAGACGTGACCATTAGGCGCCAGCGGAAATTCTTTGCCCGAACCAGCAGCGCCATCAACAGTGCCTTCACCTTCGGCGGCCGGAGCGACCGAGTTCGCCTTAATGAGCGCAGCGACTTTCTCGGTAGAGATTTCTCCCCAAAGTGTCCGTCCCTTAACTGAAGGCCGGTGATAAGTAATCGAGACGTCAGTGATGCCAATTGTTTGCGAGACCGTAGCCGCCGGACTCGCCTGCGGCAGACGAACCTTCGGAGGCTGCGGCTGTTGAGCGAAAGCGAGCGACGCCGCTACCAGCGTGAAAAGAGCTGATAGTGCGAGCAGAGATACGCGTTTCCTGGAATTCATTTTTGGAAATCTCCTTCTTGCCGAAATGTGAGCGCGAATTATAACGTGACGCCGGAGGATTAAGTCCTGCGGGTAAATTGAATTTACAACTTTTTACAAAGGTGTCAGAAGCCCGTCCGTGAGGCAGAGCAACGGGGCAACGCGTTCCGTGTCAGAACCCGGAGCGGGAGCGACGGGATCATGTGACTCTTCAAACGAACGCATGATCCGGATCGGCCAAAATGAAGAGAAGCGCAAGGAACAGGCCTTGCGCTTCTCTTACTCATACGAGAATGCATGATGATTGTGGCCCTCCCTTACGGTCGGGCTTCTGACACGCTACCAGATTGCGCAGCGCTCTTTTTCCGGCCGGGCCATCAGGTCGCCTTCCTTACAGGCAAACGCGGCGGCGAACTGCGGCATGTTTGACAGCGGACCATTCACCCGAAACTTCGCCAACGGATGCGGATCCTGCAGCACGATCAATCGCTGAATTTCCGGCCGCATGTTGGTAGCCCAGCCGCGCGCAAAGCCCAGGAAGAACCTCTGTTCCGGCGTGAAGCCGTCGATGTTCACGCGCGGTTTGCCTTCCATGGCTTTTTGAAACGCGGCATAAGCGATCACCAACCCGCCGAGGTCGGCGATCGATTCGCCCTGCACCAGCGAACCATTCTGGTTCAAGCCCTTCTCAACTTCGAAGGCATTAAACTGATTCACGATGCACCCGGCGCGTTCCTTGAAAGCCTTCAGGTCCGCCTCGCTCCACCAATTCGAAAGGTTGCCGGCCGGATCGAACTTCGCTCCCTGATCGTCAAAGCCGTGCGTCATTTCGTGGCCAATAACCGAACCGATGCCGCCGTAATTCAAAGCATCGTCAGCGTTCGGATCAAAGAAAGGCGGTTGCAGAATGCCGGCCGGGAAAACAATTTCATTGTTCTGCGGATTGTAGTAGGCGTTCAGCGTCGGCGGTGACATGAACCATTCCGCCCGGTCGACCGGCTTGCCGATCCTGGCCCAATCGCGTTCTTCGTTGAACTTGCTGACGCGGAATCGGTTGGTCTGATAAGAACTGCGATCGACTGGCAACGTCGAATAATCGCGCCATTTATCGGGATAACCGATCTTGTTCATGAAAGCTTCGAGCTTGACGATCGCCTGTTTGCGCGTGGGCTCGCTCATCCAGCTAAGCGTGGTGATGTCGCTCTTGAGCGCCGCTTCCAGGTTTCGCACCATGGTCAGCGCGCGCTGTTTCGCGGCCGGCGAGAAGGCCTTCTGCACGTACACCGCACCCAGAGCTTCACCCAGGGCTCCGTCCGTCCCCGACACGCAACGCTTCCAACGCGGCAGGTTCTCTTTGGCGCCCGACAGAATCGTGCCTTTGAAATGGAAGTCCTCGTCGACGAGCTTCGCTGACAAGCCGGAAGCAGCGCGATTGATCAGATTCCACCGCAGATAACTCTTCCAATCGTCGATCGGAGTAGCTGTCAGTTGCGTGTTCATCGCCTTGAAGAAATCCGGCGTCGACACGTTCACATCGGCTTTGGTATGGCCGACCGTCTGGAAGTACGCGACCCAATCAAATGCCGGCGCAAGATCTTTGACCGAAGTCATTGCCATGCGGTGATAGAGCTTCTCCGGATCGCGCAACTCGACCGGCGGTAATGAGGCCTCCGCCAACTTTGTCTCCAGCTTCATCACGGCCTGAGCTTCGCCTGCGGCTTTGGCCGCGTCGTCGCCCATCAACTCGAACATCTTGATGACGTGCTTAATATACTCATCGCGAATTGACTTCGACCGCGGATCGTCTTTGAAGTAATAGTCGCGCGTCGGCAGCCCCAGTCCGCCCTGCGAGATTCCGATGATGGTCTCGGCAGCATTCTTGAAATCGCGATTCGATCCAGATCCAAACAAAGCGTTGTAGCCATAGCTGTGCATGTGCGCGATGGCCGCCTGCAGCGATTTCTGATCGGCGATCTTATTAATCAGATCAAGTTCCGCCTGAATCGGCTTCAGCCCTTCCGCCTCGATCTTCGTCTCATCCATGCAGCTCGCGTAGTAATCGCCGACTTTTTGCTCGTTGCTGCCTTTCCTGGCCGCTGTATTTTTCGCCGCGGCTTCCAGGATTTCGTGCAGCGTGTCGCGGGTCTTTTCATTCAGAATGTTCGCGACACCCCACGCCGAATAAGCGGCCGGGATGGGATTGGCTGCCAGCCAACCGCCGTTAGCATATTGATAGAAGTCGGTGCAGGCTGCGGTCTTCGTGTCCATGCCTGCGGTGTCGAAATGGGCCGACTGGCCGAAAATCGCCGTGACGCTGAACGCGACCACGAGCAACAACGAAACTATTCCTCTAAATGCTTTCATATCGATCTCCTGATTTGATTGATTGCTTCTGAAATGGGCACCCGCCGGGTTGAGTATAAAACTCTACAGCTTTCTTTCCACTGATGCCAATTGACGGCGTGATTTGATTCCTACGGATTCAGCACCGGATAGGTTTCAAGACGCATCTGCCCTCGAATGCTTGACGATTAATCCGCTCGCTCGTACCGTCTGCCTACGGGTCAGTACAGTGTTCGACATGGTTAGCAGAACGATAGAAACGCGATGTTGCATCGCCGGCGGGGGACCCGCGGGTGTAATGCTCGGCTATCTGCTGGCGCGGGCCGGCGTCGATGTCGTCGTGCTGGAAAAGCACGCTGATTTCCTGCGCGACTTTCGCGGCGACACGATTCATCCATCGACACTGGAAGTCGTCTACGAACTGGGGTTGCTTGATGAATTTCTCAAGCGTCCGCATCAGGAAGTCAGAGAGGTCGGCGGCCAGATTGGCGACGAATTTATTCCGCTGGCCGATCTCACGCATCTTCCAACGCACTGCAAGTTCATGGGCTTCATGCCGCAGTGGGACTTTCTCAATTTCTTTACGGAACAAGGAAAGAAATATCCGGGGTTCCATCTCTTAATGGAAGCGGAAGTCACTGAACTGATCATGGAAGGCAACAACGTGGCGGGAGTAAAAGCCATTACCCCCTCCGGAGAAATTGAAGTGCGCGCATTGTTGACGGTGGGCTGCGACGGCCGTCGTTCAATCGTCCGCGAACTCGCCGGTTTTCAAATCCAAAGTCTGGGCGCGCCCATCGACGTGCTCTGGTTTCGCGTGTCGCGCCAGGCGACCGATCCGGGCCAGGTGCTCGGCCGCTTCGTTCCCGGCAAAATCCTGGTGATGCTGAATCGTGATGAGTACTGGCAATGCGCGTTCGTGATTCGCAAAGGCGCATTCGAGCAAATCAAACAGCGCGGTATCGAACGGTTCCGCAACGACATCGTTTCAGTCGCGCCGTTTTTGCAGGGTCGAGCGCAGGAGATTAACGATTGGGAACAGATCAAGCTCCTAACGGTGCTGGTCGATCATTTGCGCAAGTGGTATCGCGCGGGCCTGCTCTGCATCGGCGACGCAGCGCACGCAATGTCACCCGTCGGCGGCGTGGGCATCAATCTCGCCATTCAGGATGCCGTCGCGACCGCGAATCTGCTCGCGCAGCCGTTGTCGGAAAATTTCGTTTCATTGAGTCATCTGCAGAGAGTTCAACGGCGTCGCGAGTTCCCGACAAAGGCGACGCAGTGGGCGCAGGTTCAGGTTCAGGAAAGGATTTTGAGTGCCGTCCTCGGGTCACAGCAGCAGGTGCGGCCGCCGTGGTTCGTGCGACAGTTCAAGAAGTTTCCGGTATTGAGAAGAATACCGGCGCGATTGATCGGTATTGGGGTGCGGCCGGAGCACGTGCGGACTCCCGACGTAAACTCCGCGTTGACTAGCGAAAGTGGTGGTGACTCCCGCGTCAAAGCGCCTACCACCACTTAGAGATGACCAAAACCAGAATCACAATGATAAAGGCGACGAGACTAAGGAGCAACACAAGCCCAATTCCAATACCTACAAGCATTGACGATGCGCTTCCCGCATCACGTACTTTAGCGTCGTCGGGCGATCCACCCATCGACCAGGACGGTGGCGGTGGCGGCTCACCTTTTTGATATCCGGACGTGTATCCGCCGGCAGCATGCTCGCTTCTTAGCGTGTCAGCCCTTTTACGCTTCTGTTCCCGGCGAACTATCTCCTCGCGGCGCGCTTCTTCCAAGCGACGCGCTTCCGCTTCTGCAAGGCGACGATGAGCTTCCTCTTCCCGCCGACTAGCTGCAGCTTCCGCTTCCGCTCGAAGCCAGGCTTCCGCTTCGGCCCCACGCTTAGCTTCA
>Ga0157378_10002845_pt1 | contig 15428 bp, 12 predicted proteins | sample M65metaG_FD_115309 | JGI IMG/M metagenome (GOLD analysis project Ga0157378, IMG submission 115309) | Miscanthus rhizosphere microbial communities from Kellogg Biological Station, Michigan, USA - M6-5 metaG | ecosystem: Host-associated > Plants > Roots > Rhizosphere > Soil | place: USA: Michigan...
GCGGCCATCCACCACGGCGGCATGGAGCACCGTCACCAGATCGTCGACCGCGAGCGGGCGGATCGGTTGCTCGGAGAGACCGACCGTCGCAAAGATCGGGAGCGTGTGAAGCGCATGGCTCAGGTGATCGAGCATGTGATCGCCGAGGCCGTAGGTCATTCCGGCCTTTACGATCGTGTAGTCGAGGCCCGAGGCACGCACGATCTCCTCGGCGGCCCACTTCGACTCGTGATACGGCGAGCCGCAGCGGGGCCGCGCGCGAAGAAAGCTCATGAAGGCAAGCCGCGTGACCCCGGCGCGCTGCGCCGCGTCGACCACGCGACGCGTCCCGTCGATGTGAATGCGCTGGTAGGTCTGATCGCCGATCTCGCGGTTAATACCGGCACAGTGCGCGACCGCCTGGCATCCCGCCAAGGCGTCGGCCAGCGCGCGGTCAGACGAGATGTCGACCCCAGTGCGGCGCGAGATCGCGACGACCTCGTGGCCGCCCGCGACGAGACGGTGCGCGAGGTGGCTGCCGACGAATCCGGAACTGCCGGTGATGGCGAGCTTCATTAGGTCCTGGCTTTCTTGAGGGCCGCGCGGCGGCGCTGGAGGATCTGCGTAGGACAGACGGCGCTGAGAAAATCACCGACTGCGCCGGCGAGCTCCTCCGGTTCCAGGCGATAGAGGATGCGGTTGCCGGCGCGCCGCTCAGTGATGAGCCCGGCGTGTTTCAGGATGGAGAGGTGCCGGGAGATCGACGGCCCGGAGATCTCGAAGAAGCCGGCAATCTGGCCGGCGGCGAGCTCCCCCGCCTTCAACTCCTGCAGGATCTGCCGCCGGGTGGGATCAGCCAGGGCCCGGAACACCGCGGTCGCATGTTTCACAGTATCTATTTAGCTATTTATCTAAATACCTGTCAAGCCCGCCATCCGGCAGCGGCCCCTCGCCGGTTCGCTTCAGAACTTCAGTGGGCAGGAGGTGTTTACCATCGCCCGTCCTGCCTGTCCTGCCTATCCAGCCCATCCCGCCCGCCGGCTTGGTACAATCCCTCCCGCCTTGGCTAAGCGGAAGAAACCCTCACCCACCTCCCTTTTCGACAATCTGGACGCGACCGACGGCGCCGGCGTTTCCGGCAACGGCAGCAATGCCGTGCCGCTGCACGAAGCGGCGCAGTCGCGCTACCTGAATTACGCGCTGTCGGTCATCACGGCGCGCGCGCTGCCGGACGTCCGCGACGGCCTGAAGCCGGTCCAGCGCCGCATCCTCTACACGATGTGGCAGCAGAACCTGACGGCCGACACCAAGCACCGCAAGTGCGCGAAGGTCGTCGGCGACGTCATGGGCAGCTACCACCCGCACGGCGACGTCGCGCTCTACGAGACGCTCGTCCGCATGGCGCAGTCCTTCTCGCTGCGCTACCCGCTCGTGGACGGCTCCGGCAACTTCGGCTCGCTCGACGGCGACAGCGCGGCGGCGATGCGCTACACCGAGTGCCGCCTGGCCCGTGTCAGCGACGAGATGCTGACCGAGATCGAGCAGGACACCGTCCACTTCCGGCCGAACTACGACGGCACCAAGACCGAACCCGTGGTGCTGCCGGCGCGCGTGCCGAACCTGCTCGTCAACGGCACGACGGGCATCGCCGTCGGCATGGCGACGAACATCCCGCCGCACAACCTCACTGAGGTCTGCACGGCGCTCGTGAAGCTGCTCGACAACGAGGACATCGGCAACGCGCAGCTGTGCAAGTACATCAAGGGCCCCGACTTCCCCACGGGCGGCCAGATTCTGAATCCGCCCGACGAGATCAAGGCGATCTACCGGACCGGCAGCGGCAGCATCCGCCTGCGCGGCACGTGGGACCTCGGGCCCGAGACCCGATCGACCAAGACGATCTACATCGACAGCGTGCCGTACACGGTCAACAAGGCGCAGCTCGTCGAGCGCATCGCCGACGTCGTCATGGCGAGGAAGCTCCCGCAGTTGCTGGATGTGAAGGATCTCTCGACCGAGGACGTGCGCATCGCGATCGAGATGAAGAAGGACGCCGACGAGAAGATGATCATGGCGTACCTCTTCAAGCACACGCCGCTCCAGATCAACTTCGCCGTCAACCTGACGTGCCTGCTGCCGACCGAGAATCCCGAGGTCGGACGGCCCGAGCGCCTGGATCTGAAGCAGATCCTCTGGCACTTCCTGCACTTCCGCCTCGAGGTCGTCACCAGGCGCCTCGAGCACGAGCTGGCGGCGCTCAAGAAGCGCATCCACATCCTCGAAGGCTTCGAGACCGTCTTCGACGCGCTCGACGAGATCATCAAGATCATCCGGAAGTCCGACGGCAAGGCGGACGCGGCCGAGAAGATCATGAAGCGGTTCGATCTCGACGCCGAGCAGACGGACGCGATCCTCGAGCTCAAGATCTACCGTCTCGCGCGGCTCGAGATCCTGATCATCCGCAACGAGCTCGACGAGAAGCGCAAGCGGTCGCGCCAGATCAACGCGCTGTTGAAGGACGAGGACAGCCGGTGGAAGATCGTCCGCTCCGAGCTCGAGGAGATCAGCAGCAAGTACGGCGACAAGCGCCGGACGACCATCGAGAGCGACGCCGGCGAGACGGAGTACACCGCCGACGACTTCATCGTCGAGGAAGACAACGTCGTCATCATCTCGAGAGACGGCTGGGTGAAGCGGCAGAAGGAAGTGAAGGACCTGGCGACGAGCCGCCTCCGCGAGGGCGACTCGATCCTGGCGGCGTTCGCCGGCAGCACGCGCGCGACGTGCGTGTTCTTCAGCAACTTCGGCGTCGCATACACGTGCCGCATCGTGGACGTGCCGGCCTCGACCGGGTACGGCGAGCCGATCCAGAAGCAGTTCAAGCTGAAGGACGGCGAAAAGATCGTCGGCGCGCTCAGCCTCGACCCGCGGGCGGCCGGCAACATCACGCCGAAGAAGGAAGGGGCCGAGGCGCCCGTCCACGGCGTCGCCGTCAGCAGCGACGGCTTCGCCCTGCGGTTCGGCCTGGAGGGCCTGGTCGAGCCGAGCACCCGGGCGGGACGCCGTTTTGCGCGTCCTGCGAAAGGTGCGGAGATTGTCGGCGCCTCGCGCTACACTGGGGGCGAAATCCTGATTGCGGCCACTGCCGAGGGCCGCGGGATTCTGTCGAAGGCCGAGGAAGTGAACTACCTGTCCGGCCCCGGCAAGGGCGTGCTGCTCATCAAGCTCGGCAAAGAGGACAAAGTCCTCGGTTTCATCGCGTCATCCGGCGACCGCGACCTTCTGACGGTCGAAACCAGCCGCGGCGCCGAACAGACATTGAGCACCGCCAAATACGAAGTGACAGGACGGGGCGGCAAGGGACGCGAATTGCTGCAACGAGGACAATTCACGCGTGTGTTGTGGCCGACGCCGGAAGCCCCGGGACCATTGAGCGCCTAGCGGCTGACCCCTAGCGTCGTTGAACACGAGCGTCCGGCTTCAGCCGGACGGACAGGAACAGAGTGCCTTCTCAGCAGGAACGTTTGAACATCGCGGTATTCATCGACTTCGACAACATCGAAATCGGCGTCAAGAACACGCTTCGCCAGTCATTCGACGTCGGCACCGTGCTCGAGGCCATCAAGGAAAAGGGCGAGATCGTCAGCAAGATCGCCTACGCCGACTGGACACGGGCCGGCGACTACAGCCGCCACCTCACCCAGCACGCCGTCCGCCTGGTGCAGCGCAACCTCACCCCCGGCGGCGACAAGAACGGCGCCGACATCAACATGGCGCTCGACGCGCTGGAGATGGCGTTCACGCACCAGCACATCAACGCCTACGTCATCGTCGGCGGCGACAGCGACTTCCTCTCGCTCGTCGAGAAGCTGAAACAGTACGACAAGAAGGTCTTCATCGTCGGCGGACGCGCGTTCACCAGCATGATCCTGCAGAAGAACTGCCACGAGTTCATCGCCTACGAGAACCTGCACGGCGTCCGCCGCGCGGCCGCCCGTGACGCCCGGCCGTCGCAGCCGCCGCCGGCCTCGCTGGCGTCGCAGCCGATCGCCCAGGCGTTCGGCATCGTCAAACGCGCGTTGAAGATCCTCGCCGACCGCGAGGTGACGCCGCAGACCGGTCTGCTCAAGAGCACCTTGCTGCAGCTCGACTCGACGTTCTCGGAGCGCAACTTCGGGTCGTCGTCTTTCCTGGACTTCACCGAGAAGCTCTCGCAGACGGGACTCGTGCTGCTCAAGACGTCGGGCCGCAGCGTGATGGTGGAGCTCAATCCCGAATTCGTCGAGGGCGAGACGCCGGTCGCGGAGGCGGACCTGAAGGTCCGCGCCACGCCTGAAGCGGACAGCTCGCCGGACGCAGATGCCGCGCACGCCCATAGGCCCGCAGGCGCGGCGCCCGCCGACGTCGTCGCCACCGCCTCGCAGGCTGAAGGGGCCACACACGTCGGCGAAATCCTTCGCAATGCCACCGGCGCGCGCTGGCCGATGTACATCCGCAACGTGAAGCAGATCATCCGCGCCGCTGACGCGACCTTCGACGAGCGCCGCTACGGTTTCGGCGGCCTGATGGATCTCCTGCGCGCCGTGCAGAAGGACGGCTTCATCCGGATGGAGCGCGACCGCCGCGGCGGCCTGCGCGTGTTCCCCGGCCAGGCGCTCCAGCGCACGGCAGCCCCGTCGCTTCCGCAGGGAGACGTCGCGGACGAAATGCACGACGAACAGCCGCTGATTCCGGTGGAACCCGAGCCGGGCATCGAAGCCGACTCGGACGCACAGCCGTCCGTCGATCCGACGGCGGAGCTGCTCGGACGCGCGAAGTCAAAACGCGGCGGACGCGCCAGAACCGCGCCGGACGGCGGCGCGAAGAAGAAGCGCGCGCCGGCAGCGAAACGCGGGTCGCGGTCGAAGAAGACCGCAGGTGACGACGACCGCATCGGCAACCAGTAGACGATGGCCACGAACTACACCGCCAAAGACATCACCGTTCTCGAGGGGCTGGAGCCGGTCCGCAAGCGTCCCGGCATGTACATCGGCGGCGTCGGGTCCACGGGGCTCCATCACCTCGTCTGGGAAATCGTCGACAACGCCGTCGACGAGGCGATGAACGGGTACGCCAAGAACATCCGGGTGACGCTCCACGCCGACGGCGCCTCGATCACGGTCGAAGACGACGGCCGTGGCGCGCCGGTCGACAAGCACCCGACGACGAAGAAGAGCGCGCTCGAGACGATCTTCACCGTCCTCCACGCCGGCGGCAAATTCGAGCACGGCAACTACAAGACCGCGGGCGGCCTCCACGGCGTCGGCGCCAGCGTCGTCAACGCGTTGAGCAAAGAGCTCGTGGCGACCGTGAAGCGCGACGGCAGCACCTGGGAGATGCGCTTCAAGCAGGGGAAGCCGACGTCCGGCCTGAAGAAGCTCGGCCCGGCCCGCGGCACCGGCACGACGGTGTACTTCAAGCCCGATTCGGCGATTTTTCCGAAGATCGAGTTCGAACCGGAGATCATCCGCGAGCGTCTCGAGGTCGCCAGCTACCTGCACAAGGGCGTCAAGGTCGTCTTCGAGGACGAGACGACGAAGACGAAAGAGACCTTCGAGCACGACGAAGGCATCGTCGAGTACCTGAAGAAGATCATCGAGGAGCGGAAGGCCAAGGCGGTGCACGAGGCGCCGTTCGTGTTCACGAAAGAAGACGGGCCGCGCGTCGATCTGGTGCTGCAGTGGACGGAAGCGACCGAGGAGCACATCCGGTCGTACGTCAACGGCATTCCCACCGGCTCCGGCGGCACGCACGAGAACGGCCTGAAAGCCGGCGTCAGCAAGGCGATCCGCAACTACATCGAGACGCACACGCTGTCGCCGAAGGGCGTGACGCTCGTCGCCGAAGACATCCGCGAAGGCATGACGGGCGTGCTGAGCATCTTCGTCCAGGAGCCGCAGTTCCAGGGACAGACGAAGGACCGGCTGAACAACCCGGAGATCACGTCGCAGATCGACGGCGCGGTCCGTCCGGCGCTCGAGCACTGGCTGAACCACAACACCAGCGTCGCGAACAGCATCGTCGCCCGGATCATCCTCGCGGCGCGCGCGCGCGAAGCCAGCCGCGCGGCGCAGGCCGAAGTCACGCGCAAGAGCGCGACGTCGGGCCGTCTCAACCTGCCGGGCAAGCTGAGCGACTGCACGAACTCCGACGCCGACGCGAGCGAGCTGTTCATCGTCGAAGGCGACTCGGCCGGCGGCTCCGCCAAGCAGGGCCGCGATCGGACGAAGCAGGCAATCTTGCCGCTGCGCGGCAAGGTGCTGAACACGGAGAGCGCGTCGCTCGCGAAGGTGCTCGAAAACAAGGAGCTCGCCGATCTCGTGACCGCGCTCGGCTGCGGCTTCGGGAAGAACTTCGAGCTGCCGCGCCTGCGCTACGGCAAGATCATCATCCTCGCGGACGCCGACTCCGACGGCAACCACATCGCGACGCTGCTGCTGACGTTCCTCTACCGGCACCTGCCGCAGCTGATTCAGAACGGCAAGGTGTTTCTCGCGCAGCCGCCGCTCTACCGCATCGACATCGGCAAGGAAACCCACTGGGCGCTCGACGATGCGCAGCGGGATGCGATTCTGAAGGCGAACACGAAGAACGGCCGCGGCAATCCGGAGATCACGCGGTTCAAGGGGCTCGGCGAGATGATGCCGAAGGTCTTGTGGGAGACGACGCTCAACCCCAAGACGCGGCGTCTGCTGCGCGTGGAAGTGACCGACCAGATCGTCACCGATCGCGTCATCAACGAGCTGATGGGCAAGGACGCCTCGGCGAGATTCCGGTTCATCATGGACCGGGCTGAACAGGCGGAGGAGCTCGACGTCTAGGGCTCAGGGCTGAAAGCTGAGGGCTGACTGCCGCTCACGATAGCGATCAACCCGTTCAAGGCCGCGGCATTCGGCGCGGCCGTCATCTGCGCGCTGCTCGTCCTGCAGTTCGCGCATCGACGCAGGCCATTCATTCTCGCGTGGGCAGCCGGCTGGCTGACGCTGGCTCCGATGAGTCTCGTCCTCGCGCAGCCGTACTCGCCGCCGCTTCTCAACAACCTCGCGACCGGCCTCTCACAGCTGCTGCGCCTCATCACCGCCATGTTCTTCTTCTGGAGCGCCGATCTGTACCGGCAGACCCGCTATGTCGGACGTGTGCCCAAGCAGTGGGCGGGAGGGGTAGCCGCCTGGTTCGTGTTCGGGGCGATGCTGTTCGGTTCGCGGGCGGTCAACTCGCCGGGCTACCTGCTGTCGTCGGTGCTGGCGGCCGGCGCCGGGACGATGTACGGCGCGGTGCTGCTCGAGCGCCGCATGATTGGCGCCGGCCTCGTGTCGTTCGTGCTGTACGGCGTCGCGATCTCGAACTTCGCGGCCGGCTTCGCGCCGGGCCTGAGCGCCACCGACAGCTTCGGCTTTCAGATCTTCGTGCTCAACGCCGTGCTGTCGGTGTTCGGCGCGCTCGGCGTGCACCTGCTCATCTTCGAGGACATGACCTACGAGCTGCGGCTGACGAACCGGCGGCTCGAAACGGCGCAGCAGGAGCTGGTGCAGGCGGCGATCACCGATCCGCTGACGGGCTGCCACAACCGCAGGTTCCTCGAGCAGGTCAGCGACCGCGAGCTGCAGCGCCACGAGCGGTTCAAGCTGCCGATGTCGCTGCTCTTCATCGACATCGACCGGTTCAAGGCGATCAACGACTCACTGGGCCATGAGGCCGGCGATCACGTGCTCGTCTACGTCGCCCGGTTTCTCAAGCGCCACATCCGCGAGGCCGACTACGTGTTCCGCTGGGGCGGCGACGAGTTTCTCGTGCTCATTACGTGCACGGAAGAAGAAGCCAAGCGGAAGGCGCGGCAGCTCAAGGCGGCATTCGACGCGGCGCCGGAGGCGGTCGATTTGCCTCCGGGCATCGGCCTCAGCGTCGGCTTCAAGGAAGTGCCGGCGGGCACGACCGACCTGATGCCCGTCGTGCACGAAGCCGACGAGCGGATGTATCAGGACAAGGGCAAGCGTTAGGCGATCCCGATTTCGGCATTCAGCGATCCCACGAGGAATTTCCACGCCAGGTAGTACATCGCCATCCCGACGGGAATCGCGAGCAGCGCGTATCCCATCTGGATGTAGAACAGCTCCGTCGTGCGCGCCAGCAGGATTCCGCCGGGCACCAGCAGGGCCGGGATGAACGCCCCGTGCACGCCGATCGACAGATGCGTCTTCGATTTCGTCGCAAGCCACAGCATGTTCCACACGCCCCAGAGGTTGGGCACGACGGCCATCGGAAACAGAATCGTCCGCTCGAGCGGCCGCGCCGGGAAGCCGAAGATGAACTGACTCGGCACTTCGAGATAGAACACGCGGTACGCGTAGACGAACGCGATCCAGAAGAGCACGATCGTCGGAACGACGATGCCGGCCATGTAAGCGCGAAGATACGGTTTGGGACGCATGGGTCGCCTCACAGGTGATACGCAAGAAACCAGAACCATTTCGGAAACATCAGCAGCGCGATGACGACGGCGGCGGCGGCGCTCCAGTCGGCAGCCGACCAGCTTGGCCGCTGGCGGGCGCGCTCGACGACGTGCGGCCACAGATCGCGCGACGGTGGCTCCGGCATCGCTACAGGCGGCAACGCCGATCGCAGTGTTCGGACGAGATCCTGATCGTTCAGCATGGCCGTACGCCCAGACGGGCGAGCTCCTCTCTCAACATCCGCGTCGCGCGGAACACGCGCGACTTGACCGTGCCGACGGGAATGCCGAGCGCGTCGGCGATGTCGGCGTACGGCTGCTCCTCGACGAGCGCCAGCGCCGCCACGAACTGCAGATCCGCCGGCAACCTGCGGAACGCTCCGGCGATCGCGTCCTGCGTGTCGCGATTCGAACCGGCCGGCGCCGGCACCGTGTCGTCGGCCGGCGGGGCTTCGCGGCGGCGCGACGCCGTCCGCAGATGGTCGAGCGCGGCGTTGGTCGCGATCCGCCGGACCCAGGCGCCAAAGCTGCGGTCCGGATCGAACTGGGCGCGGCCCCGATAGGCCCGCCAGAACGCATCGACGAGCACGTCGTCGGCCGCAGCAGGGTCGCGAACGATCCGCAGGATCCAGCCGTAGACGTCGCGCTCGAACTGCCGGAACAGCTGTTCGAACGCGGTCTCGTCGCCCAGGACGAACCGGCGGAGCGTCTCGGCGGCGGGTTCCCCCGGCATGTGGTCTACCGTCCTTACTCCGGCAGTGATAGAAAGGTTCGCATGATTGCGATTCTGGCGACCGGCGGCACCTTCGACAAGCAGTACCACGAGCTGGCGGGCGCGCTCTCCTTCAAGGACACGCACGTCCCTGAGATGCTCCGGCTCGGCCGCTGTCGCGTGGATGTCGCCGTGCGTCAGCTGATGATGATCGACAGCCTCGAGATGACCGAGGCCGACCGCCGCGCGGTCGCGGACGCCTGCCTGTCCGCCGCCGAGTCCCGCATCGTCATCACACACGGCACGGACACGATGGTCGAGACGGCGAAGGCGATTGCGGCGCGGAAGATGGACAAGACGATCGTGCTGACAGGCGCGATGGTGCCGTATGCTTTCGGCAGCTCGGACGGGCTGTTCAACCTCGGCAGCGCGCTGTCATTCGCGCAGACGCTGCCGGCGGGCGTGTACATCGCGATGAACGGCCGCGCGTTTCCCTGGAACGACGTGCGGAAGAATCGCGAGACCGGTATTTTCGAAACGATTACAGCGTAGCCTGGACGACGGTCTTCGCGCTGCGGTGCGTGCCGAGCACTTCGGGATGCAGCTTCTTGCTCAAATAGACCTTCGATTCGGCATTGTCGGACGCATTGCGCTCGTACTTCACGACCTCGAACCGCAGGTGGTCGAGCGTGCCGCGCATCTCGTAGAACTTGTTCTTGGTCTTGACGACGATCTCGTCGAAACCCTGTTCGATCGCCCAGGCTTCCTGCTGTTCGGTCAGCGCGCGGAAATGCCCCTGGCCGCGCCAGTCGCGGCGGGTGCCGCCGATCCAGGTGTAGAGCACCTTGCGGCCGTCGAAGTTGACGTGATCGCGAAGACGGTGGACCAGATCGATCAGCTTCGGCTCGACCTCGGGCAGCCTGATTTGATGCCCGACTTTGTAGGAGACCGGAACGACCGTGCCGGGGTCGTCGGGCAGCGACGCGCTGGCGATGAGGATCGAATGCTGGCGCTTCGAGAGGCGGTTGACGATTTCCGCCGCCGTCTTCTTGCGCGGAAACTCGCCGAAGAACTCCTCGATGTACTGAATCTCGAGCGCCCCCTGCTCGAGCTCGTACTGCGTGATCAGGTATTCCACTCTGCCCCTTAACCCTCGCTCTAAGCCCTTAGCCCTTAGCCTTCTGCTCTATTCTGGCCCATGTGTCGCGAAGCGACACGATCCGATTGAACACCGGCGCGCCGGGGCGGCTGTCGACATCGACGCTGAAGTAGCCGAGACGTTCGAACTGGACGCGGTCGCCGGCGGTCGCCGACAGCAGGCTCGGTTCGACCTGGCAGCCGCGGAGCACTTCAAGTGAGTTCGGATTGAGGTAGTCGACGAACGTCTTGCCCGTGTCGTCCGCTTCCGGATCCTCGACCGAGAACAGCCGATCGTACAGGCGCACTTCGGCGGGCACCGCATGCGCCGCCGACACCCAGTGCATCGTCGCCTTGACTCGCCGGCCGTCCGGGGCGTCGCCGCCGCGCGTCGCCGGATCGTAGGTGCAGCGCAGCTCGACGATCTCGCCGGCGGCGTCCTTCACGACCTCCTGGCAGGTGATGAAATACGCGCACCGCAGCCGGACTTCCTTGCCGGGCGAGAGCCGGAAGAACTTCTTCGGCGGGTCCTCGCGGAAGTCGTCCTGTTCGATGTACAGCACGCGCGAGAACGGCACTTTGCGCGTGCCGGCCGATTCGTCCTCGGGATTGTTGATGACGTCGACTTCGTCGACCCGTCCTTCCGGGAAATTCGTCAGGACCACCTTCAGCGGCCGCAGCACGGCCATGACGCGCGGCGCCCGCTTGTTCAGGTCCTCGCGGACGCAGAACTCGAGCTGCGCGACGTCGATGACGTTTTCCTTTTTCGCGACGCCGATGCGCTGGCAGAAGTCCCGGATCGACTCCGGGGTGTAGCCGCGGCGGCGCAGGCCGCTGATCGTCGGCATGCGCGGGTCGTCCCAGCCGGAGACGAGGTTCTGCTGCACCAGCTGCAGCAGCTTCCGCTTGCTCATCACCGTGTAGTTCAGATTCAGCCGCGCGAACTCGATCTGCTGCGGACGCGCGCCGCCGAGCCGCGTGTCGCTCAGCGCGTCCACCAGCCAGTCGTAGAGCGGACGGTGATCTTCGAACTCGAGCGTGCAGAGGGAATGCGTGATGCGCTCGATCGCGTCCGACAGCGGATGCGCGAAGTCGTACATCGGATAGATGCACCAGGCGTCGCCCGTCCGGCGATGCGCGGCGTGGCGGATGCGGTACAGCGTCGGGTCGCGCACGTTGAAGTTCGGCGACGCCATGTCGATCTTCGCGCGCAGCACGTGCGTGCCGTCGGTGAACTCGCCCTTGCGCATGCGCGCGAACAGATCGAGGTTTTCCTCGACCGATCGGTCGCGGTACGGACTGTTCTTGCCCGGCTCGGTCAGCGTGCCGCGATGCTGGCGGATCTGGTCGGCATTGAGGCTGTCCACGTACGCGCGGCCGCCCTTGATGAGCTCAACGGCGCACTCGTAGAGGCGCTCGAAATAGTCGGACGCGTAGAAGAGCGCGTCCCACTTGAAGCCAAGCCACGCGACGTCTTCCTGAATCGACTCCACGTACTCGACGTCTTCCTTCGTCGGGTTCGTGTCGTCGAACCGGAGATTGCAGGTCCCGCCGTTCTCTTCCGCGACGCCGAAGTTCAGGCAGATCGACTTCGCGTGTCCGATGTGCAGATAGCCGTTCGGCTCTGGCGGAAACCTGGTCGTCACGCGGCCGCCATTCTTCCCGGACTGGCGATCGTCGGCCACGATCGTACGGATGAAGTCTGAAGATGCGGCTGGCGCTGAGAACGGATCCTGATCCGTGGGCTGCTCGGAGGTCATGAAACGGCCCATACATTCTATAAGATGCAGGGCCCGCAGCCGGGATGGAGGGGACGCCGCCGCCCGGCGGCCTAGTAGTTGAGCCAGTACGAGAGCTTGACGAGGAAGACGTTCTGCGGCGCGACGCCGAAAATGCCGTGGACGTCGCGGCCGAAGTCGAAGCCGCCGGGCACCGCGAAATTCGCGCGCGCCTGCTGCCAGACGACGAACAGCGCCGAGCCGGGCTTGTACTCCCACCGCAGCACGTTCGTCGTCCTGAACGACCTCACGTTGAAGTCGGGGCTGCCGTACACGTCGGGCGAGTACGTATACGGCTGGTAGCGGCTTTCGTAGGTGTCGTTGCGGGGGTCGACCACTTCCTTGAACGCGTTGTAGGCGCCGGCCGAGACGAACGGCTGCGCGTACAGCTGCAGCGACAGATTCGGCGTGATCGTGTAGTTGAATCTGCCGGTGATGTTGACGGTCTGCTGATCGATGTGGGCGAACACGTAGTGGGTCGTCGAGTCGGTGACGTTGTTCACCCACTGCGAGTCCTGGTGGCTCGGGTTGATCTGCACGCCGAGCGAGAACATCACGGCGGGCACCGGGCGAATCGTCGTCGAGAGGTACCAGCTCTGCCAGGAGGAGCCGTGGCCGTCTCTCCCGTAGTCGCCTTCCACGCCGGCCGAGAACTTGCGCCGGCCGTCAGAGTAGAGCCAGAACCACTCTTCGCCGTCCTGCTCGACGAGGACGCCAGGACCGCCGCGCGTCATGCGGTCATCGAACCCGCGCGCCGGGAACGATCGACGGATGCCGGCGCCCATCTGCCAGTTGTTGATGAGCGTGACGTTGCCGTTGATGTTTGCGCCGCTGTACTGGAGGTTGCCGTCGAAATTCCACGACGCCCACTGGTTGAAGTTGATCCCGCGCTGGCGGAACAGCTTCGTCACCTTGTTGCTGCGCACCTGAAACCAGTTGCCCATGCGAAGCTGATCCGCGCGGCGCAGGAAGCCGAGGTCGTTGGTCTCGAACCCCGGCGACCGGAAGTAGATATTCGAATTCCCATGCGTGAACTCGCCGCCGATCTTGCTGAACGCGATCGCGCCCGAGTAGCCGGACAGGGACGTTCGCGTGACGTCGAGGTGAGCGCTCTCCAGATCCGGCCGCTGAAACTGATGCCGGCTGTTCGTCTGCACCAGCTCGATCGCGTTCGGTGTGCCGCTCACGCGGCTGCCCTCCACGAACCCGTTGATGCTGTACTTCTTGATGCCGCGCCAGTCGAAGTCCGCGCCGCCGACATACGCGGACTCCGGAAGAAACGACAGGCTCGGCCCGAGACGGCGATTGGTCGCCGTCGTGATGATGCCGACGTACGACTGGTCGGCGAACTCACGCTTCACGCGCCCGACGGAAAAACTGCTCGACGGCTCGACGACCTGCTCCGAGCGCGCGCCCAGCGTCGAGACGTCGGCGAACTCTTCCTGCGTCAGCGCGTGCAGGACGCCAATGGAGTACTTCCCGACCCGTCCCGTCAGCTTCGCCGCGCCGAGAATCGTCGACTGCGTCGGCGCACTCGTGTAGACGGCGTCGCCGTACGGCAGGTTGCTGGTGCCCTGCGGCGCGCGGCCGATGCGGCGCGAGTAGAACAGGTTGTTGCAGCCATCGTAGCAGTCGGCGTCGAAGCGGAAATTGCCGGAGCCCTCGACGAAGAACGGCCGGCGTTCATTGAAGAACGTCTCGAAGGCCGAGAGATTCACGACCGCGGGATCGGCCTCCACCTGACCGAAGTCCGGGTTGACGGTCGCGTTCAACGTCAGGCCCGGCGTCACCGCGTAGCGCATGTCGAGGCCCGCCGCGCCGCCAAGCGCCGAAGGGCTCACGAGCGGGTTGCCACCTGACCTTTGGCGCGTCAGGTTCGCCACGGTGTACGGCGTCAGCTCGAGCCCCTTCGGCGTGTTCATCGTCGACAGGCCGCCGAGTTCGCCGAAGGAAGACACGTAGCCGTTGGCGTTGCGCGACAGCAGCGGCCACGTGTCGGTCTCTCGCAGCCGTCCGATGTCGCGGACGATGGCGAAGCCCCAGGTGCTTGTCGCTGACGGCGTGAACCGCAGCTGCGAGAACGGAATCTTGAACTCCGCGGTCCAGCCCTTCGAGTCGCGTGAGACGGTGACGTCCCACACGGCGTCCCAGCTGTTGTCGTTGTTCGTGTCGTTGAACCAGTAGCTGTCGCGCTTCACGCCGGCGGGGTTGACGCCGAACTCGTACGCCGTGCGCTTGTCATGGTAGGAGTCGATGAAGACGCGGATCCAGTCGGACGGCGCGTCGCCGTCGCGGCGCATCAGGTACTGGACGATCTTGTCGGGCTCGCGGTCGTACGCGCGCACGTGCACGTACAGCGTGGTCGAGTCGTACGCGACGCGAAACTCGGTGGCCTGGGTCGGCGCCGAGCCCTCGCGCGGCTCGCGCTGAACGAAATCGCTGACGAGCGGCGCGCCGCCCCAGACGTCCTCGCCGAGCGTCCGGCCGGCAGCCGCGCTCTTCACCTGCACCGCTTCGACGCGGGCGGCATTCTCGGCCGCACCAGCCGGAATGGCGGCCGGAAGCGCGAGAAGAGCGGCGATAATCAGGTGCGGCGCGCGAATCATGTCTTGCGTTAGACGCGTACTCAGGGGGAACAGTTGGCGTTTCGTACTCTTATCGGCACCGGGGACTTAACCGCCCATCTGGCGGATGCGCAATGGATTACCGTCGATTGCAGGTTCCAGCTGTCGGACTCCGAATGGGGAGAACGTGAGTATCTCACGTCCCACATCCCCGGCGCCGTCTATGCCCACCTCAATCGGGACCTGTCGGGCCCTCTGAACGGCGTCAACGGCCGCCATCCCCTCCCGGATCCCGATGCGTTCGTCCAGACGCTAATACGACTTGGCCTCCGGCGCGGGATGCAGGTGGTCGCGTACGACCAGGACAACGGGATGTTCGCCAGCCGTCTCTGGTGGTTGCTCCGCTGGCTCGGCCACGACGACGTCGCGGTGCTCGACGGCGGCTTCCGAAAGTGGATGGCCGAACAGCGGCCCGTCGCTTCCGGTAAAGACGCGCGGCCGACCGGCCCGTTAACAGGCACGCCGCACAACTCGATGATCGCGGACGCCGCCGGCGTCGCGGACGCGCTGGGACGCACCGACACGATCCTGCTCGACGCGCGCGCGCCCGAGCGCTACCGCGGCGACATCGAACCGATCGACCGCGTGCCCGGCCACATCCCCGGCGCCGTCAACTACCACTTCATGCAGAACGTCGACGACAACGGCGTGTTCCTCCCGCCTGACGATCTGCGCCGGCAGCTGTCGGCCGCACTCGGAGACGTGCCCGC
>Ga0157378_10002846_pt1 | contig 15427 bp, 17 predicted proteins | sample M65metaG_FD_115309 | JGI IMG/M metagenome (GOLD analysis project Ga0157378, IMG submission 115309) | Miscanthus rhizosphere microbial communities from Kellogg Biological Station, Michigan, USA - M6-5 metaG | ecosystem: Host-associated > Plants > Roots > Rhizosphere > Soil | place: USA: Michigan...
AATGTTTAAAGTTAATATCGGCTTTAACATTCGGTATCCAAACATTAGGCTTTAAACTTTAAATCGTAAACACATACGCTCAACTATGAATTTTTTTACAGAACTGGGCCGCTATCTCTTAATGCTCAAAGGCATGTTTTCCAAACCAGAAAACATGCGGGTATACTGGAAAGAGTTTATGCACCAGTGTTCTGAAATTGGCATTGGTTCCCTGCCTATCGTTATTATCATTTCTTTTTTTATGGGAGCTGTATCGGCTGTACAAACTGCTTACCAGTTGGTAAGCCCGCTGATACCCAAGGCAAGCATTGCACAAATTGTAAGGGATACGGTAATCCTTGAATTTGCTCCTACCCTCGTGTGTATAGTGCTGGCCGGTGTGGTAGGCAGCAAAATAGCGAGTGAACTGGGCAATATGCGCGTAAGCGAGCAGATCGACGCACTGGAAATAATGGGTATCAATACCAAAACTTACCTGGTCATGCCCAGAATTGTTGCAGCGCTGATAGTAATTCCCATGCTGGTGGTATTATCTGCCTGTCTCGGCATCTGGGGCGGTAGAATTGCCGGCTTGGGTTCGGGCATCTTATCTTCTTTTGACTTCGACAAAGGACTGTTGCAAAATTTTGTTCCGTTCAATGTATGGTTCGCAATTATTAAGGCATATACGTTTGCATTTATTATATCCAGCATACCGGCTTATTTTGGATACCATGTACAGGGTGGTGCACTGGAGATTGGGCGGGCCAGTACAAAAGCTGTGGTAGTGAGTTGTATCATGATCCTTTTTGCAGATTATGTACTTGCCCAATTATTGCTTAGTAGCCCAGCAAGTTAATTATGATTGAGTTCAAAAATATACGCAAAACATTTGGCGATAAAGTGGTACTGAACGATGTAAGCGCCAAACTTAATGCAGGGCAATGCAACCTGATCATCGGTACCAGCGGCAGTGGTAAAACCGTGCTTATGAAATGCCTGGTGGGCCTGTTTGAACCCGACCAGGGAGACATCATCTACGACGGCGTTAATTTTTCTGAAATGGACGATGAAAAGCGGAAAGAACTCAGGCAGCAGATCGGTATGCTGTTCCAGGGCTCTGCACTGTTCGATAGCCTAACGGTTGAAAAAAATATTATGTTCCCGCTGAATATGTTTACCACCTGGAGCTATAGCGAAAAAAAGAAACGCGTTAATGAAGTACTGGAAAGGGTAAACCTGAAAGATGCCAACAAGAAATTCCCGGCAGAAATCAGCGGCGGCATGAAAAAAAGAGTTGGCATTGCGCGGGCCATTGTACTGAATCCCAAATACCTGTTTTGTGATGAACCCAATTCGGGACTGGACCCGCAAACATCCATGGTCATTGATAAACTGATACAGGAAATTACCCGTGAATTTAAGATCACAACGGTGGTGAATACTCACGACATGAACAGTGTAATGGAGACCGGTGACCACATCATCTACATGTACGAGGGACTAAAAGAATGGGAAGGCAGCAACCAGGACATCATATTCAGCAAAAATCAGAAACTCAACGATTTTATTTTTGCTTCCAACTTTTTACAGGACGCCAAAGACATGCGCATGCTGGAAGCAAAGGGAAAAATTGACAACAACCGCAATATGGATGAACTATTGAAATAACAGCATACCGGCAGGGCCAATGGTGAGCCCTTTTAATTGTACGTTGATGCGTCCCTATGATTCCTTCCATAAGTTTTACCCTGCACAATAAAAAAAATCAGTGCATTTGTAATAATATAACACTATAAACGTCTTATTAGCGGTTGCTTCTTAATTTAATAGCAGCCAGGAACCCAGCTTTATTTTCGCCAAAATTCACCCCATGCCACTCCTGCAAGTCAGCCATCTTAAAAAATATTACGCCACCCAGAAAGCTGTAGATGATATCAGCTTTTCAATAGAGCCGGGAACCATTTTTGGGCTGTTGGGCCCCAATGGTGCAGGTAAGACAACGCTTTTACGGATGATCACCGGCATTTTTTTTCCGGACGAGGGAGAAATTATGTTTGACGGCAAAAAATTCCACCCCGAAGAAGATGCATTGCGTATTGGCTATATGCCAGAAGAAAGGGGATTGTATAAAAAAATGAAAATCGGTGAGCAGGCCATGTACCTGGCCCAACTGAAGGGGCTTGACAGGGCCGATGCCTATGAAAAGATAAAAGCCTGGTTTACAAAATTTGAAATGCAAACCTGGTGGAACAAAAAAATAGAAGACCTGAGCAAGGGCATGGGGCAAAAACTGCAGTTTGTTATTACGGTGCTGCATGAACCCAAATTGATTATCCTCGACGAACCCTTCAGCGGGTTGGATCCGGTAAACAGCAACCTTATCAAAGAAGAGATTTACAATCTCAAGAAAAAGGGTGCCACTATTATTTTCAGTACCCATCGCATGGAGCATGTAGAAGAAATATGCGACCAGATCATATTGGTGAACAAAGGACAAAAAATTCTGGACGGAACGGTGAATGGTATCAAACAACAGTTTAAAGAGAACCTGTTTCATATTGGCCTGAACAGCTCACCCGTTGCAACCGACAGCGATGCATTTGATATAACCGATCGTGAAGACAATGGCCTGGTGGTAAAAATCAAGGAAGGCTTCAGCACCAATGATGTACTGCAGTATTTTATACAGCAGCAGGCAGGCATCCGTGAATTCCACGAAATACTCCCTTCCATCAACGACATTTTTATTAAACTGGTAGAAGGAACTGCTGTTACGCGGCAGTTTCAGGCAGTAGTATAACCAAGCGATTACCCAAACCAACCGAAATGAATAAAATCTGGCTCATAATAAAACGAGAATACCTTACCAGGGTTAGAAACCGGACTTTTATATTGTCTACTTTTTTAACGCCCATACTGTTTGCAGGATTGATTGGCGTCATTGTTTTTATTACCATTAAAAATACCGATAAAGAGAAAGTGGCTATCATTGATCAGTCCGGAATATTTAAAACCGATACGGACAGTGTTAAATCCATCAAGCTTGTTATTAATCCTGTAGCGGATACCAACACATTTGAAAAACTGGGTTATTCGGCCATTCTTTTTGCGCCGCACGCCGGCATCAACAATACAGACAGGTGGCGGCTGTATTCACGTAAAAGCTTTGCGGTAAGTGCCGTGAGTAATATTGAGGATAAAATCAGGAAAGAACTGGAAAATAATATGCTGATGGAGCGGTACCATATTAACAGCAGCAATATTGATTCGGTAAGAGATGCCTCCAGAAAATTGATACTGGAGGAAAAACGAATTGGCGCCGGTACACATTCACAGGATGGCAATTCGGTGGTTGCGTATGGTGTAGGATATGGTGCAGGTTTTTTGATCTACATTACATTGTTTATTTACGGTGCCATGGTTATGCGGGGCGTAATGGAAGAGAAAACGAACCGGATTGCAGAAGTGATTATTTCTTCTGTAAAACCTTTTCAGCTAATGATGGGGAAAATAATCGGAATTGGCGCAGTGGGTTTAACGCAATTTTTTATGTGGATCATTTTGATTACCGTTTTTTCGGGTATCATCGGGGCGCTGATACCACATGAGTTACTGGAACAGGTAAATGAAGCCAATAAAAGCATACCTGGCGGCCAGATGAATATGCAGGGCAATGAGGCATTGATTGGTTTGGCCAAAGCATCCAATGAATTATCATCCGTTAACTGGTTCCTGGTAGCAGGCTGCTTTATTTTCTATTTCCTGTTTGGCTATCTATTTTATGCCGCTTTATTTGCTGCGGTGGGCAGTTCCGTAAATGAAGATCCACAGGATGCACAGAGCCTGATGTTCCCCATTACCATGCCCATTATTCTTGCTATCGTAATAATGATCAATGCCATTACCCATCCTGACAGTTCATTGGCCACCTGGAGCAGTATCATTCCTTTTTTCTCGCCTATTGTAATGATGGCCAGAATACCTTTTGGCGTACCCGGCACCGTTCCATACTGGCAACTTGGTTTAAGTATGGTTTTGCTGGTGATTGGCTTTCTTATAACCACCTGGATCAGTGCAAAGATTTATCGCACAGGTATCTTGTTGTACGGAAAAAAAGCTACCTGGAAAGAGATGTGGAAATGGGCTTTCAGGAATAGCTAGGAAACCGATAAACTTTTCGTTGCAGGCTACCAGGAAGTGATATAGAAACGCTCAATAATCAACATCCAATTTTCAATAGTTAGGACAATGTGCATCCTGGTGAGCATTGAAACATTGATCATTGACTATTTTCTTCAATTCAATTGCCCAAATTGGTTATACGCACATCATCCATCTCAAAATCATACATCGCAAAATCTGAATATTCCCCCTTAGTGGTATTGGCTGGCTTTTCTCTTTTGAATATTTTCACATTGGTATAAAGTCATTACCATGAAACGACTCGTTTGCGGGCTACTCAGCATCGGTATTTTTGTTTCTGTTAAAGCACAACAAGATCCGGAATTCCCAAAAGGATGGGTCATTTACCTGCAGGCGCACGATGGCATGGTAACAAATTTTACTGCAGCACCCGATCTGTTTGTTGCCGGGTTAAGTCTATCCCCCCAGGTAACCATTGTGCCGGGCTTATTGCGTTTGGGTGGTACGGCGGGCGGCGTTTTCAATGATAAAAAAACAGCCGGCATTTTCGGTCCAAACATGGTAGTGAAATTAGCCAGTTTGCAGGCAAATTCCCTGGGATCCATTTTGAATCTGCAATTACAACTGGAACATCTGTGGGGCACCAGTCAACAAAGGTTATTGGGCGGCTTGCTTCAGTCGGAAATAGGGCAATTTTTCCGGCTGGGCTTTTCTATCCACCGAGACTATGGTCAAAATACCTGGTGGTTCCAGGGCGGGCTGGGTTACAACCTGCTCCGTAAAAAGAAAAAAGGTATTGAAGATCCCATGAAATAAGTAACGTATAAAAAAACAATATGGCCAAGCGGGCATTGGTGGTCAGTGGTGGCGGGTGCAAAGGCGCTTTTGCGGTAGGCGTTTTGAAAAACCTGTCCGCTGATTTCCCTGAAATAGGTTTCGACATTTTTGTGGGAACCAGCACAGGTTCGCTCATCGCGCCTTTCGCTGCGCTGGGGCGCATCGACATGCTGGAAAAATTATATACGTCTATTACTACCGACCAGGTAATTACCAAGGGAAATGTGGTAGCACGCCTGCTGGGAAGCAATTCCTTGTTTGACGCCACGCCATTGGCCAACCTGATCAAACAATATTATAATGACGATATCTGCCAGCAGGTTTTTGCATCCGGCAAGGAAGTTTTTTTTGCTACCACGTGCCTGCAAACAGGCGCATCCGTTAATTTTTCCACCAGCGTCTCCTCACTGGCATCCGACTACGAAATAATGAAACTGGATAATCCCGATGAATTACGCAGGGCAGTAATGGCATCTGCCTGCCAGCCGGTTTTTATGCAGCCCATCGAGGTAAAAAAAGGACAGTTGCCATTGAGACAATATGTGGATGGTGGCGTAAAAGAATATGCCGGCATACAACTGGCAATAGATGCCGGTGCAGAGGAAATTTATGCCATCGTTTTAAACCCGGAAACAAAGGATGTGGATGAGCAACCCTTCAACGATGCATTGGCAATACTGGAACGCACCATCGATATTTTCACGGCTGGTGTAGGCAAAAACGATGTGCGCATACCTGCCGTCTACAACAAAACCCTTCAATATATCGCCAGCGTACAGAAAAAAATGCTCGATGCAGGTATATCCGTGGAGAGCATCAATAATTATTTTAATATCCCCTTCAACAACCCGCTGACTGGCAAAAAACCGCTGAAAATTTATGTAATCAGGCCTGATGCTCCATTGGGTGGCGGTCCGGGTGGATTGACTTTTGACCCCGCCGAAATGAAACGTATGCTTGCAAAAGGGCAACAGCGACTTGATAATTTTATGGCAAACCTTCCCAAGGAAGCCGACCCCTTCGCCTAAGCCAACATATTTTGCAATTGTTAAAAACCTGCGCCCGCCTGCAACATTTTACGAAAACTGTCGTATTTTTATACGAACCTATTCGTAATCAAACTAAAAAAGATTTTATGTCACAAAAATCAAAGTCAATTGCCTGGGTAACCATTGCCTGCATCATTTCTATTGGCATCGCAGGTATTGCCTGGCAGACAAAAGCACCAATTTCACAAAGCAGGCATTCCATACAAGACACCCTGCCAAAAAAGGAAAAAGTACAGGAAGATCAAATCATTATTGATGGCGATTTGGACAAGGCCATGGAAGAAGTAAAAAAAGCGCAGGAAAACCTTGAACGGCAATTGCAAAATGGAGGGCTGGAAAAAATGCAAAAAGATCTACTAAGAGCACAGGCGCAGTTGAACGCCAAAGATATCCACGCCGAGATAGAAAAAGCGATGAAAGAAATAGAGCTGCAGAAAATAAGCCTGCAGGATCAGATGAAGAATATAGATATGCAAAAAATACAGGCCGAAACGCAGGAGGCTTTGCAGAAAATAAATTGGGAAAAGATGAAGAAAGACATGCAGCAGGCACAGGCTGAATTAAAAAACAATATTGATTATAAAGAAATAGAAAGTGGGATCCGTCGATCTATGGAAGAAACAAAAAGGGCGATGGCACACCTGAAGGAAATTGATATGCAGAAAATACAGCAGCAACTTGAACGGGCGCAAGAAGATTTGAAAGCAAACGAGGGCCACATGCGGGAAGAAATGGAAAGAGCAAAAAAAGAAATAGACCTGAATCTTCACAAAGACTTCAGGAAAGAACTGGAAAAAGCAAAAGAAGGAGTGCAAAGGGCGTCTGAAGAATTACGCGGCTATAAAGAAATGATTACTGAAATGCAGAAAGATGGATTGTTGAAAAACGATGACAATTACAATATCAAATACAAAAAAGGCGAGCTGTATATTGACGGCGTAAAACAACCCGACAATGTAACCAATAAATACAGGCATTATTTTAAACAGGAAAATGTTCAACTTAAGAAAAGTAAAGGCAGCAAAGAGGATGATGGCAAAACCATCGACCTGTGAAGGCTGTCATCTCCTCCGTTCTCTGTAAAATATGCATTAAATAAAAAATGGGGCAATGCCCCATTTTTTGTTTGCTTTAGTATCGTTATATCATTCTCCGCTAAACCTCAACGGAGAAGGCATCAGGTCAAAAATATTTTCGTCGGCCGACATCTGCACTGTTAATTGATATCCTTCGCCCGGTTTCAGTATCAGTTTCTCACGAATAACTTTTTCAAACCCATCTTTTTCAAAAACAAATTTATAAATACCCGGTTTCAGATCCATCAGTTCAAAACTGCCATTGGCAGAACTGGTAGCAACACGCTCTCTCTTTGAATTATTATATGCGGTAATATTCACGTCTTTCATTGGTTTGCCTGTTTCAGCTTCCAGTACCAGCCCATTCATATCAGGGTCTTCTTTTTTTCCTTTTCCACCACTATTGGCAAAACAAAAAAGGCTGCTGAGCAGCAGCAGTACTACAATGGGCAAATATTTATTTCTCATAAATCGGGTTTAAAAAGGAGTCATCAGTTAATCAGTCTGGCAGTTGCCTAAAGTTAAACAATTTTAAAAGGATTTAAACAGGCTGCCTCAAATTCCTTCCAGGTTTGATTAATAATTTCTGACGCAGGTCGTATGTCCCTGACCAACGCGCTTACCTGCCCTATTTCAAGCTCACCTTCTTCAAGGTCGCCCTCAAACATTCCTTTTTTAGCACGGCCCCTTCCCAACAATGCCAGTAAGTCTTCTGCGGAAGCGCCTCGGCGTTCAGCTTCCAGTACAGATGCAGCAAATGCGTTTTTCAATAAGCGAACGGGCACAATTTTTTTTAAGCCGAGCACGGTGTCACCTTCCACGCTCTTTATCACCTGGTTTTTGAAAGCAGCATGAGACGATGCTTCTTCGCTGGCAACAAACCGGGTACCCATTTGTACGGCTTCTGCGCCCAAAACCATTGCCGCCATCATCTGCCTCCCGTTTGCAATGCCGCCTGCCGCTATTACCGGAATATCAACTGCAGACCTCACGGCCGGCACCAACACCATGGTGGTGGTTTCTTCCCTGCCATTATGCCCCCCCGCTTCAAATCCTTCGGCAACTACAGCATCGCATCCTGCATCGGCTGCTTTTTTTGCAAACCGGCTGCTGCTTACCACGTGTACAACAATGATTCCTTCCTTTTTCAGCACCGGGGTCCATACAGAAGGATTGCCGGCCGAGGTAAAAACTACAGGAACTTTCTCTTCTATGATAACTGTCATGTGTTTTTCAATATCAGGGTACAACAAAGGCACATTTACCCCGAACATACCATTTGTACCGGCCCTGCATTTCCTGATATGGACCCTTAACACATCGGGGTACATACTGCCACTTCCTATTAAACCCAATCCGCCCGCATTGCTTACAGCACTGGCCAGTTTCCAGCCGCTGGCCCAAACCATTCCTGCCTGTATGATGGGGTATTGAATATTAAAAAGCGCCGTTACACGGTTTGAAAATACAGGCATGCCATTACCGGTTGATGAACAATAAAGATACAATCTCTGAGGAATGTACAGGCGGGCGGACGTTGCGCTGATCGGGTTCCAATAAAAAAAAACAGCCATTGAATAAATCAGTGGCTGTTTTAAAAATGGTTTATGTGGCTCCTTAAACAAGTGTCGCCTGTTGTTCAAAAATCTGTTGCTCGTCCCGATCTTCTACTTTAAGCTTCCTGATGAAATCATCATATCCATCATCATCATGATTGCTATATGCGCCGTATGCATCGATGCTATAACCTATGAGTCCATCTTTCGCTTCTATTACATATAGTATACAGGCATCAGAAGGATTTGAATCTCCCTCGAAGCGATATGTCTTGATGATGGTTAAATCTTCCGGTTTGTACGATTTGCCACTGGTTGTTGTAAAGCCATCAGGCGTCATGGCAAACTCGTTATCCTGTCTTTTTAAGCGTAATTTCTCAATTACGTAACTCAAAGTCGTCATTGTTCCGGGATCTGTCATATAAATAGGTTTTAGTTATCAATAACAAGGTTTCAACTGTAAAAGGCAAAGCATATACCTCTTATACCGGAGACACATTAAATAATAAACCCCTGACCGGCAGGGGTTTATTAAAATAAGTCTCGAAGCAACAAACTATCTCTGTAGAATCTATTCCCCGTTATGCTGGTGCGATTCATACACCCGCAGTTTATTGTAGAGCGTTTTCCTGTCTATCTTTAAAATGTCAGCGGCTTTCGATTTATTGAAGTTCACTTGTTTCAACACGTTCATAATGGTTTCATATTCGGCCTGTGAAGCAGCATTTTTTAAATCGAAAGGCTGGTGCGGCGCTACCGTTTGCGCGGCAGGCGCGGGCGGAGCAGCAATATAGCTGGATGCCATTTCTGCGGAATCATCTTTTAAAGGATTGTGCTGCGTCATTTCCCATGGAAGCACCTTACTGTTTATTAAACCGGAATTGCTCAATAAAGCTGCCCTCCTGATTACATTCCTGAACTCACGCAGGTTGCCCGGCCAGGAATAATTGATAAACATCTGCATTACGTTGTCTTCAAAACCCGCAATTTCCTTGTCAAGTTCCGCGCAGGATTGTTTTAAGAAAAAATCTGCAAACAACGGAATATCTTCTTTCCGTTCACGCAATGGCGGAATGTTAATCGAAAATTCATTAAACCGGTGGTACAGATCCTCCCTGAACTTCCCCCTTCTGTATGCATCCTGCAAATTTTCATTGGAGGCTACCAGTATGCGAACATCAGCATTAATTTCTTTATTGCCGCCCACCCGTTTAAATTTTCGTTCCTGTATAACACGAAGCAGGGATGCCTGGATATCCAGCGAGAGATTGGCTACTTCATCCAAAAACAACGTACCGCCATTGGCTACTTCAAACAATCCTTCCTTATCTCCCAGGGCGCCGGTGAAAGAGCCTTTCATATGCCCGAAAAGTTCGCTACCCACCAGTTCTTTGGAGAGTGTGCCACAATCCAGGGCAACAAATGGTTTGTCTTTACGGCTGCTTTGCAAATGAATGGTCTTGGCCATTACTTCTTTTCCGGTGCCGCTTTCTCCGTAAAGAATAATGCTATAATTGGTGGGTGCTACCAATTCGATCTGGGTGTATAAATCTTTTGTTGTGCCCGACCGGCCTCTAAGAAATTCGCCCTCGTTATAAGCTGCGCTGCCGGCTTTTTTTGCACCGGATATCGAACTGCCGACCACAGGTTCCTGCAGCGATTTATTAATTACATTTAAAACCTCTTCGGGTATCAGCGGCTTAGTAATGTAATCAAACGCGCCATGTTTGATAACATCTACTGCAATCTTAATATCGGAATACCCTGTAATAATAATAACAACAGCATGCGGGTTAATTTCCTTGATTTCCTTTAACACCTCCCGGCCTTCTTTATCACCCAGCCGAAAATCACACAATACCACATCAAAATGCTGTTCTTTAAATTTGGCGATCCCTTTATTACCGCTGTATGCTGCCTCCGTCTCAAACCCTTTGCGCTGTAAAAATCTGCCAAGCAGGGTGCACATGTCCATGTCATCATCTATTAAAAGAATTCGCTTCATATCGTTATTTTTTAAATACTATTCAATTTAATCAAAATTAATTTGAGTTCATCACTTTTGACGGCAGCTCCACTTCTTTTGTTTTAATCCAGACGGCATAATCATTGGGAACGATTTTTCCGCCGTAGTGTTTCGCATACACTTTAGTAAATTCCGCCCCGAAATACAGTATTACAGCGCTGTAATACACCCATACCATAACGATAATTATTGATCCGGCAGTTCCATAAATATTTCCCATATTACTATGCCCAAGATAAAAACCTATGCAAAATTTTCCTATCATAAAAAGTATGCCGGTGGTAACTGCTCCTATCATCACGTCTTTCCATTTTATCCTGGCATCTGGTAAAACTTTAAAAATAATGCCAAAAAGAAGAGATATCAATACGAACATGAGGCAGTTATTCACGACATCTACTATATATATTGCTTTTTCCGGCAGTAATTTCATTAGCTGGCGGCTTAAAGCGTCTACAAGTGTATTAAGTAACAGGGAAACCATCAGCAGAAAACCCAGGCTGATGATAAGCGAAAATGAGATAAGCCGGTTCAGCAACATTTTTAAGAGCCCACGCCTGGGTTTGCTTTTCAATCCCCAGATATGATTGATGGAATCCTGAATTTCGCTGAAAATACCGGTTGCCCCTATTATCAAAACAATAAAACTGATAACAGTAGCAAAAAGATTATTGTTAGATAAATGGATATTTGTGATCATTTGCTGAACCTGCAGGGCTGCATCGTGACCTATCAACTGACTTATTTGAGGGTAAAGTTCTCCCTGAACAGCTTCCCTGCCGAAAAAAAACCCGCTGAAGGAAATAATGATGGCAAGAAAGGGGGCTATGGAAAAGACGGTATAATAAGACAGTGAAGCGCTGAATTTTAGAGCTTTATCATCGGAAAAATCACTAAAAACCTCTTTTAAAAAACGGAATATGTGCATAATCTTATAAAGTGTGCCGTCCATTTTATCCGCCCTGAACGATATGATGATAATGTTCTTTTGATAGCCAATTTTCGGGGCCGATGCCGGACTCAGCTGTATACGTACAATAGCTTGCCAGTTTTGGTGAGCCGGTACTGGTTTCCAGTTTGGTAACAAAGCAGAAAAACCATAGGCATTCTTACTGGCAGATTAATTGCTGCGTAGAAGTACAATAAATGTATTTTTTTAAACCTGCACATCAGTGGACATACCAAAGCCTACCATGAATGAACCGTTGAAAGCGCTTATAGTAGACGATGAAGTTGATATTTGTTTTCTTTTAAGCGGTATACTGCGTCAAAAGAACATGAAACCTTCCTTTGTTAATAATCTGGCATCGGCAAGAAGATCTTTGCAGCAGGATACACCCTCTATACTGTTTCTTGATAACCATTTGCCAGACGGGTTTGGACTTGATTTTATTTCCTATGTAAAACAACATTCACCTGAAGTGAAAATTGTCATGATCACCGCGCATGATGGTCTTGTCGAAAGAAAAAAAGCCCAAACCGAAGGAGCGGATTTATTCATCAGCAAGCCTTTTACAAGAGATGTTATTGACTACGCCGTAAAAAAATTATTGGAAAACTAAAAAGACGATATTTTTCAATCCTTGCTGCTTTCCCCATATTGAGCAAAATAATCTACATATTCGCCCTTTAAACCTGCCACTTCCCTATCGCTGTAAAAAGCCTGTCCCTTTCAGAAAGCGAAAATTTCTGGCAAAGATTTTTATATACATATATTGTTCTGCGCCAATTTTTAATCTATTAAATCTTTTCAAATGGGAAATCTTTTATACCTCATAGCATTGGTGCTGGTTATTATCTGGGCTATCGGGTTCCTGGGCTATCATGCAACGGGCCTTATTCATATTTTGCTGGTGATTGCCATCATCGCGGTATTGCTCAGGGTGATACGGGGTGCCAGTGATTAATGAAACATTTCTTCACCTAAAATGACGTGTTATGAACAGCTGGAAATTAAAACTGAAAGGAACCTGGAATGATATTAAGGGCAGGGCAAAGAGACAATATGCTAATCTTACCGATGATGATCTTATGTATGAAGAAGGTAAAGACGACGAACTGGTAGGTCGGATTCAAAAAAAGATTGGCAAATCAAAGGATGAAGTAATTAAATGGATACAGAGCCTGTAATCAGCCCGGAATGATAAAGAGGTTATCTCAAACTTAAAAATGATCTGCCAGGGAACAGACTAAATGATCATTAACTTTATATTGGAAAAAAATTAGCCGCAGATTCGCAGATTTGCTGGCATAATCTGCGAATCTGCAGCAATGAATATAAATCAAAGAGGCTGTCTCAAAAGCATGAGACAGCCTCTTTATTAATCTGAAAAATCGAGTGTGATAATAAACGTGGTACCTTTTCCTTTCTCGCTTTCTGCCTGTATGGTTCCCTTGTGGTTGAGTATAATATTTTGGGTATTTGTCAAACCCAGTCCATTTCCTTTGGGTTTGCTGGTAAAATAGGGTTCAAACAATCTTCCCAGCGATTCGGGATCCATCCCCGAACCGTTATCGGCAATTTCTATCACGCACTTGTTATTTTCCGCGCGGGTGTTGATGGTAAGAATGCCCTTGCCCGGCTCCATGGCTTCTATGGCATTTACGATAATGTTCAAAAATGCTATTTTCAGTTTTTCCCTGTCTACCGAAACATCGCAGATATCAGCGCTGTATTTTTTTACCACGCTTATGTTATAGAGCACGATGCGGTCCATCGCCAGTTCAACCGCCTCATCCAGCAGTTTGTTGATAGAAATTTTTGCATAGCTCAATTCAGCAAATTTGGTTGAATTGAGCAGGTCGGTGATCAATTGATTTATCCGGTTGCTATTGCGCTGAACCATTTCAAAAAGGATAGCGCTGTCGTCATCTGCCCATGCCTCATTCTTTAACTGTTCCATGGCAAGGTTGATATTGGTAAGCGGGTTCCTGATTTCATGCGCGATGGTTCTGGCAATACGACCTGTGGAAGCAAATTTTTCGATGCTTCTCATTTGAAGCAATTCCTTGTTTACATTTCGCAGTTCCATAATCCTTTCCCTTAATTGCTCCTGGTATTGCTGTACTTTATAATCGGATTCGCGCCTGGCCCTGTTTTCACGCATATAAGTAAGAAAGCCAAATATCAATAGCAAAAACGCAATGACAAGAGATACGATTGTCACCACATTGAGCCGCCTGAAAAGGAACTGTACCTTTTCCTGCATTTTTTTTAAACTGGTTTCCTCAGTTATTTGCATACGGGTAATAAGCCTTCTTGCCTGTTCCATGGCAACATTCCCTTCCCGCATTTTAAGCTGTAATGTGTCGGTTATGACGTCTGTGGATTGCAACAAGGCAACTCCTTCGCGCAGCAGTGCAAACTTGGTTTCAATTAGCTGATGCAGGGTATCGAACCGCTCACGCTGAACGCCGGTGCCTGAAATTTCTTCCTTCAGCAAGGCATACATAGAGTCAACCCTGGATTTGCTGGTATAATAGGGATCCAGGAAACGGGGATCCTTTATGATAGCATACCCGCGTACGCCGGTTTCTCCATCTTTTATAGCCGATAACACAGCTTCCAGGTGAGTAATGGTCTTATTGGTATGATCCAGGAATGCGGCCTGGTTCAGCAATTGCCGGTTTGCAATCAGCGTAACTATATAAGAAATAAGTAAAAGAAAAAAAGCTGTTCCGTAGCCAACACGTATCCTGTTATGAATCTTTAGTTTATCAATAATCCTTTTCATTAAAACTGATTTAACCCGTAAAGTGTGGAAAGATTTTCCCGGCACGCTCCAAACAAGTTCTACATAAGGCTATCCCCTGCAATGCTGTAAAGCTATAGAAATATGGTATATTAATTGAAACATACATTTACAATTGCAACGGGGTATATATAAAAAGCTTGCCATGATATTCCCTACCGTAAATAAAATTCCGGCTTTTGTGCTGGACAAACTTGATATTCTTTTCCAGCTTCTAAAAGAGAGGAAGAACGAATTTGAAATTTTTGCAAGCAGGGTAAAAGACAAACAATTAAAACGGACGGTTTTATCACTGGCTCAGGAAGCAAATCAATATGCAACGGAATTGTTGGGCCAGATACAAATAATGGGCGGCAGGATCAGGAGTATGGAACGTCTGGAAGAATACCAGGAACTCGGAAACCGCGTGATGATGATGGAAGAAGAAGAGGACATCCTCAAATCCTGCGAGATAAGCGAAAAGAAAATGATCATCGCTTATCGCAATATTTTAAACGAGCCCTTTCTTCACGAGAACCTGCGTAAATTAATCCGTTGCCAGCTAAATGGACTGACTTTTGCATTTATGCAATTACGTTTATTAAATACGTCGTTATCGTTACATATATAATTTCATAGGTAGAGGGTTTTGGTTTTAGGGTTAAAAGAGGGTACTTATGTATCCTCTTTTTTTATCCTAATGCCGCTCTGGGCAGTATCAGGCATGGCTATACATATCCTGCCAGGCCCTTGAATATGCTTATTATGATTTTAATGAGTTCGGTGTACAAATAAGGTTCTATTGTACTATGCGCATCGGCAACTTCCCAATCGTTGCCTGTATTGCGGAACAAATACAAAAATTTATGATTATTGCCGTATACTTCGAAAACAGTGTCTGTACCCTCCATATAGGTGTAAAAGGCAAAGCACACAATTTTATCCAACACAGATGCCTTGCACCAGGCCAGGGTTTTGTTTCCTCCTGGAATTGAAGGCCGTCCTTCCAGTAAATATAATTTGGTTC
>Ga0157378_10002847_pt1 | contig 15426 bp, 10 predicted proteins | sample M65metaG_FD_115309 | JGI IMG/M metagenome (GOLD analysis project Ga0157378, IMG submission 115309) | Miscanthus rhizosphere microbial communities from Kellogg Biological Station, Michigan, USA - M6-5 metaG | ecosystem: Host-associated > Plants > Roots > Rhizosphere > Soil | place: USA: Michigan...
ACTTATGCGACGCTTCATATGTGGACTCAAATCGTAGGCAAGGTGCGATTGGCATTGAGTCCGCCGGTCAATCATTGGTGGCATTCGGCGCTGTACGTGACGCCTAGAGGGCTGACTACCTCCGTGATCCCCTACCGTGACCGGAGTTTTGAAATCGAATTTGATTTCGTGGGCCATCGGCTGCTTTTGGAAACGAGCGATGGATCGACCAAATCGCTGCCACTCCTGGCGCGTTCAGTTGCGGAGTTTTACCGGGAGTTCATGGCGCTCTTGCGTTCGAATGGAATTGAGGTTTCGGTATGGAAGATGCCAGTGGAGATCCCTGATCCAATCGCCTTCGACAAGGATACGGTTCACACTTCCTACGACCGGGATGCAGTGACCCGCTTCTTCCGGGTGTTGTCCTCGACCAACACTGTCTTTCAGGAGTTCCGCTCCGGTTATTTGGGGAAGTGCAGTCCGGTGCATTTCTTTTGGGGGAGTTTTGACATGGCGGTGACGCGATTTTCGGGACGTCGTGCCCCGGAGCGCCCGGGCGCCGATCCGGTAACAAAAGAGGCTTATTCGCACGAGGTGATCAGCGCAGGTTTCTGGCCTGGCAGCGGCGACATCAAGGGTCCGGCTTTTTATTCGTATGCTGCGCCACCTCCCGAGGGCTATGCCGAATGCAAAGTAAGTCCTGCGAAGGCTTATTTTGATACCAAGTTGCAGGAATATGTCTTGATGTACGACGATCTCCGCGGCGAGAGCTCGCCCCGCAAAGCGCTTTTAAGTTTTCTTCTTACCAGCTATGAAGCCGGAGCCATCCCCGGAAAATGGGACCGGGAGGCTTTGGAACGTCCACCCCAATCCGCCGCAGACGCGGCCTGAAGGAGATCGAATGGCTGACACTTGCACGCATCTGGATCAGATAAAGGTAACCAGCACAAAGAAACATGTTTGCGAGGAGTGCGTAAAGATGGGCGATTCCTGGGTCCATTTGCGCCTGTGCATGACTTGCGGCAACGTGGGGTGCTGCGATTCCTCCAAGAATAAGCACGCCACGAAACACTTCCAGCAGACCACTCACCCCATCGTTCGCTCAGCCGAGCGTGGTGAGGATTGGAGTTGGTGCTATGTGGACGAGGTTTACCTGGAAGATTCTGCCGCTTGAAAGGTGATAACCCACCGGTGGTCTGCTTGGGGCGTTGCTCGGGTCGATCACCGGTGGGTTTCTTTGCTCCTTACTCACCCTGTTGTTTTCAGGAGTAATTAGTCTGCTAAACCCCACGCCCAGAGAAAGTTTCGGGGCAAGAATGTAAAGTTTTGTATCGTTTTTGGCCCGAGATAAGGTCTGCTGATTTTGGGGGCTGCCTTGTTTTGGTTCGGAGATTTTATTGGCTAGGAGTTGTTCTTGGCGGCCTGGGCTTGTTTCTTTTGGCGAACCCAGCCTTCTTTCACAATCTGGCGGCCTCGGGCTACGGCTAGCGATTCTTCCGGGACGTCATCAGTGATGCACGACGCTGCGCCGATATAGGCGCCTTTACCTAACTTTACAGGCGCAACCAGGGTTGAATCGCTGCCCACGAAAACTCCGTCCTCGATTGTCGTCTTGTGCTTGTGGACGCCATCGTAGTTGCAGGTGATGGTTCCGGCCCCGATGTTTACGCCCGCGCCAATTTCGGCGTCTCCGAGATAAGTTAGGTGGTTGGCCTTCGACCCCTTGCCGAGGCGGACTTTTTTGGTTTCGACGAAATTGCCTACATGTGCGCCTTCGCCGATTTCGCTGCCCGGGCGCAGATGCGAATACGGACCCAGGATTGCGCCCTGTGAGACTTTTGCGTCGTCGAGGATGCATCCCGGTCTAACCGTGACGTTATCGGCGATTTCAGAATTCTGAATCACCGAATACGATCGGATGCGGCACTCGCTTCCAATTTTGCTTTTACCGAGAATTTGCACGTAGGGTTCAATGGTTGTGTCGGGACCTATTTCGACTTCGTTATCGATCACACAAGTTTTCGGGTACAGAATGGTGACCCCATCCAGCATCAACTGGCGGCACTTAGCCGTTCGCATCTGCTCGTCGATCTCGGCCAAGTCCACGCGAGTGTTCCCACCGAGCACCTCAAATGCGTTGTTGGCTTCAACCGCGACAACACGTTGCTTGGCTTTACCTAGCAGGGAGGCCATGTCGGTAAGATAAAACTCGCCGTGAGCGTTGTTGGTACTCAACTTGTCGATGAACTCGAAAAGCGACTTGACAGCGAAGGCATAGAAGCCGGCATTGATTTCAGGAATTTTCTTCTGCGAAGCTGAAAGCGCTTTCTGCTCGATGATGGCTTTCACGTCGTCACTTTTGGGGCCCTTGCGAATCACCCGTCCGTAGCCGGATGGGTCGTCTAACTTGGCGGTCAGGAGCGTCATGGCCGCTTTCTTGGAAAGATGGAAATCCTGCAGCTTCTGGATGGTCGCCGTCGAAATCAGCGGCGCATCCCCTGACAGCACAATCACCAGGTCATATGGGGCGAGCGCTTCACGCGCAACCATCAAAGCGTGGCCGGTTCCACGCTGTTCACTCTGCAACACAAACTTAACCCCGGTATCCTTCACCGCTTCGCGGACGCGATCGGCTTCGTGCCCGATGATGGCGAAAATGTCATGCGCGGGAACAACCTGGCTCGCAGCGGCGATTACATGCCCCAACAGCGGCTTGCCACCTACCTGGTGCAGCACTTTCGGATGTTTCGACTTGAGACGTGTGCCCTTGCCCGCAGCCATAATAGCGATGGCAGTCCGCGGGGCAGACTGCGATTTTTGGGTGGTTTTCGGCATTTGGGATAAATATACCGCGAGAGTTATCGCGCGGGATGGTTCGGGCCCCTGCTCGACATAACTAAAGTGTTCTTGCGGCTGATCGATGGGGCTTGCGACATTAAATCCACAAGGTCGCGCGCCACCCTTTCAGTTGCGTGACGCGCCACTCCGGTCTGGTCCAGGTAATCCCCGAGCACGGGGCAGACTCCCATGGCTTCTATCGCGTCGAGATCGGAGACAATTTGGTTCGAGCCGGTGAGCGCATACTTCGCCTTCATCTCTGCCGGAACCGGCGTCCGGTTAATCAGAGCGAAGTCAAAGAGCTGTGCCCCAGCGTGGGCATTCAATGCCCGAATGTGATCGGCTGCGGTTAATCCCAGGCTTTCGTTCGCCTGCGTCATCAGATTGCAGACGTAAACCTTTATTGCAGCCGAATTCACAATCGCTTGCACAATCCCGCGAACCAGCACATTAGGAATCAGGCTGGTGAAAAGCGAACCGGGTCCAATGGTGATCAGATCAGCGCGTGCGATTGCTTCCAGGGTCTGAGGAAGGGGCTCGACGTCAGGCGGAATGATCAGCAACTTTTCAATCTTGCCGTCGCTGGCGGTGATGCGAGTTTCGCCGCGGACGCGCTTGCCCCCTTTCATAATGGCTTCGAGTTCGATGTTGGAGGTGGTGCTGGGATAAATATGGCCGCGGGTGAGGAGAATCTCCGAAGATAGGCGGACGGCTTCGCTGAAGTCGCTGGTGATGGCAGTCAGGGCTGCGAGGAAAAGATTGCCGAAGCTGTGGCCCTCGAGCCCCGATCCTTTCACAAAGCGGTGGCGAAACAGGCGCGACAGGGTCGCCTCGTCTTCCGACAGCGCGACGATGCAGTTGCGGATATCGCCCGGCGGCAGCATATTCAGCTCTTTGCGGAGGCGTCCACTGGAGCCGCCGTCGTCGCTGACCGTGACGATTGCTGAAAGCTCGCTGATCAGACCTTCGTCAGGGCTGGAGGGAACTCCGGAAAATGGGTGGGCAACATAACGCTTCAAGCCTTTCAGCAGGGTGGAAAGGCCGGTGCCGCCGCCGATGGCGACGACGCGAAGATTGGTTCCCGCAGCCGAACTTGCCCGGCTTGGGACGTCCGGGCGCTGCTGCGAATTAGTCATGAATGCTGCCTAGTAATCCTCGTCGGGGTCGGCGGATGCAGGCGGCACTTCACCACCAGGATCGGGATACAGCAATTCCGTGAAGCGAGGATCTTCTACAAGGTTCTGGAAGTCGGAGTCGTTGCGTGCCTGAAAACGCAGGGCCGGATTCGCGTGAACGGCTTCGCCGAGATGGCGCAGCGCATCCTCTACATGCCCGGTAAGACAATCCAGGGCAGCCAACCCGTAAGAAACGTAGTCTGTCTTCGAGTTTTTCGCCAGGTTGTCGAGGTGCTCACGGGCGGTGACATAGTCGCCGACGTTCATCAGCGAAACCGCATAGTCGAAGTGCTCCTCGGTCGTCTTGAAGTGGGTAGCGGCCTTCTCCAGATGTTGGTTGCAAATATTGAGGTGGACGTTAGCCCGATCGGCTAGTTCGCGGTTGGGGCCAGCCACGACCTTCTGGAGGTGAGTCCGAGCCTTCTCATACTTGTGTTCCTGAATTGAGCGCAAGCCCGCTTCGTAGTTTTGCACAGCCTGTGCAAAAACCGGGTCCTCGCCAGTTGATTTCTTGGGCGTCGTCTTCGGAGCCATCTGGAGTACTCTTCCTGAGTTCTTCGTAAATAGTCCTTTTTCCGATACTTAGGAGGTGCCAACCGGAAATCTCGGGCGGCTCTCTCCGGATTGCTGGGCACCATCGGAACCAAGGTGCCGGTTTTGTTGGGTCACGGCCTGTGGAAAATCCGCCCAGCCTGTGACCGAACCCAAGGTTACGCAAAGGCTACGTACACGTCAAATCCGGGGTCAATGGATGGCCGCGGTAGTTTCGAGGTCAACCTGTTTCCATTCGCCCGCAATGATGCCCTGGCGAATCTGCTTGGCAGTCTTGCCCTTCTGGTTCATGGAATACGAGTAGTAGAGCTCTTTAAGACAAGTGGCGCACTGGGCACCGTGTGTATTTTCGAAGCAGCTGTGCAAACTGTTATGCCCCATACGGTCGCAATAGCAGTAGCAAGGTTGTTGGTGGAGGACCACGGGGATCTTTGAAGCGAGAACATAGGCATGGGTCTGGAACGGAGACTGAGCGTTTGGTCCCCACAACTGGTCTGGTCCGATGATGGGAGGTAGTTTCTTGCCCTTTGCGGGAGGACCGGGGTTAAAAGCAGGTATCTGCTCGCCCTCCTGAGACGTGGCCCAAGGTATCGAAAGGGCAAAGGTCACAAGAATCAGGGCAAGGGCGCTGAGTCCTCTTTTGAGCATAGATCAAGATCGCTCCTGTAGCTATTGTAACCGAATTTAGCGTAGCCTTCATGGAGGGCGGGCGCCAACTGCCCCCGGTATGGGTACGCTGTTCTCGATATAAAATAAAACGCATGCCAGAGCCTGAAAGTCCGGCGGCCAGTGAAGTCGCACTGGTTCCACCCCTCGCCAGGGCCGGTTTCGCAGGCCGCACCATCCCCCTAATTTCGATTTGGATGCGCGACCTTGTCATCTCGCTGGCAATCTCTTCTTTCATCATCATTTTTCTGTATCAGCCGGTAAAAGTGGAAGGCACCAGCATGATGCCTTCCCTCGACGATCAGGAACGCATCTTCGTCAACAAATTTGTGTACCGGTTGGAGCCGATCGAGCGGGGAGACGTGGTCGTTTTTCGCTATCCTCGCGATACCACCAAGAGTTTCATCAAGCGCGTGATTGGTGTTGCGGGAGACCACATTCGCATCGACGATGGCCAAGTTTATGTAAACGACAAACCACTTCAGGAAGACTACGTCACCAACATGTTTTCGGACGAGAGGTCGCTGCCGGAACTGGTGGTGCCCCAGCACAGCTATTTCGTACTGGGAGATCATCGCAGTATGTCGAACGACAGCCGCGATTTTGGCCCGGTGAATTCGAAGTTCATTTACGGCAAGGCGGTTTTTGGATACTGGCCCATGGAGAAGATGGGTCGGGTACGTTAGATTCTGCTCATCTCCATTTCTTCTTACAAATCCACAGCCGAGAGGCTTCTCTGAACTCTGCTTCCTGTTACAATTTATAAAATCCACTCCCTGGAGCATGAATGCAGGCCATTCTTGCGCTGGAAGATGGCAAAATCTTCCGCGGCAAAGGCTACGGCGCTAAAGGCGAATGCTACGGCGAAGTCGTTTTTAATACTTCTATAACCGGCTACCAGGAAATTTTCACCGACCCTTCCTATTGTGGCCAGATTGTTGTTCTAACCAACCCCGAAATCGGCAATTACGGCACTAATAGCGAAGACAATGAGGCGACCAAGCCTTATATCGAGGGCTTGGTTGTCCGCGAGTTCTCGAAAGTCAGCTCCAACTGGCGCTCGCAGCAGGTGGCGGAAGAGTACCTCGAACAGTTCAAGGTCCCGGTGCTAGCAGAGATTGATACCCGATCTCTGGTGCGGCATCTGCGGGACAACGGGGTAATGCGCGGAGTAGTGTCGACCCTGGAAAGCGACGGGGCCAAGCTCGTTGCTAAAGCGCGCGCGATTCCCAAGATGGACGGAACCGACCTGGCTAAAGTTGTTAGCACCAAACGCTCCTACGTCTGGGAGGTGGGCGAGCGGTCGCACGAGCCGGTGGAGGTGGTCGGCGTCAAAGACGCTCCGCCGCGCTTTCATGTAGTCGCTTACGATTACGGGATCAAACACAACATTTTGCGCAAGTTACGCGGCGAGGGCTGCAAGGTCACGGTGGTGCCGGCGCAGACTCCGGCGGAGGATGTGCTGGCTCTGAAGCCGGACGGAGTTTTTCTGTCGAATGGCCCGGGAGATCCAGAACCGTGCGACTATGCGGTGGACAACATTCGCCGGCTTATGGGCCGCCAGCCCATCTTTGGCATCTGCCTGGGACATCAACTCACCGGCTTGGCGCTTGGCGGAAAAACCTTCAAGCTTAAATTCGGCCACCACGGTGGGAATCATCCGGTAAAGCAGTTGCAGAGCGGCAAGATTGAGATCACCGCCCACAACCATAACTTTGCCGTTGATCCGGACTCGTTGCCGCAGAGCGAGGTGGAACTGACGCACATCGACTTGAACGACAACACGCTGGAAGGCCTGCGCCATCGCAACATGCCACTGTTCAGCGTGCAGTATCACCCCGAGGCTTCGCCGGGACCGCATGATTCGCATTATCTGTTTGAGGATTTCGTCAAGATGATGGAGGAATTCAAATCTTGACCCACTCAAAGCTGTCATCCCGAGGGGAGAGGGACCTCGTGTTCCGCAGCCACCGCGATGGAATTGAGCAAATGCAAAACGCAAGATCCCTCGACTTCGCTCGGGATGACAGGTCTTAAGAGAATTAAGCATGCCAAAACGTACTGACATCTCGAAAATTCTCATCATCGGATCCGGGCCCATCATCATTGGGCAGTCGGCTGAGTTTGACTACTCCGGTACGCAGGCTTGCAAGGCTCTCAAGTCCGAGGGGTTTGAAGTGGTGCTGGCGAACTCGAATCCGGCGACCATTATGACCGATCCCGAGATCGCCGACCGTACTTACATCGAGCCGCTCAATTGCGAATATCTGGAAGAGATTATTCGTGTCGAGCGTGAAATGTCCCCCGGCGCGGGTTTTGCGATTCTGCCGACGGTCGGGGGACAGACAGCGTTGAATCTGGCAATTGAACTTTCCGACAGCGGCATTCTCGATAAGTACAACGTCAAGTTGATTGGCGCCAATGTCGAAGCGATCAAGAAGGCCGAAGACCGGCTCTTTTTCAAAGACGCGATGCAGAAAATCGGTCTCGACGTGCCGAAATCGCTACTGGTTAATAACATCAAAGATGGACTGGAGTTTGCCGGCAAGATCGGTTTTCCGGTCATCGTGCGGCCTTCGTTTACCCTCGGCGGAAGCGGCGGAGGCATGGCCTACAACCGGGAAGAATTGCTGGAAGTCCTGGCCCGCGGGCTCGATTTCTCTCCTGTACACGAGGCCTTGATCGAAGAGTCGGTTCTGGGATGGAAAGAATATGAACTGGAGGTGATGCGTGACACAAAAGACAACGTCATCATCATCTGCTCGATTGAAAACTTCGATCCCATGGGCGTACACACCGGGGATTCGATTACCGTCGCTCCGGCCCAAACCCTGACGGACCGCGAGTATCAGGCGATGCGTGATGCCTCGATCGCCGTGATCCGAGAGATTGGCGTCGACACCGGCGGATCAAATATTCAGTTTGGTGTGCATCCTACGACTGGGCGCATGGTCGTAATCGAAATGAACCCTCGCGTCTCGCGGTCATCGGCGCTGGCCTCAAAGGCTACAGGCTTCCCGATCGCGAAGATTGCGGCCAAGCTGGCAGTCGGCTACACCCTTGATGAAATTCCTAATGACATCACGCGCAAGACTCCTTCTTGCTTTGAGCCCACGCTGGATTATGTCGTGGTAAAGATTCCCAAGTGGCAATTCGAGAAATTCCCTGGGGCTGACGAAAGCCTCGGCCCGCAGATGAAATCGGTCGGCGAAGTCATGGCCATCGGCCGGACTTTCAAAGAAGCGATGATGAAAGCGGTGCGCGCGCTCGATACCGGCAAGCGCATCGGCGGCGATAAGATCGAGCCAAAGATTCTCACTCAGCGGATGGTGACTCCTCATCCCGAGCGGCTTTCCTACCTGTTCTACGCATTGCGACAGGGGCACACTGTCAAGCATCTGGCCAAGATGACTTCGATCGACCCTTGGTTCCTCTACCAGCTCAAAGAAATTAACGACATGCAACTTGAGCTGGAGAAGCATCCCATGGAATCGGTTCCCGCCGAAGTGGTGCGCGATGTAAAGCGCATGGGATTCTCCGATGGACGCCTCGCCGGGGCCTGGCGGCTGCAAGGCAAAGGCGCGCAGGAAAAAGTTCGCCACCTCCGTAAAAAACACGGAGTGAAGCCCGTATACAAGCGGGTCGATACCTGCGCCGCCGAATTTGAAAGCTTCACCCCTTATCTCTACTCGACTTACGAGGACGAAGACGAAGCCGCACCCACGCCCAAAAAGAAGGTCATTATTTTAGGCAGCGGGCCTAACCGCATCGGGCAGGGAATTGAGTTCGACTACTGCTGTTGCCATGCGGCATTCGCGTTGCGTGATGATGGTTTCGAAACCATCATGATCAACTGCAATCCGGAGACGGTTTCGACCGACTACGATACCAGCGACCGACTCTACTTCGAGCCGCTGACTCTTGAAGACGTCTTTGCCATCTGCGAACATGAAGCATCCGGCGGAGCGTCCGTGGGCGTCATCGTGCAGTTCGGCGGACAGACGCCGCTCAATCTTTCCCTTCCGCTGAAATCTGCCGGGGTGAGGATCATTGGCACCTCGCCGGAATCCATCGATCTCGCCGAGGATCGCAAGCGATTTGGCAAGCTTCTCGATGAATTGCAAATCCCACAAGCTCCAGGCGCAATGGCGGCTTCGATTGAGGAAGCGGTTGCGGGCGCCAATCGTGTCGGATATCCGGTCCTGGTCCGTCCTTCCTACGTATTGGGCGGCCGCGCCATGGTTATCGCTTACGACGAAGAGACCGTGGTCCGCTACATGAAAGAAGCGGTCGAGTACTCGCAAGACCGTCCTGTGCTGATCGATCACTTTCTGGAAGACGCCATTGAAGTGGATGTAGACGCGCTTTCCGATGGAGAAGATGTTGTTATCGGCGCGATTATGCAGCACATAGAGGAAGCGGGCATCCATTCCGGGGATTCATCGTGTGTGTTGCCGACGGTAGATATTCCTGAGCACTTGCTGGATCGCATGCGCGAGTACACCTTTAAGCTGGCACGGGCGTTGAAGGTGGTGGGATTGATGAACATTCAGTTCGCGATTCCGCGCAGTTCCGCCACCAGAAAGCAGGAAGAGAACGACAAGGTTTTTGTGCTGGAAGTGAATCCGCGGGCCTCGCGCACGGTGCCTTACGTTTCGAAGGCCACCGGTGTGCCTATGGCGAAGATCGCAGCGCGTCTAATGACCGGTCGCAAGCTGCGCGAGTTTCTGCCGGATAATATTGCGCGCAAAATGGACCTCGATACCGGCAATTGTTACTACGTGAAGTCCCCTGTATTTCCTTGGAACAAGTTTCCTGGCGTCGATACCGTGCTGGGTCCGGAGATGAAATCGACCGGCGAAGTCATGGGTGTGGCCGACAATTTCGGTGAAGCCTTTGCCAAAGCCCAGATGGCGGCAGGACAAAAGCTACCAACACAAGGGAAAGTATTCATCAGCGTAGCCGATCACGACAAGCCTCAGGTCGCCGAAGTAGCGCGTAAATTTGTCGACATGGGATTCAAGCTGGTTGCGACTGCGGGGACTGCCGATCTGATTGAAGCCGCTGGTATGAGCGTCGACCGCGTCTATAAAGTCAAAGAGGGTCGTCCTAACGTAGTGGATCTGATCAAGGGGGACAATATCCAGTTGATCGTCAACACGCCCAGCGGGCCCGAACCCTGGTTTGACGAGAAGGCGATTCGACGGGCTGCGGTAACAGCGCGCATTCCTACGATTACCACTCTCTCGGCGGCGCGCGCCGCGGCGGAGGGCATCTCTGCCTTACAGCGAGGAGAAGTGCGGGTGCAGGCTTTGCAGCATTTGCATGCGGGTCGGATCACGGCCAGTCAATAGACACGCTTCATCCCACGTGCCCTGGTTGTCTATCTTTTTTGATGAAAGATCGAAAAGAACCGCCGGCGCATCTTGAAGTTATTTCCGCCACGGTAGAGCAACAACCGGTCTTGGCTAATCTGCTGGAGTTGTACGCCCACGATTTCAGCGAATTTCACCAAGTCGCGCTGAACGACGATGGCCGCTTCGGCTATGCCGATCTGCCGCGTTATTGGAGTGATCCTGGTCGATATCCGTTTCTGGTTAAAGTGGATGGTCAGTTAGAGGGCTTCGTTTTGGTGAAGAGCGGATCGGAACTCTCAGGCAGCCCGACGGTCTGGGATATGGCCGAGTTTTTTGTGGTTCGAGGACATCGCCGGCGCGGGGTTGGAACGAAAGTCGCCCATGACATATGGAGGCGTTTTCCGGGACGTTGGGAAGTTCGCGTAATGGAATCAAATCGTGCTGCGCATCATTTTTGGGATGGTGCGATTGCTGAATTCGCCGGAAAAGAGATCCTTTCGCATCGCGTCGAAAAAGAGGGAAAGGGTTGGTTTCTGTTCTCTTTCGAAGTTGCGCACACTCCAGCTGTGGCCAACAATCAGAACCGATAGACGACCAGCCGCTAGCCCGACACGAGTACGCGCGTCCTAAACTAGAACGTCTTCATTCTTCGCCGATCGGTTGACCCGGCGGAGCCTGAGGCCTCGGCACAGGGCTAAATCTATCCGGATCTTTTTCGAAGGCGTCGACCCGAGCTATCGCGGCGGAACGAACCGCCTTTTCTTCCTGAGTGTCTCCAGGGTTTGAGCTTAGCCATGAGCGCAGGGATAGAATCTGGCCTCGGCCGATAGCGGCGGCTTGGGATGAAGTGGATTTGTCCGCCGCCAGGTTCAACAGATTTTCCAGCGTGGCGGTTTCGATTACGGATTGAGTGATGGCCTGCAGTCCGGTAGTGCGCGGAGCCTGCCATGTGGTTCGAATGACAGCCTTGATCACGTCATTCAGGCTCAGGTTTGAGGCGTCGCGGGCAGCGTACTCGACTAACCTCGAGGCACGGTCAGGATCGAAGAGCAGCTTGAGTGTGAGGTCGGCGGCCGATTCTGCGGCGGCCAGCGGATCGAAGGTCAGTCCGGTGTGGGCAGGGAAGGATTCTCTGGTTCGCTGATAGGCGGGCGGGCGGGGCGGCAGAATTCTCAGCAAAGGTTCGGGCAAAGTCAGCGCTTCCGGCGAGAGCGTCTTCAGAACCGTATCCAGAGCTTTCTTCTGATCGGCGGAGGAAACAATCTGCGTAACCACCTGGCCATCTCCGCGGAGCGCATAACGGTATTCGAGACCACCGATCTGCTTTGCCGCCGCTTCGGTCTGGTAGCGATGCAGCAGGAAAAGCGGAACCAGAGTGTCTTCGAGTTGCGCCATGGGTGTGCCGCGCGGAATGGCGTTCTCGCCAAACCGGGCGAGAGCGGTTGCTCGCATTTTCAAAATACGGTCGAGCTCGTCAGTCGGGTTAGGACCGTTGTCCCAGAGGTGCGCATGAGGGTGGGCGCCGCCCAGGGGACGCGCGTCATCATCGGTAATGAAGTAGAGGCCATTGTTTTGCGCCTTCGTAAGAATGTTATCCAGAGCTGTATGCTCGTCGGTTCCAGACTTGAATTGTGAATACCCGTACTGGATTGCGACTTTGTCCCACGCACCGAGGCCAGTCGCGTAGGCGTGCGACAGATCAAGCTTGCCGCTGGCATCAAGAGTGATCCACGGGTGCGGATAGTCCATCACCGAAGTTCCGGGCGCAATCGCGCTGGCGGCAAAATTGTGTTCCAGCCCGAGGGTGTGGCCAACCTCGTGCGCAGCCAATTGGCGAATTCGGGCGAGCACCATCTGTTCCATCTGTGGGTCCACGCGCTCCAAATTTCCATACGGGGAGAGCAACGCCTCGCCAATCATGTAATCCTGCCGGGAGCGCAGCGATCCCAGGGTGACCAAACCCTTGATGATCTCGCCGGTCCGGGGATCGACGATGCCGCTTCCGTATGACCACCCTCGCGTCGAGCGGTGAACCCACTGGATCATGTTGTAGCGAACGCCCATAGGGTCGGCGCCTTCAGGCAGAACCTCGACGTGGAATCCGTTCTTGAATCCGGCCGCTTCGAATGCCTGATTCCACCAACTTGCGCCTTCGACGAGTGCGCTGCGAATCGGCTCGGGAGCGCCACGATCAACGTAATAGACGATTGGTTTTACTGGGTCGCTCAATGCGGCTTCTGGGTTCTTCCTCTCTAGACGGTGGCGAGCAATCAGGCGAATATCGAGGGGCGAACCCAGCGGAGCAGAATAGTCGCGATAGGCGACGACGCTGAAACCAGCGCGGGGGTCATAGGAACGAGGTTGGTACCCGGGCTCAGGTAACTGAACGAAGGAATAATGCTCGCGAACGGTTACCGAATGTGCATCTGGAGTCACGGTTGCGACCAGCGATTGCTCAGCCGGGCTATCAGTAGAGAAAGTCAGGACCGACTCTACTTCGGTGTTGAGTGGGAAGTTCTTGGTGTTCTCCACTGTGATGGCGCTGCGGTCGGGGTCGAGCTTGTAGTCTCCTTGTTTGTTTCCCTTGAGCTGCTCGGCAACGCGAAAAATATCCTCCTGGAAGAAGCTGGTCGCGTCGATCAGTACCACACCGTTCTCTTCGGCTTCGATTTTGAACCCAGCGAGAACCGATTCAGCGAAGGATTGCCTCACCGCCAGCTGCTCGGCGGGATTGGAGGAGGAAGAGCGGTAATCGAGATTAGGAGCGATTAAAAGAACGCGGCCGCCAATGCGCGAGAAATGCACGATGCGGGAGTCGCCAAACTTGCCACGGTCGAGCCCAATGTCGTTTGAGCCCAGCCCGTAAGGCAAGAAGTTCAGGAAGAGGAAGTCTTGATCGAAGTTGCGGATTTCCAGGAAGAGCTTGCCGTTGTGCTCGTCCCAGGAAAGAGGGAAGAGCCCATCCATATGTTTCATGCCGGCGATTCGGTCATGAACACTAAGCGTCGATTCAGCCGAGAAGGCCGAAGTGGAAAACAGCAGTGCTGTGATCAGTAACGGCAGAAAAAATCGTTGCATGAAGAACCTGGCCTCTTGGAGGGTTACTGGAGTCTACCAAGGCGAGCGGCGGCTGACACGAGTTTCGCGCGCGCCGGTTGATTGCTCTCCTATCGTCGAGCTTTCGGGTCAGCCGAGATCTTGCCGCGCAATACTGTGATAGATGACTTTGGCAGTGTGAAGTTGGTAGCATTGCCGGCCGTAATTTGAGATTTTGCCGCCGGACCATCCGGATTGGCGTTTCCAATCGGGGCATTCGGATAGTCGCCTCCGGTGGAAGCGGGATTCCAGTGGTATTGTTCGCTGCCGAAAGTTACTACGTCCACCGGGCCGGTGAACGAGCTATCGACCTTGCTTGCGCTGTCGTTGAATGCAATTCGCACCGGGTACGCATTCTCCTGATCTTTGTTGATCAACATCAGCGACCATTGACCGTCGGGTCGTTGTACTGCATAGGCGGTCACCAGAGAGTGTCCGGCAGGGTCGTCGATATCGACGTTCGCTGGGAATACCGCGTGTTTGCCGCTTCCTGGCTGCACCCATTCCAGGTTAATGAGTTGACTGGCGAAGTATTGCGAAGTGGGCTGCAGAATCTGATATTGGCGGTCAACTGCAAACATCGCAAACGTGCCCAGTGATCCGCCGCAGCCGTGATAAAGCCCGACCGGCAGGTAGTGGAAGTAGTAAAGTCGATCTCCCCCCGAGCTAAGAAATGCTCCCGTGAAATCAGCCAGCCATAACGCACCAAACGTGTCGACAAAAGATTCGCCGGTATTCCAGGCGATGTTGCCTTCGGTCATGAAAAGAGGAACGTTCGCCGGAACCCCGTCATCCCGCCAGACCCGCATGATGTGGCTAATGTGGCCCGGTTCGTCGTAAAGGTCGCTCCACTGGATTTTGCAGGGCTCATAGGGATAGTGCTCAAACGACATGAAAGACAGATCTTGCAATCGGTTGTGAGCCTTCAGGAAAACAATGAAACGTCCCAGCCAGGAGGTACGTCCCTGTTCATCGGGCCACACCTGAATGTCTTCGTTCACTCCTTCGAAAACCGGGCCACCCAGTTTCAAGCTTGGGTCAAGCTTGTGAAGGGCGGTTGCCCATTGCAGATAAAGGGCGCCGTAGTCTTCCGGAAGCATAAACTGCCCATCTGGTTCTTCCCCCATTTCGATGTGCGAGATGGGGTAGCCGCGGGATTTCAGGTATGCGATCTGGTTAACTGAGTCCTCTGGCGTGCTGTAGATCATAGCCACCGGAATCATTGCTGGTAAGCCGCGGGTGTAGCCACTGGTGTAGAACAGATCCAAACCCACTTGTTCGCGGCGGCTATCGAGGCCGCTCGGTTCATGCCAGGGATCAACCGAAGAGCAGAAAGTCGTGGTCTGATCAGGATCGGCGGTGTGGCGCACGACATCGTAGAACTTTCCATTGGCCGCCGTGCCTACCGATATTTCGCGAATTGCATAGCCTGCGCAATTTCGAGGGTCGGATGAGCCCTCGGCATCGCAGGTGTTGGAAGATTCCGACATCAGGATGCGAAGGTAGCGAACCGGGATGGGAGAAGAACTGAGTTGCAGAATCGGGGTGCCGCCCGATCCCTTGGTGACGGTGCCACCCTGGAAAATAATCCATGTGCCTTTTGTCGGCTGCTTGATGGGGTCTTCCCCCGTCCAATACTGGATAAGGTAACGGCGGGCAAAGGGTTCTGCCCAGGCAATGCGGATCGCGTTCACGGGATGGAGATTTGCCAGGTCAACAACCACCCATTGAGGATGGGCGGAATCCGGCTCTCCGGTGAAAAT
>Ga0157378_10002848_pt1 | contig 15424 bp, 13 predicted proteins | sample M65metaG_FD_115309 | JGI IMG/M metagenome (GOLD analysis project Ga0157378, IMG submission 115309) | Miscanthus rhizosphere microbial communities from Kellogg Biological Station, Michigan, USA - M6-5 metaG | ecosystem: Host-associated > Plants > Roots > Rhizosphere > Soil | place: USA: Michigan...
AGCGCCTGAGGCTCGAAAGTCTGGAGTCACCGTGTTGGAGTATCACGACAATGTTTTCATCGTTGGCAGCTGGTGCACGTCCTACCGTGGCTGTCGCGCGCAGGTGGCAGCATGTGCGTGTGACCACAACGACACTTTCCTGGGATGTGGTGCCCGTCGACAAGCCGGACGACCTCAATGTCGTGATCGGGCAGGCGCACTTCATCAAGACGGTCGAGGACCTGCATGAGGCAATGGTGGGGGTGAGCTCGTCGCTACGGTTCGGGCTGGCCTTCTGCGAGGCGTCCGGGCCACGGTTGGTTCGCCGCACCGGCAATGATCCTGAACTCGTCGAGCTCGCGACCCGCAATGCGCTGGCCATCGCCGCCGGGCACTGCTTCGTGATCTTCGTGCGTGACGGGTTCCCGGTCAACATCCTCAACCCGGTCAAGGCGGTGCCCGAGGTCTGCACGATCTACTGCGCCACAGCCAATCCGGTTGACATCTTGGTCGCGGTGACCCCGCGTGGCCGTGGCATTGTCGGCGTCGTCGACGGACAGGCGCCCCTCGGGGTGGAGACCGATCGCGACGTGGCCGACCGGCGCGACCTGCTGCGCGCCATCGGTTACAAGCTCTAACAGCACCCCGTGCGGAACGCGGCGAGTGCCGCACGTTGATCTCAGTGAGTTGCAGTTTGATGCAGTGGTGGCAGTCCCGGCGATGATCCGACCCGCCGCTCGAACGCATCCTGGCGCGAACGCGACCAGGCTGCGCGCACTGCACTGCGATCGCGTTTGGCCGCCTATCCCATCCCACCGGGCAGACACTGATCGTCGCTCTACCTGTAACTACTGCGGACGGACTGCGGACGATGGTGTCCTTCTCGCGGCGATTTCGACCGGAGAGAGAGCGGACGCTCGCCGTGCGAGGCGTCGTTCAACCGCAGGAAGGGGACACCCCCCACCCTTCTACGGATTAGTCTTCGGTGACTTGTTCGCCCGTCACCTGGAACACGACTCGGTTGCCGATCTCGACGGCGTGGTCTGCGAACCGTTCGTAGAACCTGCTGAATAGCGTCACGTCAACAGCGGATGTGACGCCGTGCTTCCACTCCCTGTCCATGAGTACGGTGAACAAGTGGCTGTGTAGCGCATCCATCGCATCGTCGTCATGGCGAATCTGTGCGGCTCTGTCGGGGTCATCTGAAAGTACGACATCTCTTGCGATCTTGCCGAGATCGACAGCGACCGCGCCCATCTCCGCGAAGTATCCGTTGACCTCTTCGGGTAGGACATGCGCTGGGTGGCGGCGACGAACGATTTTTGCGACATGGCGCGCCAGTCTGCCCATTCGTTCGGCATCGGCCACGCTCTGCATGGAGCCGACGACGGTGCGGAGGTCACCTGCAACGGGCGCTTGGAGCGCCAGCACAACGAATGCCTTTTCCTCGGCCTTTGTACTCATCGCGAGCAGCCGGTCATGATCGGTGATCACTTGCTCGGCCAGTAGCAGATCGGCTTGCAATAGCGCCTGAGTTGCCCGTTCCATCGCGACACCAGTCGCTCGCCACCCTGATCGACGACGACGGCCTGTCGGCCCGGATCGGCGCCGACCACCTGGGGCACTCCAAGGTGTCGATGACGCAAGACCGCTACATGGCCCGCGGCCGAGTCCATACCGAGGTAGCAGCATTGCTGGACCGCACCATAAGCGATGAATAAGCGATGGATTGATTCGTTGAGCGTGGCTAAGCACCATCGCTGACCTGTGCGCCGTCAGGGTTTCGAACCCCGGACCCGCTGATTAAGAGTCAGCTGCTCTACCAACTGAGCTAACGGCGCTGCGTGTGCGACAATAACAGGCCTCGCGGCGCTGGGTGAAATTCGACCGCTCGCCGCCGCTGGGAGTGACGCTGCAGTCGCCCCCCTAGCGATTTTTGCCCTTAGACTATTGCCAAGAATCGTCTGTCCGTGAGTCTTGGGTGCGAATTGGAGCAAAGAATGTGGCAGGTCCAGAAGGTGGCCCGTCCGCGTCAGATGCGTAACCGGCTGGTCGCCGCGGCACTGATTCCCGCGGTCGTGCTCGGGCTGTCCGCCTGCGGCGGCAACCATGCGCCGTCGCAGCCTCAGGTCATCACGGATAAGGGCACGCCCTACGGGGACTTGCTGGTGCCCAAGCTGACCGCGTCGGTCAAGGACGGTGCTGTCGGCGTGAGCGTCGAGTCGCCCGTGATGGTCAGCGCCGAGGACGGCGTGCTCGGAGCGGTGACGATGGTCAACGACGAGGGAACCCTGGTAGCCGGCCAACTCAGTCCGGACGGCCTGATGTGGTCCACGGCCGAGCCACTCGGCTACAACAAGCGCTACACCCTCAACGCGCAGTCGCTCGGTCTCGGCGGCGTCGCCAGCCAGCAGATGAGCTTCGAGACGCATTCGCCTGAAAACCTGACCATGCCCTACTTGCTGCCCAACGACGGCGAGGTCGTCGGCGTGGGTCAGCCCGTCGCGATCCGTTTCGACGAGAACATCCCGAACCGGTCGGCGGCCGAGAAAGCGATCAAGATCACGAGCAACCCGCCGGTGCAGGGCGCGTTCTACTGGCTGAACAACCGCGAAGTGCGTTGGCGCCCAGCGGCTTACTGGACGCCGGGCACGACCGTCGAAGTCGCCGTCAACACCTACGGCGTCGATTTGGGTGACGGACTGTTCGGTCAGGACGACGTCACGACGCGCTTCACCATCGGCGACGAGGTCATCACGACTGTCGACGACAGCACCAAGACGCTCACCGTGAAGCGCAACGGTGAAGTGATCAAGTCCATGCCGGTGTCGATGGGCAAGAACAGCACACCCACCAACAACGGCACCTACATCGTCGGCGACCGGTTCGGCCACATCGTCATGGACTCGTCCACCTATGGGGTGCCGGTCAACTCGCCGAACGGCTACCGCACCGAGGTGGACTTCGCCACGCAGATCTCCTACAGCGGCATCTTCGTGCACGCCGCCCCGTGGTCGGTGGGCAGCCAGGGCTACAGCAACGTCAGCCACGGCTGCATCAATGTGAGCACGAGCAACGCCCAGTGGTACTACAACAACTCCAAGCGCGGCGACGTCGTCGAGATCGCCAACACGGTGGGGTCGATCGTGCCCGGTACGGATGGGCTCGGTGACTGGAACATCCCCTGGGAGCAGTGGAAAGCGGGCAACGCCAACATCTGACGGCGGCCCAATGCGATTGCAGCACAGCGCTTGCCACTGTCGTGGCGAGAGGATGTCGCGCAGCGTTTGTGTCGTTTTGCTATTAACGGAGTGGAGTTAGGGCCATAGGCTTGATCGCGGATTCCAGCTATAGCTGCTGTCGGCCACCGCATATGCGCGGGGCACCGTTGGTCGAAGTTCGAGTAGTCGAGTAAATCGGGCCCTTGACCGGTTGACAGGCGCATACTGACCGCGACGCATTGGCCCGGCAGCATGCGGTGGCTGGCGCGGCGGCTGGAGGGCGATGGGAGGAACTCCTTGGTGGTCGAACCGGATGGTGTCCCGGCCCAGGCTTTCCCCCAGGACCGCCCTCCAGGAATGGCTGTCGACGATCTTCCACCAACGCCAATTCGTCAGAGCGCTGACGTCGCGATTGGCACGGTAGAACTCCATGCGTTGCTCTGCAGCTACTCCGACACTCTGACCAGGATCGAGAAGTCCCCCGCGTTGTTATGGGACCGCCCGCACCGATCGCCCATTCTGTGTTGGTTGCGACTCCCGGCGCCTCGCGCACTCGTGCGAAGCCTGCTCACCCGCCACATCAGCCGCCATGTCAGTGCCTTGCGGCGCTGTGCGGCCAGGCGGGTCGTTCTCACCAACGAAGCGCCAGGGCCATTGCGCGACGTCACGATGTTGGAACGTTTCGAGCAATCGCTTCGACCGGGCCCGCGCCTGTGCGTTCGTGTTCACCGAGCGAGTTGACGGACCAGCTAAGCGCCATCGTGTGCAAACGCTCATGCACTCAAGTGCCGGCGCGCCCCACTCGATCGCGATGCACGACTCCAGCTCGTCGCCAGCCGCGATCAGCGGGACAGCCCGAGTGCGCACTTGCTAGGCGTAATCGGTCGGTTCGTCGGCGATGGTTTGTCGGTTGCCGGAGTCTGCCCGTCTATTCCTTGTGCGGCTCCGTCGCGGGTTGCAATGCGACTGCAAGCGCGCCAGAGAAAAAATGCCGGGAGGCGAAGACGCCTCCCGGCCAGCGGGGTGGCTGACGGGACTCGAACCCGCGACAGCCAGGATCACAACCTGGTGCTCTACCAACTGAACTACAGCCACCATCGCCGCGCGCCCGTCAGGTGCATGCGGCGACGTCGATATTAGCCGCTAGGGCGCTCCGCAGCCGAATCGATTACCTCGGAGTTGCCGTTGGACGGTCCGACTTCGGCGGCGACCTCCGCGATTTCGCTGGTCGACGGCCCCGGCGGGGCGACGAACGCGGTGTGGCGGTAGTACTTGAGCTCGCGGATCGACTAATGGATGTCGGCCAGCGCGCGATGGGCGAGGCCCTTCTCGGGCTGGCCGAAGTAGATGCGCGGATACCAGCGCCTGCACAACTCCTTGATGGAGCTGACATCGATCATCCGGTAGTGCAGATAATCGTCGAGCTTCGGCATGTCACGGGAGATGAACCCGCGGTCGGTGGCGATCGAATTGCCTGCCAAGGGCGCGGTCTTGGCCTGCTTGACGTGGGTGCGGATGTAATCGAGCACGAGCTCCTCGGCCGCTGCCACGTCGATGGTCGACGCGCGCACCTCCTCGATCAGGCCGGAGCGGGTATGCATCTCGGTTACGACGGGGATCATCGCCGACAACGCGGCGTCGTCGGCGTGGATGACCACGTCGATGCCGTCGCCAAGAATGTTCAGCTCGGCGTCGGTGACCAGCACCGCGATCTCGATGAGCCGGTCGGTCTTGAGGTCGAGGCCTGTCATCTCACAGTCGATCCACACCAGTTCATCACGCACAGGGGCCACATTAAGCCGTCGGGCGACAACCAGCCGCCTACACCCACCCGGCCACGCCGCTGCCCAGTAATGTTCGAGCCATGACCTCTGAGTCGACAGCCACCCCCGCCCAGCAGATCGCCGCAGGTTATGCCACCCAAGGCCCGGCGCTGGAACTCGGCACTGTCGTCGTCGACGGGACCTGCGACCCGACCGCCCAGGTGTGCATTCCGCTGGCCACCGTCAACCGCCACGGTCTGGTCGCAGGCGCCACGGGTACCGGCAAGACCAAGTCGCTGCAGGTGATCGCCGAACAGCTGTCCGCGGCCGGTGTGCCCGTCGTGATGGCCGACATCAAAGGGGACCTGTCCGGCCTGTCTCGGCCCGGTGACGCCAACGAGAAGACCGAGGATCGGGCCAAGGACACCGGCGACGACTGGACGCCGACGGCGTTTCCGGTCGAGTTCCTGTCACTGGGCACCTCCGGCATCGGTGTGCCGGTGCGCGCAACAATGACCAGCTTCGGGCCGATCCTGTTGTCAAAGGTGTTGGGGCTCAATCCAACTCAGGAGTCGACGCTGGGACTGATCTTTCACTGGGCCGATCAGAAGGGCCTAGCCCTGCTCGACCTCAAGGACCTGCGAGCCGTCATCCAGTTCCTCACCGGCGACGAAGGCAAGGAAGAGCTCAAGGCGATCGGTGCCGTCTCCGCGGCGACGGCGGGTGTGATCCTGCGGGCGCTGATCAATCTGGAAGCCGAAGGTGCGGACACGTTCTTCGGCGAGCCCGAGCTGGAACCCAGCGAGCTGATGCGCGTCGATGCGCAGGGCCGCGGCATCATCACGCTGCTCGAACTGGGCGATCAGGCCGCCCGCCCGGTGATGTTCTCGACCTTCCTGATGTGGGTGCTTGCCGACCTGTTCACGGCGCTGCCCGAGGTCGGCGACATCGACAAGCCCAAGCTGGTGTTCATCTTCGACGAGGCGCACCTGCTGTTCACCGACGCGTCCAAGGCGTTCCTCGAACAGGTCGAGCAGACGGTCAAGCTGATCCGGTCCAAAGGCGTCGGCGTGTTCTTCTGCACGCAGCTGCCGACCGATGTGCCCAACGACGTGCTCAGCCAGCTTGGCGCGCGCATCCAGCACGCGCTGCGCGCGTTCACTCCCGACGACCAGAAGGCGCTCACCAAAACGGTCCGCACCTACCCGAAAACCGATGTCTACGACCTGGAGAAGGCGCTGACGTCGCTCGGCATCGGCGAGGCGATCGTGACCGTGCTGTCGGAGCAGGGCGCGCCGACGCCGGTGGCGTGGACGCGAATGCGGGCGCCGCGTTCGCTGATGGGCGCGGTCGGCAGCGATGCGATCGCCGCGGCCGCGAAAGTCAGTCCGCTGCACGCGAAGTACGGCCAGACGATCGATCCACAGTCGGCCTACGAGATCCTGCAGGCGAAGGTCGCACCTCCACCCGCTGACGCTCCGTTGCCGCCGCCGGTCGAGCAGACGGGCTTGCCCAGCGCCGAGGGTGAGGTGAAGTCGCGGGACACGGCCGAGCCCGGCATGTTCGAGAAGATGATGGCCAGTCCGGCGTTCAAGAGCGCCATGCGCTCGGCGGGCACCGTCATAGGCCGCGAGATCACCCGCAGCATCTTCGGCACGGCCCGCCGCCGGCGCTGACTCTCCGCCGAGATTGCATTCCAGCAGGCTCGTACTCGCAATTCCTCTGCCGGAATGCCATTTCGGCGCGAAATAGGTTAGCCGCCGCCGAGTTTCTTGTAGACCGCACCGACGATCGGCGTCACGATGGATCGCGGGGTGTAGCCCGATGCGACCGACATCGCCTTCGACGTGACACCGGGCACGACGCGCATCTTGTTGCGCTCCAGGCCATCCAGCGACAGTTTGGCGGTGTACTCGGTGGAGATCCACAGGAAGTCCGGGATCAGCTTCTCGACGAGCGACTGCTCGGCTGCGTCGGGCAACGTCTCGCGCACCGGACCGGGTGCGAGCAGCGTGACGTGTACGCCTGCGCGCTTGAGCTCGCCGCGCAGCGACTCGCTGAACGAGTTGACGAAGGCCTTGGTGGCCGCATAGGTGGCGTTGTTGGGGATCGGCGAGTTTCCCGCCGTCGAACCGGAAATCAGAATGCCGCCCGCCTTACGCGAAACCATCCCTGGCAGTACGGCGAGCGCCAGGTCATGTACGCCAAGGGCATTCAGCTGCACCTGCGCCTTCTCGCCTGCCGGGTCCAGCGAGGCGACGGGTCCGAACGTCGCGGTGCCCGCATTGGCGCATAGGATCGAGATGTTGCGCGCCGCAAGCTCGTCGCACAGCTTCGTGCGCTCGGCCGGATCGGCGAGATCGACGGGACGCACCTCCACCGTCACCCCGTACTGCTGGGTGAGCCTGCCCGCCAACTCCCGAAGCACATCCTCGCGGCGGGCCGTGATGATCAGATGGTGTCCGCGGGCGGCAAGCTCGGTGGCCAGCGCTTCGCCGATGTTCTGCGAGGCGCCGGTGACGACGGCACGGGCGTCCGCGCTGGGAGCGGGTACTGGCATGGGCCGGACTATATCGTGGGCGACCATGAGCGAACCGGGGCCGCCCGCGCCAGCCGCGGGCCGGTTGCGGGTGCTCGCGTGGGCGCTGTGGGACTGCGGATCCACCGGTGTCGGCGCCATCGTCGTGACCTTCGTGTTCTCGGTCTACCTGACCCGTTCGGTCGGTGACGACCCGTCCGGTGACACCAGCCCGGCGAGCGGGCTCGGCTGGGCGCTGTTCTTCTCCGGCGTCACGGTCGCATTGCTCGCCCCCGTCACCGGCGTCTGGGTTGACGCAGCGCACCGACGGCGGCAGACGCTCGCTGTTCTCACCACGATGGTGGTGCTGTTGACATCGGCGATGAGCCTGATCCGCGACGATCCGAGCTATCTGCTGGCGGGCCTGCTGCTGCTTGGGTTCACCGCGGCGTGCAACGACCTGGCCAGCGTCCCGTACAACGCGATGCTGCGACAGCTCACGACACCGGACATGTATGGACGGGTATCCGGATTCGGTTGGGCCGCAGGCTATATCGGCAGCACGGTGTTGCTCCTTGTGGTCTACGCGGGATTCATCGAGGGCGACGGACCGACGGTCGGGCTGCTGGACATTCCGACCGCCGGCGGCCAGAACGTTCGCGCGGCCATGCTGGTCACCGCCGCCTGGATGGCCGCGTTCGCGCTGCCGGTGCTCCTCGCACCGCCGCCGCCCGCGGATCTCGAGCCGCCGGTGCGGACGTCGACCGGTGTGCTCGGCGCGTACCGCAAGCTGTGGTCGGATCTGGTCGGCGAGTGGAAGAGGGACCGACATGTCGTCTACTACCTACTCGCGAGCGCGGTGTTCCGGGACGGATTGGCCGGCATGTTCACGTTCGGTGCGGTCCTTGGCGTCATCGTCTACGGCGTCTCCGCGGCCGATGTGCTGCTGTTCGGCATCACCGCCAACGTGGTGGCCGCGGCAGGGGCAGTGCTCGGCGGGCTGCTCGACGACCGCGTCGGCTCGAAGGCCGTCATCCTGGGCTCGCTTGCCGGGATGATCGTGGTGGGCCTGACCCTGATGGCGTTGTCCGGCGTCGTGGCGTTCTGGGCGTGTGGGCTCCTGCTGTGCCTGTTCATCGGGCCGACACAGGCTTCGGCGCGCACGCTGCTGCTGCGGATGACCGTCCATGGCAAGGAGGGCGTGGCTTTCGGGCTATACACCATGACGGGCCGCGCCGTGGCGCCCCTCGCGCCATTCATGTTCTCGACGTTCGTCGCCGTCTTCGGGGCGGACCGTGCGGGCATCGGGGGCGTACTGCTGGTGCTGTCAGCCGGTTTCACCGCGATGCTTGCCGTCCGGGTGCCCCGGCGGGCGGCGGTGGTCTAACGGTTCGCTGTGCAGATCGTCAACCCTGCGCCGGTGCGCTGCTGCACCTGCACACCGTTGACGGTGATCGAGCAGCTCACTTCGCGGCCGACGTTGATGATGCTGACGCTCGCCGAGTCCTCTGCCGGCTGGGCCAGCTCGACCTCCTTGCTCCAGGGCAGCATCACGTTGAACTCGGTTTGCAACACACCACCGGTGTCGACGTAGGTGATGTTGATGGCCCGGCCATCGCCGGACACGTTGTACATCACGGTTTCGGTGGCGCCCGGCGTAGCGGGCCCGGTCGGGCCGGTCGTAGACGGCGCGCTCGGCAGTGTCGGGAGGGGGAAGACGGGGATGGTCGTACGCGGCGTCGTCGTCGGCGTCGGCTCGGTGGAGGTGGGCTCGGACAGCGACGGCAGCGGCGCGACGACGGTGTCCTGCTTCGAGCTGTTCACGATCACCAGCGCAATGACGAGGCCGATGACGGTGAGCACGGCGATCGCTGCGACGATCCACAGCCAGCGCGGCGACTTCGGGCCCTCCGGTGGGGGCGGCTGCGGCGGTTCACCTGGCGGGTATTGAGGGCCATATTGCCCGGTCGCGTAGGGGTCGTAGCCGTACGGGGAGTAGGCGGGCAGCCGCTCGGTGGGCGCCGGCGCCGGTGGTGCCTGGTAGGTGGGGCCGGAGGGCGCTTGGCTGGCATACGCCGGATCGCTGTATCCGGGATAGCTGTCACCGAAGGGTTCGGGCCCGTCGCGGCGTGGTGAATCGGTCATACCCACCTCATGGCTGCAGGGTACCTGTGCAGCCGCTCAGGCGATCGCGCACCGCCCTTCACCTCGGCCTACCCGGTCTGGTCCCATCCGGGGACCGCTGACCATGCAGAATCGATCAGGTGGGAGCGCAGGTCCGTCGGGTATACGGCGCATCGATGTCGCCGGACGCGACCGCGTTCGCCCATCTTGTCGACGACGGCGGCTTCCCACGTGCCGTGCAGCGTTTCCTGCGCGGCTGGCGGGCTAGTTCCTCACGCGACGTCGAACTGCCGATCGAGGGCGCCGTCACCCGCGTCCTTCATTCCGCCGACGGCCACTGGCTGGCATGCGAGCTCGCGCCAGACGGCGCCACCCGCAGCCAGATCTGGGTCGTGACAACCGATCCCGATGACCGCGACGCGCGTCGCATCGACAATTGGCCTGCGCAGGAAGGCACCGCGGAACTGATCGCATGGGACGGCAACCATGTGGCGGCGATTCTCACCGGTGACGACGGGGTCGGCAGCTCGTATCTGATCGATCCGTCCGACGGCGCCGCGGTGGTGCTGGACCGCCGCTCGGGCGGCCGGCTGGTCGACGCGTGGGCGGGGGCGTCGCTGGTGCGGGTCGGGCCGCGCGGCTACCGCGATCTGATCATGCTCCGGGGCTTGACTGAAATCGCGCCGCTGCCATACGACCCAGGCTCCACGACCGATGCGGGGATCATCCTCGACGACCACAGCCCACGCCGCCTGCGCGCGGGGCTGGAGGGAGAGCTCACCGAGCTGTATCAGCCCGCGAAGGTCTACGGGGTCAACAGCCCGGAAGGGTACGTCCGCGCGCTGATCCGCAGCGAGAACGGCACCGACTACGCGCGGCTGTTGGAGGTCATCACCACCCCCGACGGGGTGTCGTATCAGGTGGTTGCCGAGCGGCCCGGCCATGAACTCGACGAGTTCACCGTCAGCGACGACCTCTCTACCGTGGCGATGTTGTGGAACATCAACGGCGCCAGTGAATTACAGATCTTGGAATACGCCGACAACACGCTGCACGATCCAATTCCGTTGCCCGGCATGGTGGCCAGCGAGTTGAGCATCAGCGCGGGCGGCTCGATGCTCGCGATGACGGTGGAAGGTCCGTCGATGCCGCCGACGGTCGAGCTGGTCGATCCCCGCACCCGGGAGTGGGAATCCGTCGACCGCGAACCCAGTCTCGGGCCCGTCACCGCGGACCCCACCCTCGAGACCATCACCGCCCGCGACGGGCTGCAGTTCACCGGCTGGTTGTTCCGCCCGCCTCCTGGCGTCCAACCGATCGGCGCCATGATCTTCCTGCACGGCGGGCCCGAAGGACAAGGTCGCCCCGGCTACAACGAGTTCTTCCCGCCGCTGCTGGAAGCCGGCATCGCCGTGTTCCTTCCCAATGTCCGGGGTTCCGGGGGATTCGGCCGCACCTTTATGCACGCCGACGACAGGGAGCGGCGATTCGCGGCGATCGACGACGTCGCCGACGCGGCATGCTATCTGGTCGGGAACGGCCTCGCGCCGAAGGATTGCATCGCGTGCTGCGGTTGGTCGTACGGCGGATATCTGACGCAGACCGCGCTCGCCTTTCATCCGCAGCTTTTCGCCGCCGGAATCAGCATCTGCGGGATGAGCGATTTGAACACGTGGTACCGCACCACCGAACCGTGGATCGCCGCGGCGGCTCACCCGAAGTACGGCCACCCCGTCAGCGACAGGGAACTGCTCGACCGTCTGTCGCCGCTGCTGCGCGCGCATGCGGTGACCGCACCGCTGCTGCTGGTTCACGGCCTCAACGACACCAACGTCCCGCCGTCCGAATCGCAGCAAATGTACGACGCATTGCGTGGACTCGGGCGCAATGTCGAACTTCTGGTCTTCGACGACGACGGGCACGAGATCGTCAAGCGGGAGAACCGGACTGTGCTGGTCAGAGCCATGAGCGACTGGCTCGTCGCGGCCTTCGCCGCCGCACCCATTTCGTGATCATTCCGTAGCTGCCGGAAGGTTTGGACAAATTGTCCGCCGGGTAAACCGCTGCTGCGCGCCAGTTTCTGGCGCAGTACACGGATGGAGGCGCAGCATGCGAGGTGGTGGAATTCTCGGCGTCATTGTGCTCGTCTGGTTGCTGATCGGAGTGGTCGCCGCATACCAGCGCGATTACTTCAAGAACTCTGAAACCAATTGTGCGACAGCGGGGTCCATCGCTCTCACGGTGGTCGCCGGTCCCTTGAACTACGCAGGCGTCAACCCGAAGGTAACCAACTGTAATCTGCCGAAGCCTAGCCAGTAATGAACTGGCAGTGAACAATTCGAAGAAATGGAGTGACACATGATTGTCTTGGGAGCAATTCTGCTTGTCCTTGGGCTGATTTTCGGCCTCTCGATCCTGACCTATATCGGCGTGGTGTTGATCGTCATCGGCGCGGTGTTCTGGATTCTCGGATCCGTTGGACGGCCCGTCGGCGGCAGGAGAGTTTGGTACTAACGCCCGGCAGAACCGGCCGAGGTCAGCGCTGCGACCGTCATTGCCCTCAGTACGGCGCGCGAGCTGGCCTCGGCCGTTCTTGCGGCACCGGGTTTGACGCTGTGTGGCGTCGAATTCAGCAATCCGAATGTCGCATGCGCCATCAGCCGGGCATCGGCTTCACCGAGCCTGTCGTCCAACTGCCTCAGCACATCGACCCAGATCTCGACGTACTGCCGCTGCGCCTTACGCACCTGCCGTTTGGCGGTCGGTGGAAGATGACCGAGGTCCCGGTCCTGGATGCGGATCAGATCTGATTCGCCGAGCGCGAAGTCCAAGTGGAAGTCGATGAGCCAGTCAAGTGCGTCCGCAGGGTCGGTGGCCCGTTCGACGACGGCAGTGGCACCGGCCAGCAGCCGGGTGCTGATCCCGACCAGCAACTCGACCAGCAGTGCCTCCTTGTTTGGGAAGTGCCGGTAGATCGCGGGCCCGCTGACACCCGCCGCGGCGCCGATGTCCTCCAGCCGCACCGCGAGATAGCCGCGCTCGGCGACAAGGCGTTCGGCCGCCGCGATCAACTGGGTGCGACGATCCGATTTGGCCCGACTGCGGCGGGTGGTGGCAGGTGTCGACACAGACAAAGGGGCCATTTGTTCCTCCCGCTCGCTGGTAGACAACTCGGTTAATCGTGACTAACATACTACGAGTTAGTCGTCATTAACTCAAACGAACAGGTTCCTGAATGAGGACTTCGCAGGGTACCTACCGCGACGAGCACCTCGCGCTGGTCGATCAGCTGCGCACAAAGCTGGCGGCCGCGGCATTGGGCGGTCCGGAACGCGCCCGCGAGCGGCACGTCAGTCGCGGCAAGCTGCTACCGCGCGACCGGGTGGACGGTCTGCTCGACCCCGGCAGCCCATTCCTCGAGGTGGCGCCGCTGGCCGCCGACGGCATGTACGACGACGAATGCCCCGGCGCCGGCATGATCGCGGGCGTCGGCCGGGTCTCCGGTCGCGAATGCATGATCGTCGCCAACGACGCGACGGTGAAGGGCGGCACGTACTACCCGATCACCGTCAAGAAGCACCTGCGCGCACAGGAGATCGCCGGCCAGAACCGGCTGCCGTGCATCTACCTGGTCGACTCCGGGGGAGCGTTCCTGCCGCGCCAGGATGAGGTGTTCCCCGACCGAGAGCACTTCGGCCGCATCTTCTACAACCAGGCCAACCTGTCCGCAGAAGGCATCCCGCAGATCGCCGCCGTGCTCGGGTCGTGCACCGCGGGCGGTGCATACGTGCCCGCGATGAGCGACGAGGCGGTGATCGTCCGCGACCAGGGCACCATCTTCCTCGGCGGTCCGCCACTGGTGAAGGCCGCGACGGGCGAGGTGGTCACGGCCGAGGAGCTCGGCGGCGGCGACCTGCACTCCAAGACCTCCGGTGTCACAGACCATTTGGCGCACGACGACCGCGACGCGCTGCGGATCGTCCGCCGCATCGTCGCCACGCTCGGGCCGCGCTCGGAGCTGCCGTGGAAGGTCACGCCGACGGTCGATCCGCTCGCCGACCAGACCGAGCTCTATGACGTCGTACCCGTCGATCCCCGGGTGCCCTACGACGTGCACGAGGTCATCAACAGGATCGTCGACGGAGGCGAGTTCGCCGAATTCAAGGCCGAGTACGGCAGCACTCTGGTCACCGGTTTCGCGCGCATCCACGGCCACCCCGTCGGCATCATCGCCAACAACGGGGTGCTGTTCAGCGAATCCGCCTTGAAGGGCGCGCATTTCATCGAGTTGTGTGACAAGCGCACGACCCCGCTGCTCTTCCTGCAGAACATCTCGGGCTTCATGGTGGGCCGCGACTACGAGGCGGGCGGCATCGCCAAGCACGGCGCCAAGATGGTCACCGCCGTCGCCTGCGCGCGGGTGCCGAAGCTGACCGTCGTCATCGGCGGCTCCTACGGCGCAGGCAACTATTCGATGTGTGGACGCGCGTACTCGCCGCGGTTCCTGTGGATGTGGCCGAACGCGCGGATCTCGGTGATGGGTGGCGAGCAGGCCGCTTCGGTGCTGGCGACGGTGCGCGGCGAGATGACGGCCGAAGAGGAGGAGAAGTTCAAGGCGCCCATCCGTCAGCAGTACGAAGATCAAGGTAACCCCTACTACTCGACGGCCAGGTTGTGGGACGACGGCGTCATCGACCCGGCCGACACCAGAACCGTGCTGGGGCTGGCGCTTTCGATCGTCGGGCAGGCGCCGCTCGAGTCGGTTTCCTACGGCGTGTTCCGGATGTGACGCTCATGTCTTCGAAGACCTTCGACACCGTTCTAGTGGCCAACCGCGGTGAGATCGCGGTCCGGGTGATCCGCACGCTCCGCGAGTTGGGTATCCGTTCTGTCGCGGTGTTCAGCGACGCCGACGCCGGTGCCCGCCACGTGGCCGAGGCGGACGTCGCGGTCGGCATCGGACCCGCCCCGGCGCGCCAGAGCTATCTCAACATCGACGCCGTCGTCGCAGCCGCGAAGCGCACCGGTGCCCAGGCCGTCCATCCCGGATACGGATTTCTCTCGGAGAACGCACAATTCGCGGCTGCACTGCAGGACGCGGGCATCGTGTTCATCGGGCCGCCAGCCGCCGCGATCCAGACGATGGGCGACAAGATCGCCGCGAAGGCCGCGGTCTCCGCGTTCGGCGTCCCCGTCGTACCCGGCGTCTCCCGGCCTGGCCTCACCGACGCCGACCTGATCGCCGGCGCCGACGAGGTCGGCTATCCGGTGTTGGTGAAGCCGTCGGCAGGCGGTGGCGGCAAGGGCATGCGAGTGGTGCACCAGCCTGCAGAGCTACCTGCGGCGCTGGCCAGTGCGCGCCGTGAGGCGGCGTCGGCGTTCGGTGACGACACGCTGTTCCTCGAGCGATTCGTGTTGAACCCCAGGCACGTCGAGGTGCAGGTGCTGGCCGACGGGTACGGCAACGTCGTGCACCTCGGCGAGCGTGAATGCAGCCTGCAGCGCCGCCACCAGAAGGTCATCGAGGAAGCGCCGTCACCGCTGCTCGACCCCGCGACCCGGGCGCGCATCGGCGCGGCCGCCTGCGATACCGCCCGCAGCGTCGACTACACCGGTGCCGGCACCGTCGAATTCATCGTCTCCGCGGACCGGCCCGACGAGTTTTTCTTCATGGAGATGAACACCCGCCTGCAGGTCGAGCATCCCGTCACCGAGATGGTCACCGGCATCGACCTCGTCGAGCAGCAGGTCCGAATTGCGGCGGGCGAGAAGCTGCCGATCGGGCAGGACGACATCACCATGCAGGGCCACGCCATCGA
>Ga0157378_10002852_pt1 | contig 15417 bp, 11 predicted proteins | sample M65metaG_FD_115309 | JGI IMG/M metagenome (GOLD analysis project Ga0157378, IMG submission 115309) | Miscanthus rhizosphere microbial communities from Kellogg Biological Station, Michigan, USA - M6-5 metaG | ecosystem: Host-associated > Plants > Roots > Rhizosphere > Soil | place: USA: Michigan...
CCAGCTCCTCGAGGACGACGACGCCCGCTGGTATGCTTTCGGCCTCAACCGCCCCGGCGATCCCAGCACTCCCGCCGTCCCCGCCTCCCTCGTCCTCACGGTGGGCGGCCCCGGCCTCGTGCTGGCCGATTGGGCCGACGCCCGCCGCGCCGAGCGCTACAAGGTGCAAAAGCAAATCGTCGGCACGGACGCGGATTGGATCGAAACCACGCAAGTCACGGACAGCGAAACGACGCTCGCGAACCTCCCGGTGGGAGCGACGGTCAAAGTCCGCATCCTCGCCGCAAACCAAGCCGGCGACAGCCTCCCCAGCGACCCCGCCCAAATCGTGATCGCGTAAAAAACCACCGAACCGATCCAAAAACCAAAAACACAAAAGCCGCCCTTCGCAGGAGGGGCGGCTTTTTTGGGACGATGCTCGGCGGACCAATGGCATGGCCGCCTGTTCCCAGGCGGAAGCGCCGTCAGCGCCCGCCTTTTGCTCGCCTCATTTTCATTCTACGGTCATCCTCCCAGCTTCGCCGCTTCCTCCGCGGCCACCTTCCGCCCATGGCCCTTTCTCTCAACAAGCCCAAACTCGACAACCTCGCCAACGAAATCTGGAAGTCCGCCGAGCGGCTGCGCGGCAAGTTCAAGGCCTACGAATACCAGGGCGTCATCCTGCCGATCATCGTCATCCGGCGGCTCGAGTGCGTGTTGCTGAAATGGCGCGCGGAGAAAAAGGTAGAGATTCACGCCGCCCGACCGAAGGCGACCGATGCGGAACTCGACGCCCTGGTGAAGAGGCTGGAGCAGAATCCCCAGCAGGCGCCGTTTTCCAACTCCACCGACTGGACGCTGCGCAAGGTTTACGAAGAGGACCATACGCTGCTCGAAGCGAACTTCCGCGCCTACATCAATGGCTTCTCGAAGAACGTCGAGGACATCATCGAGCACTTCAACTACCGCGCGACCATCGGCGAGATGGGAAAGAAAAACCGCCTCGCGCCCATCCTCAACCAATACAAGGAACTCGCCCTCGGCCCCGATCAGCTCTCGAACCTCGAGATGGGCTACATCTACGAGGAGTTGCTGCGGCGCTTCTCGGAGCAGAGCGGCGAGGAGGCCGGAGAGCACTTCACCCCGCGTGAGGTCATCCGGCTGATGGTCGAGCTGCTGGAGATTCCGCTTCCCGACCGCCACGTCTCCATCTACGACCCCGCCTGCGGCACCGGCGGCATGCTCTCCGTCGCGAAGGAGCACCTGCTCGACCGCGCGGCCACGCCGGCGGAAAAGGCGCGCGTCGATCAATTCCTCACCGTCCACGGACAGGAGCTCTCTCCTGCGAACTACGCCGTCTGCCAGGCCGACCTCCTCATCAAGGCCGACAAGCAGGCGATGGTCTTCCTTGGCAACTCGCTCATCCCGCACGATGCGCAGAGCAAGGAACCCGGCGACCAGCTTCCCGAGGCGAAGCACCAGTTCGACTTCATGCTCAGCAATCCGCCCTTCGGCGTGACGTGGGGCGGCAAGGATGGCTACGAGACCGAGGCGCGCCGGCTCGCGGCCACACGCTACCGCGCCGGCATGCCGCGCACGAACGACGGCGCGCTGCTCTTCCTCCAGACCATGCTCGCGAAGATGCAGCCCGCGGAGCGCGGCGGCTCGCGCCTCGCCATCATCTTCAACGGCTCGCCGCTCTCGAATGGCGACTGCGGCTCGGGCGAGAGCGAGATCCGCCGTTGGATCGTCGAGAACGACTGGCTCGACGCCATCGTGATGCTGCCCGACCAGCTTTTCTACAACACCGGCATCTTCACCTACATCTGGCTCCTGCGGAACGAGAAGCCCGCCAGCCACGAGCGCCGCATCATGCTCATCGACGCGCGGCGGCAGTTCGAGAAGGAGCCGAAGGCCTTCGGCAACAAGCGCAACCGCATCTCCGAGGCGCACCGGCAGTGGATCGAGACCCGCTACCGCGACGGCTGGGCGCCGGGCTACGCCGACGAGCACGTGAAGATTTTTCGCAACGACGGCGCGGTGAAGGATTTTGCCTTTCACAAGGTGAGCGTCGTTTTCTGGCAGACCGACGAGCACGACCAGCCCGCCACGATCACCGAGCCCTACGAGAAGGCCTTCACCGCCGCAAACGTCGCGAAGGAGCTGGAATTCCACGCCAGCGAACTGACCTTTCGTGTGCGGGTGAAACGGGCGGAGGCGGAGAGTGTGGTGGAGATCGCCCTCAAGCCGAAGGACAGCGCCGCGAAAAAGCTCAAGGCCGCGCTCGGCGAGCGCCCGGAGATTCTCGCCGTCGAATGGACGCACCGCCATTACGTGAAGGACGACGAATACATCCCTTACGGCGAGGACATCCCAGCCTTCCTCGAGCGTGAGATCGGCAAGCCGATCATCCGTTGGGAAGACAGCGCGCAGCTCGGCTACGAGATTTTGCCGAACAAATACTTCTACCGCTACCAACCGCCCACGCCCGCGAAGGACTTGCTGGCGGAGTTCTGGCGGCTGGAGAAGGAGGCGGAGGGGATGCTGGAAGGGCTGGCAAAAAAATGATCGAGCAGCAACAAAGCTCGATCGAATGGCTCGGCGTAACTCCGGACCACTGGGCGAGTTCTCGTGTGAAAGCGCTCTTCCACGACGACACGACGAATATCACTGTCGAGCAGCTTGCAGAATTGGAGGTCGATCATTATTCGATACCATCGTTCGACGAATTCGGCGCACCCACGCGTGAGGATGGTGCGATGATTGCGAGCAACAAGACCCGGTTACGAGGCGGAGAACTACTTTTCTCCAAGCTCAACTCACATAAGCCGCGTCTTTGGCTGGTGCCGAATGACGACAGCATAAAGGTTGCTTCGACGGAGTTTATTGCCCTGCGAGAATGGCATGAGGGCGCAATCAACAAGTCGTTCGTCCGATATCTTCTCGGCTCGATCGCATTTACGAAATACATCAGCTGCTTTCAGACTTCGGTCACCAATTCCCATAAGCGGATCAACCCCGAAGACCTCTGGCGGACGGCAATTCCACTCCCGCCACGAATTGAGCAGGAGCGGATCGCGGCATATCTGGATGTGAGTTGCGAGGCGCTGGATGCGGCGGCGGCCGCCAAACGCCGCCAGCTCGAAACCCTCGAAACCCTTCGCAAGTCCCTCATCGTGCAAACGGTCACCAAAGGCCTGAATCGCGATGCTCATCGCCGCGATTCCCGCGTGGAGTGGTTCGGCGAGATTCCGAAGCATTGGCGCTGCGAACATCTCAAGCGCTTTGCCACGCGAATCCAGGCTGGCATGACGCCGCCGACGGACACGCCGGAATACTACGAAGACGGCACGATCCCATGGTTCGCGCCGGGCAGCTTCGACGGCGACATCGAGCTTAAAGAACCGCGCAAGCTCATCAATGAACTCGCCCGACACGAGGGCGAGTTACGTATGTTTCCCGCGGGGACGGTCTTTCTCATCGGTATCGGCGCGACCATCGGCAAGGTCGGCCTCATCACTCAGCCCGCGTCGTGCAATCAGCAGATCATCGGCATCGTGAGCAACCATCAGATGCTCGCCCGCTATCTCGCTTTCCAACTCAAGATTTACGAAGCCGTGATTCCGGGCATTGCCATCGCGACGACGTTGCCCATTTTCGATCAGGCCAAGGCCGGATATCTGCCCGTTCTGGCGCCACCGCCCGAAGAGCAACAGGCGATCTGCGATTTCCTCGACGCCAAGCTCGCCGAAATGAAGCGCCTCGTCGCCACGATCGAGCGCCAGATCGAAACGCTCCTCGCCTACCGGAAATCTTTAATCCACGAATGCGTGACCGGCCAGCGGCGGGTGACGTGAGGTCGGGTGTGAACTCGACGGCGGCGGAGATTCAGATTACCGGTTTCTTGTGACGACGCGTGTGCCAGTCAATCCGAGATTGCTCCATTGGGCGTGGGAACGCGCCCGGCTGGACCCGGATACCCTGGTGAAGCGGTTCCCCCAGCTCGAGGAGTGGGAGACCGGCGAGCGCCAGCCCACGCTCAAGCAGCTCGAGGATTTCGCGAAGGCGACGCTCACGCCCTTTGGCTATTTTTTCCTGCCGGAGCCGCCGGAGGAGACGCTGCCCATTCCCGACTTTCGCACGGTGGCCAGTCGCGCCGTGCGCCGGCCCAGCGCGCAATTGCTGGAGACGCTGAACATCTGTATTCGCCGGCAGGAGTGGTATCGGGAGCACGCGCTCGCGGAGGAGCAGGCGCCGCTGGCCTTCATCGGGGGCAGCCGGATCGCGGATGGCGTGGAGGCCGTGGCGGCGGCGATCCGTGCGGTGGTGCGGCTCGATCCCGACGCGCGACGAACCGCGAAGGATGGCGACGCGGCGCTGCGCGCGATGTTCGAACAGGTCGAGGAGGCGGGCATCCTGGTGATGCGCAATGGCGTGGTGGGCAACAACACGAGCCAGCCGCTCTCGGTGGAGGAGTTTCGCGGGTTTGCCCTGAGCGATCCGCACGCGCCGCTGGTTTTCATCAATGCGGCGGATACGAAGGCGGCGCAGATGTTCACGCTGGCGCATGAGCTGGCACATCTGTGGCTGGGCGAGTCGGGCATTTCCAACTCGGAGGAAACGCTCGCGCCGAGCGGGGCGGCGACGGAAGCCTTCTGCAATCGCGTCGCGGCGGAAGCCTTGGTGCCGATGCGCGATTTTCGCGCTGTGTGGAACGAGAACGCCGATCCGGTGGCGGAGTTTCGCCGGCTGGCAACCCGGTTCCGCGTGAGCACGCTTGTCATCATTCGGCGGGCGCACGATGCAGGATTCCTTTCCGCAGAAAGTTTTAACATCGCCTACAAGGACGAGCTCGACCGCATTATGAGATTCGCCCGCGGCAGCGGAGGGGATTTCTACAAAACCCAGACGAGCCGGCTTGGACGGAGATTTCCCAGGGCGCTGCTGGAGAGCACGCTCGGGGGGGCTACCCTGTATCGGGACGCCTTCCGGCTGCTGGGGATCTCGAAGACCGAAACGTTCGAAAAACTGGCCCGGGAACTGAGGTTCGCAATTTAAGGAATGGCCTACCTCCTCGACTCCGATGTGCTGATGGAGGCACGCAAAAAGCACTACGGGTTCGATATCTGCCCGGGTTTTTGGGACTGGATCATTGCGCAACATGCGGCGGGAATGGTGCTGAGCGTCGAGAAAGTGCGCGAAGAAATCGGCGCAGGAAACGATGTGCTAGTCACTTGGGCGGCGGCTCAGCCGGAGGGATTCTTCGCCGACGTGGACGCCGCGACGCTGGCGGTCTTCGCGAGAGTCAGCACGTGGGCGGCGGGGCAAGCCTACACGCAGGGCGCGGTGGCGGACTTCCTGCAAAAGGCTGATTACTATCTGGTCGCGCATGCGCTGGCGCATGGCTGCACGGTGGTGACCCACGAGGTTCCGAGCAATAGCATCAACAAGATCAAGATTCCCGATGCCTGCAACGGGCTCGGGGTGCCATTCATCAATCCGTTCGAAATGCTACGCCGTGAGCGAGCGCGGTTTATTTTGTAGGCCGAGCCATTCTGAAACGCTGTGGAAACGAAAGTCGCCAACTTCGAACGAGTTCAGTAGAACGAACGCTTCATGCCTGAGTTGGATTCCATCACTGTCGAAGGATTCAAGAGCATTGCGTCGATCAAGGAGCTAAAGCTCGGCGCCATTAATGTGGTCATCGGTCCGAATGGTTCCGGCAAGTCAAACTTCATCGGCGTATTTTCGTTCCTCAATGCCATACGGGAAGGCCGATTGCAGGACTATGTGATCAAAGCTGGAGGAGCAGAAAAGGTGCTCCACTTCGGATCGAAGACGACGAAGCAGATGAAGATTCGGATCTCGTTTCGCGACGAGGTGAATCAATACGAGATCGCCTTGGCGCCGACCGATGCGGATGAACTGATCCCGGTCACCGAATGGGTTTACTATTGGGGCGATAAAACGAAATATCCAAAGGGCCCCTACGGCGAAGGAGTAGTTCGTTTGGGTAAGGAAGCCGGCATCAGTGCGCCGAAGGGCCAGCGGATCGCGACTTACGTGCGAAAGCACTTGGAGCGTTGGAGGCTGTATCATTTTCATGACACAGGATCGAGCTCACCGATGAAGAAAACGGGAGATCTAAATGACAACCGTTTCCTAAAGGGCGACGGGGCCAACTTGGCCGCATTCTTATATTATCTGCGCACGATTCACGAAGGTTCCTACACGCTGATTCGGCGAACCGTCCAAAGAGTGGCGCCGTTCTTCGACGATTTCCAACTCGAACCTCAGAAGCTTAATCCCAATAAGATTCAATTGGAATGGCGACACAAGGGTTCGGACGCATATTTTGACGCATCGTCGCTATCGGACGGAACGCTGCGATTTATCGCCCTGACGACCCTGTTCCTCCAGCCAGAAAATTATCGACCGTCGGTTATCGTGGTGGACGAACCGGAGCTCGGCCTTCATCCCTATGCCATCACCATGCTTACGGCGCTCGTCAAACAAGCGTCGGTAAAAACTCAGGTAATTCTCTCCACACAGTCGCCATTGCTGTTGGACCACTTTCAGCCTGAGGACGTGTTAGTGGCAGACCGGGTGGATGGCGGAACCCAATTCACGCGACTGGATTCTGCCAAGCTCTCAACTTGGCTGGAAGATTACAGTCTCGGACAACTCTGGGAGAAAAATGAATTGGGAGGACGGCCGGGAGCCGAGTAACGGATGGCGAGGCTGTTAATACACGTCGAGGGAGAGACGGAAGAAACCTTTGTCAATGAAGCGCTGGCGCCGCACTTGTATGCCTTCGGCTATCAAAAGGTCAGTGCAAGATTACTCGGAAATGCGCGAACTCGAGATCGGAGAGGCGGTATTCGGTCCTGGCTCACGGTCAAGCAAGACATCGTTCATCATCTCCGGGAAGACTCCCAGTGTCTCGCGACCACCATGGTTGATTACTATGCCCTACCAAAAGAGGGCGAGAAGGCATGGCCGGGAAGGTCTCAGGCCGGTGCGCTTCCATTTGCCCAAAAGGCACAACTCATTCACAACGCGCTGCACGCGGACATTTGCGCGGAACTAGGCGAGTCTTTCAACGGTCGTCGATTTCTGCCCTACGTGATGATGCACGAATTTGAAGGGTTGCTGTTCAGTGAATGCAATCTCTTCGGAAACGGTATCGGTCGTCCCGATCTCATTCCGAAATTTCAGGCCATCCGAGATCAATTCGGCTCGCCCGAAGAAATCAATGATTCGCCGCATACTGCACCGTCCAAACGTGTCGAAGCCTTGGTTACAGGTTATGAAAAGCCTCTTCTTGGCGTATTGGCGGTCTTGGAGATTGGCATGGAAGCCATCCGCGCTGAGTGCTCCCATTTCCGCCAATGGTTGGAGGCACTTGAAGACCGAGTAAACTAAAAAGCCGTGCCGCGCGTTTCCCCCGAACTGAAATTTCAAAAACACCTCGCGGATTTTTTCGTTCGTGAGCATGGCTATGGCGTTCTTGAGCAGACTGAGGTCGCGGGCAACGAGCATTTCATCGCCGAGGACCATCTTTGGGCCTTCCTCGAGGACACGCAGCCGGAGATGGTGAAGAAGCTGGCCGAGGATTACGGCACCGACGCGCGGGACGAGGTCTTCCGCGCGCTGCGCGACGAGCTGGGCCACGCGCCGCTCTGGATTCTCATCCGGCACGGGCTGAAGGTGCGAGGGCTGGAGTTCCGGCTCTACTATCCGAAGCCGCGGTCGGAGCAGAGCGTGGCCGCGAAGCTCTACGAAAAGAACCGCATCACTTTCCGGCCGCACTTCTATTTCGGCGAGGCGAACCACGAGATCGATTTCGTCCTCTATCTCAACGGCCTGCCCGTCGTGGCGCTGGAGCTGAAGCACGAGGGCGCGGGGCAGAATGTGCATGATGCGGTAACGCAGTTCACGAAGCGCGATCACGCGCGCCGGATTTTCCAGCATCCGTTCCTCTACCTCGCTGCGGACACGAGCGATGTGATGGCGGCGACTGATCCGAGCAGGGAACAAAATTTCCGCTGGTTCAACACCGGGCTCACGAATGCGCCGATGACGAAGGGTGAGTATCCCGTGGAGTTTCTTTACCGCGAGGTGCTCTCGAAGGAGCGCCTGCTGGAGGCGCTGGCATTCTTCCTCGTGCGCGTGCCGAAGCGTGAGGAGGAGGAAGACAAGCCGGAGCGCGCGGCCTTCACGCTTTTCCCGCGTTATCACCAAAGCCGCATGGTGCGGCGGGTGGCCGACGCGGCGGTCGAACATCTCGTGGCGCAGGGCACTGTCGGGCGCAAGTTCCTCATCAACCACAGCGCGGGCAGCGGAAAGACGCTCTCGATCTGCTGGCTTGCGGAGCGGCTGCACAGCCTCTACCGGCCGGGCACGAACGAGAAGCTGGTAGACATGGTCTTCATTCTCACGGATCGAAAGTCGCTCGATAAGAACATCAAGGACGAGGTGGAGAACTTCACGCATCTCAAGGACGTGGTGGGCCTCGCGAAGAAGGCAGATTACCTGCCGAGATTCCTCAAGGAGCGAAAGCCGATCATCGTCACCACGCAGCAGAAATTCGCATGGGTGCTGGCGGAGCTGGAAAAAAATCCGGAGCTCAAGAAGCTGCGGGTGGCCTTCCTCATCGACGAGGCGCACCGCTCGCAGGAAGGAAAGCTCGGCGCGGCGATCCGCAAGCCTTTCCGCGAGTCAGCCACCGTGGACGACGCCGACGCGGATGCCGAGGAGGAGCCCGAGGACGAAGAGGATGAGATCGCGCGCATCATCGCCGAGCACGACCGCAACCAGCTCTTCGTCGCCTTTACCGCGACGCCCGCGCCGGCGACGCTCACGCTTTTTGGCGAGGCGTTCGACACCTACACGGAGGCGGAAGCCATCGCCGAGGGCTACATCGTGGACGTCGCGGCGAGCATCATCTCCTACCGGACGCTCTACAACCTGCATTGCCGTATCGTGCCACCGCCGGAAGAGGAGAAGCTCTATCCAAAAGGCGTGGTGGCGAAAGCGCTAAAGAGCGTGGCGTATCAGGATGACGGACTCATCCAATACAAGAGCGAAGTGATGCTGCGCATCTTCGAGGAGAATGTGAAATCGCTCATCGACGGACGCGCAAAGGCGATGATCGTGACCAGTTCCCGTGTCGCCGGACTGCGATATTTCGAGATCATCAAGGAAAAGCTCAAGGAGCGCGGAGCCAACTACAAGGCGCTCTACGCCTTCTCGGATTTCACCCACCCGAAGACGAACGCTCAAATCAGCGAGCACGCCGTCAACAAGCTGGAGGAAGGCGAGGCCATCGAGGATCGGTTCGAGGGCGACGATTACCGGATCATGATCGTGGCGAACAAATTCCAGACGGGCTTCGACCAGCCGCTGCTTTCGGGGATGTTCCTCGACAAGCCGGTTTTCGATCGCAACGCCGTGCAGACGGTCTCCCGCCTCAACCGGGCGCATGAAGGGAAGAAGGACGTGGTCGTGGTGGATTTCACGAACAATGCAAAGGGCATCCTCAAGGCCTTTGCGAAGTATCGGAAAGGCACTCCATTTGTGCCGGAGGAACCGGATGCCGAACAGTGCGTGAAGCTTTACCGGGAGATTCTGGAAGCAGGGCTGTTCGCGCCTGCCGATGCGAGCCAGATCGTCGAGCTGGTCGCGGAGAATGTGGATGCAGAGTTGCAGGGCGTCGTGCAGGAAATGCGGTTACGATTCCAGGCGCATTTCACGGATGCGGAGAAGCGAAAAGCCTTCATGTATCTATTGTCGCGTTTTGTGAAGAGCTTCCATTTCCTGACGTGCTTCTTTTCGTATTCAGCCGAAATCAAGGAATTCGCGGCCTTCTCCGAATACGTGGGACCGCAGTTGATCAAGGAAGGCAGTATTTCCGAGTTGATGCGACAGATTAGAGCGACCGATGTTGTCAGAGCGGCGGTGCAGGATTTGGGCATCTATACCGCCGGCGGCGCCATCAAAATCAAGGTCGGAAAGGGTAAGCTGGGAGCTGCGCCCGCGCCGCAAAAGGTATCGGTGCAAGATATGATCACCGAGATCCAAACGAAGTTTGAGATCACCGACGAGGAGGCTCTCTATATCCGTGAAGTCACGGAAGAGAAGACGAAGGACCCCTCAATTCAGGCCACGGTGCGCGACCACCGCGACAATCTGATTTTTCTCGAGGGGGCCTATCGCGGTCAGGTGAACGGGCAGATTCAAGACGCCTATGCGGCAAAGGGACGATATGAGGAACTTACCGACGAGAAATATACTGATGAGGGAGCCATTTTTGACATCATGGCCGTGACAGTGATCCGACAGAATCTGGCGGATCGAAAAGCGGCATAACTTTGCCAAGAAGCGAACGGTCGCGTTTCCAAAGTATGGGGGCGGGCAGGTTTTTGTAATAGCGTAGAAGGTGGGACGGCTCGGAGAGCCGTGCCGGGGCGCATGTTATTGGAGCCGGCGATGCCGACGCCGAGGTCGGTGACGGCGGACGTCTTGTCCGCGGCGAGGGTGATCTTGACGGGTAGGACGGAGGTGTTCGTGCCGTCGGAGACGGTCGCCGTGTAATCGATGACGGCGGATTTGCCGGCCTTGCTCGCGGTGATGACCACAACGGCGGTGCCGGTGGACGTTCCACTGGGGGTCACGAGGGTGACGGCACCGGTGTATTTTCCCGGAAAGGCCGAGAGGGTGAGGGGTTTCCGAAAGAGAAAAAGAGATGGGAAAACGACAGCCGAAGCGAAGCGGAGACCGCCGTAGGCAAAGCGTTTCCCTCCAGATGGGACGATGGCTTCGCCTATTCGATGAAGCCCCAGTGGCTGGTGATCGGCCAGAAGACGACGAAGCCTTTGCCGGTGACGTTTTTTTCGGGGACGAAGCCCCAGTAACGGCTGTCGGACGAGTTGAAGCTGTTGTCACCCAGGGCGAAGTAGTGCTTGGCGGGGATGGTGACGCTGTCTTCGGGGGTAGTGAGATAGAGGGCGCCGGCGGGGTTCGAGTAGCCGCGGTAGCCGTTCTGAAGGCTCATGACGCGGGCGAAGGGGCCGGTGGCCAGTTTGCCGTCGGCGAAGAGTTGCGGCTGGGCGATGCGCAGGGTGGTGCCGGGGACGCCGGCGAGGCGTTTGATGTAGTGCTGGGAGCCGAGGTCTTTCGGGAAGCCGGGTTCGTCCTCGATGCCGGAAATGTCGGTGGTGCGGAAGACGAAGACGTCACCGCGCCGGGGCATGGCGAAGTTGTAGGCGAGCTTGTTGACGAGGACGAAGTCGCCGTTGTCCACGTAGCCGCGAAGGAAGGGCTGGCCGGCCTGGAGGCGGGTCGCGTTCGGGCCGGCCATGTCCTGCGGGTAAATGTGGAACTGGCGGATGACGACGTCGCGCGGGGCGAAGATCGTGTAGCTGCTGTGCTGGCCGAGGACGCGGGTCCACGTGAAGTAGTTGAGCTTGGATTCCTCCTGCAGGCTCATGACGACGTCGTCCTGCTGGGCGACGGCGTCGATGTAGGTGCGGCCGCGGACGGCGAAGTCGAAGGCGCGGATGAGGGGATTTGGCGGCACGGTGTCCGTGGGCGTGCCGATCACGCCGTTGAGCGTGGGCTGCATGGAGCCGGTGGGGATCTTGAAGGGCTCGAGCAAATAGGCGCGGACGCCGGCGGCGATGACGATGGCGACGAGGAGCACCTCGACGTTTTCGCGCCAGCCGGCGTGGTCGCGGGGTGGGGCGACCTTGCCGACGATCTTGTCGAGCTCGGCGATGCGGGCCTTCACGGCATCCGGCTTGCGGTCGGAGATCGCCTGCTCGAGGGCGGCGATGCGTTCCTCGACGGCGGCCACCTGCGCGGCGGTGAGGAGGTCGAGCCGGTAGCGGAGGACGCGGCGGGCGGCCTCGACGTAATGGCGGGCCTCCTTGACATAGCGGGGCGTGAAGAACATGGAAGTGGGAGCTTTAGGGAAACGTGGAAAAACTGGAATGCTGAAAAGCAGAAATCGTCCGGGTGGTCGGCGAGGGAAGGTTTAGCGGGCGTCCCGTGGCAGTTTGTGATTTCTTGGCGGAATTCGTCGATGGGACCCAAGGAGAAACTGGATGCGCTCGAGGCGCGATTGATCGCGCTGGCCGAGGAGGTCGTGGAAACGACGCTGGACGACCTGCCGCCGGAGATTGCGGTCGAGGTGGAACGCGTCTCGGTGTTCGTCGAGGGCGAGCCGGATGCCGATGATCTCGCGCATGGCGTGGGCGCGGACTGGCTCGGTATTTTCGAGGGCGCGAGCCATTCCTATCTCGACCTGCCGGATCCGCCGCGGATTCGCATCTGGGTGAACAATCTCTGGCTGTTTGCGAGCGGGCGCGAGGCGTGCTTCCGGCGCGAGGTGCGCGTGACGCTGCTGCACGAGATCGGGCATTACCTGGGGCTCGACGAAGCGGGCGTGGCGCGACTGGGGCTGGAGTGAGTTTTGAACAGAAGGAAACGAAGATAACGAAGGATCAGGCCTTTCTTCGTTCCCTTTGTTTCCTTCTGTTCGATTTTCTTAGCTTGGCAGCGGGAATTGCGCGGTGAAGGCGGTGACGCGTTTGCGCACGGCGGCGAGGGCGTCGGCGTCGTGGCGGCCTTCCAACGCGGCGTGGATGAGGTCGGCGATTTCCATCATTTCCTCTTCCTTCATGCCGCGGGTGGTCATGGCGGGCGTGCCGACGCGGATGCCGCCGGTCTTGCTGATCGGCTCGGTGTCGAACGGGATCGCGTTCTTGTTCACCGTGATGGCGGCGTGGTCGAGAGTGGTCTGGGCCTCGACGCCGGTGAGGCCGCGGGGACGGAGATCGACGAGCATGACGTGGTTGTCCGTGCCGCCGGAGGTGATCGGGTAGCCGAGGCGGGTGAGGCTGGCGGCGAGGGCCTTCGCGTTCGTCACGATCTGCGCGGCGTAGGCCTTGAATTCGGGCTGGAGCGCTTCCTTGAGACAGACGGCCTTGGCGGCGATCACGTGCATGAGCGGGCCGCCCTGGATGCCGGGGAAGGTGAGCGAGTCGATCTTTTTGGCGAACGGCTCCTTGCACAGAATGATGCCGCCGCGCGGGCCGCGCAGGCTTTTGTGCGTGGTGGTCGTCACGAAATCCGCGTAGGGCACGGGCGAGGGGTGCGCGCCGCCCGCGACGAGGCCGGCGATGTGGGCCATATCGACGAAGAGGTAGGCGCCGACGGCGTCCGCGATCTCGCGCATGCGTTTAAAGTCAATCGTCCGCGGGTAGGCGGAGGCGCCGGCGGTGATCATTTTCGGGCGGACTTCCTCGGCGGTTTTCGCGAGCGCGTCGTAATCGATCACGCCGGTCTCGGGGCTGACGCCGTAGTGGGTGACCTCGTAGAGTTTACCGGAGAAATTTGCCTTGTGGCCGTGGGTGAGGTGACCGCCGTGGGCGAGATCCATCGTGAGAATTTTGTCGCCGGGCGTGAGGACGCTGAAATAGACGGCCGTGTTTGCCTGGGAGCCGCTGTGGGGCTGGACGTTGGCGTGGTCGGCGCCGAAGAGTTCCTTCGCACGGGAGATGGCGAGGGATTCCACGACATCGACGTGCTCGCAACCGCCATACCAGCGTTTGCCGGGGTAGCCCTCGGCGTATTTATTGGTGAGGCAGGAGCCCTGCGCCTCCATCACGGCGCGGCTGGTGTAATTCTCCGAGGCGATGAGCTCGATGTGCTCGGCCTGGCGGCGGGCTTCGGCGTGGATGGCCTCGGCGATTTCGGGATCGACGGATTCGACGTGCGGAATGGTTTCGCTGGATTCGGTGGTCATGGATGAGTGGGTTTCGAGGAATTTGAGGAGGCTCGGGAGGGCGCGTTTGATGGTGTCCTTGCAGCGGGCATAGACTTCCATGCCCTGGCCGATGGGATCCGGCACATCGATGGCGCCGTCGAACTCGCGCACGAGAAACATTTTCTGCGCGGCGTCGGGAAACATCAGCTCGAGCAGGTCGCGGTGGTCCCGCGTCATCGTAAAAATTGCGTCCGACTTCGCGAGCAAATCCTCGGTCACCGGCTGGCTGCGTTGCTTGGAAATGTCGATGCCCTCCTCGCGGCGCAGCACGCGCACGGCCTCGAGGCTCGGCGCCTGGCCGCGGCCCGCGCTGGTGCCGGCGGAGGCCACCTCGACGGCGTGGCCGTTCTTCGCCACGAGTGCGCGGAAAAGCCCTTCCGCCATCGGGCTGCGGCAGATGTTTCCGGTGCAGACAAAAAGAACGCGTTTCATGCGGTGGGCGATACGGTGGAAGAGCGAGGCCGCCGCGATCCGGGGATCGAGCGGCGGCGCATCCGCAGACGTTAAAAGCTCGGGCGATCAAGTCAATGGATTCCCCGCGTCATCCGGCGGGCGACGTGGGGAGGGGAGTCCCGGGGTTGACGCCGGGCGCGATGCGGTGTCTTCCTTACCCCATGACTTTTCCGTTTTTGCAAATTACTCGCCGTCTGCGCCGCTGGTCCGCCGCCGCCGCCATGCTCACCCTGGCCGGCTGCACCACGGTGCCCGAGCTTGGCATGCTCACGGATCGCAACCCGAAGGACCACACGATCATCGTCCGGCTGAAGCAGCAACGCGCCTACCTCTACCGCAACGGCGACATCGTCGCCGTCTCGCCCGTCTCGACGGGCCGCGAGGGTTACAACACGCCCGCCGGCAAATACCGCGTCGTCCAGAAGGACATCGACCACCGCTCCACGATCTACGGCGCCTACGTCAAGAACGGCCGGGTCGTGAAGGCGAACGTCAACGTGAAGAAGGACAAAAAGCCTGCCGGCGCCATCTTCGTCGGCGCGCCGATGCCCTACTTCCTGCGCATCAACGGCGCCGTCGGCCTGCACGCCGGCCATGTGCCTGGCTACCCCGCCTCGCATGGCTGCATCCGCCTCCCGCCCCGGCAGGCTCGCCGTTTCTACTACGCGGTCGAAGTCGGCACACCGGTCTTCGTTTACCGGTAAGGTCGGGCGAAGCAGCCGCATTCCCGCTTGTCCCCGCGCCGTCGCGTGGCCTAACGTCACGGCTTCATGGCCGACCGAGACGCTTGGGAACAACCCCTTTATCGCTTCGCCGAGATTCTCCTCCGTGACCCCGAGCTTGCCCGCAAGGTCACCCTCGAGACCATCGAGGCCGCCATCCTGAAGCCCCCGGGCGACGCCGAGCGCGTGGCGATGACGCTTTTCCTTGGCGTCCGCCGTCGCGCACTCAAGAACAAGGGCACCATCATCCCTCCCGCCGCGCCTCGCACCGAGCTGCCCCCCGAGGCCGCCGCCGTCGTCCCTGCCGCCGCGCCCGAAAAAATTGCCGCCGCCCTTCACGCCTTGCCGGAGCCCGGCCGCAGCGCGCTCGCGCTCCTGCTCCTCGACGTCATGGAGGCCGACCACATTGCGAAAGTCCTCGGCCTCGCCGAA
>Ga0157378_10002856_pt1 | contig 15409 bp, 7 predicted proteins | sample M65metaG_FD_115309 | JGI IMG/M metagenome (GOLD analysis project Ga0157378, IMG submission 115309) | Miscanthus rhizosphere microbial communities from Kellogg Biological Station, Michigan, USA - M6-5 metaG | ecosystem: Host-associated > Plants > Roots > Rhizosphere > Soil | place: USA: Michigan...
GCTGTTCCTCGCGCACGCCGAAGGGCTGCCGCTGCACGTGTGGGTGAGCGAGACGCGCCCGCGTCTGCAGGGCGCCAACCTCACCGCGTGGGAGATGGCGCAGCGCGGCATCCCGCACACGCTGTTCGTCGATTCCGCGAGCGGCCTCTTGATGCGGCGCGGTGACGTCGACCTCGTGATCGTCGGCGCCGATCGCGTCGCGCGCAACGGCGACGTCTGCAACAAGATCGGCACGTACGACAAGGCGCTCGCCGCGCGCGACAGCAACGTGCCGTTCTACGTGGCGCTGCCGTCGCCGACGATCGACTGGAAGCTCGCGTCCGGCGACGCGATCCCCATCGAGACGCGCGACGGCGACGAAGTGCTCACGGCCGTGGGCCGCGACGACTACGGCCAGACCTCCCGCGTCGCGCTGGCACCCGCCGGAACGCGTGCGATCAACTACGCGTTCGACGTGACGCCCGCGCGGCTGATCGGCGGTCTCGTCACCGAGCGCGGCGTCGCGCGCAGCGCCGAGTGGCTGTCGGCGATGTTCCCCGACGAAGAGCGGCGGTACGCCTGACGTGACGCGCACGACGGGCTCCCTCGAGGTGCGGCGTCAGGTGATCGAGACGGCGCAGGCACTCAACGCGCTGCACCTCAACCGCGGGAAGGCGGGCAACGTGAGCGTGCGCGTGGGCGACGCCTTCCTGGTGACGCCGTCGGGCATGGCGTACGACGCGCTCGCGGCCGACGACATCGTCGCAATCGCGGCGGATGGCGCCGTCGAAGGCGCACGCACGCCGTCGTCCGAGTGGCCGATGCACCGCGCCATCTACGCGGCGCGGCCCGAGATCGCCGCGATCGTGCACGCGCATTCGCCGTTCGCGACCGCGCTCGCGTGCCTCGACCGCGGCATCCCGGCGTTCCACTACATGGTGGCCGTGGCCGGCGGCCACGACGTCCGCTGCGCCGCGTACGCGACATTCGGTACCCCCGAGCTCGCGCGCAATGCGGTGGCGGCGCTCGACGGCCGGCGCGCCTGCCTGCTCGCGCACCACGGCCTCATCGCCGGCGGCACGACGCTCGAGCACGCGCTCGCGGTCGCCGTCGATATCGAGGCGCTGGCCGAGATCTACTGCCGCGCGCTCGCGATCGGCGAACCGACCCTCCTCGACGACGAGGAAATGGCCCGGGTACGCCGGCAGTTCGGACACTACGGCCAGCCGCAGCGCGTCTAGACGTCCGCTCCGCTGCCGGCGCCTGGCAACAGGCCTTTCCTGCGATTGCCAGTGTTCCGCCTACATCGGTCGCCGCTTGCTGTTGTCACAATGCGTCCCGCGGCCGGTCCTAACCCAGGCAGGCCGATGACGACGGGTGCACCCTTTCCCGCAAGCACATTGGTCCGGTTCTTGCTCTATAGGTCCTGATTCATCAGGAGATAAAACATGCTTCGGTTCATCTCGGCCGCGGTCGCATTGCTCGGCCTTGTCGTCGGAATCGCGCACGGCCAGACGACGGCGGGCGCCGGGACGGTGATCGTTCTGCCGCTCGCGTCCTATATCCCCGGTGCGTATACCACGACCGTGTTCGTTCGAAATCCGAGCCTGACGACGTCGATCACCGTCAACGTCCGCTATTACCAGTCGGACAGTGCCTCGCCTGCCGGCACCGGAACGCCGCTGTCGTGCGGGCAACTGACGGTCCCCGCTAACCTGGCGCTGACGTTCGACCTCGGAACCCAGTGCACCTTCGCCGGCACGGACAACTTCGGACAAATCGTCCTCGAGGACGCGGCGACCCCCAAGGTCAACACGTTCTTCGCGTACTCGCGGACGGAGTCGCCCACCGGCAACGGGTTCAGCGTCGAAGGCTTCCCGATCGGAAACTTCTCCGCGGCGACGGCCGAGGCGCTCGGATTGAAGAAGACCGTCGCATCGCCTCATTACAAGTCCAATTGCTTTGTCGGCGCGCTGGGCGAGTCGGTCAACTACCAGATCGGCCTTTTCCAGGGCGAGACCGGCGCACCGCTCGGTTCGCTTTCAGGGACGCTGGGGCCGTTTCACTCGGTGCGGATCCTCGACGTGTTCGCGACGGCCGGGGTTCCGGGCGGTCCCGACTTTGCAAACGTTCGCGCCAAGTTCACCAACAGCAGCAATTCCGCGATGATCGGCTACTGCACGCTGGAAACGAGCGACAACGGCAGCGCTGATTTCCGGGTCGCCAAGTCCGCCGACGATTTCGACGTCAGGCAGTCGCGCCTGGCTTGTTACGGCATGGACAGCTGCGGCAGCGCGTTGCCGAGCGTCACGAACCCCGCGCAGATCACGAATCCCGCCCTGAAGAACATCCACTACATGATCATCGAGCAGCCCGATTTCGTGAAGTGCGATCTGATCGGCGACGCGCCCACATTGGCGGCGCTCGAAATCCGATTGAGAGGACCCGGCGGAGATCCGTTGACGGCCCCGATATTCCCGATTGCCTCGCTCGGCGCACCGTATAACGCCGCGCCCTACACCAGCGGCGGCGCGGGTCAGGACAGTTTCGTGATCTATACGGGCGAGAAGAGCACGGTGTCGTCCGGTGCGACGACCCGCTGGTTTGTCGACGTTGAGCGCCAGACGGGCAGCGCCGCCACCGGCCCCTTCAAGTACGGAATTGTCTGCCGCTCAGGAAACGGTGTGACGGTGCCGTGGCTGGGTACGACGGCCACTGCAGATCCCTGACGCCTTCCGGTTTCATGCTCGACTTGCCCGTGGCGGCGGTGTCCACCGTCGCTACGGTCCGGTTGCACTCTCTGGTGGTTTCGATGTGCACGCCGTGCGCGCAACTCCGTTGCGTGGACAGACCTGTGCTGTTCATTAAGTTTATGAATGGTCAGTGAAAATTTTACATCGCGCCGAGCTTCAGAAATATGAGAGCGTCATATTCTATGAAAACGTCATGATTCTTTACACTCCATAGCGTTGCAACATCTACAATTCCTTAAAACCTATTTTATACAATAACTTAGATGATTGGAACGACGCTTGCTTTAGGAAGCCTATCGGTAGAAAAGTTGGAGCTAGCAATGCGACTCAAACAGCTAATGGCAGGTGCGGGATTGATGATGGCAGCTTCCCTGGCCTCGGCGAACGTCGTGTATACCTTCTATGCCAGCGGGGTCACCGAAAACTACGCCCAGCAGGGGTCGGCCGTTTTCAGCTTCTCGAACGACGGCAGCTCGCTCTCCGTCACACTTGCGAACACGCTGAATCCGACGGCCGCCATCCAGTCGGAGATCACCGGACTCGGTTTTAACTTCTCTTTCATGCCGACGACGATGACGCTCATGTCGGTTGACGCGCAGCAGGTGGTCGACTGCTCGAACTCGTCGAGTCCCTGCCCGGCGGGCACGGGTTCGTCGCCCTTCGGCTGGGGTGCAATCGCAGCGAATGGATCGTTCACGATGGGCGCCGGCTTCAACGGATCCGCCTTCGCATATCAGCCGTATGGCATCGTTAACGCGAACTATCTCTCCGTCGCGGGCGGCGGGCAATTGTCCACGCCGTCGAACAACCCGCTGCTCGTCGGCCCCGTGACCTTCAATTTCGTGTTGACCGGCCTCACTTTCGCACCGGAAGTGGGTTCCGTCGTATTCGCCTTCGGCGATCCCATCGAGATCGGCGCGCTCGCCACTTCGGCAGTGCCCGAGCCGCAGTCGCTCGCCTTGGTCGGTCTCGGCCTGATTGCGGCTGGATGGTCCCTCCGCCGCCAGCGCCCAGGCCGGGTTCAGCTGACCGCCAACCGCTAGCAATCCGGACACTCACGCGGCCCTTCGGGGCTGCGTAGCGCGAGGAGCGGTCGCGCTCCCGCGCCCTGACGCGCGCAAGTCCATTTCCGCCGAAGAACGGACGGCCAGGACCACCCTGGCAGCCCCGTTCCGCGGACCGGCGCCCGATCCGCGGCAGATCAGGCCCCTCCTCGGGTTTGCCCCAATTCGAGAGGGCAACGAGCGCAACACTATGCGGCAGCGCCAAAATCCGCGCACGCAGCCGCCCTTCGGTACTCCCCGGCACGACTATTGCAGTATGGCATCCGCGTCTCCATAGGCTCGGCAAAGTTGCATGACCCTCGCCCGGAGACCCTGAATCTCATTTGCGCGTCGTCTCTTATATCAACGTCGGGAGAGTGAAATGTCGAGTTCCAATAACAAGCCTGCGGGCATGAAGCTGCGTCGTGTCACGATGTTCGCAGCGGGCGCCACGGCGTGTGCGCTTGCCGGGACCGCCGCTGCGCAGTCGTCCTCTGCGTCCAGCACCGAAATCGTCCTTCCCATGGTCGTGAACATCTCCGTGTACAAGACGAAGGTGTTTGTGCTGAATCCCAATCCCGGACCGATCGCGGTGAACGTCCTCTACTATCAGTCGAAGGACGGAACGGCGCCGACCGGCTTTCGCCCCTGCACCCAACTCAACATGCAGGGCAATCAGTCGGCAACCTTCGACCTGGGCACGCAGTGCGGCCTGACCGGCAGCAACGACGACTTCGGAATGCTGTTCCTTCAGGATGCGGCGCAAACGAACGAGTTCTTCGCCTATTCGCGGACCGAGACGTCGGCCGGCATTGGCTTCAGCGTCGAGGGATTCCCGATCGAGAACTTCTCCGGCGAGACGGCGCACGTGCTCGGGCTCCAGACAACCGCCGCTGCTCCGAACTATCGGTCGAACTGTTTCGTCTCGTCCTTCGCCGACCCGGTCAACTGGCAACTGCAGCTCGTTCAGGGTGGAACGGAAACCGTCCTGGGAACGATCAGCGGGCATCTGGACCCCCTTCAGACCACGCGGATTCTCGACGTCTTCGCTGCAGCCGGCCTGGCGGGCGACTATGGCAACGTGCGCGCGACGTTCTCGACCACCGATGTCTCGCAGCCGACGTACATGGGCTTTTGCACGCTCGAAACGTCGTCGAACGGCAGCGCGGACTTCCGCATCGCCAAGAGCCTGACGCCGCTGCCGCCGGCGCCGACCCCGCTGACAACGCCCACGGCAACCTGGTCGGGTCCGATGGTCACGTTGAACGCCAACCAGGCCAGCTACATCTTCATGGGGCCGACAGCGTCCGTCGTGGCGGCCAGCGCATCGAACCTGAGCGCATTCGGCAGCGGCTGGTTCTCCCGCAACACCCCGGGCGCCGCGACGCTTTCCGTCGGTGTTTGCTACCAGAACCAGGCCGGTCCGGGCCCGGTCACGGTGATGCCGACGCCGAGCGCTCCGTCGGTCTCGAACACCGATGTGCCGGTGCTGGTGACCGGAACCGCCGCGGTGGCGGCCGGAACGTATAACGTCGGTCTCTGCGCGCTCAACAACAACAACGTATCGATCAACAAGAACGGCAATACGGCGGGCTTCGCGTTCGTAACGCCGTAACGCGGTACTCCGGGCGCCTTGCGCGGCGCCCGGTGCTCGATACAAGGGTCCGACCCAAAGTCGGACCCTTGTGCTTTTTGCCTGCTTCCGACGACCGAACCACGCACGAGATCCTCGGCGTCGCCGATACCGGCAGCTAGTCCGCGGGCCGCGACGCGATGATCGCGTAGTCCATGTAGTACGCCCGAGGATCGGGACCCGCGAACTGATCGCCGGGAATCCTGGACTGGAACAACGTCCGCGTTTCGACGAAGCCCGCCGCCTCCACCGCGTATCGCAAGCGCTCCGGAGGGAGCGGCGTGACATGCGTAGGATCCGTATGGAACACGCCCATCGTGAACGGCGACAGGGTATTCGGCGTTTCCACGATGATCGTCGCGCCCGGAGCGAGTCTCGCGTAGACGAGTGAAAGCGTGCGCTCGACGGCGTCGCCGGACAGGTGTTCAGCAACCTGAAGCAGCGATGCACCCGAGTAGGTACGCCGATCGTCTTCGAGGAAGGCCAGGAGATCCTGCTCGACGACCTCGAAGCCTTGCGCACGCAGATCCTCGAAGTACCACGAGTTCACGTCGACCCCGGTCGCTTCGATTCCCTCGCTGCGCAATATCTGCAGGAACTCTCCGCGCCCGCAGCCCAGATCAAGAAACGGGAGCCGGCTCGACGGGGCCCGCTTCAGATACGGCATGTAGACGCGCTGCTTCGAGGCGACCGCCGGAGATTCGTAGAATACCGACTCGAACAGGGCATAACGCGCGTCGGCCGGAAGCGATCTCACGGGCAACTCAGGGGCGATGCGGCAGCGCTCCTTCGCGAGGGAGACCAACGGTGGTCCCGTCACCTCGAGCGTTTCCCCGAGCGGCGGTGGAAGTATCGCCTCGAGCCGCGACGGTACGCTGCGGTCCGGATCGCCTGGCGCTCGCTCGAGCAGCGTGATTCGGGCATCGAGGCTTTTCAGCGCGTCGGCTTCCCGCTCGACACCGCGCCGAAGCGCACGCAGAGCGCGCAACGACGACGGCAGTGTCACTAGCGCAGCCGTCACTTCGAGCAGCGCTCCCGCGACGGGGACGCGGAACAGGCGCTGCGTGACGTAGCGGATCCACAATCCCGGGACCCGGGCCGAGCGTTGGCGTCCTTCGACCCCGAATCGCATTCGTGCCAGCAGCGTGTTACGCGACTGACCTTCGTCCAGGTCGGACAGCATTCGCGCGCGCTCGTCCTCCGTAGGCGGCCGATCGAGAATCGCGGAATAGGCAGCGTCGACGAATTCGCGAGACGAGAGCGCCGACAACTCGTCGAGGGTGGGAGCGCAGCGCACCGCACCTTCGGGGACCCTCATGGTGAAGCTGCGCCGCCCGGCGACGCTTCCGCGCTGGCGATAATCGCCGCAACCGATTGCGCGATCGACCTGGCGACGTCGCTTCGAAGCCGCAGCGGCTCGACCTGCACGGCCCGCGCTTCCAGATCCGCTATCCACGCGTCGCGATCGGATGCGTCAACCGCGGAGGAGAACGCTTCGGCACGCTCCCGCAATATCGCTCGGCGCCGAACAATGGCCGGATCATTGAAGGAACGAACCGCCGATGCGAGGGCGGCGGCGGTGTCGGCGGGATCGCGCGCCTCGCGAACCCAGCGATGGCCCCGTTGTCCGACCGTCGTACGCGTGTCCTTGTCGCGGAGGAGATCGTCGAGCTCTTGGGCAAGCTGCGCCGGCTCGAGGGGGTCGTCCACGTGAATACACACTTCGTCGGGAATTTCGGAGAAACTGCCGTGCCGGCTGGCCACGAGTGGGACACCGTACGCCATTGCGGACAGCGCGGCGCTGGAAGCCTCGCCCCGCGATCCCTTTCGGAGCTGGACGACGACGTCGGCACCCGTCAGATAGCGCTCGAAGTCCTCTTCCGAAACGTATCCCGTCAGGTCAATCTCCGACGGCCGCGCCGACGAGTCGATTCGCTGTCGCAGCGCTCTGCCATAGTCGGATTCCGCTTCCCCGATCAACACGAGTCGTGCCGGAATCCGCGGGTCGCGCCGGAGCCAGGCATCGATCAGCTCCGCCGAAAGCGTTCGCTCGTCCCTGCATCCGAGTCCCACCACGAGAACCTCCGACTCGGGAATCTCCAGCAGCTCGCGCGCCCGACGCCTCTCCGCATCGGAAAGCTGCCGCGCCGATCCCGGCAGGGACGTCACCCGGCAGCGCGCGCCATCGAGCTGGTCCGTCTGATCCATCAGCGACCTCGCATGCTCGGAGGTGACGATGACGCCGGTCGCATGATCTGCGATCCAGCGGCAGAGCGGATATCGCTCCACGATCGCTTCGCGCCCGCTGCGCCTGTATTCGTTCACAGCCGACTCGGAAACGCAGTAGGCCAGCATCTTCTCGAACACGCCGGCGACGCGGTGAGGTCCGAATTCAAGACAGGCGATCAGCTCGCCGAGGTACACATCGTGCATGAACGCGACGCCGGGACACGAGTCGATCAGCGCCACCATGTGGGCATGCAACGGCGAATCGGCGAACTGGTAAAGCACGCCTGCGTCATAGTCGAGCCACATTGCCGGCAGGACATGCCACGCATGCACGTCGAACCCCATGTCGCGATAGCGGTCTCGATCGACATCGGGCGAGGCAAACAGGTCAATCTGGAAATGCTCCGCGAGATAGGGCAGCAGTTTGGTGATGAAATCGGCGATGCCGGACCGGTTCGGATGCAGAGGTGTGACAAGCGCGAGGCGCGGCTTGCGTGCGGGGACGCCGATCGCCACGCGATTCGACTTCCGGGCAATCGCGTCCGACCAGGCATTGCAAGCGAGATCGGCCACCCTCGACCACGAATAAAGCGATGCCCGCTCAATTCCGTGTTTCCGGAGAGACCGCCTGAAGTCCGGCTGCGCCAGCGCATGAGCCAGCGCCGCGGCGATATATTCGTCGCTGGCGATCGAGAACAGCGCGTCACGCCGTCCTACGATCTCGGGCAGACTGGATGCGTCCGCGGCCATCGTTGGCGCTCCGCATGACATGGCCTCCAGGACAGGCAACCCGAACCCTTCGTACTGCGACGGAAAGACGAACAGCTCGCAACATCTATAGAGGTCGACGAGATCCTCGTTCGACACGAAGCCGGTAAGAACGACGCCGTCGTCGGGCAGGCCACAAGACCGGACCAGCGCCTGCAATCGCGCGCGCTCGCCTTCGCTGACACTGCACACGATCGCCATCTGGTAGGCAGCGCGCATTTCCGGCGCGAGCAATCCAAAGGCGCGGATCGTCGCCTCGACATTCTTCCGATGGTCGATGCCCCCCGTGTACATGACGTACGATCGCGTCAGACCAAGCGCGCTCAGGAGCGTCCGCTTGCGCTCCTCCGGAACGGGCGCAGGGCAAAACCGCGCATCCACCGCGCCGTGTATCGTGGCGATCCGGTCCTCGGGGAACTTCAGGAGTGCAATGACGTCCTGGCGCGTGGACTCCGAGATTGCGAGCAACACGTCGCATCGGCGAAGCCGATCCAGGCGGCTGCGATACCACGCGTTGAGCTTCGGATCGCGCAGGTACTCGTCCGCGAAGATCAGCGGAATGAGATCGTACGCGGTCGCGCTCAGGACCGAAGTTCTCGGCATGCCCAGCAGATCGGGCACGACCGCCAAGCCGTCCAAACCCTCGAACACGCTGCTGACGTGAAGGAGATCAGGCTTTTGCGCACTCCACGCGTATTGTGCGATCCATTCTCCGCCCAAGCGCCCCCGATCCAGATTCGGCGCACCCACCGTTTCCAGGGAAGCCGGTGCGCTGTAACGTCCGAGGCGACCGACGCCGAGAATCGGCTCGAACTCCTGCGCGAGTTCCGCTGCCGACTCGGGATATGAATCGTTGAGACACGCGACTATTTCGAGGCCACGATCGCCTTTCGCTACGGCCTCGGCGAGGCTCCTCGAATATCTGCCGATACCTCGATTCCGCGAGTCGCTCGTCTGACAGGCCTGAAGATCGAGCACGACGCGCTGGCGATGGTGCGACGGGATTGCCTTGCGCGCGAAAGCACGAGATGCCCGCTGCACCGTCACGCTCGTATCGATGGTGGTTTGCAGGCGTTTGACATTCCCCACAAGTCGAGAAAGGTTCTTTTCCGTTCTGTCGACGGCGGTCGTGAAACGCGTCGCCGCATCCGCCTGATCCGACGCGACGCGCTCGAGCCGCGCTTCGCTCTCCCCCACGCGTATGGCCAGCGACTCTGCAGCAGCGAGCGCAGCCGTGCCGCGCGTTGCCTCGGTGGCCTGCTCTGCCGCGATGCGCTCGAGCCGCGCTTCATGCTCCCGCGCCCGCAGCGCTAGCGACTCTGTAGCGGCGAGCGAAGCCGTGACGCGCGTCGCCTCGGCGGTCAGCTCTGCCGCGATGCGCTCGAGCCGCGCTTCGTTCTCTCGCGTCTGTATAGCGAGTGCGTCTGCCACGACACGCGCAGTCGCGAACGCACTCGTGATGCCGGCCATTTCGCCGTCTTGCCGTGCGACGGCACGGTCGAACTGCCGCGCCTGTTTCGCCAGCGAGTCTGTCGCTGCCAGCGCGGTCGTGACGCGTTCCATTTCGGCGAGTTGTCCTGTCGCGACGCGTTCCAGCCGCGCTTCGCTCCGCCGTGCCTCCCTGGCGAGCGACGGCAGTCGCACGAGTTCGACGAACAGCCGCACCGCCGGCCCGACGATGGGCACGCCGCCGACGCGCTCCCCCGCGAAGCGCCAGAACAGCCCCCGCACGGGAATCGCGTTCCGCCGCCCTTCGGCCGAATATCGAATCAGTCCAAGGATCAATATCTTGCTGTCGCCGCCATCGAGCCGCGCGACGAAGTGATCGAGCCCGGACGGGTCCGGCTCGCGACGCAGCAGCCCCATAAACGCGGCGCGAACGAATATCTCGCGCTGGAGGTGCGTGAAGTCATTGATAGCGTAGCCGTTCGGATTCACGACAAACGTCGGGCGAAGCGCGGCATCGGCCGTCGGCGGATCGGCGTCCCCGACGATGTCGGCCGATGCTCTGTCGCGTGTCATGCCACGCGGTGCGGCTTCCCCGGGCGGGGAAGCCGCGTCCTCACGGCGCCCTGCAAGCTCGTCACCCGCGCGATGGGAGGCGTCGTCGGTGCGCGGCGTCGATCGTTCATGAGCATTCATCGCAGTCTCGGGATGCATTGCCGAAGAGCACGCAATCGACGCGGAATCGCAGGGTGGCGCGTTCGACCCGCCCGGCGAAGGCGCGTCGGCAGCCATGTCCTCCATCCCTGGTCCAGCGGCTGGCCTTCCCGTCCACGTCGCGTGCCAGCGTCCGCCCAGCACAACGTCGAGTAGACCCTTCGTGCTGTCCGACCACGTTACCCGCGGGATGCCGTCCGACCGCGGATGACGACCCGCCGCGTAAAGCTGCAACCATTTCCGAAGCGCGGAAGCGAGATCGTCGGCGGTCGAGCCGGAGAAATAGAAGGCATACGGGCCGGCGACTTCGCGAAAAACGGCGAGATCGCGCGCAACGATCGGGAGGCCCCGGCGTGCCGCTTCCACCAGCGGGAGCCCGAAACCTTCCCCCATCGAAGCTGCGATCAATACCCGTGCGAGTGTATACGTTCGCTCGAGCAGTGCATCGCTCGCGTCCTGAATCCAGAAGAGCCGTTGCCCGAACGCGCGATGCCCCAGGATCGCCCCTGCCAGCTCATCGACCATCCACCCCTTCTTGCCGAGGATCACCAGGTCGATCTCGACACCGCTCCGCCACAGCGCGTCGAAAGCCTCTACGACCTGGCGATGTCCCTTCCGCGGCTCGACCGTACCCACCATGATTGCGGTCGGCACCGTTTCCATCCGCCGAAGCATCGCGTCGTGCGCGTCGCCGGTGCCGGTGCTGGGGACCGATCGCTCGATGTCGGCGCCAAGCGGGAAGGCGCCAATGTCGAGCGGCGTGTCGCGCCGCGGTCCATGGGCGTCGAGCCAATCGAGGACCTCTTGCGCGACGGATCGGGAGATGCAGACAAGCCCGTCGGATACGGCGGCGATCGTCTCGAGCCACGTCCGCTGCATCTCTTCGATTCCGGGTGGATAGAAGTGCGGATACTTGAGCGGCAGCAGGTCGTACACGACGAAATAGATCTGGAGACCAAGAGCGCGATAGCGGGAAAGCGCCTCCTTGCTCTGCGGAACGACGTCCGCTGCCCAGTCGAGGCCCAGAAACACGTCTCCGCGCGCCATGTCGATCGGCACGTCGTCGGAGATCGCGTCCGCAAGACCGAGCCAGCGGCAAGTAAAGCTGCGCGCGTATACGTAGTGATCGCGACGCGCAACGACGGGTTCGACTCTGTAGCGCGCCGAGGGATCCTCGAGCAGCCGGCGCAGCACGGCACGCACGACCCGCTCGATCCCCGTCTTGAGATCCTGGCGCGCGAGCACGGACACGTCGACCAGAAGCTGGGGCAGCCTTGGCGGCTCCAGATTGAAGGCCACACTTGCCGCCGCGGATGTCCAATCCTCGCGCGAAGGCTGCGGTTCGGTCGCGTCCGTGACGATCGCCTGCACGAGATCCTGATAGCGGCGGCGCGGCCCGTCTACTTCGAACCGCTCGATCGCGTCGCGAAAGGACGCCGCGATGCGATCGGGATCGTGCACATTGCGAACATGATCGCGGCCCGCCTGCGCGAGCCGCGCGCGCAGCGCATCGTCGCCGGCAAGACGCTCGAGCGCCGCCGCGAGCTCGTCGTCTTCGAAATCCGCGCGCAGCCGGATCGCGACGCTGTCAGGAAGCGCCGCCATCGAGTCTGCCGCATTTGCGATCAGGGGTACGCCGTGAGCCAGGCAATCGAGGGCCGTCCGCGGGGACTCGCCGCGGGAAACGCCACGTAGCTGGACCGCAACGTTGGCCGCGTCGAAGTAGCTCTGATAGGTGTCGTCGTCGACGAATCCCGTGATGCGCACGCGCTTGCCCGCCGGGTGCTGAGAAATCGTCCGCAAGAGCGTCTGGCCGTACTCGCCGCCATGGTTTTCGCCGACGAAGACGAGCCGGTTCCGGGGGTCGGTCGCGAGCGTCGAGCGAAGCCATGCGGACAGAAGCCTGTCATCGAGCTTGGCGGGACCGACAAAGCCGAAGCAGCAGGTGACAAACGCCCCCTCGTCGAGGTTCAGCGCCCGTCGTGCCGCGGAGCGATTCCGGGGCGGGGCGAGACGACGAAGCTGCGGAATCAAGCTCCATCGATCGCCGACGTCACCGAACCAGAGACTCGCGAGCTGCAGGGCGTTGTCCGAGTGAACGACAATTCCGTTCGCATCCTCGACGACGCGGGAATTGCAGGGATACCAATCGACGGTCCTGGCACGTCCCTCCGCCGAGTCGAACAGAAGGCCCGGATATCCGTGCCCGTCGAAAAGCCGCGTCCGGAACGTACCCGGCGCGACCAGTGTCGCGTCCATCCAATTGAAGACCGCGCCGAGGAAGAAATCGTGGAGGACGACCGTTCCCGGGACTTGCTCGATCAGATCGAACATCCACTGGTGCGCGGGCGAGTTGCCGACGTGGTAGAGGACGCGCGGACGCGATGCGGCGTTGGCCTTCAACCAATCGGGCGTTCGAACCGAAAGGTCGGCAAGCGCCTGCGGAAGGCTCACGGACGGTTGCTGCGCGACGAGCTCGACGTCGTAGTGGCGCCGCAGGAACGGCAGCAGTTCGCAGCTGTACGCGGCAATTCCGGTTCGCTCGGGCGGCAGAGGGCAGACGTACGCCAACTTCGGTCGCGGCGACCTGTTTGCCGCTCCGGCCGCCCTTTCCGCTTCGCTTCGCCGGCGCAGAACTGCGTCCTCCATCGCCTCGAGCGCGCGGCGTGCCGTCGTCTCCCACGAGAATTCGGAGGCGCGCCGCACGCCGTGTTCCCGCAGCACGCCGGCAAACGCGCGGTCGCTCAGCACGGCATGCATCCGCGCGGCGATCGAATCGACATCGGTGGGGTCGAAGAGCGCATCGCGCCGACCGATGACTTCCGGGATGCTCGTCGCGTCGGAACCGATGACCGGCGCGCCACAGGCCATCGCTTCGAGCGCCGGAAGCCCGAAACCCTCCTGCAGCGATGGAAGGACGAACAACGTGCAATATCCGTACAGTGCGGCGAGCGTTTCATCGGGCACTCGACCGAGAAGGAGCACGTCGGTTGCATTCAGCCCCTCCCGTCCGACGAGCGCCACGATGCGACCGCGTTCTCCGGCGTCGATTGAACCCACGAGCACCAATTGATGCGCCGCGCGAAGCGGCGCAGGAAGACGTGCGTATGCCGAAACGAGATTCGCGACGTTCTTGCGCCCATCGAATCCCGCGGCGTGCATGACGAACGGTCGCGTGACGCCATAGCGGGCACACAGCGCCTTGAGGGTTTCCGGCTCGAGCACCGGAGGCCGGAACACAGCGCTTGCGGCGCTGGAAACGACCGTGACGCGATCAGCGGGCATGGGGAGCAACGCGATGGCCTCCGCCCGCGCATGTTCGGACAGCGCGAGCAGGACGTCCGAACGCCTCAGCGATGCGAGCTTGCTGTGATACGAGCTCACGGTTTCCGGCGTCGGCAGGCTTTCACCGGTCGTCAGGGGAATCAGGTCATAGAACGTTGTAGCCGTTGCGTGTGGCGATGCCATCGTCCCGATCGACGTGACGGCGTCGTCCACGACCCCTTCGAACAGGCTGGCCACGTGAACGATGTCGGGACGCAGGCTGTGAAGAAACGTCTCTCGAATGCGCTCACCGACGTGACCTCGCCATGCGTTTCGGGCGTCCAAAGCCGCAGCCGGCGTTGGCGTTGCGAAGACCGCGATGCGCTCTCTGGGAATGACGTCGGCAAAGGCGCCGCGAAGGGGGGCGATCGTCGCCGGGAAGGCGGCGCTCAACGCTAACCAGATCTCGTGCCCGCCCGGCGCTGCGGCGATCGCCCGCCCAAGATCGAACGAGTAGCGGCCGATGCCGCGTTCCCGGCTCGCGCTCTGGCAAGCCTGGAGGTCGATAACGATGCGCATCGTCGCGTCAGTGGTCGCGCGGCGTATCGTCGCGCAACGCGCTCTCGTCCAACGCGCCTTCCTGCGACCGCGCGGCGCGCGCACGATCCAGGTCGGCGAGGACCCGCGCCGAGCGCGCTGACAGCCCGTTCATCGGAATGCGCGAACGGGCCACTTCGCCGGCCGCTTGAACTCGTGCGTCGGCCAAGATCCGTTTCAACGCGCGCTTGGTCGATGGAAACCGGTCGAGATTCCGCACGATAACGCGCCGCACGCGGGGACGCGCTTCCACATGCCCCAGCAGCGCGCGCAACAGCAGCCGAGATTTCCGCATCGCGTTCATCGCAAGGCCCCTTCGCCCGCAACGACGATGCCCGCGCTTCTCACGGGCAGGTTCACGACGCCGACGCGATACGCCTCGTCGTCGGGGAGCACTTCGAACACCAGCGCGTGCTCCCACCAATCGTGGTTGCTGGCGACGTGGCTGTCTGATTGATGAAGTGCGATCGCGATGCTGTAGCTTCCGGTTCCGAGCGACATCCGGCCGATGTCGAACTCGCATTCGAATCGACGGCCGCCCTCGAGCGGGTGCGGCGCGCCGTGCAGGTGATGGGTGTTCGTGCCGAATACATCGTTGCCCAGGCGATCGCGAATCAGGAAGCCCACCGTCATCGACGGCAGCGGCGATCGCACCGCGAACCCAATGCGAAGCCTCGCCGGAGCGTTCGAGCGCAGCGCGCGTGTCGACTGCCCGTTCGCGTCGAGGAGATCCACGGAGTCGATTGTGGCGAGGCCGTCGCCGGAGCGGATCGATCGGCTCGAACCCTCGCGCGCCTCCACTTCGCGAATCCGATACTCCGCTTCGCGCCGCGCGATGATCGCGTTGTAATAATCGAGGACGCGATCGGGCGCGTCGTCCTTGATCACTCTTCCGTGATCGAGCAACACAGCGCGATCACAGAGCGATTTCACCGCGGTGGGATCGTGGGACACCAGCAGCATGGTCGTCCCCTGATCGCGGA
>Ga0157378_10002859_pt1 | contig 15406 bp, 13 predicted proteins | sample M65metaG_FD_115309 | JGI IMG/M metagenome (GOLD analysis project Ga0157378, IMG submission 115309) | Miscanthus rhizosphere microbial communities from Kellogg Biological Station, Michigan, USA - M6-5 metaG | ecosystem: Host-associated > Plants > Roots > Rhizosphere > Soil | place: USA: Michigan...
AACGACGGCCAGCCATGCGGTGGTAAGCGCCGGGGCCATTCTGCCGGGAACCCACATCAACGCAATCGGCGCGAACCACATGAAGAAGCGGGAACTGGACGCCGACACCGTGGCCAAGTGCGACCGCATCTTCGTGGATTCGATTGAACAGTCGCGCCAGGAGGCCGGCGACCTGGTGTTGGGGTTCGCCGGGCACGAGAAGCGCTGGGACGCCGTGCGCGAACTGTCTTCCCTGGTAGCGGGTATCTGCCCCGGCCGGGGCGGCGATCGGCAGATAACCCTTTTCAAGTCGAACGGGATCGCCGCGTGGGATTTGGCTGCCGCCGCCAGTGTTTATCGTTTGGCGAAAGAATTTGGACTCGGCCGAACGTTGCCTCTTTGGCAGACGAGCTAGAACAACCAACCGTGCCCCCGTGCGGGTCGGGCTATCCTAGAGTTGAAAGCGAAAGAAGCTCGATCATGAAGACTCTGCCCGACCACCTCCGCAAAGGAATGAAGCTGGTCATTGTGGGTTGCAATCCGACGGAGTCGTCCGTTAGGACGGGGCATTATTACTCCGGGCGGGGCAATCCTTTTTGGCCTGTTCTATACGAGACGGGCGTCATCCCTGAGCCATTGGAATATCGCGACGACAAGCGCATCATCGAGTTTGCGATCGGCTTGACGGACCTGGTGAAGCGGCCGACGCGAACGATTGAGGAGCTGACGCGCGAGGACTTTGCCGAAGGCAGAATCGTCCTCTCCCAGAAGCTGGGTGAATATGTTCCGCACGTGATTGCGTTCAACGGCAAGAGCGTGTACGAGCAGTTCGCGCAGCGCCGCGTCAAGCTGGGTTTGCAGAAGGAGACGCTGTACGGCGCGAGTATCTATGTTTTGCCTGCCACCGATGCCCAACATGCGCAGGGGGCCAAAGAACGCACCTCGCACTTCCGCAAGCTCGCGGCGCTGGTGCGTAAAGTCGAACAGGCGCGCGAAGCCCGACCTGCCTGAATTTCTTCGGAGGAAATCATGAATCCAGTGCCAACTGCCGCTGCCGCGGCGGGACCGGTGTTGCTTGAAAGCGTCGAGGACGGCGTGGGGTTTCTGGCCATGAACCGGCCCGACAAGCTCAATGCGCTGAACAATGAGCTGGCGACCGCGCTCAATCAGGCTTTTGAACGAATTGGGAAGGACGATTCGGTCCGCGTGGTGGTACTGACCGGTCGAGGCCGGGCCTTCTGTGCGGGCGGCGATCTCGGAATGATCGGCAAGGGCAGGGAAGCACGCGATCCAAAGCAGCTGGAACCCATTCTGCGGGCCGGAATGGGCGCCGTGCTGCGGATGAGAACCATTCAGCAACCGGTAGTTGCTGCAGTGAACGGCGCGGCGGCGGGAGCGGGCATGAATATCGCGCTGGCGGCGGACATTCGCTTCGCCGCGGATGACGCGGCCTTTGGACAGAATTTTGCGAAGGTCGGCTTGTTCCCGGACTACGGCGGCACCTTCTTCCTGCCGCAGCTGGTCGGGCCGTCAAAAGCCGCCGAACTTTTCTATACGGGTGAAATGATCGACGCGCAGACGGCGTCGCGGCTGGGCATCGTGAATCGCGTCGTCCCGGCAGCCCAGCTCGAAACAGAAGCGAGAGCGTTCGCGGCGAAACTCGCAGCCGGCCCGCCGCTGGCCATGCGGGCGGTAAAGCAGACTCTTTTCGGCGCCGAAAAAGAGGCGCTAAAGCGCGCGCTTGAGGCTGAGGTTGTGCAGCAGATGCGCTGCTTCGCTTCCGACGATTCACTGGAAGGAATTCACGCGTTCTTCGAGAAACGCCCGCCGAATTTCAAAGGACGCTGATCGCGATACAATCGAGAAATGAGCGAGTTAGAGATCAGCGCTGCCGACCTGCAGAAGAAGAAAAAATCCGGGGAACAGTTTTTATTGGTCGACGTTCGAGAGCAGTGGGAATTCGACACTTGCCGCATCGAAGGCGCAACATTGATCCCCATGCGCTCAATTCCAGCACACCTGCAGCAGCTCGACGCGGATCAGGACGTCGTCTGCTACTGCCACCACGGGCAGCGTAGTCTGGATGTCGCGGCTTGGCTGCGCGCGCAAGGAATCGAAACTGCTCAGTCACTGGCCGGCGGCATTGACCGGTGGTCGCTAGAAATCGATCCGGGCGTTCCGCGCTACTGATCGCCGCACCAAGCATTGCACCGCAAGCTGAAAAATCCAGAGGAGAGAGCCATGGCCGGAATCAAAGTGAAGTTCTATCAAAAACCGACTTGAACCACCTGCCGCAAAGCAAGAGGTCTCTTGCTGGAGCTGGGGGCGGAACTCGACTCGCGGGACCTCGACAAACAGCCTCTTTCGGAGAAAGAGCTGGATAACTTGATCGGCGCGCGGGACTACCAGCCGTTCTTGAACCCGCGAAACGAACTCTATCGCGAACGGAACATGGCGGAGGAAACTCCGTCACGAGGCGAAGCCATCCGCCTGATGTCCAAAAATCCCAATCTCATCAAACGGCCCGTCGTCGTGCGAGGCCGCCAAATTATTCTGGGACTTGATGAAACCGCCTACCGGAAGCTCCTGCAATAACCTCTTTTGAAGAAGTCGCGCTGTCGAACGGAGGGTGATTCCACATGGAAGTAAAGACAATCGGTGTAATCGGCGCCGGGACTATGGGCCGCGGAATCGCCTACGCGGCCGCACTCGGTGGTTACCGGACCGTTCTTGAAGACGTCATGCCGGAAAACCTCGCCAACGGGACCGTTTGGATCAAAAAAGCGCTGGAGGAAGGCGTGGCCCGCGGCAAAGTGAACTCGAACGACTCGGCAGCCGCCCTGGCGCGAATCGAGACCGCCTCCACAGTCGAAGCAGCATGCCGCGAAGCGGATTTCCTGATCGAGGCCGTTCCCGAGGAAATGGAGCTGAAACTCGAGCTCTACACATTGTTCGATAAATTTGCGCGGCCGAATGCAGTTCTGGCCAGCAACACGTCATCCCTTTCCATCGCCGAAATGGCGGAAATGACCTATCGGCCGGAATTGTGCGTAGGGATGCACTTCTTTAATCCTGTGCCGAAAATGCGTTTGATCGAGATTGTACGCGCACCAAAAACTTCCGACGAGACCATCGCTGCCTGCCGGGAGGTTGGTTCCCGGATGGGCAAGGACGTCGTGGTCGTCAAGGAATCGCCCGGTTTTATCACCAGCCGGGTAAACGCGCTCATCGGCAATGAAGCGTTCGCGATGTTGGAGGCGGGTCTGGCATCGGCCGAGGATATTGATAAGGCATTGAAGCTGGGCCTGAACCATCCGATGGGCCCTTTTGAGATGGTGGATCTGGTCGGCCTGGATGTACGGCTTAGAATCCTCGAATATCTCCACCGCACCCTGGGAGAGAAGTACCGTCCGAGTCCACTGCTGAGAAAGCTGGTCGACGAGGGGCGCCTCGGCCGCAAAACAGGACGCGGAGTCTACGACTATCGGGAGCAAAAGCCTCCGGCTTGAGGGCGCGCGCTAAGTTTCCTTTGCGAACTTCGGCCAAAAGTAGGAACCTATGATATAACGAGGCAGTTATTCGCCGTTGGCAGGTGTTGGCTACGCCGCGCGGCGAACGGTCTCCGGGGCCCCCCTCTCAGGTATCGGAGGTCCTACGGTGTCTACATCAGGTCAGCGGGAAGGCCGGGGCAGCTCAGGCCCAGGCGCTTCTAGCAACAAAGGCGCAAGAAAAGGACGCAAATCTCTCTTGCGTTGCGATTGCGGGCATCCCAAGAGCATTCACGCAAGGATGTACGCCAATCAGAAACTGGGGACGCAGTGCAATTTTCCTGGCTGCCGTTGCAAGGCCTATCGTCCTTAGCCTAGCTGGGGCCTTAATGCAAGCTGCCCGCTTGCGAGCGCTCGAGAACGTTTCGTGCCTGCAGGTTGTTGGCGTCAAGCCGGAGCGCAGTTCGCGCATCCGCACGCGCATCGGCTACCTGTCCGAGCATGAGGCGGAGAGCTGCCCGGTTCGACCACAGGCGGGAATAGCCGGGTGATTCCGCAATGCTGCGATTGAGCAGCTTCATCGCGTCGTCGAGCTTTCCCATCTGAATTTGCTGTGTGGCAAGATTCGCGGCGCGATAGTCATAGTCGAAATCCTCCCGTGAGCTCATCTGCAGTGCTTCCTCCAAATACCTGAGCGCGGATGTCTGGTTCCCGATACGCGATTCCAGCAAGCCCATGGCTTCCACAGCATCCGGATATTCCGGATTGATAAGGAGCGCCGCCTGCAGATCTGCGCGCGAACGGTCAAAATCGTTGCGGCCGAGATAGATGATGCCCCTGAAGGTGCGCATCTTGGCGCTCCTCGGCACGGCATCAGCGGCGGAAAGATAGAGAGAAGTGTTGTCGCGCCAGTCGCGGTTGCGGACCACAGTTCGGATACCCAAGACGGTTGCAACCAGCGCAAAAATGGCGATACCCGCCGTTCGCTTCCGGTTGAGGAGCCAGACAAACAGCACCGCTGCGAGCAAACAAAAGCCGGCCGAAGGCAAGTATGCCAGCCGCTCCGCAAAGATCGTTCCCGTGCGGGTCACGATGTTACTGGTTGCCGCAAAACCGGCGAAGTAGACTGCGCCGGCCAATGTGAACCCCGCGCTACGCCTTAAGACCGCCCAACCCCACAAGCTGATCGCTCCGGCCGCGGCAAACAGAGGCAAAAGCAGGTGGCGCAGGCCGGAATACATCGTGATCTGGTTGTAAGAGTAGTCGCAGGAAAGCGTCGCCGGGAAGATCAGCAAGCCGACGTACTTCCAGGCGACTCTGACGGCGTTCAGTACTCGGATATGCGCAGGGAGCAGCGTCAGCGGATTGTCCAAAACCGAAACGCTGGCGGGGCCGAAATGGCCTCCTTGAACCTTCCACAGTGCGGCAATGTAAATCAAAGTGAGAGCCGCTATGCTGCCGTAGCGAGCCCGGTGCTTGAACTTTCCCCGCGCATAGTCGCCTGCCAGCACCAGGGGCAACAATCCGATTGCAGACTCTTTTGAAAGCAGCGCAAGCGCAAAGCTGAGCAACGCCAGGACATATCGATCGTTCAAGTGAGAGAGCCACGCGGCGAAAAGAAATCCCGCAGCCAGCAGCTCTGAACGCCCCACTACGGAACTCACTGCCTCGGTATGGATCGGATGCACGGCAAAGAGCAACGCCGCCAAAAGAGAAATCAGTTCGCAGCTCCCGAGCCGGTCGAGAACTTTTCGCAAGACAAGAAACAGCAGCACAACGACGCCCGCATGTAACAGCAGATTGACCAAGTGGTAGCCAAAGGGCCGGTATCCCGCCAGCCAGTTCAAGCCAAAAGTGGCGAAAGTTACTGGCCGGAAGACGTTGCTTGCCGAGTTGGGCTGGAGGAGCAATTTGATTGAATGCTGCGTTACCTGCGGATTCCGCAGAATGTACAGCTCGTCATCCATGGTGAAGCCGTTGGCCAGTGAGTTTCCGTAAACCAGCAGGGCGACGCCCAGCAACAAGGCAATTTGCAGGGACAGCTTTGCTGCGGGCGGCGCTGCCTCTGGTGCGGTATTGGCAACGGCTGGGCTCGTGGCAGCAGAGGCGGACGACGAACTAGAGGAATCAAAAGGGTCGAAGCTCACCTTACGAGGATAAGGTGGACCGGACCAATACGGCCGGCGATCGCGAACGAGTTGCCGTGAAGAAAAACGTACAACTCTGGCTGTGGGTTGCGACGACTAGGGATTCGGTTTCTTCAGATGCGGGCGTCCATCGTCTGCTGCAGGCGGAGCCGCTTCACCGGTCGGTTTGGCCGCGGACGCGGCCTGCGCTCCGCCTTCGCCGTACGGCTTCTTCAAGTAGCGATCCGAAGCTTCCTGCGCTCCGCCGGTGTTGTCATTGGTCTGCTTCGCCTTGCTGTATTCGTTGACCGCGCGCTCGCGCTGGCCGAGAAGGTCGAAAATCATTCCGAGGTACACGTGGCCCCAAACTTCAGTCCACTTTTCCGAAGGTTCGGGGACACCCTGCAAGGACTCACGGAACGCATTCGCGGCGGCCTGGTAGTTTTTCTGGTAGAAGAATGCTTCACCCATGCGGAAATTGGCTAGCGGACGACCCGGCTGAATGTTCAGCGCCTTCTGATATTGCTGAATGGCATCGAAGTAGCGCCCGCTTTCAGCAAGCTCTTCACCGCGGGCAATCGCCGCACGAGCGCGCAACCCGGTGTTTCCCTTAAGGACGACGTTGTTCGGGTCAATCTTGATCCCGCCCGGCTTCGGCCGCCCGAACGTTTCGACCGTAAAAGTGGATTCGGTGCCCGTCACATCGACCGTTTTCATTTCCGGATTGCCTTCCGTTTCGATGCGCAACTGGACTGGCATCGAAAAGGTGTCGAGCGGCTGCGTGATCTTGCCGACCACACGGAAACCCTTTGGCGTTCGATACACGACGTATTCGATCTTGAAGTCAGGCACGCCAGTGGAATTGAGCCATTGCGCGAAAAACGCGCTGAGATTCGGCTGCTGCTGCCCCGGTTTCGTGGCCGCTTGCGTCTGCTGCACGGCGAGTTGCTCAAATTCGGCGTTCGTAGCCTGCTTGCCCGCGTACGTCGCGTAAAACTTGTGCAGCAGTGATTTGAAGGCCACATCGCCGAGCTGCGCGCGCAGCATGTGGAACTGCATGGCGCCCTTGTTCACCACTACCGACCGATAGTCGCTGGTAAAGGGCGTCAGGCGCGCCGCTTGCGAAATGGGAGCAGCCTCTTCGTTCATTAAAGCGCCGACGGCGAAATCGTCCACCGCGCGGAGCCCCGCTTCCTTGCCGGCGTTCTGCTCCGCGTAGAGAGCTTCGGAGTAGCGCGCCAGACCATCGCTGATCCACACATCCCCGCGCGTGGCCGGCAGCACCTGATTGCCCCACCATTGCGAGGCCACCAGGCGAGCAATCACCCGGTCGTTGATTTTGGGATCCCAGGCGCGATGCGACAAAGCCAGAAAACCGGGTCCGGAAAACTCGCGTAAGCCGCCGTCCGGCATCTCCACAACGGTAAAGCTCGGATCGGGCAGACCGCCGAACAGGTCGGAAAACGCTGTAACCGACCGCGCCACTGCATTCGCGAAGTCTTGCGCGTTCTTCGAGTCAGCCGGCGGCGCAAAAACGCTTACTTCCAGGCCTTCAGCTTGCTTTGCGTTCTGCTGCAGCGGGCCCGCTACAAACGAGCCGTTCGGCTGGGCGTCCTTGCACTCAAACACGTAAAGCAGCCGTCCGCCCTCCGCAGCGGACTTGGCCGCTACCGGCGTGGGCGACTGCGATTTGCCGGTTCCTGCTACAACGAACGTGTCCGGAACCGTCAGGCGAAATGTTCCCGTGTAGCGGTTCGTGGGGTACGCGGTCAGAGGAAACCAGCGCGCTGGCAGCAGCAGGTACGCGCCAGCCTTGTAGATGGAAGCCAGGCGTAGTCCCGGAACCGGGCTGTTTTCCTCGTTGGCCAGCAGTCCGGTGTAGGTGAACGTGAGCGAAACCGTGGAACCCGCCGCAACCGGAGACGGCAGGTTGACCACCAACAGCATCGGATTCAACTGGTCGCGATCGATATTCAGCAATTTTCCCGTCGCATCTTTCACTGACGAGACATTCAGGTTGGGGTGTAGCTCAACGCGGACAATGCTGGAAGCGTCGCGGGCGCGAAAATCCACTTTGGCAACCGCGGAAAGCGATTGGCTGGCGGGTTCGATCGTGGCAGCAACGTCGTAGTGTTGCGCGAGAAAGTTTTCCTTGGAGACATCCTGGGCCGGAGCCGCGGCAGGCAACGTCAGGCCCAGAAGTAATACCGGGAAGAGCGCCAGCCAGGACAGGCGAAAAGGTCGGCAGAGAAGAAGCATCAGGTCTAATTCCTCAGGGAGCGCCAGTTGAGACTCCCTATATAGGATAGCAGCCGGTCAGGAAGCGTTGCCAGAAAGCTTGGCCGGAGCCACCGGGGCCTTGGCCACGGGTTCTCCGAGCAGGGCAGCAATGGCGTCGGCGGCGCGCTCTACCGCTCCAGGCGGACCGAGCCTGCGGCGAACCTCGGCCAACTCCGCCCGCATGGCGGCGGCTGCGTCAGAATCACGAAGCAAGCGTAGAGTCTGTTCAGCCACTTTGTCGGGAGTGAAGTCCTTCTGGATGAGCTCCGGAACGACTTCCTGTCCAGCGATCAGATTCACCATGCTGAAGTACTTGGTTCGCACCAGGGGCTTCGCCAGCAGGGCGGTCAGCAGCGTCACGCGGTATACCACCACCATGGGAGCGTCCAGCAGCGCCGCTTCTACCGTCGCGGTGCCGCTCGACACGATGCTGGCGCTAGCGTGCGCCAGCCCATCGTAGGTCTCACCTTCGACAATCGAGACTTTGAGCTCCTTTGGCCAGGCGTCCCTGAGACTTTCTGACCGTCCCGGCGCGGCAGCAACTACGAACTGCACCGGCATGGCGTTGTGAATTTTTACGCACGCTTCACACAAAACTGACAGGTGGCGGGCCAATTCCGAGCTGCGGCTGCCCGGTAATATCGTGACCAACGGCAAGGTTTCACGAAGCTGATGCTTGGCGAAAAAATCGGTTCGTGAAAGCGAGGGCGCGACGTTGCCGACCAGGGGGTGCCCTATGAACTTTACGGGAACTCCCGCGTCGCAGAAAAACTTCTCCTCGAAGGGAAAGATACAAAGCGCCAACGCAAAGCGGCGGCGCACAATGCGCGCCCGCCACGGTCGCCAAGCCCAGAACTGCGGGCAGATGTAATACACATTGCGCACGCCAAGAGGCTTCAATTTTCGCGCAAGCCGCAAATGAAAACCGGGGAAGTCCGTGACGATGGCGAGTTTTGGCCGCCGGGCGCGAGCCGCGTCAGTAAGGCGTCGCATGGCGCGAACCAGTTGCGGCAAGCGGCCGAGGATCTCGGTAATGCCCAGGACGGAAACCTCGGAGTAGTCCGTGACAACGTCCACGCCTGCGCGACGCATCTGGTCGCCGCCCATGCCGAAGATTTTGGCGTCGCTACGCGCCTTGAGCGCCGCGGCCAGACGCGCGGCATACATATCGCCGCTTGCTTCGCCTGCGGACAGAAGAATTTGCGGGGCGGGCATCGTTGGGCGCAGTGCTCAATCGTTTGCAGGCAGCGGGGCGCGGAAGGACGGCACCGGTGGGGAACCGGCTTGCGGTACGTGCAATTCCTGCTCTTTGTACTGCAGCTGGTAGAGCCGGTAGTAGATGCCACGCAAAGCGAGTAGTTCCTGGTGCGCGCCTTGTTCTCGCAGCCGGCCCTTGTGGAATACGAGAATGCGATCGGCGTACTGAATCGTGCTCAGGCGGTGTGCGATGACCAGCGCCGTGCGGCCGGACAGCAGCTTATCGAGCGCTTCCCGGATGAGCAGCTCGGTCTTGGTGTCCACGCTCGAAGTTGCTTCGTCAAGAATCAGAAAGCGCGGATTGTGCGCCAGGGCTCGCGCAAAATTGATGAGTTGCCGCTGGCCGACGGACAACGTGGAACCTCGCTCGTTGACCGGAGTGGCGGTTCCCTCAGAGAGGTCGTTCACAAAATCGCCCAGGCCGATCTTCTCAATCGCGCGTTTGACATCTTCATGTGAAATGCCAGGCGTGCCGAGTTTGATGTTCGATTCGATGGTGCCCGTAAAGAGAAACGGGTCCTGCAGGACGATACCGAAATGGCGCCGCAGGTCTTGCAGGTCGAGCAGCCGGATGTCCACGCCATCGAGCAGGATCTGGCCGCGCTGAATGTCGTAGAAACGGAGCAGCAGGGAAATGAGCGTGGTTTTACCCGCTCCCGTATGGCCGACGATGGCGAACGTTTGTCCCGGCGCAAGGCGGAAAGAAACGTCGCGCAGCACCCAATCCTCGTCCGCAGGCTGCTCCACATTTCGATAGCTGAACCACACGTTGCGGAACTCGATTTCGCCGCGGGCTGCCGCCAGGCGCTGGCAATTCTCGGCCGACTCAATCGTGATGGGTTCATCCAGCAGTTTAAAAATGCGTTCACTGGCCGCCATCGCCGACTGCAAAATATTGAATTTTTCGCTCAAATCCTGGATCGGCCGGAAGAAGCGCTGCGCGTACATCGTAAAAGCGGTTAGCACCCCCAGCGTCAGCCCGCCGTGCAGAATGCGGTTACCGCCGGCCCAGAAGATCAGTGCAATCGTCGCAAAGCTCAGAAACTCGACGGCGGGATAGAAGAGCGCGTACGCCAGAATCGCATCGCGCCACGCCAGCATGTTGTCCTTGTTGCGCCGTCCGAACTCCTGCATTGCTTTGTGTTCGCGGTTGAAGAGCTGCACCACGCTCATGCCGGAGATGTATTCCTGCAAGAAGGCATTGATTCGCGCGATGGCCGTGCGGATCTTGCGGTTCGCCTCGCGTACGTAATGCCGGAACACAAAGGTGACAATCAAAATCAGCGGCAAAACGGCCAGCGTGTCCACCGCAAGGCGCCAGTCGATCTTGAAGAGCAGTCCCGCCATGACTGCCAGCAAGATGAAATCGTTAATCATTGTGACCACACCGGCGGCAAACAAATCGTTCAGCGCATCCACGTCGGTTGTGACTCGGGTAACCAGGCGCCCGACCGGATTGCGGTCGAAGTAGCTCATCGGCAGCCGCTGCAGATGAGTAAAAATTCCGCCCCGCATGTCGTACATGGTCTGCTGGCCGACGCGCTGCATGATTCGAATTTGGATGTATTGCACCAGGAAATCGAAGACTAAAACGAGCAAGTACACTACGCACAGGAGTTGAATTCCGGACCAGGCGCTCTGGCCGTCAAGCTTTCCGTCCGCGAATGGCGTGAAGAACTTGTCGATCCCGCGCTTAAATATCAAGGGAGGCGAAAGCTCTAACACCGTCACGACCAGCGCAAGCGACAACGCAAAAGCGACGCCCCACTTGTACGGCGCCATGTACTGCAACAGCCGCCGCATCAGCCGCGAGTCGTATGCTTTTCCTAACGCCTCTTCTTCGTGCAGATTGCTCATGAATCTTTTTTCAGCCAGCCGCGCTCAAGCGCGTTCCAGCTCTTCTTCCAGCAGTTGCTTGTGATACAGGTCCGCGTAGTAGCCGCCCGCCGCCAGCAATTCCTCATGTGTGCCGCGCTCGGCAATTCGGCCATCCAGCAGCACCACAATCTGGTCGGCATCGCGCACCGTCGACGTACGGTGCGAAATCAGAATCGTCGTGCGCCCCGCCATGATCGTTTTCAGCCGGCTCAGGATGCGCTCTTCGGTCTGCGTATCCACGCTCGACAGCGCATCATCCAAAATCAGAATCCGCGGATCGCGCACCACAGCCCGAGCGATCGCGGTGCGCTGCTTTTGCCCGCCGGAAAGCGTAATGCCGCGCTCGCCCACCATCGTTTCGTAGCGCTTCGGAAACTCATTGACGTCGCCCTCCAGATTCGCGACGGCCGCCGCTTCCTCGACCAGTTCGTCTTTCAGTTCCGGCAATCCGAACGCAATGTTGCCGCCAATCGTCTCGCCAAAAAGATACGTATCCTGCGGCACGAAACCAATCGAGCTTCGCAGCGAAGCCAGCGGCCACTCACGCAGCCGCTTTCCATCTAGATAAAGCTGGCCATCGGGCGCTTCCCACAACCGCGCGATCAAAGCCGCCAACGTCGTCTTTCCGCTACCCGTCGGTCCAACAATGGCCAGCGTCGAGCCTGCCGGAATCCTCAAATCAATATCGCGCAAAACGGGATGCGAACCGTTCTTCGCGCTTCCGTTCCCGCTCCCGTTGGTCTTGGCCTTTGCCGAATCGCCGGAGAACGTCGTCGGATACGTAAAGGTAAGACCGCGAAATTCAATTTCGCCATCAGGCTTGCGATCCGCGGGGACCGTCGCATGCGAATCATCAATCGAAGGCGGGGCCGTCAAAATGTAGTTCAGCCGTCCCATGGAAGCCGCGCCACGCTGAAAAATGTTCGTCACCCAGCCCAGCGCAATCATCGGCCACACCAGCAGCGTCAAATAGGCGTTGAACGAAATCAGCGCACCCAGCGAAATCTGCCCGCGCAGCAGTTGATGCCCGCCCTGCCACAGCACAATCAGGAACGTCGTCCCGATCAGCGCCTGCAGTGACGGCATGAACATACTCCACGTGCGAATCAGCTTGATATTCCGCGAAACGTATTCGAGGTTAGGCTCGTCGAATGCTTTCTTCTCCGCCTGTTCCTGCGCGTAAGCCCGCACGATCCGCACGCCCGACAGATTTTCCTGCACGCGCGCGGTTAGCGTGGCCAGCGCGGCCTGAATCTTTTCGTATAAATCATGGATCGTCCGGCCGAAAAACCACACCGCTACCGCCACCACCGGCGCCGGCAGCAGCACCCACAGCGTCAGCGACGGCGACAGGGCAATCATCACCGCAATGGCGAAAATCATCGTCACGATCGTCGTCGCGCTGTACATGATTCCCGGCCCGAGCACCATGCGCACCGCGTTCAAGTCGTTCGTCGCGCGCGACATCAGCTCGCCAGTACGGTTACGCACGTAAAACTCCGGCTCCAAGAGCAGCAGCCGCTTCAGCAAATCGTTGCGAATGTCGAATTCAATGTCCCGCGAGACGCCAATCAGCTTCCAGCGCGCGGTAAACGACAGCAGCCCTTTGATCACCACGCACACCACCACCATCAAGCAATAAATCCCCAAAGTTTTCCGGCTGTTTGGCGCGTAGTAGGGAATCGAGCGGCTCAGCGCCGAGCCGCTCAGCCCCGGCACCAGCGCGCGCTCGTGCGTCGCCGTGGAGTGTTCAAACGGAACCGGATTGCCCGCCAGCGTGTCGGTCATCACTCCGGTAGCCAGCGGAATGAAATTCCCGATAATCCCCATCAGCAGTACGGTCAGCAGACCGAGCACGATTCCGCCGGTATAGCGCCGCAAATACGGCATCAACCCGCTCAAATCTTTTTGGGGAGGAGCCGGCGGGGCCTTCGCCTGAGTTGGGGCCGCGGCGCTCACTGCAATCGCGTCCTCACCTTCGAAAGCACCGGCGACTCCAGCAGGAACTGCTGATAGGACCGGTCCATCGATTGATAGCGCTTGGTCTTGGGATTCCACTGCACCGCAATCGGCAACACGTGCGGGTCGGATATTCCCTTAACCGGCGTGAAGTACACAGTCAGGCCCTTGGCCGGATCCTGTTCGTGCTGAATGCGCCATCCGCTCACCGGCTCGATCGGAGTCATTCCCAGGTAGCCCTTGGAGTTTTTCAGATGTTCGTCGCAGAGGAAAATCTGCATCCAGTTGTTACCCTGCTTCTCGACGATCGCCGCGCGCGAAACTATCGTCCCGGTAATGTTGTCCTTGGGCGTTTTCGGCAGCACGTTCGCGATCAGAATTTGCTGCGTCCCGGTCTTGGCCAAATCTCCGTAAGCCAGTACCGTCGTTTCCGAGCCGAGCGACCCCTCGGCTGCGGCTTGAATCTCCTCCGGAATCGCCGGCTCCGCGGGCTTCACGGCAGCGGCTGGCTCAGCCGGTTTCGGCGCGGGCCGGTTTTCACATCCGGATACCAACAGGAAGGGCAGCAGGAACAACACCGGCAGGAAAGCGCGAGGTCTAGGCAAAGACTTCATCACCTTACCAGACGAACATCGCGGGACATTGTAAGCGTCTATTAACATGATTTGACGTGACGGTGACTCTTAAAGGCCCATTACAGACTAGATGCGGCCAGCGTAATTTCGACCACACGGCCCGGCGCGCCGTCCGTTTCCACCGTGCAGACGACTTCCATGACCTGCGGCACATCCGGGCCCGCCCAATCAAAGGCGTAATACAGCAATTCTAGCTGTTGCCCGCCTTTCGTGCTAGGACTCCGCGAATCCGGTTTTCCGTAGAGCCGAACGACATGCGCCAGAGAGTCGCCAAGTCGCAAGCCTTTCCCGGTGGTCCATTTTGTTGGGGAAACGGCTTCCGTGCAGTTTGCGGCCGGCTGCTGCCCCCAATGTCTCGTCACCCGAATGGTCTGGACGAGGCCGGCTGAGTCGGTTTCAAGGATCAAATCGTCGGCGCAACGACTCCAGCGAACCGAACCGCCCGCTTGGTCCTTTTCTCGCGGATCGCCAAGCAGCAGTTTCGCGCGCCGCAGCGTCGTCTGTCCTGGAAGGATTCCCGCGAGCCTCGACTCAGCCGCGCGGGCGCTTGCCACCGGTTTCTGAAGGGTCTTTCGTTGCGCAACCGTTCCGGCAGCGAAGAGCGTGAACAGGCTAACGCTGGCCCACAATCGCGTCCAACCGCGCTTCAAAGTTTTCCTCTCCCTCACTCGATAATTCGTTTCGCTCAACCGGCAGCGCCCGCTCCACCGACTCAATCCAGTTGAAAAGCTTTTGAATGTTTTCCCGCGTCTTCAAGGCGTATTCCCTGCGGTTGGCTTCCACCGACATCCATTGCCGGAACGTTTTTTCCACCGGATGATCCGAACTGTCAAACGGATTCGACGCCGCGCCCGGCGCCAGCAGGCCCGCGTGTCCGGTGAACAAATGCTCGAACCCCAGGTCTGCGCTGAAATTTCCCTCGGCGCCTCCGGCGCTGGCGTCATAGAGCGGACCGCGGCAAATCAGCTCCAGCGGCTGCGGACCCTGCTTCCACTTCAGCGTTTCGCTGTCGAACATCCACAAATCCCAGCTGGCTTCCACGATGTACGCCGTGTCGTCGTTGATGTGCTGCGCCGCAATCGCCGCCACTTCCGGCGCGCCAAACGTGCCTTCGCGAAAATCCCACTCCGCCACCGGCGTCTCCGTGGGATCAACCGCCTGCACCGCTAGTTGATCGAAGCTGCCGCGCGACTCGGCGAGCGGCACCGTCGCTAGAAAGCGCACAAAATGCGCGATCATCGTCTCCGTCGAAAAATCCCGCGTCCACAGTCGCAAATATGCTCGATTTGCCATGAAGTTCGGATTATACCGTCGAGCTATCCGGCGACGAAACTGGCAGGCCGGAGGAAATCAGTTTTCAGGGATCGCGTTGTCAGCTGCTTGGGCCGAAGCCAGCAGGCCTTTCGTGGCGCCAATTTTGAGCGCCGCCGCACCCACTCGGCACCGCCAGGAGGGTTCCCATTGCTAATCGCCTTAATGTGAGGGAAAAGGACTGCGCGCTACGAGGGCCCCTTGCGTCACCGGCTACAGGTCCCGCTTGCCTAACTCCGCCGTAATTTCCTGCAACCGCTTCTTCAGCGACTCGCCGACGTTTGCAAACACCTGGGCGCATGCCTCGCGCAGCTTCTCTTCCGCCGAGGCCGAAATCCCCGACACAACATCGCGCGACTGGTGGTCCAGCTTCGCAACGGTCGCGAGGATCCACGTGTTCGAAACGTTTTCCAGCCGGCTCTTGTACTCGCCGGTCGCGTCGCTGCTCATGTTGCTCATCTTCGCGCGCACTTCATCCTGTTGATGCTCGCTC
>Ga0157378_10002862_pt1 | contig 15394 bp, 10 predicted proteins | sample M65metaG_FD_115309 | JGI IMG/M metagenome (GOLD analysis project Ga0157378, IMG submission 115309) | Miscanthus rhizosphere microbial communities from Kellogg Biological Station, Michigan, USA - M6-5 metaG | ecosystem: Host-associated > Plants > Roots > Rhizosphere > Soil | place: USA: Michigan...
AGCTGGTGGTCGACGAGGATGCCCGCGATGAGTTCACCCGCCTCGGGCATCGCGTCACCTTCACCACCGAGGAGGCACTCGAGCGCGCCACGGTCGTCGTCGACTGCACGCCGGCGGGCCTTGACAACAAGGCCAAGTACTACAACCGCTGCAGCGGTCCGAAAGGGTTTCTGGCGCAGGGGTCGGAGTTCGGATTCGGCAAACCGTATGCGCGCGGCATCAACGAGGAGGTGCAGTCGCCGGACGACCGCTTCGTCCAGATCGTCTCCTGCAACACGCACAACATCTCCGTCCTCCTGAAAACGATCGCCTCGCGCGATGGCAAAGTGGACCTCGCCGCCGGCCGCTTCGTCTGCATGCGGCGGGCGAACGACGTCTCGGACTCGAAAGGCTTCATCGCCGCGCCCGAGGCCGGCAAACACGATGATCCGGAATTCGGAACGCATCACGCGCGCGACGCATACCACCTCTTCCAGACCGTCGGCGAGAAGCTCAACCTCTTCTCTTCCGCCATCAAGATCAACACGCAGTACATGCACACGCTCTGGTTCGATCTCGATCTGCGCCACGACACCACGCTCGAAGAGGTCAAGTCGCTGCTGCGCTCGAACCCGCGCGTGGCCTGCACCAACAAACGGTCGGTGAACCAGATCTTCTCGTTTGGCCGGGACCACGGCTATTTCGGCCGCATCCTCTCGCAAACGGTGATTCCGATGTCGACCGTGACCGTCCCGACGTCCAGGAAAGTGGTCGGCTTCTGCTACACGCCGCAGGACGGGAACTCGCTACTCTCCTCGATCGCCGCCACCCTGCGATTCCTCGACGTGACCAAGCTCGAGGAGAATCTCGACGTCCTCCGCCCGTACATCTTCCGCGAGATTTGAGCTAGAGTCCGACCCATGGCGTGGTTCCGTAAAGAGAAGAAGCCGAAGGAAGCGGTCGAGAAGCAGGTCGCCATCCCGGAGGGGCTCTGGGTCAAGTGCGACGACTGCAAAGAGATCGTCTACCGCAAGGAAGTGGAGCAGAACTTCAACGTCTGCCCCAAGTGCGGCTATCACTTCCGCCTCAGCGCCCGCGAGCGTTTCGAGATCCTGTTCGACGACGGCAAGTACAAGGAGTTCGCCGGCGACATCCGCTCCGGCGACCCGCTGGAGTTTCGCGACACCAAGCGCTATCGCGACCGGCTGAAGGTCTACGAGTCGCGCGTCGGCAAGGGCGACGCCGTGCTCTGCGCCGAGGGGAAGCTGGATGGCATCAGCGTCGTCATCTGCGCCATGGAGTACGCCTTCATGGGCGGCTCGATGGGATCGGTGGTCGGCGAAAAGATCACCTTGGCCGCGGAGCGCGCGCTCGAAAAGAAAGAGCCGCTGCTGATCGTCTCCACCTCGGGCGGCGCGCGGATGCAGGAGGGGATTCTCTCGCTGATGCAGATGGCGAAGATCTCCGCCGCCCTGGCCCGCCTGGCCGAGGCGCGGCTGCCGTTCGTCTCCATCCTGACCGATCCGACCACCGGCGGCGTCACCGCCTCGTACGCGATGCTGGGGGATCTGAACATCGCCGAGCCGAAGGCGCTGATCGCTTTTGCCGGCCCGCGCGTGATCGAACAGACCATCCGCCAAACGCTCCCCGAGGGGTTTCAACGCTCGGAGTTCCTGGTCGAACATGGGATGGTCGATCTCATCACGCCGCGCGCGGAGATGAAGGCTGCGCTGTCGCGCTTCCTGCACATGTTCATGGGCAAGCGCCGCGAAGCGGCTTCCTGATCCCGTGACCACCGCGGCCCTGCGCTGGCTCGATTCGCTCCAGGGCTCCGGAATCCGCCCCGGCCTAGGCCGCATGCGCGCGCTGTTGCGCCGCCTCGGCAACCCGCAGCACGCCTGTCCGTCGATCATCGTGGCCGGCACGAACGGCAAGGGCTCGACGTCGTCGGCGCTGGCATCGATCCTCAACGCCTCGGGGTACCGCACCGGTCTCTACACCTCCCCGCACCTCGTGGAGTTGCGCGAACGATGGATGATCGGCGGGACGATGATCGACGAGTCGTCGCTGTCGGATGCAATCGAGCGACTTCAAGTCGGATCCGACAAGGCCGGCATCGTCCCGACATACTTCGAAGCGCTGACGTTGATCGCCTTCATCGCCTTTGCCGCGGCCGATTGCGAGGTGATGGTGCTGGAGGTCGGTATGGGCGGCCGGCTCGATGCCACGAATGTCGTCCGCCCCCTGGCCGCGCTCATCACACCGATCGGTTTCGATCACATGGAGTTCCTCGGCACGACGATTCGCAAGATCGCCGCGGAGAAGGCGGGCGTCATTCACCGTGGGGCAATCGTGCTGACATCCAATGACGACGCAATCATTCTCGATGTTCTCCGCCGCCGCACCGTGAAGTTCGGGAATCCATTTCATGTCGTGACGGAGCGGCATCCGACGCCGCTGGCGGGAGCGTTTCAGGAGCGCAACGCGGCTCTAGCCGTAGGTGCCGCCGAGGAGCTGATGCCGCTCCTTCCGAAGATCACGTCCGAATCGATCGAGCGCGGCGTCGCCGCAACGCAGTGGCGCGGACGGTTGGAAAAAATCGAACGCGTCGGCAAAGAAATCTGGATCGATGGTGGACACAACGCCCACGCCGTCGCCGCCATCGCACCATTCATCGCCGAGCGCGTCACCGCTCCGCGCCTTCTCGTCTTCGGGATCATGAGTGATAAGGATGTCGCGGACGTCACCGCCGCGCTCTTTCCGATGTTCGACACCATCATCGCTACCGAGCCGTATCCGCCGCGCTCGGAGCCTGCGGCGCGATTGGTGGATCTGGCCGGAGGCAAGGGCATCGCCGAACCCGATCCGCGGCGGGCCATCGAGCGCGCGCTAGAATCACGCTACCAATCGCTCGTCATCGCCGGGTCGCTCTATCTCGCCGGCGCGGCGATCGAGTTTTTCGATGCGCAGCGCGGCGAGTAGCGCGACGAGCAAAAGCGACGAGAGCACCCACGCCACCACCACGGCCGTGCGAAGCCGGCCGAAGCGAAGGGTGATCGTTCCGCTACCGGGAACGATGACGCCGAGGCGATCGAGGTTGACGGGAGCGATAACGAGATCGCGATCGCCCAGGCGCGCGGTCCAGGCGCGGAAGCATGATTGATCGACGGCAACGAGCGCCGGGCCGGACGAGACGACATCGATCGTGATCGTCTGCCCGTCCCGTATCACGCGCGTCATATGCGCGCCCGGCGCGGACTTGAATGCGTGCGGCGCGACAGCGGGCGCGCCCGACTCGATCAGATTCACCGCGTCCGTGATCGTCGGTGCCCCAAACGCCTCGGGGATGACCGCGGTCGGCGCCGTGGCGATGCGAAGCCAGGCCCGATTTCGCGTGGTCGCGAAGCGCTCCGCGGCGATGCGGCTGAGCAGCGAGTGCATCCCGTCGCCCGATCGATTGAGGACGTATTCGAGTCCCGCGGTTGCGCCGAAGAGCGGCTCGAGACGGCGGGCACGCTCACGGTAGCTTGCGCGATCGATCTCCTGACCGCCGGGCATCGAGAGCGCGAAGACGCGATGCGGAAGCTGAGGCGCCACTCGATATGGGGCGAACCAGTCGATCGGAATCGTCCAGATCATCCAGAGGAGCAGCGGGACGAAGGTGACGATCGTCCAGATGCGCGGCGTTTTCGATTCGCGGAAGTACTCGGCCGCCAGCTGCACCAGTGCAGCGCACATGACCAGCGCGAATTTCTCGGGGAACCGGCCAATGCGAAGAACATCGATCGATTCGACCAGGTTTTGCACGATCGGGTTGAACGACCCGAGGGCGAAGAAGAGCATCACCGCGGCGATGACGGTGTAGCGCGAACGGCGAAAGAGCGCCGGAATGATGATCAGCCCGAGGATGAGCGACGGGAAAAGATGCGGCGCGTCGATGTGGATGAACGGGCCGGCGATGAGCTCCAGCAACCTGCGCGGATCGAATGAGGCATTGAGCACGGTCTGCGCGGAGTAGCCGCGCGAGCGCTCAACCTCGTTGGAAATCTCGGAGTAGGCGATGAGTTGTGGCGCGGCGATGACGGCGGCGATGGCAAGGGAGACGATGGTCACGCGGAGGCGCGGAGACGCGGAGGGAGATTCATTCGCGTCTTCGCGCCTTCGCGTGAGCAAAATCAGCACAGCAATCGCCGTGGCGATGATCGTCACCGGTTCTCCCGCCAGCGCGAGCAGCCCGAAGGCAAGACCGAGTTGCAGCGCGTTCCGACGTTCCGCGCCGAGGAAGGCTAACGGGATCAAAACGATCGCCGTGATCAGGTTGTAGAAACAGAGCGCCGACATCGCTGCGCCGGAGAACACCCACAACCATGCCCCGAATCGCGAGCGCGTCAGCGCCTTCATCAACCACCAGCCGAGCGCGAGGTGGAGCAGGAAGTGGAGATTGAAGGCCACGTGCGCCGGCAGCACCAGGTAGAGGAAGTTGTCGGGATAGAACGTCAGCGCATTTGGATTGCCCGCAAGCGGCTGCCCGCCGCCATCCGCGAAGTTCCACCAGGGGATCTCGCCGGCGCGAAACGCGGCCGCGGAGAGGACTTTGATCGGATAGTGCGTCGAGAAGTTGTCGCGGAAAAAGAAGAAGCCCAGCGTCGCCGCCAGCGCGCAGAAAACAGCGACCAGAAGAAGGAAAAAGAGCCGCGGACGCACAGTCATCGGCCTGCGATTATCAGGTAAGATCGCCGCATGACTACGACGATTCACGAGCGGCAGAGCGCCGCCACCGGCCACGACTTCCTCCAGCGAGCGCTCGCCGACGTCGATCCCCAGATTGCCGACGCCATCCGCCTGGAGACCGACCGCCAGAACGACACCATCGAGCTGATCGCTTCCGAGAACCACGTCTCGCACGCCGTTCTCACGGCGATGGGATCGGTCTTCACGAATAAATACGCCGAGGGCTACCCGGGCAAGAGGTACTACGGAGGGTGCGGGCCTACTGACATCGTCGAAAACATCGCCATCGAGCGCGCCAAGCAGCTCTTCGGCGCCGAGCACGCCAACGTGCAGCCGCACTCCGGCTCGCAGGCCAACATGGCCGTCTACTTCAGCGTGCTCAAGCCGGGCGACACCATCATGGGGATGGACCTCTCGCACGGCGGCCATCTCACGCACGGCCATCCGCTGTCGTACTCCGGCCGCGATTTCAACGTAATCGCTTATCACGTGCGCAAAGACGATGAGCTGATCGACTACGACGAGATGGAGCGTCTGGCCGATGAGCACAAGCCGCGCCTCTTGATCTGCGGCGCCTCGGCGTACTCGCGCATGATCGACTTCAAACGGATCCGCGAAATCTGTGACCGCAATGGCTCGCTGATGATGGCCGATATCGCCCACATCGCCGGCCTCGTCGCCGCCGGGCTGCATCCTTCTCCCGTCCCCTACGCCGACTTCGTCACCACCACCACCCACAAAACGCTGCGCGGGCCGCGCGCCGGGCTGGTGCTCTGCAAAGCGGAGCACGCCAAGGACCTCGACCGCTCGCTCTTCCCAGGAATCCAGGGCGGTCCGTTGGTGCACATCATCGCCGCCAAGGCCGTGGCCTTTCTCGAAGCGCTGCAGCCGGAGTTCAGGGAGTATCAGGCGCAGATCATCCGCAACGCCCGGGCCATGGCCAAGGCCGTGGGCGATGCCGGTTTCCGCATCGTCAGCGGCGGCACGGACAATCATCTATTCATGACCGACGTCTTCTCCAAGGGGATCACCGGCAAGGATGGCCAGAACTTCCTGGAGGCGGCGAACATCACCGTCAACAAGAACACCATCCCCTTCGACACGCAGAAGCCGATGGTGGCCTCGGGCATCCGCATCGGATCGCCGGCCGTGACCACCCGCGGCATGCGCGAACCGGAGATGAACACCATCGCCAGCCTGATCGCCCGCGTCCTCGACGCCAAGGGCGACCCGGCAGTGATCGCACAGGTGAAGAAGGATGTGAAAGAGTTGTGCGACCGGTTCCCGATCTATTGAGTTGCTTGGTTACTCGGTTGCTAAGTTGCTGAGTAATCGGCCAGCAACCTAGTAACCCAGCAACTCAGCAACCCATGAAAAAGCGCTTCCCCTACTACCCCATCTACATCGACATCGAGGATCGTTCGGTACTGATCGTCGGCGGCGGAACCGTCTGCGCGCGCAAGGCGGAGACGATGATGCGCTACGGCGCACGGGTAACCATCGTCAGTCCCGAGATCACCGACGAGATCGCGGCGTGGGAGCAGGCCGGCGTTCTGGCCGTGCAGCGCAAGATGTACGCGGAGTCGGATCTGGAAGGGGCATCGATGGTAATCGCCTCGACCGATGATCAGTGCGTCAACGCCCGCGTCGCCCGCGACTGCCGGCGTCGCCGCATTCCGGTGAATGTGGTCGACGTCACGCACCTGTGCGAGTTCATCGTCCCGGCCATCATTCAGTCTGGGTCGATTCAGATCGCGGTGTCGACCGGCGGCAAATCACCGGCCCTCGGGCGAACCCTGAAAGAGGATCTGCAGCGCACGATCGGACCGGAGTACGCGGAGGTCAATGACCTCCTCGGCACGCTACGCAAATCCGCCAAAGAGGTGCTGCCGACCGACGTCGATCGCAAACGCTTCTTCGACAGCATCATCGCGACCGGGATTCTCGATCTGCTGCGCGAAGGGCGGCGGAGGGAGGCGTTCGAAGCCGTCGCACGCGCGTGCGAAGCGAATGGGGTCGAAGTGAGTGAGGAGCTGCGCGAGAAGTTGAACGGCGAAGGCGAAGCGTAGCGCCGCCGGCTCGGCGGCTGGACCGCCGCCGGCCCGGCGGCGCGACGAACAGTGCACAATGCCTCCGTGCGGCCGACGCCTTACCTCTACGCCCTCCTGGCTCTCATCGTCATTCCGATCTTTCCGCACTTCGTCTCGCCGAATGAGATGACGCGCTGGGCGACGGCGGCGGCGATCGTCGAGCATCACACGTTCGAGATCACCAACCTTCTCCCGCTCCTCGGCGGCAATGCATTCGAAGATGCGTCCGAGGTCGATGGGCGCGTCTACTCGAACAAGGCTCCGGGTGCAGCGCTCATCGGCCTCCCCGCCTACGCGGTGGTACGCCTGATCGCCGGACCGCCCTCGGCGGCGACGATGCGGATTACCGCGAACGCGATGCGCCTCCTCGCCGCGACACTGCCGTTGCTTCTTCTCGCGTGGGCCATCAAGCGCGCCGCGAAGCGGCTGGGCGTGTCAGACGAACGCATCGGCTTGACCGTGCTGGCGCTGCTTTTCTCCACGCCGCTCTTCGCCTACGGCCTCCTCAACTTCTCCCATGCCCTGACGGCGGCGGCGCTGTTCGGAGCGTGGTCGATGATTTTCGTTGAACGTCACGACCACGCCGCCGGCGCGCTGATCGGGCTGGCCACGATCTCCGAATACCCATGCGCCATCGCCGGCATCGTGTTGATCGCCTGCGCCTGGCGGCGCGCGCCGCGCATCATCGCCGGCGGATTTCCGTTCGCCCTTGGGCTGGCCATCTACAACAAGCTTCTCTTCGGCAGCATCTTCGCGCTCTCCTCCGGCAACGAGCGCAACGCGCAATTCCGATCGATGGCGAAGGAAGGGTTGTTCGGGATCGGCCTGCCCGATCCAGCGACGTTGCTACGACTGCTGTTCGATCCCTCGCGCGGCCTTCTCGTCTTCGCGCCGATTCTGATCGTGGCGCTGGCCGCACTGCCGAGAGCGCGCAAGGCGTTGACCACCGAAGCCTTCCTTGCGCTCGTCCTCGTCCCGACCGCGCTGATCATCTTCTATTCGGGATATCCCAACTGGCACGGCGGCTGGAGCGTTGGGCCTCGTTATCTCGTGCCCGCCATCCCCTTCCTGCTGTTTCCTCTGATCTTTGGTGTGACCTCGATCCTCGAGTGGATCGCCCTCGGCGCGTCGGTTGCCGCAGTCGTTCCACTCGCCCTGACCTTCCCCTTCCCCGATCGTAGCTTCACCGCACCCTGGTCGACGCTCGCGCTGCCGCTTCTCCGCGACGGCCTCGTCGCTCCGAATCTCTTCCATCTCATCGCCCGGCCGCTTGCGATCGCCATTCCGTTCGCCATCGTCATCGCCGCAATCGGGATGACGGCGAAGCGCAGTTCGCCATGGGTCGCGCTCGGCGTCATCCTGATGTTCGCCCTCGGCGCGCTGGCTCCAACGCCATCGCTCACGACGCGCCTGCGGATCGGCTACATCGAAGAGGTCTACTTCGAACAGCGGGGCGCGATGTCGCGTGCCTTGGGAGGTTTGCCGTTGCCTCCGCGCGCGATCGAGCGCGCGCAGCACGAAGAGACGCTGCCGCCTACGTCGTGGCCGTTCTGATGGTGCCGCGCGGTACTGGATCGCGGAAGATGCGGTGCGACCAGATGCGCTTCTTGTGCAGCTTGTAGAGCACCATCGTCTTCAGAATCTCCAGCCCGTACCGCGTCGAGCGCCAGAAACCGATCTGCGAGGCCTCATCGAAATAGCGCGTCGAGATCGGCACCTCGCGGATGCGCATCCCCTTGGCCACACCCTGGGCGATGATCTCCGTGTCGAAGACGAAGTCGTCGGAGTTCGCCTCGAAGTTGATGGCATCGAGATAGCGCTTCGAATAGGCCCGGAAGCCGGAGTGGTACTCGGAGAGGAAGATGTAGAACGTGGCGTTCTCCACCATGGTCAGGAAGAGATTGGCCAGGTACTTCCACTTCGGCATTCCCCCTTCCATCGGGCGGCCGCCGAGCATGCGCGATCCGAACACCGCCTCGCACTCGCCGCGCAGCAGCGGCTGCACCAGCTGCGGGATGATCTTCGGATCGTACTGATGATCCGGATGGACCATGACCATGATCTCGCCGCCCATCTCGTCCATGGCCGTGCGGTAGCAGGTCTTCTGGTTGCCGCCGTAGCCGCGATTCTGCGCGTGGACGATGACCCGCATCGGCAGCTGGCGGGCCAGCTCCACGGTTTTATCGCGCGAGCGGTCGTCGACCAGAAGGATCTCGTCGACCCACTCCTGCGGGATGTCGTCGAAGGTCGCCCGCAACGTCTTTTCGGCGTTGTACGCGGGCAAAACGGCGACGACTTTTTTCTCGTGCAGCGGCATGGGCGGGCGAGGATAGCACAGCGCAAATAATTGCCAGATGCGAGTCGACTACAATCGCGCGCCGTGAATGACGTCACACTTGCCATCAGCAATCGCACGGTCAGCCGTCGCACTGACCTGCTCGCACTCGGCCTGCTCTTTCTGATCGCCACCATCTCGTTCGCCGACATCCTCTTCGGCGTCAACCAGCTCTACATGCGCGACCTCACGCGCTACTACTACCCGACCAAGCAAGTCCTTCGCGAGGTCGTGCAGCACGGCGAGTTTCCCTACTGGAACCGCTACTTTTCCGCCGGCCAGCCGATCGCCGCCAATCCGGAGCACGAGGTTTTCTATCCGCTGACCTGGCTGATCCTTCTGCCCAGCTACGACCTCGGGTACCGGCTTCACATCCTCATCCATCTCTACATCGGTCTTCTCGGCATGTACGCCTTGCTGCGATCGATGGAGCTCCGGCCTCCCGCGGCCTGGTTCGGCGCGCTGTCGTTCGGGCTGGGCGGGCTTTATCTCTCGTACGTCAACCTCCTGCCGATTCTTTTCTGCGCGGCCTGGCTTCCGCTGACCTGTCTCTTCGTCCGCCGATTTCTCCTGCGAAAGAACATTCGCGATTTCGCAGCCGCCGGCCTGTTCCTCGGACTGCAGTTTCTGGTCGCGGAGCCAACGACCGTTGCGCAGACGGGCGTGCTGATCGGGATGTATTCGCTGTACCGAGGGTGGTACAGCCGGCCGAGGGTCTCGAAGATGATCACGCGCGTTCTCTGGATCGCCCTGATCTCCGCGACCGGCTTCCTCCTCGGCGCGGCGCAGATCCTGCCGGCGATCGATCACGTTCGCGATTCGGCTCGCTCGCGCCCCTTCGACTTCGATCTCGTCAGCGCCTGGAGCATGCCCTGGCCGAAATTTGCGGAGCTCATCTACCCCAACGTCCTCGGGCACATCTCCATCGACAACGTCATGCACTACTGGGGCGGCGGGCTCTATCCGGGGATGGGGTCGCCGTTTCTCTTCAGCATCTACGTCGGCATCGCCGTCACCGCGCTGGCCATCGGCGGCGCCTTCGCCCGGCCGCGCGGCGGGCGGTTCGTGCTGATCGTCTTCGTCTTTTCGTCGCTCATGGCCATCGGCGGACACACGCCGGTGCTTCGCTGGCTGTATGACGCCGGCATCGCCACATCGATCCGCTATCCGGAGAAGTTCATCCTGATGGGCGTCTTCGCCATGATCCTCTTCGCATCGCAGATGCTCGATCGCATGCTGGCCGGCGACGAAGACGTTCGCAGCGGTGCGCTTGGATTCGCCGCGGCCTCGATGCTCGTCGCCGCCGTCCTGGCCATCGCCGGCTTCACACCGCTCTACCCGCGGCTCTTCAATCTCCTCAGCAAGGCGACGGACGTCGCCTCGCTCCGAAAAGCGTGGAGCATGACCGCCGGCTCGGTGGCCACGGATGCCATCCGGTCATCGACCACCGATTGGATCGTCGCCGCGATTCGCGGCGGCATCGTCATCGCCCTCCTCCTCACCGTACGCAAACGGCGCACGCGCGTCTGGCTGGCCGCGGCGGCGGCATTCGTGACCATCGATCTCGTCTATGTGACGTGCGAGCTCAACCCGAGGGAGCCGCGGAGATTCTTCGATTCCCCGCCGGCGGCGAAGACCCTCCCGCGCAATCGGCAGGACTTCCGCGTCTTCCACGAGGCCGACTGGTACGGCACCGAGAAACCGGCGCAGCAGTATTTCTCCACCGGTCCGGCGGTCTACTGGGTGGTGCGCAACGGGCTGTTTCCGATGACGCCGGCCGGATCGGGAGTGCGCACCGTCATCGAGCGCGATTACGACAAGACCGCGCTGCTGCCGACCATCGATCTCACCGACTCGGTGTGGGACGTCAAACGCTCCGGCAAGGGCGACTGGTACAAGCCGTTCATGGCCATGTCCAACGCCTGGTATCGCGCCGTCTACCGCGACTTCGATGCCGAGAAGAAGCGGAATCACAACAACTTCATGGATTCGCTGCCGGTGACGTTCGAGGAAGGACCGCACTACCCGCGGTACTACTTCGCCGATCAGGTGCTGACCATTCGCGATCGCGCCGACTTCGTCAAGCAGCTGAGCACTTCCAGCTTCAGCAGCGGCGTGGCCTTCGTCCAGCGCCCGTCGTTCGTTCCCGCCGCCGGCGTGGTCCGGCGCGTCGTCGAGACGGCGAACACCGCGTCGCTCGACGTCGAAAGTTTCGGTCAGGGATTCCTGGTCATGAGCGTCACGCCGCACAAGTACTGGAACATCCGTATGGACGGCCGGCGCGTTCCGGCAATCGTCACCAACATCGCCTATCAGGGCATCATCGTCACGCCGGGCAAGCACCACATTGAAATGAACTACCGCAACGAGCTGGTGCGCGTCGGGCTGCTCATCACGCTCCTGACCGGAGCCGTGCTGCTCGGAATCGTGATCGTCTACCGCCCCTCGCTGTCGGTGGCGGCGCCGGCGTATGAGGAGCCGGTACATGTCGTCGCCGATGCGGATGGAACGCATCTCGAAGCCGCCGTTCCTGAGCCTGCCGAAGAGAGGGAAACGCCGCGGGACGACCTCCCTCCGGCCTGACGCCGATGCGACGCTGGGCACTGCCGACCACGATCCTCCTCGCCGGCGTCGCGTTCATCGCCGCGCTTCGGTTCTACAACGCCCGCAGCAAACACGAGCTGGAGTCGCAGCTCTGGATTCCGAAGCCGGCGACGATCACGCCCGCGGTCGCGCTTCTGCAGCAATACGTCCGCATCGATACATCGAACCCGCCAGGCAACGAGCTTCCCGGCGCGCGATTCCTGGCCGGCGTCCTCGAGAAGGAGGGCATCCACGCGGAGATCATCGAGTCCGCTCCCGGCCGGGCCAGCGTCTACGCGCGCATCGCCGGCAAACAGCACGAGGGCGGCCTGCTGCTTCTGAATCACATCGACGTCGTTCCGGCCACGAAGGATGGCTGGACCCGGCCGCCGTTCGCCGCCGAGGTCTATCTGAACCAGCTTTACGGCAGGGGCTCGCTGGACATGAAAGGGATCGCCATCTGCGAGCTCCTCGCCTTCACCGGCCTCGCGCGCACGCACCGTATGCCGGAGCGCGACGTCGTCTTTCTGGCCTCGGCCGACGAGGAAGCGGGCGGCGGCAAGGGTGTGGCCTGGCTGCTCGCGCATCGCCCCGACATCTTCGAGGGCATCCGTTACGCCATCAACGAGGGCGGCATCACCGAGACCACCCGCGAGCGCATCACCTACTTCGGTATCGAGATCGGCACGAAGATGACCGTCAAAGTCCTGCTTCGCGCGCACGACCGCGCCTCGATGCAGGCGCTGCGGATCGCTCTCGAGCCGTTCATCACGCCGCTCGATCCCGACCGCGTCCTTCCCGAGGTGCGCGAGTTTCTCCATGACCTGGCGCCGCTCCGCATCGAACAGGGGCAGCTTCTCGACGACATCACGCGCACGATCGCTGCCGGCAAATTCTGGCTGCTGCCGAGCGGCTATCGCGAGTTGATGCAGAACGTGGTCTGGGCAGCGAAGATCGAGTCCGATGCCCGCGGCGCCACCATGCACGTCAGCCTCTACAACCTGCCCGACGAAAATCCTGACGCGCGCATCGCCTGGCTGCGCGCCTTCGCCGCCCGGCACGGCGTGACCATCGAGAGCGTGCTCGAGATCAGCGGCCCGGCGCCGCTCAGCTCGCGCCACACCCCGATGTTCGCCCTCATCGCAGCCGAGGCCGGACGCCAATACCCCGGCACGCGGACCGGAAGTGAAGTCCTGGCCGTCTCGTACAACGACTCGCGCTACCTGCGCGCGCGCGGCATTGCCGCGTACGGACTCATGCCCTTCCCCACCGACTGGTACCAGACGCAGGGCATCCACGCGATCGACGAACGGGCTCGCGTCGACTGGATCGGCAGCGGCGTCGCGCTCATGGGGCGCATCGTCAGCAGGTTCGCATTCGAGCAGAACGCCTCGCCGGGCCAATGACACAATTTGTCAGAGCGACCACGCGAAAACCGTCAACAAACGGTGGATACAGGGCTGATCCAGCGATGTAAACGGTTTCTTTCCAATGCCTTACTCAACCTCGCTGATCGGCATCTGGCTTGCGGTACGGCACACCACTAGGAGGGTTCATATGATTAAAAGGAACCAGAAGGGCTTCACTCTCATCGAGCTGCTGATCGTCGTCGCGATCATCGGCATTCTCGCGGCAATCGCCATCCCCAACCTGCTGACCGCCATGCAGCGCGCCAAGCAGAAACGGACCATGGCCGACATGCGCACCATCGCCACGGCGTGGGAAGCGCGCGCAACGGACGTCAACCACTACAACGCCGCGGGTGCGGTCACTCTCCCGGCGGTTACGCTTCCGGGCGGCACGATGACCACCATCCTCTCGCCGACGTACATCAAGTCACTCCCCCCGAAGGACGGCTGGGGCAATGACTGGAAGTACCTCTCCGACCAGGCGTTCGGCAGTGCGGTTGCGGCGCAGCAGTACGCAATCATTTCGTTCGGCCGCGACGGTAAGGTTGAAGGAACGTGGGCCGGAGCTTCGACGACGAACTTCGACTGCGACATCATCTACACGCAGGGCGGATTCGCGCAGTATCCGGAAGGCGTGCAGCAGCAGTAATCGCTTCCCGATCGAGATTTGAAAGGGCGCCTTCGGGCGCCCTTTTTTTTGCCTTCCACACCGGGCACCCGCATGAGCTAAACTTCGTTCCTTCACCCCGAAAATCAGAAACGAAGGAGAGCCTCCATGGCGAAGAAACCTTCTGTCAAATCGTCGGCCGGCGACCAGCGCATCGTGAAGGCGGCCATCTATCCGCCGATCGGCGTCGGCCGCGTCGGCAACAGCCAGAACGACTTCTTTCTCGGCCCCGAAGTCCCCGATCCGCTTCCCGATCCGCCCGGCTTCTATCGCGATGCCAAAGGCGCCCTGAAGCGCCAGGCAGCGCGATTCCGCATCTATGGGCTGAACGCCGCGGACGCGATCGTTCGCGAGCTGACCGTGGATGACGCGAAGATCGAGTGGCAGGTTCATCTCGCCAACAAGAAATCGGCCTGGTATCAGTTTCAGTTGGCGCTGGACATCCCCGAAGCAGCCGACGCGCCGCCGACGCTGCTGCGGAATGGGACTGTGTCCGATCGCGCCGCGCTGATGATCGATCCCGGCCCGCGCAGAATCAGCGGGAAGAAGCAGAGCGGGAAGAAGTACGCCTTCGACAGCGGCAAGTTCATGGGCACGACCGTCTACCTCGGCGAGCTGCGCACCGACGAAGCGGGCCGGCTCATCGTCCTCGGCGGCCGCGGCGTCTCCGCGTCGTACGACAAAACCAAAGCGATCACCTTCGCCAACAACGAGGCCTGGCACGACGACGTCTCCGATGGCCCGGTCACGGCGACGGTGACGCTCAAGGGACAGAGACTGAACGTCGCTCCCGCCTGGATGATCGTCGCCCCGCCGAACTACGGTCCCATGCAGAAGTCCGTCCGCACGATGTGGGACCTCATGCGCGACCTCGCCATCAGCATGAAGAAACTCCCCCGCCCGGAACGGCCGTCGTTCGAGAACGACATCCGCCCATTGTTCGAGCGCCTGTCGCATCTGCAATGGGTCAACGCCGGATTCGCCGCCGCGTTCGGATGGAAGGCGCCGCAGAATTTCGCCGAACCGAAATGGCTGGAGCGCCTCTCCCAGCCCGGCGACACCGAGCGCGAGTTGCGCAGAACGATCGCCAACCAGTTCCGCGTCTTCGAGCGCGACTCGTGGGCGCCCACTCCGTGGGCCTGGCTGTACGGCGACGCCATGAACATCCCGCCCGCGCACACACCGCGGCAGAACGCGGCCATCAGCGACTTGCAGCTGCGCTTTCTCCAGCAATGGGCCGATGGCGATTTCGACGCCGACTACAATCCCAATCCCAAACCGCCGCGGCGCATCGAGGACGTCCCGGTCGCCGAGCAGCCGGACACGCTGACGAAAGCAGCGCTCGAATTCTGTCTCGCTGACGCCTTCCATCCCGGCTGCGAGATGACCTGGCCGGTGCGCGCCAAGTCGATGTACATGGCGCCGTACCGTTTTCTCCACGCTCCCGCGGGATGGATCGAGCCCGAATACGCGCCGCCGATCAACGGCGCCCTCACGCTGCCGAACGGCCCGCTGGCTGGACAGGTGCCGGGCGGCGTGACCCGCTGGATGGCCGTCCCCTGGCAGTGCGATACCGCCAGCTGCCGCTCCGGCTACGTGA
>Ga0157378_10002863_pt1 | contig 15391 bp, 12 predicted proteins | sample M65metaG_FD_115309 | JGI IMG/M metagenome (GOLD analysis project Ga0157378, IMG submission 115309) | Miscanthus rhizosphere microbial communities from Kellogg Biological Station, Michigan, USA - M6-5 metaG | ecosystem: Host-associated > Plants > Roots > Rhizosphere > Soil | place: USA: Michigan...
AGTCGTGAGTCGTGAGTCGTGAGTCGTGAGTCGTGAGTCGTGAGTCGTGAGTCGTGAGTCGTGAGTCGTGAGTCGTGAGTAATTTTTGGAAATGCAAGATACATTATTTCATCTGCTCTTTAGAGCGTCCCGTTTATAGCCCGGAGGGCATAATATAAATAACCGGATGCAATCCGGGGAGGCCGACGGCGATACTGGCAACCCCGAAGGGAGTTGAATAATCTCGTTGCCTTAACCCATGTATTACCACCATCTATCTTTTATCACCATCATTGGTTAGACAAGATCGTGTCAGGAACTGCTTCATTCATCAGTTGCCAAATGATATGCCGTACAAGTGTGCGACGCAACAACAGTACGATAGTTGTTCTGCTGTTGGCAACCAACCAACACCTCTATCAAACCGTCTGCCTGCTCCAGTTGTAAACCACATTTGTTTTAATATCAGGATGTATGCTTTTCTGCACGGGGCAATTGTCACCAATACGTTGCAGATTAAGACGGTCCTTTTCTTCGAGCTGCAAAGATGCCGGGAAGCCCAGTGTTATGTCGATTCCCCCCACACGGCGCGGATCGCCGAGCATGTGCTTTTGCACCTGGAGTGTGGTGCCATCCAGGTTGATGCCCAGATCCATTGCCCGGATACCCATGGTGGTGATAATGCAGGTACCCAACGACACACAAAGCAAATCCGTAGGAGAAAAACGTTCTCCTTTGCCACGGTTATCGGTAGGTGCGTCTGTTTCAATAACTGTTCCGCTCTGATTGTGCGTAGCACTGCAGCGTAACTGGCCGGTATAAATAATAGTAGCTGTCATAGATAAAAATGTTAAATCAGCGGTCGATGGGTTATTTTTGTCTAAATTTACGGTAATAGATTAAACAACAAAGTTGTGAAGAAATTATTAACCATTGCTCTCCTTTCTTTTATTGCATTTACCATACAGGCCCAGGATAAAACGACCACGGAAAAACGCATTCCCCAGCAGCGCGATCGCAAGGCTGAAAAAAGACAACGCATCAATGCCCTGCTGAAACTGGAGGAAGAAGGTGATCCTGCTTTCAAAAAGCAAAATGTTTTTGGTATCAAGCTCGCCACGGATGGATATGGCCTTTCATTTGAAAAAGGCAAATACAAAACGCCCAAAAAAACATTGTTGTTCCAGTTTGAATTGAATGAAAAAAAACACCCCAAGGAAGAGAAAGTAACCATCGGGCAAAATATCATTGGGCAGGTGAGTTCTGTGATTGTTGGCAAGCAAAATAATTTTTACCAGTTTAAAATGGGTGTTGGCCAGCAATACCTGATTGGCGGCAAAGCCAATAAAAGCGGAGTGGCTGTGTCGGCCATTTATGCTGGTGGTATTTCCGTAGGATTGGCAAAACCCTATCTCATTGATGTAAACAATAACGACCGCGTGGTATGGGATACCATTTTTGCGCACCCGAACGACTATGATGTAACCGGTGCTTCCGGTTTTACGCATGGGTGGGGACAGGTAAAAGTAAAACCTGGCCTGCATGCAAAGCTGGCCATGCGTTTTGACTATGGAAGATTTAATGAAACCGTTTCAGCCATCGAAGCCGGACTAAATGGAGAGTTTTATTTCAGCAAGATAAACCAGATGTTATACAATACGCCGAAGAACTTCTTCTTCAATGCCTATATTACGATACTGTTTGGGCGACGAAAATAATACACGAATAAGCCACGAATTTTTATACACGAATAGGCTGCGAATTTTATGCACGAATAGGCCGCGAATTTAGGCGAATGATCGTTAATGTTTCGGCGGATTACATGAAGTATCTTTATCCATCTCCGGGATTTGTGGCTTGCAAAACCCGTTATTTTAGTGCTTACGCCGGTGACGGACGATTCATTCCTTTTGGTGCACAGCTAAGTCCCCTTTTGAAATCCCCCTTTCCTGAACTATTTTTGTGCACTATCGTTATTATGCCGCAGCCCGTTATACACGATTAGGATGCACAATGACGATTAACCCGGATGATATGCAGGAACTACCTATTATTTCAACGATACCCGAAAACGAATCAAAAATAAAGAAGCCCAACTGGTTGCGTGTGAAACTGCCGACTGGCGAAAGCTACCGGCATGTTCGCAATCTTGTCGATACCCATAAGCTGCATACCATCTGTGAAAGCGGTAATTGCCCGAATATGGGTGAATGCTGGGGCGCAGGTACAGCTACCTTTATGATCTTGGGAAACACCTGCACCCGGAGCTGCGGTTTTTGCGCGGTGGCTACCGGGCGGCCCGATGCGGTTGACTGGGATGAGCCCCAACGTGTGGCGGAAGCGATTTACCTGATGAAAGTGAAACATGCGGTGGTTACCTCTGTTGATCGCGACGAACTGAAAGATGGTGGCTCCATTATCTGGTACAATACCATTCGCGCAATTAAAGAATTGAACCCCGACACTACCCTTGAAACGCTCATCCCGGATTTCAAAGGGGAAAAAGAAAATATCCAGCGCATTATCGATGCTTCGCCCGAAGTTGTTTCTCATAATATAGAAACGGTTGAACGGCTCACCCGCCAGGTTCGCATACAAGCGAAATACTGGCGCAGCATGGAGGTAATAAGAACCCTGAAAGCGGGTGGCATGCGTACCAAAAGCGGTATTATGCTGGGCCTGGGCGAAGAAAAAGAAGAAGTAATACAAACGCTGAGGGATCTGGCCGAAAACGGCTGTGATGTGGTAACCATTGGGCAATACCTGCAACCCACCAAAAAGCATCTCTCTGTTCATCGCTTTGTACACCCTGATGAATTTGCGGAACTTAGGGAAATCGGTTATGGCCTCGGTCTCGATTATGTAGAAAGCGGCCCACTGGTACGTTCTTCCTATCATAGCGAAAAACACGTGATAGCCGGGTATGGCAAGAACAAATGGTTGCAGGAAAAGGAAACGGCCGCATTGTAAATCACTCCATCTGATACCGGCAACTGATACTTTTCTCCGGAAGCGCCTGCACAACCGTTCAGGTCTATTCAATCATTTCTGAAAACAACCATCTTAATTCCATTTATCTTATAGCCTTGCAGGTCCCGCCAATTGTATGTTTCTGATTGCCGCGAAAACGCGCCAATGACATATGTTAATTAAATGCAAACACGAATCAATATTTATTTTAATCTGTTTTTAAACCTACTGTTGCGTTCTATGTCTTAAAGCCCTTGTAAACTAAAAACATTCCCCATGTACGCTAAGAAAATCTCCGTTTTTATTGCCAGTTCAATGGTATGCTCAGCACTCTTATTTACGGCTTGTAAAAAAGACAGCACTGCCACCGATTCAGATGTTGAGTCTGCGCAGGATAACGCGCTTGCAGAATCCAGTTTCAATGATGTTACCACCATTACCGACCAGGCAGCCTACAGCGGATCGGTTAACATGCGTGTTGCAGGTAGTTCTTCAGCAGACAAGGAAGATGGTTCATTGGGTTCCGGCTGCGCTACTGTTTCGGTTGATACATTGAGCAATCCCCATATTATTACCGTTGATTTTGGAACTACTAACTGCCTTTGTAACGATGGCCGGTATCGCCGCGGCAAAATCATAGCCAGCTTTACAGGTCGTTATAAAGATGCGGGAACAATTATTTCCATTTCCTTCAGCAATTACTTTGTAAACAATAACCAGTTAACAGGTACCAAAAAAATCACCAATAATGGCCCCAATGCGGCCGGCAACCTGGTATATACCATCGAAGTGAACGGTTCCGTTATAAAAGCAAATGGCGCAGGTACGGCCACCTGGGTATCTACCCGCCAGCGCGAATGGATAGCAGGTGCATCTACACCGCTCGTACTAAGTGATGATGTTTATTCTATTACCGGAACGGCGAGTGGAACCACTGCGGGCGGAAAATCTTACACAATCAATATTACGAAGGCGCTGGTACGTAAAATGTCGTGCCGCTGGTTTGAAAGTGGTGTACTGGATGTTACGCCGCAGGGCAAACCAACCCGTACCCTTGACTATGGTGCCACTGGTTGCGACGCAAATGCTACAGTAACCATCCTGGGGCATACGTTTCCGATTGTTTTGAATTAATACACGAATGGGCGCGAATGAATACGCGAATAGATGCGAACGCTAATTTGCGCGAATTAGCACGAATGACACGAACAAGGCATAAATAAATACAATACGCCTATCTTGTACAAGCGCCACTGCAAATTGCAGTGGCGCTTTTTTTATTCCCTCAGAGAGGGAGCGTTAAAATTTAATGTCAACCCGGTTTATTCTTATCCTTACATTGTGTTTTTATTTCTAAATCCTGCATGTCTTGAAAATTGCTGTTTTTCTGCTGCTGTTAACCTGCATTGGTAATTTGTTATTTGCACAGAAAAAAAACGACGCATTCCGGTTGCGCATACAACAGGCGTCTTCGGAAATGTCAATCGACGGTGTGGCCGACGAACCGGCGTGGCAGGAAGCAGATTCCGCGACCCGTTTTTTTATGGTGTTGCCCATGGATACCAGCTATGCACGGGTTCAGACCCTGGTAAAAATGACCTACGACAGCCACAACCTGTACCTGCTGGCCGTTTGTTACAATGAACGGCCCGGCCCGTATATGGTAGAATCCCTTCGCCGGGATTTTTCATTTTTAAAAAATGATAATTTCCTGTTGTTCATGGATCCGTTCGATGATAAGACAAATGGATTTTCTTTCGGCGCCAATGCAGCAGGTGCACAATGGGATGGCACCATGTACGAAGGTGGCAAGGTAGATCTGAGCTGGGATAACAAATGGGAATCTGTTGTAAAAAACTATCCAGATAAATGGGTGTTTGAAGCTTCGATCCCTTTTAAAAGCATTCGCTACAAAAAAGGCATCAAACAATGGGGTATAAATTTTAGCAGGAACGATTTGAAATCCGCCGAGAAATCAAGTTGGGCACCGGTACCCAGGCAGTTCCCGACAGCGGCTCTTGCTTATACCGGTATACTTGTGTGGGACCGGCCACCGCCTGAAACAGAAACGAATATCTCTGTGATTCCTTATTTGCTGACCGGCGTATCAAAAGATTATGAATCAGGTCAACCAACTGCTTTCCAGAAACAGGCAGGTGTTGATGCCAAGATTGCCGTTACTTCTTCACTCAACCTGGATCTCACCGTTAATCCAGATTTCTCGCAGGTGGAAGTAGATAAACAGGTAACCAATCTCAACCGTTATGAATTATTTTTCCCCGAAAAAAGACAGTTCTTCCTGGAGAACGGTGATCAATTTTCCAATTTCGGCTATGCATCCATCCGCCCATTTTTTTCAAGACGTATCGGCCTCAATACACATATTGATGCAGGCGCGCGGTTGAGTGGTAAGCTGGATAAGAATTGGCGCATCGGCGTAATGGATATACAAACAAGATCGAATAACAGCATTGCTTTGCCTGCCCAAAATTTTTCTGTGATAGCCCTTCAAAGAAAAGTATTTGCCCGCTCCAATATCGGATTCATTTTTATAGACAAGGAATCTGAAAACTATCATGCAGACACTTCAGCGGGCAAACCTGCCTATTCAAAATACAACCGCAATTTTGGTCTTGAATACAATCTTGCTTCGGCCAATAATTTATGGACGGGAAAATTACTATTGCTGAAATCATTTAAGCCCGGCGCCACTGGCAACGATATCACACAGGCCGGGCACCTGCAATATGCCAGCCGCAAATGGACTGTACTCGGCCAATATGAATATGTGGGCAGCAATTATTCGGCAGATGTAGGTTATGTTCCGCGCCGAGGCTACATCAAACTAAATCCATCAATCGCCTATAATTTTTTCCCAAAAGCTGGAAGGGTATTAAGTCATGGTCCGCAAGTGGCTGGCCAGTACTATTATTCAACTTCGTTTAATACAACCGATAACGAAACAATTTTGTCTTACCTGGTTACAATGCGTGATCGCAGCACCATCACCGGGTTGGTGATGAACGATTATGTACGGTTGCTGCTACCCTTTGATCCCACAAATACCGGTAAGGATTCTTTATTAGCCGGCAGCCGGCATAGCTGGAACGCAGCCGGCATTGATATCGTTTCGCGACCGCAGCAATTGCTTACCTATACTTTTTCGGGCCGGTTTGGCGGCTATTATGCCAGCGGCGAAAAATTAAGTTTGTCCAGCGATATCGGTTTCCGCTTCCAGCCATTTGTAAGTATTATTATGAGCGCCAGTTATAATTCATTGCAACTGCCGGCGCCCTGGGGTAATAACCGGTTCTGGCTGATAGGCCCCAGGATTGATGCCACCCTTACCAATAAATTTTTTATAACAGCTTTCCTTCAGTACAATGAACAATTGAAAAACATGAATCTGAATACGCGTGTGCAATGGCGTTATAAGCCGGCGTCCGATCTATTTTTGGTGTATACTGATAATTATTATCCTGCACCATTTTCCGTGCGTAACCGGGCATTTGTGCTGAAATGGACATACTGGTGGAATTTATAATGGATTAATTGAAAAATAGTAATTAACAATTAATAATTCAACAACAGGAAATTAATTGGCAGCACATGAAACAATACGTGATTATAGCAAGAGATGGTGCCGATGAAAAGGCGTTAGACCGGCGTATGGAAATACGTCCTGTACATTTGGCCGGTGCCAGGCAGTTAAAAGCAGATAACCATTTTGTCCTGGGTGGCGCCATGCTGAACCAGGCCGGCCAGATGGAAGGCTCGGTAATGATTGTACAGTTTGAAACGGAAGAACAGTTTCAAAACTGGTACGACAATGAACCGTATATCGTAGCCGGCGTATGGAGGACAATAGAGATAAAGCCGTTTAAGATAGCCGACGTGTAAGGAGTGCAATGGTTACTATTGCTGCATCCAGTAGTCCAGCACCAGAACCTTGTCGAGATAGGGATGCAGTACCGCGCCAAACGCTTTGTGCGCGGGATGCGGCAGGTAAACAGCGCGATCGGCTTCACTGTTAAAGCTTACAAAAAAACAATGTGTAAAACCCTGGTTCAGGTTTTCCGGACTGTTATTGGTCCCCCACTCCAGCGATTTGATTTCTTTTATTTTTGACGGTAATGCCCGGAAAGCATCTTCCACTTTTTTTATATCAGCGGCGGCCGTTCCCTCTTTGAATTTAAACATAACTACATGCCGCAATACTTTACCCGGATGATTTTGTGCAGATGCAAACATGGTCATACCCATTAATGTTAATGCAAACAGTAATTTTCTTTTCATATTTTTTTTTTAAAGATAAGGAATGCGCCGGATCGTTTATTGATTCTTCTTTCGCATGCTTTGCAGTTTTGGTGGTAAATAACTAAAATGAAAATGACGTTGTCGCAAAAGCTTGATACAACCTCTTTATTCATATGTAGCAGCAGATTCGCAGATTATAACAGCAAATCTGCGGTTTATTTTTATTCGAATCCAAAGTATAATAATTGTTTAGCCTGTCCTTGGGCAGATCATTTTTACTTTTGACACCGGCTCATTGCGAAGTTTTTTATTTGCAGGATTTTGATTATTGAATGGGCAAATCAAATACGCCTTCCGTAATTGTTTTGAAAGCATTGTTCGCCGGTGGATTGGTAAGCTTGCCGCTAAAAGTTCCCTTAGCCCTGGTAGCGGTTACACTCGTAACAACGATTGTGAAAGGTGGACTGTTAGTAATAATTGGTGGAAGATTGCTACTGGTATTCCAGATAGTGGTTGACAGGTCTGCATTTTTTACGCTGTAATCGACTTCAATGCGGTATCCAAGATTGGTAGCACTAACAGGAACAGCATGCTTTTCATCATAGGTACCTGCATGCACGGCGGACTGGTCGTTTTGTGAAATAAAAATATTAAAATAGCTTTCTATATTACCGTCTTTGTACCCTTCCAGTGAAAGAATGGGATTGCCGGTGAATGCTTCTTTGGTGCCTGCTGCAGCCTGTACTGTAAAAGTGGATAAAACGCCATCAATTTTACAGCTATAGGTTCCTGTTGAAACGGGTGCGGTTGCTACCGTGATATCAAAGCTGCAGGATGAAGTCATATTTGGTTTGAGCGTTGTAGTACCTGCTGCAAGCGGAGTACCCGTACCAGACAGGATCACAGGCACATTGGAACCCGTTGCAGTAAATACACCGGATCCTGAAAAACTGATGCCGTTTACTGTATTGGTAACAATATTGTAGCTGCCGGCTGTTGTTACATTTACTTTTATGGTTACTGTATTGGTAGATGAAAGCGGCGTTGATGCTGTATACACGCCATTAATAGTAGGCACTGTGCAGGCGCCCGGTGCGCCGGCCAATGTAAATACCGCCGGCGGGGCTGCTGCTGCAAACGATATATCAAAATTGCAGGTGGCAGTGCCAACAGCTACAGCAAATGTCTTTGCGCCTGCTGCACTGGGTGTTCCGCTGGCAGTGAGTAAAACGGTTTGCGCGCCTGTTGTGGCAAAGCTTCCGCTGGCAGCAAAACTAACACCATTGACGGCCGCCGTGGTTATACTATATGTTCCGGCCGTGGTTACGTTTACCTGGATCTTTACGGTATTGACACTTGTCATGGCCATACCGCTCATGTAGGTTCCAGCCAGCACAGCACCAGTGCAGGTACTGCCTGCCCCGCTTAAAGTAAATACAGCAGGTGTTGAGCCGCTGCCGCCGGTTGTGGCAGCAGGTTTTTCTATACTAAGTTCTTTCTGACAGGAAATACCGAAAAAGGCAATAGCGGCGAGAATGCCTGCTGCGAATAAAGTGCGTGTCTTCATTAAATTCAGGGTTGCTTATTGACTGGGGTTATTGCGCGAAAATAAGAGAAAACGATAAAACCGAATTGGAATACACGATTATTTCATACATATTAAATGGGATAATATGAGCAAGTCCCTAATCTTCCATGAGTGAATGATCAGGGTTAAAATGGATCAGCGTAACGAACAATACTACATATCTATCAGAATGTTAAATCCCACTGTATTAAATTTCAATTTTTCGAGCCCTTTTTTGTAAAACATACCAATGGTAATGCCGAGGCCGTTCCAGCCTTCGTTGGAAGAACTGAAGCGGACACCGGCCCGGGCCATAGGGCCATATGTTGCACCGCGAAAATCAGAATAGGAAGACTGTGAAATAAAAACTTTGTAATACCCGAAACCCGCGCCAAAATAACCGCCGAAGTTGTGGTCATTATCGGGAGTGGATTTGCAACCGATATTGTAGTCCACCACGGCCGGCAAATCAAACGCAAATGCAATGCCTGCATCATCACCATATGAATTATTGGAGATGCCGATGCCGGCACCAATCGGCACACCAACGCTAACTGACGAATTTTCATTTTCAATAAAATTATACCTGGGAAAATAGCAAAGATTGGTTTGTGAAAGTGTTATACCGGGCGCCGACAAAACAGAAATGGTGGCGCCGTAGCCGTGCATGAAACTCTGCGCGGACAGGCGATTACCTGCCAGACAGCAAACCAAGAAGAAAAGAACAGTGATTTTTTTTTTGAAAACCGGGTGTAGGGGCATAACAATGATTAATAGTTGTAAGAGGAATAGCCCGCACAATATAATCGAAAATATTGCGGCGCGCAATTGCCGGAGTTCAACTTTATTCCCTCATCCGTCTATATAGGTTTTGATAGCGTTTGATGTTTGCAGCATTCGTATAAATACCGGGACCCCGTATGAATGTTCACCGGTGCTTTAACCAGCGTTCAAAATTGCCTCTCAAACCTTACCTTTGCGGCCGATTATGAAGTATAGTAACGAGATCAGTAAACGCCGCACTTTCGCCATCATTTCTCACCCCGATGCGGGTAAAACAACGCTTACCGAGAAATTATTGTTGTTTGGAGGCGCTATTCAAACAGCCGGTGCCGTAAAAAGCAATAAGATAAAAAAACATGCTACCAGCGATTTTATGGAAATAGAGCGCCAGCGCGGCATATCCGTTGCTACGAGTGTGATGAGCTTTGAGTACAACAATACACTGATTAACCTGCTGGATACGCCGGGTCACAAAGATTTTGCGGAAGATACCTACAGAACACTGACTGCGGTAGACAGCGTTATTCTTGTTATTGACAGCGTAAATGGTGTGGAAGCGCAAACACGACGCCTGATGGAAGTTTGCCGTATGCGTGCCACACCGGTAATTGTTTTTATTAATAAGATGGATCGCGACGGGAAGAACCGTTTTGACTTACTGGAAGAAATCGAAAAGGAATTAAGCCTGCCATTGCATCCCATGGCATGGCCCATCAATAGCGGCAAGGATTTTAAAGGGGTATACAATCTTGATAAAAAAAGCCTGGTATTATTTGCGGCCAATACAAAAGCCAATGATGAGGATGTGATTGAAATTACTGATCTGCAGTCTCCCGTACTGGATCAGAAACTGGGCGATAAGGACGCGGCATCTTTACGCGATGATGTTGAACTGGTGGACGGCGTAAATGGTGACTTAAATATCAGCGATTACCTGGCCGGGAAGGTAGCACCCGTTTTTTTTGGAAGTGCTATTAACAATTTTGGCGTGAGGGAAATGCTGGATACTTTTATCCGTATTGCACCCGAACCACAGTGCCGGCCTACCACCGTTAAAGAAATCTGCCCGGGAGAAGATAAATTGAGCGGGTTTATTTTTAAAATACATGCCAACCTGGATCCCAAACACCGGGATCGGATTGCATTTATGCGTATTTGCTCCGGCAGGTTTGAACGCAATAAATATTACCATCATGTGCGGCTCGACCGCGATATCCGCTTCAGCAATCCTTACAGTTTTCTGGCCAGAAGCAAAGATGTAATTGAAGAAGCATTTCCCGGTGATGTGGTAGGTTTGTTAGACACCGGCAACTTTAAGATAGGCGACACACTTACGGAAGGTGATAATTTTTATTTTACCGGTATCCCCTCTTTTTCACCAGAAATTTTTAAAGAGGTGATAAACAAAGATCCGATGAAAACGAAGCAGTTGGAGAAAGGCTTATTGCAACTGACGGACGAGGGCGTGGCGCAGTTGTTTACGCAGTTTGGGGGTAATAAAAAGATTATCGGTTGCGTGGGTGAACTGCAGTTTGAAGTGATTCAATACCGCTTGCTGCACGAGTATACCGCCTCGGTGGAATTCAGACCCCTGCAGTTTTATAAAGCGTGCTGGTTAACAAGCGATGAGCCCGGCAAGCTGGCAGATTTTGCCAGGTTTAAACAAGCGAATATTGCTGAAGATAAAGATGGTCACCTGGTCTACCTGGCGCAAAGCGAGTGGTTTTTGAATACAGAACGAGCCAATAATCCCGGTATCACTTTTCATTTTACTTCTGAGATACACAAGGAAATGGTATAGAAATGCTGTTGCGGTTCATTTTCAAAAGTGGTATGATTGTCTTATTCCGCATTCGGTAATTTCTGCAAGAATAAACTTAAACCAGCCTTTTTTCTTTCATCCAGGAAGTAGCTGATGTATTGGGTAAAATACCTGTTTAGATCAAATAGTGAATAGGGATTTTGCGCAACAATTTTATCGATGAACTGCATACCGGCGCCGGTGGCTGCATTAAAGGAACTGATAAAGTCATCGTCCAGTTTTTTGTTGCTTATCCATGCTGCAAAAACAAAAGGCAAACCCGTCAGTTCTTTCCAGGCTTTACCTAAATCATAAGCATAACGCGATAATTTTCTCTGCTCAAATGCCCGATCCCCTACCACCAACCCGGCAGTTGTTGCTTTAATATGTTGTCTGAAATCTGCTTTTGCATTAATTAGAAGTGGATCTATTTTCCAGTATTCTTTCAGCAGTATTCTTGCAAGCTGTACCGAGGTGCGGCTCTGGTAATCGAGCAGCACTTCAGTAATTTCTTCTATGGGCACATCGCTGAAAAGACAAACAGATGCCACTTCGCCATCTGCACCAATGCAGTAATCACCAATAATATGATGTTCACCTAGTTTTGGAATAATGGCTACCGGAACAAGCCCCAGATCAATTTCATTGTTGAGCAATTTTGCAGCAATACTTGCAGGATAATCTGCCATCATTTCAATGCTGTCTTTCATCATGCCCTGTTCAAACCCGTATATCAATGGCTTTGTATTGAGATAGCTGACTGCTCCCACTTTTATTTTTCGCATCTTCTTTATTGACCGGCTCATGACAGTACTACAGATGAACGTAATGCGACGCAACGATGCTTTACAGCATTACTGACGCCGGTTCCACATAATATCACTTTATAACCGGAATTGGTTTAATTTTGACCGCAAATATAGGTTACGAAAACAGAATACCTAAACACGTTACATGGAACTGAATGCCCTTACTGCTATTTCCCCCATAGATGGCCGCTACCGCAGGCAGGTGCAGCATCTGGCCGATTATTTTTCTGAATACGCACTGATAAAATACCGGGTACTGGTGGAGATTGAATATTATCTTTTTTTAGCCGATAAAAAGTTTTTCTCCTTATCAGCCAAATCAAGAAAATCGCTGCAGGAAACAGCTGCAGGGTTCAGCCTGGAAGATGCTGCTGAAATCAAGTCGATAGAAAAAATAACCAATCACGATGTTAAAGCAGTAGAATATTTTATCAAGAAGAAACTGGATGCCATTGGGTTGAACAATGAAAAGGAATGGGTTCATTTTGGTCTTACTTCGCAGGACATCAATAACACGGCAATACCCTTATTATGGAAACATGCGGTAGAATGCGAATACCTGCCGGCCATCCTGAATCTTAACAGGGAGCTGGGCATTTTAACGGAAGAATGGATGAATGTACCCATGCTGGCGCGCACGCATGGACAACCAGCCAGTCCGACCCGACTTGGCAAAGAAATAATGGTTTTTGTAGAACGCCTGCAAAACCAGATAGAGCAATTTATTAATATCCCTTTTACTGCAAAATTTGGTGGCGCTACCGGCAACTTCAATGCCCATCATGTAGCTTTTCCAAAAAAAGACTGGATATTACTGGGTAACCAATTCGTGGAAAAAACATTGGGTCTCAGCCGGCAACAATTTACCACGCAGATTGAGCATTATGATAACCTGGCGGCGCATTTTGATGCCATGAAACGCATCAATAATATCCTGGTTGATTTCAGCCGTGATATCTGGAGTTATGTGTCGATGGATTATTTCAAACAAAAAATAAAAAAGGGTGAGGTGGGTTCTTCGGCTATGCCCCATAAAGTAAATCCTATTGATTTTGAAAATGCAGAGGGAAATCTCGGCATCGCCAACGCTTTGCTGGAACATCTCTCCGCAAAATTGCCGGTATCAAGGTTACAGCGCGATTTGACAGATTCTACCGTACTCCGGAATATCGGCGTACCCTTTGCGCACATCATTCTTGCTGTTAAATCAATAGAAAAAGGACTGGGTAAGCTGGTATTGAATCCGAAAAAAATAAATGACGATCTCGAAAGCAACTGGGCGGTTGTGGCTGAAGCCATTCAAACCATTTTAAGACGGGAAAACTATCCCAACCCCTACGAAGCGCTGAAAGAGCTGACCCGTGGAAATGGAACCATTAACAAAGAAAGTATACACCAATTCGTGGAAGGGCTGCAGGTGCCTGCGAGTGTTAAAAAAGAACTGAAAAAAATAACGCCGCAAAACTATACGGGTGTGTAAAAAACGAGTATTTTAGCCGCGCACATCCCTGAACCTTTAATGAAAATATCATCCCTTGTCCTGCTGCTTTTAATTGTTCATTGCTGCGCTGCACAGCTTTCAAAAAAAACAACATCAGTTAAGCACAAAACTGGGGCTGACCAAAAGTTAGCTTTTGGCTGCAATAACTGGTTGCAAACACCCTCACAGGGATCGGCGGCGTATGTAGGCAAAGTGGGTGTGCCTGGTAATAAAATTACGGTGGAGGCAACCATATACAGGACTTCTTTCAGTTCAAATGGTATTGTTACTGATGGCGATCTTGTATCAAAGCATACCGGACCTAATGATGCCAATTACATATTGCGCCCAACCGGCGCTATTATAACCACTACAAACGGAACTCTTTTTGCGACACCGCCTGTATGCGATATCGTGCTAAATAAAATCTATCATTTTGCGATGGTGTACGATGGCAGTACACTAAAGTTTTATCGAAACGGGTTTCTAATGACCAAGGTGGATGCCTCGGGCAACCTGTATCAAAATAACCTCAACACCGGAATAGGCTTATACGATGGAAATATATTGCAGGAAAATTTTGTTGGATATATTAATGAAGTGCGTATCTGGAACGTAGCGCGAACACAAGCAGAAATAAGAGCAAATATGAATGGTTCTTTGCCGTCTCCCGGTACCCAGCCCGGTTTGCTGGCATATTATACATTTGATGACCTGCTTAATAAACAGGGAAATCCTGCATGGAACGGAACTTTAGCAGGAGCAGCTTCTATTAACAGGCAGGTTCCGGATTGTACGTTTGTGCCAGATTCCTGTGAATTAAAGGTTGCGGTGCCTTGCGCAACAATTGAAGATTTCAATTATAAGGTTGATTTATGTAACCCTTTGGCCATTTCATTTCAATCTTCGGCAACCGCTTATAATTCTATTAAATGGGAACTGGATGACGGAACCGTTATCAGCAACAGTACAAATCCATCACATGTCTTTTCCAGTCCGGGTAATCACCTTGTAAACATGATTGTTGATGAAGGTGGTTGTGCCGATACGGTAGTTAAAACAATTTCCTTAACCAATTTGCCTGCCAACGTTTTATTGACACCTGATACCGCGATATGTGCCGGAGCGCTGGTGCAATTGCGCACAAAACCCATTCTCGGATTTTGCTGGAAACCGACCACCTATTTAGATAATCCGAATAGTGCCAATCCTGTTAGTTCAACACCTGCAGACATCACCTATTATCTCAATGCGGAAGTTCCTGGAAAGAACCTTATTGTAAACGGAGACTTCTCGCAGGGAAATACGGGCTTTAGTTCGGAATATAACTATGCTAATCCTAATTTAACAGAAGGGCAATATTTTGTTGGACCAAGCCCCAACGCCTGGAACGTGAGCCTTAGTGCCTGTTCAGGGCACACTAACGGCAACGACAATATGCTTCTGGTTAATGGTGCTCCTGTGCCAGGCGTTAATGTATGGAAACAAACGGTTACGGTTGTTCCTAATACCAACTATGCGTTTTCTACATGGGTACAGGCGCTCTGGCCACCCAACCCAGCTCAACTGCAATTTTCAATTAATGGAAAAATAACCGGCACATTAATCAGCGCCAGCCTTCCAACCTGCACCTGGACGCAATTTTATACAACCTGGAACTCCGGGAACAATACTACTGCTGTTATTTCGATAGTAAATATCAATACCGCCGTACAGGGCAATGATTTCGCCCTTGACGATATTTC
>Ga0157378_10002864_pt1 | contig 15390 bp, 16 predicted proteins | sample M65metaG_FD_115309 | JGI IMG/M metagenome (GOLD analysis project Ga0157378, IMG submission 115309) | Miscanthus rhizosphere microbial communities from Kellogg Biological Station, Michigan, USA - M6-5 metaG | ecosystem: Host-associated > Plants > Roots > Rhizosphere > Soil | place: USA: Michigan...
AGGGCGACAAAGGAACCACGCATCGGGCTCAGGCGCTGATCCGCGTCGTCAGCCGGCCGAGGGTCGGCGAGGTGATGACGATCTCGTCGCCGTCGGCTAGCCAGACGCGCGGTTTGCGACCCATGCCGACGCCCTCGGGGGTGCCGGTGGAGACGACGTCGCCGGGCTCAAGGGTCATCAGCCGCGAGAGCTGGACGACCAGCTGCGGGACGCTGAAGATCAGGTCGTCGGTAGCGCCGTTCTGCATCTCCTCGCCGTTGAGGGTGAGGGCGATCGCGATCTCGTCGTGCGGCCCCGCCTCGTCGGGCGTGACCAGGTATGGACCGCAGGGCGCCGAGCCGTCGAAGACCTTGCCCGGCATCCACTGCGGCGTCGCCCCCTGCAGGTCCCGCGCCGAGAGGTCGTTGAGCAAGGTGTAGCCGGCGACGAAATCGAGCGCGTCGGCCTCGGCGACGTCCTTCGTCCGCTTTCCGACCACGAAGGCGACCTCCGCCTCGAAGTCGGTCTTCCCCGTGGGCGCCTTCACCGTCGCCCCGTCCGCCACCAACGCGTTCGAGTACTTGGCGAAGATCGTCGGCGTCTCGGGCAGCGCGTCGACGTCGACCCCGACCTCGGCCGCGTGCTTGCGGTAGTTGAGCCCGATGCAGACGATCTTCTCCGGGTCCGGGATCGGCGGCAGCAGCTTCACGGCGGAGCGAGGGTGGGAGGGAGCGCCGGTATCGCCAAGGCGGCCGCGAAGCTCGTCGACCCTTCCGTGAACGATCAGCTCCTTCAGGCTTCCCCGGTGCGGCTCCCCCAGGAGCGCCCAGGCGTCGACCACCCGCCCGTCCTCGAGCAGTCCCGCCCGGGGCCCGTCACCCGCGTCGAAGGTCAGCAATTTCATGTCGTGCAGCCTATTTGGGAGAGCTATCTCTGTTCGATGAAGCGCTGGTACGTCGAGGGAAACTGACCTCGATACCGCTCTGCAGCCTGCTGGGCTTCATCCACGCTGTCGAACTGTCCTGCGAAAGCGACCCAGTAGCCGGGCCGCAGGCTGACATAGTCGTTGGAATGGAGGACCCCGATGTTGAGTCCGCGGCTGGCAACGCGCTTCGCTTTCTCGACTGCAGCTTCGGCCAGGCCCTTCGTGACCTCGGAAGCGAGGACGACGGTCCAGGCATTTACGCGGTCCGGCCAACTGTCTGAACGGATGAAGCGGTGTGAGCCTCTCGGCTTTTTGACTGCCGCGGCGACCTGGGCTGGGTCGGAAGAGTGGTCGGTTACGACGAAAGCGATCACGGCAGAAACCGCGAGCGCAGCAAAGGCACCGACTATCCCGGCTGCGAAGTTCTCTCCAAGCCAGCGGAACGCTTTCTCGAACACCGTCGGCCGAACATATCGGTACAGCCAGGGTTTCCGCTAGCTCCGAAGCACCAATGGCGTCACCGGGCCGAGCTATTCCAGCGCGAATGTCGCCGCGACCGTCGCTTCGACGGTCGACTTGCCTGGCTTCACCGGTGGCGCGGGCACGTCCTTCGCCGCTTCCGGCTCAGATGCCTGCGGGGCGGAGAAGGACGTAACCCCGCCACCCTCGACAATGGTGATCGCCGGACCGAGCCTGGCGCCGGCCGCCGCGGCCAGCAACCCGGCCTTCGTCTTCGCCTTCTCCAGGGCTTCGACAAGGGCAGCGTTGTAGGCCATTTCGCGATCGCCGACGAAGAACCTCGGCCCCCGAGTGCTCGTCGCGCCGGCAGCAACCCCGGCTGCCACAAGCTCGCCCGCACCCTCCGGTTGATGGGTAACGACAGTGACACCCTCACTCGCCCTATAGACAGGCCGCTTCCCACGCTCGACCCGCCGCACCGAGATCGAACCCGTAGTGACGTCACCGGCCCCAACACCATCAATGCGCTGCGAAGCCGCAATCACCGCCTGGACCCGAGCCGCAACGACACGAAGTGCAGCAGCCCGCCCGGTCCGTTCCTTGCCCACCGAAAAATGAACTTCAGCCGCATCGTTAGGAACCTGCCGCTCAACCGTCGCACTAACGCTCACCGCCCGTTCCGCCGCAACCGCAGCGGGCGCCGCCAGGGCGACGAGCAAGAAGACCAAAAGAACAAGACGGCGCATCGGCAGATCATGTCATCTAAGAACCTGTCGAAGAGGGGTGCGGTGCCCCTCCAACAAAGGCTCAAGAAGTCACGATGGCGCCCATAAGTCCATCTCAGCTGCGCGACGGGCTTTGGGGGAGGGGCACCGCACCCCTCCCCCAAATGGAGCTCAGGCCCGAGCAGGCTCCGGCTCAGTCTCAAACGCCGTATCGACCAACGTCTCCCGCTCGATGTCGCTCTCCCGTACCAGCCAAAGGGCGAGCACCGCGCCCGCAAACGACAAGAGCGCCCCAAGCACGAGGATCTCGTTCAGCCCGTGGAGGAACCCCTGTTCGGCAGCGTTCCGCGCCAAGTCCTGAGTGCCCGCCGGGAGCCCCGAAACCGCCTGCGGCAGCGCGCCCGACGAGGTCGCCTCGACCAGGTTTCGCGCCTGGTCGCCGTCGAGAGAGCCGCCGGCCACCTCCTGCGTCTTCGAGGCGCCGACGCCGAGGAAGATCGCGCCCCAGGCGGCGATCCCGACCGCAATCCCGACCTGGCGGAAGGTGTCGTTGATCCCGGCCGCCATCCCGCTCTGCTCTTTCGGCACCACGCTGAGGGCGACGTCTGCGATCACCGGGTTCAGCAGCCCGACGCCGATGCCGCTGACGAGGAAGCCGAGCAGCAGCGCGGTCCACTCCGAGTCCAGCTGCAGCCCGGACATCAACAGCAGCCCGAGGCCGGTCAGCGCCAGCCCGGCCGCCATCAGGTAGCGGGCCTTGACCTTCGCCAGCGCCATGCCGGAGAGCGGCGCGACGATGAACGAGGCGACGGTGATCGGCAGGTAGCGCAGGCCGGCTTCGATCGGTGAGAGGCCGAGGAAACTCTGCAGGTAGAGCGTCAGGTAGAGGAACAGCGCGAACATCGAGCCGGAGACCGCGAAGGCCGCCAGCTGCACGCCGGTGAAGGCGCGGCGGCGGAAGAAACCAAGCGGGAGCATGGGCTGCTCGACGCGGCGCTCGATCGCGAAGAACGCCGCCAGCAGCACCGCCGCGGCGGCGAACAGCGAGACGATCGGGGCGCTGCCCCAGCCCTCGTCGTTGCCGCGGACCAGCGCCAGGACGAGGAGGAAGAGGGCGCTGGAGAAGGTGACGAGGCCGCCCCAGTCGATCCGGGTCGCGTTCGGGTCGCGGGACTCGGCGACCTTCCAGTAGGTGACCACGATCGCCGCGATGCCGATCGGCACGTTGATCAGGAAGACGGACTCCCAGCCGAGGCCGTCGGTGAGGACGCCGCCGACCAGCGGCCCGACCGCGACCGCCATCCCGATCGTGCCGCCGTAGATCCCCATCGCCATCCCGCGTTCGGGGCCGCTGGGGAACTCCTGGGCGACCAGCGCCAGGGAGACGGCGAACATCACCGCGCCGCCGACGCCCTGGAGGCCGCGGGCGAGGTTGAGGAAGGTCGGGTCAGGCGCCAGCGCGCAGAGCAGCGAGGCGACGGAGAAGATGCCGAGGCCGATCGCGAAGACCCGGCGGCGGCCGAGCCGATCGGCGAGCGAGCCGGCGGTCAGCACCAGCGCCGCCAGCGAGAGCGCGTAGGCGTCGATCACCCACTGCAGGTCGGTGAAGCTGCCGCCGAGGTCCTTCTGGATCGCGGGCAGCGCCGTGTTGACCACGGTGATGTCGAGCAGCAGCATGAAGGTGGCGACGCAGACCGCGCCGAGCGTCCACCACTTGCGGTTGACGGCGCCGGGGGAGGCGGTCGCCGGGAGGGTCGAATCCATTTGAGGTCTCCTGGTCATCGAGTACAATTCGTAAGGTAACCTGGTCAGGCTGCCTTACAACAAGGCGACCTTATCAGGCTCCCTGACGAAATGAACCCCGGCGCCAAAGACACCTCCAACTGGATCCCCCTCCCGGGGCTGCTCGACATCGCCTCCGAGGGGCTGTTCGCCGAGTTCCGGGCCGAGCTCGAACGCTCGGAGTTCGGCGACATCCGTCCCACCCACGGCTGCGTCTTCCGCTTCGTCCAGGGGGAAGGCCTGCGCCTCACCGACATCGCCGAGCGGGCGAAGCTGACCAAGCAGTCGGTGGGGGAGATCGTCGATGACCTGGTGCAGCGCGGCTACGCGAAGCGCATCCCCGCGCCCGACGACCGGCGGGCGAAGCTGATCTGCCTGACCGAGCGCGGCGAAGCGGCCCAGGCCCACGGCCGCAAGCTCTTCGCCAAGGTCGAGAAGCGCTGGGCCGAGCGCTACGGGGCGGAGCGGATCGCCGCCCTGCGCGAGCTGCTGGAGGAGATGGCCGCCACCGAGGCGCCATTCGCCGTCCCCGAGCTCGCCCACGCCGAGCCCGCAGCCGCCTGACCCGGCCCAGCAGGGAAACGGCACCCCCGCGCCGAATCACCCTCCCGACATGCATTTCGACCTGCGATCCACCGACAAACTCCTCGAGGGCCTCGTAGTCCTCTTCTACGTCGCCCTGGGCCTGGCCCTGCTGGCGACCCTGATGGGCTCCCCCGGCTGGGGCTTCCTCTTCCTCCTGCTCGGCTCCGCCGGCCTCGTCGCCCGCACGGCGCTCGAAGTCCAGCAGCGCCCCCCAAGAGGCCGGGTAGCCCAAAGTCCGCCGCCCCCCGCCAACCGCTAGATTTGCCCCCCGGGCCGCGCCAGCGGCCCATCCCGAAGCACCCCTCGGGGGCGTAGCTCAGTTGGTTAGAGCGCCGGCCTGTCACGCCGGAGGTCGCGGGTTCGAGTCCCGTCGCTCCCGCTTCGGCGATCCGCGTGCTGGTGCGAGAAGAACAGCCTTGCCCGGTCCTGTCGGGCTAATTTCGGTGGGTACCAAGTTGGGTACCCAACTTGAGAAACAAGGCTTCTGGGCGGCTCTTTGTTGAGTGATGCGGTGGCGAGGGCGAAGAGGCAGGCCCCAGATCTCGGCCTACTTCCGAGGAATGCTCCGTTTGCACATAGGGACGAGGTCAGCTTTCGTCACTCGGTGGAGCGAGATTGCAGAGAGTGTTTCGACCTGTAAAGCTCGGCTCAGCAGAGGGGCGTTCTTTCTTTTGTTCAGAATTCTTCAGCTCTCCGATATCCACTTTGTCGACGACGCGAACCGCGATGTCGACACGGAGCTGCGCGATGCGGTCATTCGCTTCGCATCCAAGATCAGAGCTGAGTTCGGCACTGTCGATGTGGTCGCCGTTACGGGCGATATCGCCTATTCCGGCAAGACGAAGGAGTACGCTCGGGCGAACAACTTCCTGCGTAACCTCGGCTCGGCGCTCGGTTCGCCACGGATCTTCGTCATCCCCGGTAATCACGACGTCTACCTTCCCGATACCGACAGCGCTGACCAACGTCATTGGCGTAGCTTGCCGCGTCGTCAGAGCGTAAGCGCCGCCGATCGTGACTACGCGCTAACCCAGCTGCTGGCTGCTGCCGACAGCGCAACCGGTCTGCTGGCACCGCTGCAGAACTATCTCGACTTCGCTGCCGCCTACAGCTGTGGATTTAAACCCCAGCCGCCGCTCTGGCGCAGCGATCCAATCCCAATGAACTCCCGCTATGCGGTCCGCTTCTACGGACTCACCTCTGTCCTAGTCTCGGATGCAAACGATAAGCAGGACCGTTTGCTCCTCGGCGGAGTCCAAAGTTCGCTGGTCGCGCGCGACAACGACATCGTCAACATCAGTCTTTGCCACCATCCCTACGGCTGGCTCCTCGACGAAGATCTGCAGGATAAATTCGACCGCCGATGCCCGGTTCATGTAACTGGTCACGAGCATCGCCACCAGTTGCGCCCTACCCACGCCGGTGTGCATGTGATGGCAGGAGCGCTACAACCGGATCGCCGTGATCCCGAGTGGCAGTCGCGTCTCAATCTGATCACGCTTGAGATTGCTGAAGAGGAGCCGCCGCGTTTGGCGGTCGATATCTATCCGGCGATTTGGCGTCCAGACCTTGACGACTACGCTTTTGAGCTGGGTGCCCCGGAGACCTTCGGGGGGCCACTGCCGGCCAGTCCTCCTGAGCTTCCCGCCGAAACGATAAAAACCGAGGGTGAGCTGGTCAGACTACAAGCGCGGCTCGCGACTCTTAGCGCCGGCGACCGTTTCCAGGCCGCCCGCGGGGCTGAGCTTGACCTCCCAGCAATCGCCAAACTGCCCGGATCTGAGAACGTGGCGGCGATAATCGAACAGGCGACCATGAAGCGCACCCTCGCCGCCCTTTGGAATGAGGTTGAGCGCCTCCACGGAAACCAGAAGACCGATCAACCAAACCCCTTTGCAGACTGAGATGCCAACCGTTCTCGAAAACAGACTCCGCGAGGCCAGTATTGAGCCTTCCAGTGCCCAGGTTGAACTCCTTGGCGCCGCGGTTGACCGCATCGTCGCGGCCAAAAAACCGCCGGGGGTCGCGGACCTTGTAACCCGTGTCCGTCTGGCTCACCGCCTGCCGGTACAAGATGACCAGCTCGATACCTTCGTCGCACAGCTGAACCGAGGTGACGCAGCTGTGGTTGAGAACCGCAGTGATAGGCAACTGATTGGCCTGCTCGCTGCATGCACGCTGATCGGACGCTTCGCCAAACAAGATCCTTTGCGGGCTACTGCTGCTATCCCGGCGATGACGATTGCCGCATTGGCGATCAGAACTCTGCGCAGCTCTGGTGCTGAGGCGATCCATCCAGATCTCGTCTCATGGGCGGGCTATTGGCTTGACTTCCAGGGTCGGCAGCTACGTGAAGCCGGCGCCTCCGCGCCTCCACGCCCCCCAGGCCGTCCTACGGCCGCAGAGGGCGAGGCGGAATCGAGTCTGCGCGGTAGGGAAATCGACGCTCTTTTCGGCCGTTCAGATGAACTGGGTGACTGGCTTGAGAGCGCAGCCGGCTCGGCTGGAGTCGCTGTGCTGCGAGAGCAGACCATGACTCTTTGGTGGTTGAACGGCGCTGTCCTTGCTGCCAGTCCCACCGAGGTTGCATTCCGGAGTGCGCTGGAGCTTGAGGCGATATCGCTCTCGCCGCCGTCCCCGGCGAGACGCGAATTCCTTCGGCGGCGATTGGGTAAAGCCGGTGAGGCCAAGGTAGACCCCGATCGGTTCGCTGAACTCTGCGCTGCGGAACCGGATCTCTCCCGCGATGTCGAGGTTATCGGTGATTTGATCCCACTTCTAACCGAGGGTCTGCAAGATTCAGCTAGCGCAGTGGAGTTAGCTTCACGTCTCTATGACGAGATGGCGCTGACCCGTCTCTTGCGCAGCGTCTTTGAGCAAGCAGCTAGGCATGCAGCGGAGGCGAAAGCAGAGAACGGCGCATCCGAGGGTGGGGCGGAGCAGTGAGCGTCGAGAATCCCGTTCCCGAGGGCGAGGAGCGCAAAGTGGGGGTTGACGAGGCACTCGAGTCGACGGTAGAGGTCGCTGAAAGCGGTGCGGATAGGCGCCCACTCGCACTCGACGCCGAGGGCGCCAACCAGGTCGCTGCCGCCCGTCGCCCTACCGTCCTTGTCTTGGCTGGCGATGTCGGGAGCGGGAAGACTTCGGTCTATGCAGCCCTCTATGAGCGCTTTGGCCGTGGCCCCTTCGGCGGTCGTAGCTTCGCTGGTTCCTTAACGATTCCCGGCTTCGAGAAACGCTGTCATGGCTGGCGGCTCGCGTCGGGCGCCTCAGAGCCGGCCATGGACCACACTCAGCCCAGTGATCTGCAGTGGCTGCACATGCGGATTCGTGATGCCGAGTGCGAACATCCGATCCAAGACTTGCTGTTCGGCGATTACGACGGGGAGATCTTCAAGGGGCTTGCACGTGGCGAGGAACCGAGCGTTGACATGGGCTTCCTGCGTCGTGCGGACTACGTCGGGATTGGCTTAGATGGTGACCATCTATCCGACCCCAGTCAGCGCGAGGCCGCTCTCGAGAACGCCCGTTATCTCGTGGGTGCGTTGCTGAAAGATGAGAGGATCGCCGACCCGAGCGTCCTCTTCTTAGTCCTAACCAAGCTCGATTTGGTCGAAGCTAGAGGAGAGGAGCATCGTCAGGCGCTTGAGAGATCAATCCATGAATTGGCCCAGTTGGTGGAGGAGAAAAGCGGTGGCTTTGAGCCGCCAATCTTGCGCCTTGCGGCGCGCTCGAAGAGCGAGCGTTTCCCGCTCGGTCATGGTCTCAATGAGCTGCTGGACCTAATCACCGAGCGGCCCGCGGTGCACGTACTGAGCAGCCCGCCGTCCGTCTCGGGACACGATCCCTATACGGGATTCAAGGCATGAATAACTCGCTCAGCGCGCTGATGGTTGGTCTGCCTGCCTCGGGGAAGTCAACCTATCTCGGGGCTCTTTACTACCTACTGCGGAAAGGCGCCGATCCACGGCTCTCACTTGTGGAGCTCCCGGAGGAGCGCGACTACGCTCAGGAACTTGAGGAGACTTGGTTGCGGTTTCGGCCCTTTGAACGCAGCAACCTCCCCGCCCCGCGACCGCTCGACCTTGCGCTAGTCGGGCCGGAGGCGGGGAACTTCGAGTTCTCGATCCCTGACATCACTGGTGAGAGTTATGACGAGCTCTGGGAGCACGGCGTCTGGCGCGATGAGGTCAGGGATTTGGCAGTCGAAGCCGACGGCATCCTTCTCTTCATCCACCCTGGCAAGCTCATTGTGCCGGAGCTGATTGATGTCTCCGCGAAGCCCCTGGGGAAGAGTCCGGCGACGCCTTGGACGGCCGAGCGTGCGCCGACCCAGGCGGTGCTCTGCGACCTGCTCGAAAGCATTTCTGTCGAGCGCGGTGGGTGGTTGCCGCGGACGGCAATCGTCGTTTCGGCCTGGGACACCGTTGACGACCTAGGCATTGGACCGGAGAAATGGGTTGAGCTGCAGACGCCGCTTCTCTGGCAGTGGCTCACTGCGCAGGGCGATCCGTTTCGCTTCGAGACCTTTGGGGTCAGTGCCCAGGGAGGTGATGTATCCGATGAGGGCGTGCGGAGCGAGCTAGCCGAGAACCCCGACCCCCTCGACCGACTGATCGATGGTCGTGGCGCCAACGACCTAATTGAACCGCTTCTCTGGGTCTGTAAGCGTTGAAACCGCTCATCCATCAGGCCCTGCACGGCTACCGGGACGGCCATCGTCTGCTCGCGTCGTCCGTTGATCTCAGTCGCGCCGACCGTCAGATGCTTGCGATCCAGACGGATAACTCAGACGCCGGGCGCGATTCTGAGTGGGCGTCGCTCCTTTCTGGCTATCCCCTCCCAAGTGGGGTTTATGCCTGGTCGATGACGTGGCCGGCACCGGAGATGCCGCGACCCGGATGCGTCTGGACTCATACCCTGCTGCTTGACCCGCTCGATGATTTCCAATGCCGCTGTGACCTTCCTTCGCTCTTTCGCCGCCCCAAAGAGCAGGACGATACGTCGGTTTTTGGAAGGTCGATTGATCCCATCCCATCATCGAAGAAATCCCCGGTTGGCTCTGCTTCAAAAGGTGATCCAGAGTTCCTAATGGCCCTGTTATGGAGCTTTTATGAGCCCCCGTTACGCCCGGTTAGGGCGACGGGTATTTCGTGGGGTGACTCTCAGCGGCACAAACTGCTGACTTCCCTTTGGGCTCAACAATGGGGCCCGCTCCGGGCTCGGACCAGTTTTACCGACGCCCCGATTACCCCGCGTCAGATGGGCCAAGAAGCTTATGACCTGCAGCTGCACCGGAGCGCCCGCGCGCAACAGCGGCGCGATGACCAACGCGTTCTTACCGGAGTGCCTGACGCGCAGCCTCCAGAATGGGCTGAGAGGGCGGCCCGGGACCTCTTTGAGGATGAGGGACTAAGAGAGTTTCTTCATGCTTATGGCCCCGAACTCGGAGCCAACCGCGCTGCATTTGGTTCTATGGCTGAGATCTGGATTGCTGTTAGTGGTACCGGGGAACTCGACGACGCTCTTAGCAAGTTGATGCATCTTTTTCCGAAGCGAGAGCAGGGTATGGAGTTGAAGCGTGACCTGCTGGATCCTCGGGGCCATCCGATCGGCTCTAGAGAACCTTTGGATAGCTGGCGAGTGCTTAGAGCGCTGCTCGCGCAGTCAAACGTCAACAGCCTTCCTCTTGAGTGCATCGACACCGAACGCTTCCTGGGCACTGTGCTTAAGGACGATCCCGGTCGAATCGACCAAATACTCGACTTAGTTTCGGATGACAGCAATGAGTTTGCTGTACAGGTCCTAGACCTACTTGCTGATCCAAAGTCACGCTACTCACGTCCTTGGTTGATCGGTGACCCCGCAGTCCTTGGACGATTGATCTCGCTGCGCCCCCAGGTTCTCGGTTTTCCTCAGGTGTGGAAGAAAGTCGACCATGAAGTCCTTGTGACGGCTATGAAGCGCCTACGTGGCAAGGGCAAACGGGGAAGAGCCCTGGAAGCAATGCTGGCCTCAGATGCCCCGGTAGATCCAGCATTGGTCTTACGGGCCTGGCCTGGATTGGATGATCTGCTTCTCGATCTCCTCTCCTCCTCTCCGCTGACGGAGAGGAGGACGAGGCCTTGGATTGAGGCACTGTCCGGCAGCTCAATGGTTCGGTGGATCAATGACAATCACGAAGGAGCTAAAGCCCCAGCATTGCGGCTGCTGGTCAGCTCGCTTGAGCCCTCCGACCTTTGCTCCGTCGACCCCGAGATTGTTCGCGATCAGCTGTTGTCAAACGGATCCCAGGACTTCGCAGTTAAGACGTTAGTTGCAGCCATCGGTAGCGCTAAGAACCCCTCTTGGGCATCGAGTGCGGTGCTAGCGTTCGAGCAGTTATGCCGGCAGAAAGCCCCTCGATTTTCTCAGGCATCTGTCAATTCGCTGAACAAACTCGATTGTTCTGGGTGGGAAGATAATTCTTGGAATGACAAGATCGCCCGTGCCTTGAATCTCGCCTTTCAAGAGGATCGCTGGGACCCTCTTACTTGTCTCGAATTGCCCTCATTTCCCTTCAATGCGCTTGTGTCAGCAGACAAGAAGGCGGGCCTTGCTCGGCGCATTCTGACGGCTGGTGTCGAAAAACCTGAAGCATTCAAAGCGTGGCAGCGAGACGTTCTATTAAAAAACATGGATGCCCGCGCTGACCGGGCTTCGCTTGTTGGTCTCCTAAAGCGTCTTTGGCCGTTCTAGACCACCTCCTTCCCCGATGTGGATGGAGTTCAACGTTTTTGCGCTCGATCGATGCGAGCTCGGCTAAGCATCGAGCTATCAATGCGCGGCTTTGAGCCGTCGCCAGCTGCATGGGCGGAATCCTCGGTACTCATACTGGACCGCGCGCGCCGTGGCTACACTTGTTGCAATGGCAGCTCATCCATGGCCCGACGTTCCCGACAAGCACCGCTGGGTGCTGGAGCAGATGGAAGAGCATCTGGAGAAGACCAGCCAGCCCGCAAGAGAGCTTTCCGCACGTGCTGACGAGCTTCGGGCGCAGGCGGCGCAGACCGACATCGACGGGTACCGGGACGCGGCGCTTGCTTTGGCCGATCGCTACGAGCAGGCAGCGGCTGCTCGTCTCGCTTCGGCGTAGTCCTAGCGCTCGTGCATAGCGCGCAGTTGCGCCGCGATTTCTCGCTGCCGGTCGAGCAGGGAGTCGACCTTGGGCTCGATGCGCTTCAGCTCGGACTCCAACTTGGCTAAGGCCGCTTCCGCTCCCGTGCTGTCGAGCAAGCTTTGCTCTCGCCACCTGGTGGAGAGCTGACGAGCGGTTGCCGAGAGGCGGGGCAGCTCGACAGTCACGATCTGCGCCGACTCCGCAAGGAGTCGAGCCTGCTCGGGAGTACCCCGATCGGCCGCGATCAGCTCGCGGCGCGTCTCGAAGATGATCTCGTGAGCGATCGTCACTGCCCCGAGCAGGGAGTCGAGTCGTTTGATTGCCGGTGGGCGCTCAGGCATCGGGCCATCCTGCCGAAGCAAGCGGCGGGATGCTTGCAGACAGGACGCTGCGGCTAGGCTAAGACGCTCGTAGCTTCGCGATGTCGTCCAGGCGGCGCGCGCGTGCGGGTAGCGCTCGGTTGTGATCCGATGAAGAGGGCGCGTCCTGCTCGTTGATGCGCTGCCACTCGGTGCGGGCGGCAGACCTGAGTTGAGTTCCGGCCCTCGCTAACGCAGAGAGATCGAGAGAGCGCAGCCGTCGAGGGCCACTGCCGCGGCACGGCCGGTCTCCATCAGGCTGAGCTGCGCCTCGTTGCCCGGAGGGGTTCTGTGGTTGTCGGCCGCGTTGACGCGAGCTCTCAGCGCTGCAAGATCTTTCGGCGATCTCACCTGGCTGAGATTCTCGACGATCTCGCGATCTACCCCCATGCTGATTTCGGCGCTGAGGCCTTCCCCCGCAAGAACAAGGTTTCGGCCCACGATCTGTCGACCGAGTTGGGGAATCGCGAACACCGAGTCCTCCCGATTCCACTCGCTCTCGCCGAGGCCCGCCGCGCCGGCGAAGGAGGCCAGCCTTCCCAGCTCCATCGCAAACGCCTGCTCTTCTGCCGCGGCAAGCCGCCGCCGACCGCCAGGGCTTTTCGACTGCGGCCCCTGCACGGTGATGGCATGGACAGTGAGGCCGGGGCCGGGTGCAGCTGCGCCCACCACCAGCCTCTCCGCCGCCCCCCGAAGGGCCAGAACCTGACCGATTCCCCGCCGCAGCTGCTTTATCGAGACATCGCGGCCGGTTCGGTTTCCCTTTGCCTCGATCACATAGGTCGTATGGGCGGGCTGCCCGAAGAAGATCAGTAGGTCCGGCCTCTGGCCGGAGTGACCGAGGGAGTCGACGTCCACCAGCATCGGACCTCCGCGCCACAGCCCGGAGGGCAGGGCATGGCCCGCCTGGTGCTCAGCGACCAGCAGGGCCGCCGCGAGACCCATGGCCTCGGAGAAGGCCGCACGATGATGGTTGTGGATCTCTCCGGCGTGGGGGCTGAGCGCGATGTCGGTGCTGCTCCAGTCGATTGCCCAGAACCAGCGGGCGATCGCCCAGTGCGAGCTGATCTCGAACAACTGCTTGTAGGGGGAGAAGATGGCGGCGGTGGCCCGCCCGGCGGCGAGGAGAAATTCCCAGGGGGTGGCCGGCAGGAAATAGGGATTGGTCATGCTCCCGGCACCGGAAACGCCGGTCAGGGACAGCGGGCTCGCGGAGGGGCCGACAGCGGTGGCAAGGGTGGAGTCGCTCTCGATCGAAAAGGCCATGGCAACGGTTCTCCACTATTCAACTGAGGGATCCGGTCGAACTCGCAGGTACGGCGTCATCGCCTGAGCGAAGAGGAACCAGACGCTCGGTTTCGAACCTGCATGCGAGATGCCGAACGAGAGGTGCCGGTGAAAGAGCAGGTCCTTGGAGCCAGCGACCGGGCGGCGCTTCAGAGCCTGATCCCGCTTGCCAGCGCAATCGGGGTAGGGACGATGTTCGCTCTCTTCTTCGGCTCGCGGAAGCGGACCGCTTACGCCTTATTCGAAATATTCGCGATCGTTGCGGTTCTGGTTGCCGCCGCGCTGACGGCTGCGACGGCGATCAGCCTCCTGCACCGCGACACGGCGATCAGCGATCACGAATTGACCCAGACGGCGATGCCCCTGGTCGTCGCCGCGTTCCTGCTCGTCTTCGTCACCGTCCTTGCCAGGCTGCGGGCCGCCGGCGACAGGACTTGGTCGATGCTTCCCATCGGCCTTCTCTGTGTCTACCTGGCGGCGATGCTGACGCTTCGAGTCTGGGCCGCTACGCCGGAAAACGCGAGTCTGGTTGCCGCTGGGCTGCTGGTCGTCGGTGGGGTCTTGTCATTCGGCGTCGGCCTTTGGGAGCGACGCTCGGCGCGCGGATCCCGACGTGGTCAGGTGGCAGCCATCGCCGAGAAGGTTGCAAGCGGCTACCTGCCAGACTGCAAGCCGCTGTTGCTATCGCTGCCGGAGCCCGAAGGCGCTTCGCCGCCGAACATCCAGTGCTGGATTAAGCAGGGCCGGACCTTTCTCGACCTCGACAGCTGCCGCCGCCTTCGCCAGCTGACTGACGAGCGATGGGACGCGGTCGCTGCCGCCGAAATGCAGCCGCCCACCGGGGGCACGATGCTCGCCCTCGTCGAGCTTCGCTACAGAGTTCCCTTCCGGCGTCCAAGGCCCGAAGCGCGCATTTCAACCGTCACCGTTCCCGGCGGCGGCCGGGACACCAAGATCGTTGCAATGAACGATGACGGGCTCCTCGACGCCACCGGCCTCGGCCTGGTCTGACTGCTGTTGCTAGTACCGCGGCGGCTGGTCCCGGTACGCCGGGTCGCGGACTTCGCGCCGTTCTTCGACCGGCGGTACAGCCTCGCCGGGGGCGACGGGCCGCGTCCGGCGGGACCAGACAATTTCCTGGAAGAGGCCGATCAGGAGGCCGACGGCTCCGGCGATCATGAGGATCACGCCGATGGTGTCGATGCTGACGCCCTGGACGTGGAAGTTGGTCGCGAACTTGAGGATCGCGCCGACGGCTATGAGGAAGATGCCTGCTCCGATAGTCATGGCGGCTGAATACCCCGGGTTTGGATCGACAAACCGAAGCTGACGGCCGGGCGGGGTTGACTCAGGCTGAAGTTCGGAGAGACGTCCAGAGCCGGCGCTCGGCCCCGAGCACCTGCTGGGAGCCCTCGGCGACGGCGCGCCACAGGTCCGGCCGCGGCTCGTCGCTCTCGCTCGCCGCTTTAAAGGCCTCGGCCAGCTCGGTCCACCTCGTCGCCGCTTCCGCCGCCAGTGATGCCTCGTCCCTTCCCACCTCGGCCAGGAACCTCGAATACATCAGCCGGAAGCAGCCGCCACCGGTCCCTCGGCGCTCGATCACCTGGTAGGCGAAGCGGGCGCACCACTGCCAGTCCTCGACCGCCTCTGGCCACGATCCCGCCTCCGCCGCCAGGCGCTCCAGGGCCGGGACGCCGGCGAACTCGCCGAACGGGGGCTCCAGCATCTCGCTCACCGCGCGCTCGATCGCCCGGGGCACCGCCGCCAGCAGCCGCTCGCGGTCGACTTCGCCGCCGACGGTGAACATGTGGCCTTCCAGCGGATAGGCGGGGTGGCCGCTGTGGCGCGCCCGCGCCAGGTTCTCCAGCCGCGTCGTCTGCAGCTCCTCGAAGGCGGTGTCGGACAGCTGCGCGACCTCCTCGTCGTAGCCGGCCAGGACCACCGCGTGCCCTGGGAAGTGGGCCGAGTTGCCGTAGTGGTCGAGGTGGTAGATGTCCGTTAGGAGGAGTGCCGGGCGCCCGTCGTCGACCGTCGCGCGCGCCGCCGCCCAGGCCGCCTCGCCGTCGTCCTGGGCGAAGGTGCTCAGCTCCAGCGCCGCCCCGGTCAGCTCGCGGAAGGTCTCCTCCAGTC
>Ga0157378_10002865_pt1 | contig 15384 bp, 11 predicted proteins | sample M65metaG_FD_115309 | JGI IMG/M metagenome (GOLD analysis project Ga0157378, IMG submission 115309) | Miscanthus rhizosphere microbial communities from Kellogg Biological Station, Michigan, USA - M6-5 metaG | ecosystem: Host-associated > Plants > Roots > Rhizosphere > Soil | place: USA: Michigan...
GCATCTGGCGCGCAAGAGGCGCCAGCTGATGCGCCGCTCGAGTCGCCACCGCTCCCCAGCGAAGCACAGACCCCACGGCGCGGCTGGTTCGAGCGCCTGCGCGGTGGACTGCGCAAGACCGGCAGCAGCATCACGCAGGTGTTCAGCACCGCTCGCATCGACGATGCGCTGTACGACGAGCTCGAAGCCGCCCTGCTGATGGCCGATGCCGGGCCGGTGGCCACGCGTCATCTGCTCGATGACTTGAAGCGGCGCGTGCGCGAGCGCAACGCGCGCGAACCTGCGGCCGTCAAGGCGCTCCTGGAAGACGCGTTGGCCGACCTGCTGACGCCGCTGGAGCGGCCCCTCGAGATCGGGCGCACTGCGTGTACGGTGATGATGGTGGTGGGCGTCAACGGCTCGGGCAAGACCACCAGCATCGGCAAGCTGGCCTGCTATCTGGCGCAGGCCAGGCGCAAAGTGCTGCTGGCTGCTGCCGACACCTTTCGCGCCGCGGCGCGCGAGCAGCTTGCCGTGTGGGCGGACCGTGTAGGCGGCACGCGCGGGGGCGTGGAGGTCGTTAGTCAGCAAGGTGGCGACCCTGCTGCGGTCACCTACGATGCTGTGGTGGCCGGCCGCTCGCGCAACTGCGACGTGGTGATCGCCGACACGGCGGGTCGTCTGACGACCCAGCTGCACCTGATGGAAGAACTGAAGAAGGTGCAACGCGTGATCACCAAGGCCGATCCGCTGGCGCCGCACGAGGTGCTGATGGTGGTCGATGGCAACACCGGGCAGAACGCGCTGGCGCAGGTCCGGGCTTTCGACGCCGCGTTGGGCCTGACCGGATTGATCGTGACCAAGCTCGATGGCACCGCCAAGGGCGGTGTGCTGGCAGCGATCGCCCTGTGGGCGCGCGAACGTGCGGCGGAGCAGCCGTCCCGCCGGGCTCTGGCGATTTACTTCCTCGGGGTCGGCGAGGCGCTTGAGGACCTGCAGACGTTCAGCGCGCGCGAGTTCGCTCAGGCGCTGCTCGGCTGAACTAGTGATGTCCGCCGCTTGCGGCGGGCAGCGCATCGAGATCGTCAAACAACGTCGACGACACCGGCTCCATGGCCGTGTCGTGTGCCAGCACGTCGCCGTGCGCGAGGAGTTCCTCCATCTCCGCCACCGGCAGCAACGGCATCGGGCGCGAACCGGACGCGTTGAGGTTCTTCATGCCCGGCGCGTCCTGCAGCAGCGGAGCCATCTGCGTGCGCACCTCGGCCACCGTGGGCAGCGAGGTTTCCGACCAGGTCAGCACGTTGATGTGCGCCGCGCGCAGCACGCGCGTCATGCGCTCGTGCCGCTGGCGCGCACGGGCGCTCTGCTGAGCGGGTCGCACGTCGATCACCGCGAGCACGCGCGAGCCCTGGTCGCACACCACCAGGTCGGCATTCAGGCAGCCCACGCGCGACACCCACTGGCTGTAGGAATGGCGGGTCGGCACTCGCAAGAAGCGCGATAGCGGCACCTGCGACAGCACCAGCTGCTGTGGCAACGCTCGACGCACGGTTTCGTACGCCTTGCGCTCCGATGTCGTCATCACGCGCGCGGCTTCGGGTGGCCAATCGGCCACTGTGTCGAGCGCATCGTTGCGTGCGGCGCGCGTCCGACCCTTGGCCGGACGTCGTCGCATCAGGACATAGGTGATCACCAAGGCGATCACGGCTGCAAGGGCGAAAGCGGAGAGCGAGTCGGTAGGCAGCATTTGTCGGAGCGAGGACAGCAGCGTTGTGACGCCAACTTACGAGCCGCAATCGGCAGGGTCAATCGGCGCGCAGCGAAAGGCGTAAGAACAAGTTTCGCGGGCCCGCGGTCGCGGGTACTCGTGGCCTGCCTATGCCAACTAATACCAGCGCGTAACAGCGACTGCGTTGTTACAGGTCCAGCGCGTCGAGCGCATCTGATCTCTCGCGCTCAGCGAGCGCCGAAGCCACCCAACCCACCCATGCGGCGCATCATCTTCATCAGGCCGCCGCCTTTCATCTTCTTCATCATCGTTCGCATTTGCTCGAACTGATTGAGCAGGCGATTGACCTCCTGCACTTGCACGCCAGCGCCGGCCGCGATGCGGCGCTTGCGGCTGGCCTTCAGCAGGTCGGGCTTGCGGCGTTCCAATGGCGTCATCGAGTGGATGATGCCGGTCATGCGGCGCACGTCGCGCTCGGCGCGGTCGAGATCTGCTTGGCCAGCCTTGGCCGCCAGCTGTGCCGGCAATTTGTCGATCAGGCCGCCCAGTCCGCCCATCTTGCGCATCTGGCCAAGCTGCAGCGCGAAGTCCTCGAGATCGAACCCGTCACCCGACTTGACCTTGGCAGCCAACTGCTGAGCGGCCTCGAGGTCGACGTTCTGCTGCACCGATTCGACCAGCGCGACGATGTCACCCATGCCGAGCACCCGGCCGGCGTGGCGCTCGGCATCGAACGCTTCCAGGCCATCGATCTTTTCGGAGATGCCAGCGAACTTGATCGGCGCGCCGGTGACCTGTCGCACCGCCAGGGCGGCGCCGCCGCGGGAATCGCCGTCGAGCTTGGTCAGGACGACGCCGGTCAATGGCAGCGCGTCCCTGAACGCCTTGGCCACGTTGACGGCGTCCTGACCCTGCATTGCGTCGACCACGAACAGCGTTTCCACCGGCTTCAACGCTGCATGCAGCGCACGAATCTCCTCCATCATCGGTTGGTCGATGGCCAGGCGCCCTGCAGTGTCGACCAGCAGCACGTCGAAGAAGTGGCGCTTGGCATGGTCCAGCGCTGCGCGTGCGATGTCCACCGGCGGCTGCCCGGGCTCGGACGCGAACCATTGCGCGCCGGCCTGCACAGTGACCACCCGCAGTTGCTCGATCGCGGCCGGCCGGTACACGTCGGTGGACACGGTCAGGACCTTCTTCTTGCGCCGCTCGATCAGGTGTCGCGCCAGCTTGGCTGTCGTCGTGGTCTTGCCCGCCCCTTGCAAACCCGCCATCAACACCACCGCCGGGGGCTGCACGGCCAGGTCGAGGTCGGCGATGCCCTCGCCCATCGTGGCGGCCAGCTCCTTGTGCACGATGCCGACCAGGGCTTGGCCGGGGTTCAGCGAGCCGACCACCTCCTGGCCCAGTGCCTTGTCCTTGACCCGCGCGATGAACTCACGCACCACAGGCAGAGCGACGTCGGCCTCGAGCAGCGCCATGCGGATCTCGCGCAGCATGTCCTGCACGTTGTCTTCGGTGATGCGTGCCTGGCCGCGCAGCGACTTGACCAAGCGCGACAGTCGGTCGGTGAGTGCAGAAGCCATGAATGAGAGGGGGTGGTGCGCCTGTGGGAGGCGCTCGATGCGCGGGTCGCGAAAGTACACTTGGTCTGATGATTTTATCGGGCGGCTCCCTCGCGTCGTGGTTCGCCGTCGTGGCCTTGGTCGCGTACGGGTTGGCCGCTTGGCCGCGCCGGGAGAGTTCGCGCCTCGACGCGGCGGCGCTGGCGGTCGGCTGGGTGGCGCACGGTCTCGCATTGTTTGTGGACATCGCCGGTGCCGGCCACGGCGCACGGCTGGGATTCGCGCCGGTCTTGTCGCTCACCGTGTGGCTGGTGCTGCTGGTGCACGCGATCGAAAGCCGCATGCTGCCGCTGCCGGCGGTGCGTCGTGTGTTGGCGCTCGTCGGTTGCGCGGCGGTGGCGTTGGCGTGGGCCTTTCCGGGCGAGGTACGTTTGGCCAGTCACAGCCCGTGGGCGCCGGTGCACTGGGTGCTTGGCGTGGTGTCGTACGGCTTGTTCGGCGTTGCCGTGTTGCATGCCTGGATGCTCGATTCGGCCGAGCGGCGCATGCGCAGTCGCGCCAGCGGGGAGGGCACAGTGCTGGGGCTGCCGCTGCTGCGCCTGGAGCGGCTCACCTTCGGCTTCGTCGAAGCCGGCTTCGTGGTGCTCACGCTCGCGCTCGTGCTGGGCGTGTTGACTGCGGCGCGTTGGCGCTGGGACCACAAGACCGTGTTCTCGCTGCTCGGGTGGGCGGTGTTCGCGGGCCTGCTGACGGGGCGTCTGCTGCGTGGCTGGCGCGGCCGCCAGGCGACGCGATGGTTGTACTCCGGCGCCGCGCTGCTGCTGCTGGCGTACGTCGGCTCTCGCTTCGTGCTCGAGGTCATCCTCGGGCGCTCCGTCTACTGAAGAGAACGTTCGTCGAGGAAATCGCGTGCTGATGCGACTGGTGCTTCTGCTGGTGGTGATCGGGATCATCGTCTGGCTGTTCAGCTCGCGCTCGCGGGGCCGTTCGCCCGGTGCTGCCGGCAAGAAGGCGGCACCTGAGGCGTTTGCGCGCTGCGCGCACTGTGGGGTGCACCTGCCGATGCACGACGCGCTGCTCGAGGGCGGCATCGCCTACTGCAGCGAGGCACATCGTCTGAAGGGCCCGACCGACCGTGGGGGCTCGTGAGCGCCAGGAGCTTGCATGAGCGCTGACCCGTACGCAGATCGGCGGCACGGCGACCGCCGGCAAGCCGATCGCCGAAGCAGCCGACCCATGCTCGACGAGTCGTGGTTCGGAGCGCTCGGTGAGGGCGACACGGAGTTCCATGCCGACGACGTGGCCGATGCGGCGCGTCCGCCCGAGCCGGAACGAGGCCACGCCGCGACGGCGGAGCGCGACGCAGGGCGCGATGCGCAACGGCAGCAAACGCGCGAGGCACGGCGCGTCGCGATGTCAACTGACACTGCGCTGCGTCGTGTGTTCGGCACCTACATCGCCGCGCGTGCGGTGCTCGGGCTGTTGCTGGCATCCGTGCCGTGGGTGGTGTCTCTGCCGACCGTGCACAGCCCGCTGCCGCTGATTCTGCTGTGCCTGGGCTACGCGGTGCAAAGCATCACGCTGTGGCTGCTGCCGCAGGTGCGGGCCGGCATCGGGCCGACGATGACGCGGCTCGGCCGGCGCCAGTGGCTGGCCACCATCGGCGCCGACCTGGTGGTGTTCGCGGCGCTGCACTTGTTCGATCCCGGCGTCAACTTGAATTTCGGTGCGCTGCTGGTGCTGCCGGTGCTGATGTCCGGTGTGATGAACACGCGGCTGGCCGCTGTCGGTACCGCGGCGGCTGTGGCGCTGGTGTTGCTCGGTGGCGTGTGGCGGGCGGTGCCCAACTTGAACGATGCCGGTCTGCTGTTCACGCAGGCGGGGTTGGCAGGCATCGGTGTCTTCATGATCGCGCTGCTGGCCAGTGAGTTCTCCGGTCGGCTGGTGCGCGAGGAGATGGCGGCGCGCGGCAGCTTGGAGATTGCGCGGCAGCAGGCCCAGCTCAACCGGCTCGTGATCGACGAAATGAGCGAGGGCGTGCTGGTGGTCGATCGGCGCGCGCGCGTGCGCGCCGCCAATCCCGCGGCGCGTGCTCTGCTGGCGGCCCACGGCACCGCCGATCCGGCACCGTTTCCGCTGCACAGCAATGATGCATGGTCGACGCTGCAGTCGGCGGTGGAGCGCGCCTTCGAAGACGGTGCGTGGCCGGAGTCGGCGCGCGAGGTGCGCCTGATGTTCGACGCTGCCCAATCGCGCACGCTGCAGGTGCGCGCGCGCTTCACGCGCCGCCGGCCGCTCGACGGCGAGGCCGCGCCGCCGGAGGAGTTCTGCGTCGTGTTCCTCGAAGATCTGCGCACCGTGCAGTCACGCAGCCGGCAGGAGAAGTTGGCTGCGATGGGTCGCGTATCGGCGGGCATCGCGCACGAGATTCGCAATCCACTGGCCGCGATTGCGCAAGCCAATGCGCTGCTGTTGGAAGACGTGCTGTCGACCGAGCAGCATCATCTGGCCCGCATGGTGGCCGACAACGTTGACCGCCTCAAGCGCATCGTCGACGACGTGATGGAGGCCGCCCCCGGTGCGCCCAGCGAGCAACGCGTGCTCGACGCGCGCGCTGCCGTGCAGGCCGTGTGCACCGATTGGGCACGCACCGCCAGCGCGACGATCGGCGAGGGCAGTCGGCTGCAGATCGAACTGCCCGCAGAGGCGTTGCCGGTGACCTTTGACCCGGAGCATCTGCGCCGCGTGTTGGTGAACCTGCTGGACAACGCGGGCCGCTACGCCAGCGACGCGACAGGGTCGATCCGAGTGCGCCTGTTTGCGTCCGACGAGCGTGGCGCGGTGCTCACGGTGGCGAGCGACGGCGCGGCGATCGCGGCCGATGTCGAGCGGCACCTGTTCGAGCCATTCTTCTCGACGCGCAGCCGTGGCACCGGGCTGGGCCTGTATATTTGCCGCGAGCTGTGTGTGCGTCACGGCGCCAGCATCGAGTTCAGGCCGTTGGACGGTGTGCAACGACACCGCAACGAGTTCCGCGTGACGATGCAGCGCGCCGCGCTGGCGACACAGGAGGCACCGAGCCAAGCATGACTAGCCCCGCCCATTACAGCCTGCTGGTAGTCGACGACGAGCCGGATCTGCGCACGTTGTACGAGCTGACCCTGCTGCGCGAGGGCTACGACGTCGAATCGGCGGCGTCGGTCGACGATGCGTGGCAACGTTTGTCGAGCCGGACCTACAGCGCCGTCATCACCGACATGCGCCTGCCCGATGGCTCGGGGCTCGATCTGCTGAAGCGGCTCGATCTCGCCAAGCGGCGCGAAAAGGCCATCGTGATCACCGCCTATGGGTCCGCCGAGGGCGCCGTCGAGGCGCTGAAGGCAGGCGCCTTCGACTACCTCACCAAGCCGGTCGACCTGCGCCAGTTCCGCAGCGTCGTCGCGTCGGCGCTCGGCCGAGGACCAGCCACCCCCGGCCCGCGCGATGCAGCAGCGGGCCAGGCCGCCCGCGCCAATGACGACGCCGGTACCGACCCGGGCCGTGCACATCCGGCGCTGTCGCGGCTGGCTGGCCGCTCGCAGGCGATGCAGCAGGTGCGTTCGCTGGTCGAGCGCGTTGCGCGCAGCATGGCGCCGGTGTTGGTTCAGGGCGAGTCAGGCACCGGCAAGGAGCTGGTCGCACGCGCCATCCATGCGTGCTCGTCGCGCAGCGAGGCACCGTTCATCGCGGTCAACTGCGGCGCCATTCCGGAGCAGCTGCTGGAGGCCGAGTTCTTCGGCTACCGCAAGGGCTCGTTCACCGGCGCGCACGAAGACCGCGAGGGTTTCGTGCAGGCTGCACAAGGCGGCACGCTGTTCCTCGACGAGATCGGCGACCTGCCGTTGGCAATGCAAAGCAAGTTGCTGCGCGTGATCCAGGAGCGCACGGTGCGCCCCGTCGGTGCGGTGACCGAGACGCCGATCAACGTGCGCGTGGTCAGCGCCACCCACAAGGATCTGGCCACGGAGGTGCACGAGGGACGCTTCCGGCAGGACCTGTTCTATCGCCTCAACGTGATCCAGATTCGCGTGCCGGCACTGCGCGAGCGCATCGACGATCTGTCGGCAATCTGCGACCTGGTGCTGGCCCGCATCGCCGGCGAGGCCGGGATCTCGCCGTCGCCCAAGCTCTCGTCGCAGGCGATGGAGCGGCTGTCGGACTACGCGTTCCCAGGCAACGTGCGCGAACTCGAGAACCTGCTGCATCGGGCGCTTGCGCTGTCGAGCGGCGAAGTGATCGAATGGGCCGATCTCGGGCTGCCCGACGACGTGTTCGTCGACAGCGGCATCGTCGACCTCGACGCGCTGCACGCCGCCAGTGAAGCGGCGCGCAAAGCTGTCGCGGCTGCCCCGCCGGGCGAGCTGCCGAGCGACCTGGTGGCCTACCTCGATCAGGTCGAACGCGACATCTTGATCCGCGCGCTCGAACAGCACCGTTTCAATCGCACCGCAGCGGGCGCGAGCCTCGGCTTGTCGCTGCGTCAAATGCGCTACCGGATGGCGCGGCTGGGCGTGAACGTGGCCGACCATGTCGGCGAGCGCGGCGACAGCGCGTTCTGACCGCCTTGCATGCCGGGCGACGCGAATTCGGCATCGAAGCCTGCGTCACCGGCCGATTCGCCTCGCCGACGCCACGCGTGGCACGACGGCTGGTGGCGACACGCGCAGTGCTGCGCGTCACCGAACCACAACGCTCGACCCACCGGGACCGAGGTGTCGCTCGCGGTGGTGCATTCGATCAGCCTGCCACCTGGCCACTATCGCGGCGATGCGATCGAACGGCTGTTCACCAATCGGCTGGACTGGAGCGCGCACCCGTACTTCGAGTCGATTCGCGGCCTGCAGGTGTCGGCGCATTTCGTGATTCGGCGATCGGGCAAGTTGTTGCAGTTCGTATCGTGCGATCGGCGCGCATGGCACGCTGGTCCCTCGTCGTGGCGCGGACGCCCGAACTGCAACGACTACTCGATCGGCATCGAGCTCGAAGGCCTCGAGGGGCGCCGCTTCGCTGCCGCGCAGTACGCGCAACTCGCGGCTTTGCTGCGCGCGTTGTCGCGGCGCTACGCGATCGACGCGGTGGTCGGGCACGAACATGTCGCGCCGACGCGAAAACACGACCCCGGCAGTGGTTTTGATTGGGCGCGGCTCGCACAGGCACTGCGCTGGTCGCGTGCGCGTCTGCCGTTCGCACCGCAGGATTGACGCGCATCGCAGCGCGAATTCGCGCGCAGAACCAACGCTGGCGCGCGTGGCGGATTCTCGTGCCTGGGAGCATGCGGGCTGCATGCGCATCGCCCCGGTAGCGCAATCGAGGTCAATTGCGGCGGACATTCGTCGACCGACGTCAAGAGGGAGAAGCACGCTACCTGTAGTGGGTTGTACCCGTCGGGGGCCCCAGATATAGTGTCCCTTGCGTGATAAGCTTCACACCCAGTCGCCTCGACATGCATCGGTTTCCATCCAGGGTCCACGCCCCATGGCTTGCGGTGACCGTCGCAGTTGAAGCGCCCCATGCGCAGGCGCGCAGCGCTGCCCCCAACACCTCGATGCCCATGGAAGGTGGCACGCAAACCCGCTGCGTGCCATCGGTGCATTGAGGGGTCGCCTCATCGCAGGGCGAGCGGTGTCGGCATTCTTTCAATGACTCCAGTGCAAGACACGAATTGACAGAGGACCCCATGCAATCAGTGACGTCCCGGACTGCCGAGCTGACCGCGGTGCCGCGCGCGGTCGTCGCGACAGTCGCCGCCGAGTCGGCCTACGCCGGCTATCAGATCATCCGCCGCAACGGCGCGGTGGTGATGTTCGAGCCCAACAAGATCGCGGTGGCCTTGATGAAGGCCTTTCTGGCGGTGCATGGCACGCAGGGCGCAGCGTCGGCCAGCGTGCGAGAGACCGTCGACCTTCTGACAGAAACGGTGGTGCGAGCACTGCTGCGCTCGCGTCCGGGCGGCGGCACCTTTCACATCGAAGACGTGCAGGACCAGGTCGAACTTGGCCTGATGCGCGGCGGACACCACGAGGTGGCGCGCGCATACGTGCTGTATCGGGAGCGGCGCGCGCAGGAGCGCGCCAAGCAGGCCACCGAGGCGGCGCCGCGCGAGGCGCCGCTGCACGTGGTCGCCGACGGCCGCCGCGTGCCGCTGGATCTGACCGCGCTGCATGCGTTGATGACCGACGCCTGCGCCGGACTCGGCGCCGACGTGCAGGCCGAACCGATCCTGTCGGAGACGCGGCGCAACCTGTACGACGGCGTTCCGATCGATGAAGTGCACAAGGCCGCGATCCTTGCGGCGCGCACGCTGATCGAAAAGGAGCCGGCCTACACCCGCGCCACCGCTCGCCTGCTGCTGCACACGATCCGCAAGGAGGTGCTCGGCGAAGAGGTGAGCCAGGCGGGGATGGCGCAGCGCTATGCCGAATACTTTCCACAGTTCATCGGCAGCGGCATCGAGGCCGAACTGCTCGACCCGGCGCTGCGCCAGTTCGACCTGGCGCGCCTCGGCGCCGCCTTGAAGCCCGAGCGGGATCTGCAGTTCGACTACCTGGGGTTGCAGACGCTGTACGACCGCTACTTCCTGCACGTGCGCGAGCGCCGCATCGAGTTGCCGCAGGCATTCTTCATGCGCGTTGCGATGGGCCTGGCGCTCAGCGAGATCGACCGCGAAGCGCGCGCGATCGAGTTCTATGACGTGCTATCGAGCTTCGATTTCATGTCGAGCACGCCCACGCTGTTCAATTCCGGCACGTTGCGCTCGCAGCTGTCGAGCTGCTACCTGACCACGGTGGCCGACGACCTCGACGGCATCTACGAGGCATTGAAGGAAAACGCGCTGCTGTCCAAGTACGCCGGCGGCCTCGGCAATGACTGGACGCCGGTGCGCGCGCTCGGCTCCTACATCAAGGGCACCAACGGCAAGAGCCAGGGCGTGGTGCCGTTCCTGAAGGTGGTCAACGACACAGCGGTGGCGGTCAACCAGGGCGGCAAGCGCAAGGGCGCGGTATGTGCGTACCTGGAGAGCTGGCACCTCGACATCGAGGAGTTCCTCGAGCTGCGCAAGAACACCGGCGACGACCGGCGGCGAACGCACGACATGAACACCGCCAACTGGATTCCCGACCTGTTCATGAAGCGGGTGATGGAGGGCAGCGACTGGACGCTGTTCTCGCCGTCGACATGCCCCGACCTGCACGACAAGTTCGGCGCCGAGTTCGAGACGGCCTACATCGCCTACGAGGCCAAGGTCGACCGCGGCGAGCTGAAGCTGCACAGACGCCTGCCGGCGCGCGACCTGTGGCGCAAGATGCTGACGATGCTGTTCGAGACCGGGCATCCGTGGATCACGTTCAAGGACGCCTGCAATGTGCGCAGCCCGCAGCAGCACGTGGGGGTGGTGCATTCGTCGAACCTGTGCACCGAGATCACGCTGAACACTGGGCCTACCGAGATCGCCGTGTGCAACCTCGGTTCGGTCAATCTGGCGCAGCACCTGTTGGACGGGCAGGTCGACCAGACCAAGCTCAAGAAGACGGTCGCCACCGCGATGCGCATGCTCGACAACGTGATCGACATCAACTACTACGCGGTCAAGAAGGCGCGCGACAGCAACTTGCGCCACCGCCCGGTGGGGCTGGGCGTGATGGGCTTCCAGGACGCGCTGTATCAATTGCAGGTGCCATATGCATCCGAAGCGGCCGTGGAGTTTGCCGACCGGTCGATGGAAGCACTGTGCTACCACGCCTATTGGGCGTCGACCGAGCTGGCCGAGGAGCGCGGGCGCTATTTCAGCTACCGCGGTTCGTTGTGGGAGCGCGGCATCCTGCCGCAGGACTCACTGGACCTGCTGGCCCAGCAGCGCGACAGCGGCAAGCCCGCCGGCGCGCCGTCGTATGTGGAGGTCGACCGCAGCCAGTCGATGGACTGGGCCGCGCTGCGCGCGCGCATTGCCCAACACGGCATGCGCAATTCCAACTGTGTGGCCATCGCACCGACGGCGACCATCAGCAACATCGTCGGCGTCGACGCGTCAATCGAGCCGTGCTTTGGCAATCTGTCGGTCAAGAGCAACCTGTCTGGCGAGTTCACCATCGTCAACGAGTACCTGGTGCGCGATCTCAAGCGTCTGAACTTGTGGGACGACGTGATGGTGATGGACCTCAAGCACTTCGACGGCTCGCTGCGCCGCATTGACCGCGTGCCCGAGGAGATCAAGCAGCTGTACGCCACCGCGTTCGAGGTTGAGCCACAGTGGCTGGTGGAGGCCGCGGCGCGGCGCCAGAAGTGGATCGACCAAGCGCAGTCGCTCAACATCTACATGGCCGGCGCATCGGGCCGCAAGCTCGACGAGATCTACAAGCTGGCCTGGCTGCGTGGCCTGAAGACCACCTATTACCTGCGCACGATGGGCGCCACCCATGCGGAAAAATCAACCGTCAAGAGCGGCGCACTCAATGCGGTGCCGATGGCCGATGGCGCGGTGAGCGGCTTCTCTGCTGCCTCCGCATCACCCACAGCCGACGCACTGGACGACAGCGCGAGCGTGAAGTTCTGCTCAATCGACAACCCGGATTGCGAAGCGTGTCAGTGAGCGATCGAGCGCGTGTGCAGCAACGCCGCGTGACCACATGGCACGCATGCGCTGCGACGTGATCACTGCGCGAGCCTCGTTCAAACAGCAGTACCGATGCACAGGCGCAACAACGCAGCGGCGCAAATGTCAAGAAGTGCTTGGTGTTTGAACACAACACTCTCATAATCCGCAACCACAGGAAGCACTCACATGCTGGTCTGGGACGAAGACATCCGATCCACATCGACGATCACCCCCAGAAGCCCCGCACATCCCCACTCGGACGCTGTGCGGGCGGCGGCCCTCTCTTCCCCGCAGCTGCAGACCCTGCGCGCCGCAGAACCGCAAGTCTCCCCTCTGCCGTTCAAGCCGGCCGCGCCGACGGCCGGTGCACAGGCGCCCAGCACGCGCCGCGTCAACGTCGCCGAGAAGCGCATCATCAATGGCCAGACCGACGTCAACCAGCTGGTGCCGTTCAAGTACAAGTGGGCCTGGGAGAAGTACCTCGCCACCTGCGCCAACCACTGGATGCCGCAAGAGATCAACATGTCGCGTGACATCGCGACCTGGAAGGATCCCAACGGTCTGACGGAAGACGAGCGCCGGCTGATCAAGCGCAATCTCGGCTTCTTCGTCACAGCCGACTCGCTGGCGGCCAACAACATCACGCTGGGCACCTACCGCCATATCACGGCGCCGGAGTGCCGCCAGTTCCTGCTGCGGCAGGCCTTCGAAGAGGCGATCCACACCCACGCCTACCAGTACATCGTGGAGTCGCTGGGCTTGGACGATGGCGAGATCTTCAACGCCTACCACGAGGTCGCGTCGATCCGCGACAAGGACGAGTTCCTGATCCCGTTCATCGACGCGATCATGGATCCGAACTTCAAGACCGGCACGCCCGAGGCCGATCAGACGCTGCTGAAGTCGATCATCGTCTTCGCCTGTCTGATGGAGGGGCTGTTCTTCTACGTCGGATTCACGCAGATCCTGGCGCTGGGCCGCCAGAACAAGATGACCGGTGCGGCCGAGCAGTACCAGTACATCCTGCGCGATGAGTCGATGCACTGCAACTTCGGCATCGACCTGATCAACCAGATCAAGCTCGAGAACCCGCACTTGTGGACGCCGCAGTTCCGCGCCGAGATCAAGGCGCTGTTTCTGAAGGCGGTGGAGCTCGAATACCGCTACGCCGAGGACACGATGCCGCGCGGCGTGCTGGGCCTCAACGCATCGATGTTCAAGGGCTATCTGCGCTACATCGCCAACCGGCGCGCTACGCAGATCGGCCTGGAGGCGCTCTTCCCGAACGAGGAAAACCCGTTCCCGTGGATGAGCGAAATGATCGACCTCAAGAAGGAACGCAACTTTTTCGAAACTCGCGTCATCGAGTACCAATCCGGTGGCGCGCTGACCTGGGACTGATGCACGGCGCTTCTCAAGCGCAGTGACGCTGGGTCGATAGAGAGATCAAGATTGGTGGGCGGCGAAATCGTCGACGTCAGAAACGACGAACGCCACCCCCGCCCCATTCACCGATGGGGGATCGACCAACGGCGCGAGCCGATGGTGATGCTCAACGGTGAATCGCCGACCTGCAGAAGCAGCGCGGTGTTTTTGTCAACTTGATCAAGGAGATCGAAATGGCAACTGCGAAGAAGAAGGCTCCGGCCAAGAAGGCAGCGAAGAAGAAGGCCCCGGCCAAGAAGAAGGCCCCGGCCAAGAAGTCGGCTGCGCGTAAGGCGCCTGCGAAGAAGAAGGCTGCCAAGAAGAAGGCTGCCAAGAAGAAGGCCCCTGCGAAGAAGAAGGCTGCCAAGAAGAAGAAGGCGCCCGCCAAGAAGAAGGCCGCCAAAAAGAAGGCTGCCAAAAAAAAGCCGGCTAAGAAGAAGGCTGCTTCAAAGAAGAAGGCGCCAGCCAAGGCTGCGCCTGCGGCAGCGGCTGCGCCAATGGCGAAGACTGCGTTGAGCCCAGCGGCTGCATGGCCGTTTCCTACTGGCAACAAGCCATAGGAAGATACGGCGTACCGCAACCCGGCCTCGGCCGGGTTTTTCTTTTCTATTGAATAGCCGCGTCGTCGAGAAGCGCTCGAACTTTGGCCCTCAAATTTGCTTGGAAAGTGACATACCTAGCCCGATTCTCGTTGGCTGCCACGCGTTCAGCCGCGGCGCTCTTCGTGTCACCCAACGCATCGAAGCACAAGGCTAGTCTGGCGTAGCAGGCCGCAAGGTCATCTAGGTCTGTCCTGCCTGTCACTCTCTCCCGCGCCATGGCGGCAACGGCCAAGGCTTTGTCATTCTCCCCCATCATTGCCAAGCAATGAGCTTGTTCAGCGAGGAATCGCGGAGTCTCTCGGAGTTGACCATGGTTAGCGGCCTCGGAGATTGAGCGAACATAGAGAGCATTTGCATCAACCCATCGCTTCTTTATCAGGTGCAGTTGTGCGCGGAGGAGAGGAACCATTGCGCGTAAAGAGTCAATTCCGAGTCCCGAGTCGAGGTTGCTAATCGAATCCAGTTCAAGCGACGCGAGCGGGAGTTCACTATCTATCGACTCTCCAAATGCATCAATGAGAGAAAGGCGAGCTATTCGAAAGGCCGCGACGTTATACAGAATTGAACTCTGCATTGAGATGTCTCGTGCTTCGATTGCGAAAGAGCGAGCGTCTTTGTAGTGCTTGGCGGCGTGGACGCTGTCCTCCACTAGGCACAGACAGTTCGCAAGTACTAGATGGGCGCGACTTATGGCTAGCGATGCGCTTTGCGGCGCGCTCCGAATTGCTTCCACCGCATGCATAGCAGAAGTCTCATAGCTGGCCATGAGAAACTCACTGGCTGCCAACCAAGCGGCTGCGAGACTGCGGATCTCGTTGTCGGCAATCGCCAACCCCACGCCATACGCGCGTTTGAAGCGGTCAGCGGCCTCAGTGGACAGCGACTCGTAGTGGTGAGACAAGCCTTCCGCGAGGAATATCCAAGCCGTGAGACGCGGGTCGTAGGCCACGTTGCGGCCTCTCAAGGCGGCAATTTCTTCTCGCGCCGAGACGATGTTCCCCAGGCGCGCTAAGACGCAGGCCAGTTGCGCACGGTGAAGCCAACGTTCGGCCTCCGTATTTGCCGATGCGGCAAGAGCCTCAATTCGAGCAATAAGTTCATGGGACATGACCGCCAGACTCCGCAGTTAGCTTCCTGAGGGCTTCACCATATCGCAAGAGCGTGCTTTGAATCACGTCGGAACTCAGCTTTGGTGGCGGGGCCGTTTTTCGCCAAGGCGCACCGTCAATGCGCACGCCTTCCAACCAATCCCTCAAATACTGCTTGTCATAGCTGGGCGGTGATCCCCCGGTTCGATACGAGTCCACCGGCCAGAAGCGAGAGGAGTCCGGAGTCAGCACCTCATCCATCAACGTCAAGACGCCGTTGGCGTCGAGGCCGAACTCGAACTTCGTGTCGGCGATGACGATGCCTCTCGTCAATGCATATTCAGCGGCCTGCCGGTACAGC
>Ga0157378_10002866_pt1 | contig 15378 bp, 11 predicted proteins | sample M65metaG_FD_115309 | JGI IMG/M metagenome (GOLD analysis project Ga0157378, IMG submission 115309) | Miscanthus rhizosphere microbial communities from Kellogg Biological Station, Michigan, USA - M6-5 metaG | ecosystem: Host-associated > Plants > Roots > Rhizosphere > Soil | place: USA: Michigan...
CATATTATAGTCGGTAGAGGGCATGGTTTCATAAGGGGTAAATGGCTTGTCCCTTCCGTCTTCGAAGTAGCAGTTGCCTTGTATCACGCTGTCCTTCTCAATCGGCTTCATGGAAGCGTTTCCCGGCGCGCCGGGTGGTATTATCATGTGCAGGTGGGTTTCTTTCCGCTTTAGCTTGCCGCTCAGGTAGTAGCAGGTTAGTTCAGCCAGGTTACCGTCGTTGTCGAAAGTACGCCTGTCCGATATCGGGGAGTTCAGCGTATCGTAATAGCGCTCAGCGACACCGGTGTTATCACCATTATGATACTTACCTGTCGACTCCAGGCGGCCGCTTGCCGCATACCCGGTATAGTTACCCTCGTAGAGTTCCGAGTCAATATTAGCGTAGTGTCCGTCAAACTTAAGCTTGTTGTCTGCGGCGTAGTACTCCTTTACGGAGTAGTAGCGTTCCCGCTCATACCGTACTATTTTGTAGTATTTAGCATCTCTGCGCGGCGACAGATCGGAATAGTCGTTGTAAAACAAAGTATCTGTGAGCGTATTAGCCGGCGCGCGCCGCGGCTCACCAAACGGGGGTTCGTGGGCGCCCACCTCCCATTCGTTCATATCATAGCCGGCCACCAGTTCTTCTATTGAGTTATAACCCAGCCCGGCAAACTCTTTCTGCAGCCATTCGTTGTTTTCGTAGCATTTGCGAAAGGCGGCCAACGGCACTACCTCGGCATACGAAACAATGGGCGTGGAAGAGCTGAGGCTGATCTTGATTATAGTGACCGAATGGGGGCCCGGATCTATGGTGAGTTTCCGGTGGTTCATGGCCGATTTGTTTGCCCTGGCCTTCAGAAAGTAGGTCCCTTTTACGTTGCCGCTATCCATAACAAAGGCTGTCGCGGACTTCATTTTCGTAATCGCCCGGCCGTTAAAGATCAGAGGATCTGCGTAAACACGCCACTCGGCCCGGGAGGAAGTATGCTCAGTTACGGGCGCATCCATTCTGAAGAAGATAACCCGGGAGTTGCTTTGTGCTGAGCATGCACAGTGGAGCAGCAGGCCAGCGAGGAAAAGCAGATATTTCATGGCTGCAAGTTAGTTTGATTTTTCGCAGCTGTTAGTGTCCCGACTCCTTTGGGTCAGAACCTGCTACTATATGAAGTGTTGTTCTATTTTCATTAGTTTTGCAGATAATATGGCTATCCTGGACCAATATAGAAATGCTATCAGGCGTCTTTGCGAATCGCACAGAGTGAAGAATCTATACGCCTTTGGTTCGGTACTCAATGAAAAGTTTCGCGAGGGCAGTGATATTGATTTGATCGTTGACTTTGATGCCATGGAAGTTGAAAGCTATGCGGATAACTATTTCGACCTTAAGTTTTCGCTGCAAGATGTTTTTCAGCGACCTGTTGATCTGCTCGAAGAGAAAGCACTGAAGAACCCTTATCTGCGGCAGTCCCTGCTGCGCAATCGTCAACTTGTTTATGAACGCTGAAGTAAAAACCTGGCTCTATGATATTCTTAATGCCATTGGAGAAATAGAGCTCTTTTTTACAGATACCAAAGATTTCTTTTCGTACCAATCTAATCTGAAAACGAAGAGGGCCGTCGAGCGAAATATAGAAATCATCGGAGAAGCGATGAACCGGGTTCTGAATATTGATAACTCAATAAGGCTTTCCAATTCAAGGAAAATCGTTGATACACGAAACAGAATCATCCATGGCTACGATGCGGTTTCGGACGATCTTATTTGGGGTATAGTTGTCCGGCATCTTCCTATTTTGAAATCAGAAATCCAGAAATTGCTCACCGAGTCTGAATAACCGGCATCCAGATATGCCGCCTTCAATTATATACGTGGCAAGTGAGGTTTAATTGCAAAAAAAAGCCGCTCCATGAGGGAAGCGGCGGGTTGCGAATTTATAATCCGGTTTAAGAGGCTTGTTTCAGCATGCCCTGCTCGGTGACCATTATGAGGCTGGTAGCGTCCTCGGGTATGGCTTCCTGGCTGCTGGTGGGCATTACTATCTGCATGTCGGTAATGTCCTTGAGCTGCGGCAACTGAGCGGGCGAATTGATGCCGAGGTAATCCATGAAGTTTTTGCTGGTGTTGTATATCAGGGGCTTACCAACCATATGCTCTGCACGGCCAGCTATAATGATGAGCTCTTTTTCGAGCAGCTTCTGTATGCTGTAGTCGGCGCTGACGCCACGTATATACTCAATCTCGCTCTTGGTTATCGGCTGCTTGTAGGCAATGATAGAGAGCGTTTCCATAGCGGCGGTAGAGAGCTTCTTAATGTGCTTATCGCCATTGAGCTGCAATACGGTCTTATGAAATGCCTTCTTGGTAAGGAACTGGTAACCGCCGCCTATCTCCCTGAGTGAGAAGGGGTAATATTCGGCGTCATACTTTTCCTTTATGGCTTCCAGGCATGTGGCAATGCGCTCAGTTTCTATAACAGTGTCGAGCGCCATGCCGAGTATCCCGGTCATTTCTATCTGGGTAAGCGGACGCTCGCTGGCAAAAACCAGCGCCTCTACGTGGGGCATGAGTTGTTCGATATCCATTCCTTTGCTTTCTTTTTCACTACCGAAATTACTGTACCACAATTACCTGCCCATAGAAAGTAATGCACAGCTGTGAATAACTCCCGCCGCAATTCTGAAAGACTGCTAACGGCAGACTTGACGGGCATTCCTGGTTGCGCAAAGTTCCCCATTTTTTCTGGCATATTTTTTTAGCAAAGCCTTAACGCTTTCTCCCGGCCATACTGCCGGAAATACAGATGGAATTGTAGCGATTGGATTGCGCCTGTTTTCCTGCCGGCTCCTGGGGAGAAATTGTTCCGTTTGAAAACCTGCAGTCATCTGCAGTGATCTCCAATAGTACATACGAGTCTGATTGTTCACCCCTGCCCCGGGGAACCTGAGATACACGGAAGAAGCTGAAAATCCGCACAAAAGAGTAAGCGCCCGGATGCCGAAAAGGGAGCATAGAGTAGGCAACAATAAAACCAACCTAGTTATGGCAACAAATGCAAACCCCCAGATCCTTAGAAGGATCAAGGACGCGCACATCAGGAACGAAGCGCAGCGCAGCAAAACTTCCAACTACTTTATCCAGGAAGACGTATTCGAGGAGGGGAAGAAAATCCCCATTCCGCTGAAGGAGGTATTCGCAGTGAGACCCACTATTATGGTCTTTGCAGATGACGACCCGCTGCGCAACTGGGCGCACCCTTGCCGCTTCCTGCTTTTTGATGCCGCGACAGGTGAGCAGTACAATGAAGTGCATGCGTTCTTCCCGCCATACACCAGCGAAGCGGAAAGGCCACGCACTTATAATTCCTTCCACATTTCGCAATCTTTCCCGGTAGTAGCTAAGTACCCGGTGGTACCGGTAGTAAGGTTTCCATACCGGTACCTGTATGCCGGCCAGCGATACGCCATTCTGTTTGCCGGCATGTCGAACAACAGGCATACCAATGACCTGGAATTCATGTACCGCACGCTGATACATGTATATGGTTTTAAGCCGGCCAATATAACGGTGCTCAATTATAATGGCACGCTCAACTACGATGGTAATCCGCATCCTGTGATACATTGGCCGGGCGATAATACGCCATACACCATGCCCGTGAACGGGCCTGGCACCAAGGCTGCCCTGCTCAGCGCTATAGATGCCCTGAAGCCTAAACTGAAGCCCGACGACTGCCTGCTGATACATACCAACAACCACGGCAATGGCGCGCCCAACATACCTGAATCGGTGATATGCTGCCAGCCCAACTGGGACAGTCTTTCGGCCTCAGACTTCTCGAACAAACTGGCCGAGCTACCTAAGTACAACTGCCTGATGGTGATGATGGAACAATGCTTTGCCGGAGGATTTAATGCGCCAATACTGGCGAAGAGCACTGCTGCAAATACCAGCGTAGCCGCCGCCGCGGACGCTTACCACTCCTCTGCCGGCGGGGCCGACTTCGACCCGTTTGCCCAGGAATGGATAGCGGCTATGGCCGGGCATGATGCCAACGGGCATTCACTGGCTTACAGCCCGGATACTAACCACAATGGCAAGATAAGCGCACAGGAAGCATTTAACTATGCAAAAGCCCACGACCCGGCCGATGTGGCTGCCAACCCGGTCTTCAGCTACAAGAATATGGGCTGCGACTGCTGGCTGGGCCAGGACTTGTTCTGGGTAAAGCTGCTGTCTTCGGCTATGCTGCAGCAGGTAATACTGGAGCACTGGCCCGTACCCGGCCCCGATCCAGGCCCCGAAAAAGTGGAGGAGGTGATACAGGAGTTGCTGCCGCAACTGCAGCAAATGGGCGCAGCCGCCAGCCAGGAGATCAACACCTTTGTGCAGGAGCATGAAAAGAAAATAACCAACCTTGTAGCGGGCGTAAAGCTCAACTGACCAATAGCGCTGCAAGCCCGGGCACGCCATTCGGCTGCCCGGGCTTATCTATCGACCGATGTTTTTTAATTTTAAGCAAATTGAAAAAGAACGAGATCATAGCTATCATAGCCAATGAGTTACCGGCGGAGCAACTGAGAGCAGCCAATGTATATGTATATAAAGAGCGGCTGCCAGCCGGTATCTCCATAGGCATCAACCAGCAGGAGATAGTGATGGGCAAGCCCTCATACCTGCTATTTGCCGACCTGGAGCCGGGAGCCAACTGGGCCCATAGATGCCGCTACTTCATTGTGGATGAAGATGGCCAACATAGTGCAATCGATAGTTCTCTGCCACCGGAGATGGAGCATTACCGCCTGCTACAGAAAGGTGGGGAATCTGGAAACTGGTCGGTGCTGACAAGTATGCCCATGCCTGAAGAACTATTGTAGATCAAAGACATACGCAGTTACCTATTTCAATACAATGGCGAAAAAAGAAGATGAATTTATCTCTTAGTCATTGATAATCAATCACTTCACAACTTTTTGGTTAAATAAACAATAAAATGGCTCAGACGGATTCCTGTTAACAAAAGGAATCAGCGGCATTCGGTATCTTTGTGTTATTCCAGTTATAATTTAGTTGTTAATAACACTCATTGATTATGAAGAAAGTGACTGTGTGCCTGTGTGCTTACTTGCTGATGATGGCTGCGTTTATCCCCAAGCTGGTTTCAGCAGATGAGAAAGCCTCATTGAGCGAGGAAGTGAAGATGGACAATTATGTCTCCCGCCTGTACAAGCAGATTGATTTTCATGACGGCGAGGTATTACCGTTCGATGTCTTCAGCACTGCTATGCACGGCTATATGAACCTGCGCAATGCCGGTAAGCTGAATGCGGAGCATAACGTGCTAACGGTGTGCGATATGGCTATGTCTTCGACCACGAACAGGATGTGGGTGATAGACCTGGACAAGAAGAAAGTACTGTTCAACAACTATGTAGCGCACGGCCAGGGCTCGGGCGATGACGGCAGGCTTTCTTTTTCTAACAAGGCGATCACGCATAAGAGCAGCCTTGGCTTCTATGTAACCAAAGAAACTTACGATGGCGAGCATGGCACGTCGCTGCGGCTGGATGGCCAGGACGAAGGTTTTAACGATGCAGCCCTGGACCGTGGCATAGTGGTGCATGGCGCAGAATACGTATGCGACCGGATGATAGCTGAAAAGGACCGGATAGGCCGCAGCTGGGGATGCCCTGCTGTGCCGCAGAAACTATCACTGCCCATCATTGAGTCTATAAAGGAGGGTACCTGCCTGTTTATCTATTATCCCGATCAGAAATACCTGGGCCATAGCTACTGGCTGAACAAGAAGGTGGCCTACATTCCTGAGCAATCTCTTTTCGATGACGTGGCCCAGCCTACCGCGTCGGCACAGGGAAAGATGCGGCAGATCACGTACATGACTAATAATCGTGTGGATAGCGTAAAGATGGTACCCGTTGCTTTAAGTCAAAAGTAAGAAGTAAGAACCCAAAAGTGTGTAATGCAACCCGCTGAGCGTTCTGCGTGATTTGTATCGTCTGAATATCAAAATCAGGCACGAGTCAGGGTAGCCCCTGCGGGGCAAAATCCCGTCTGTATTGAGATTTGCTACAGACCTATAAGCCCCTGCCGGGGCAGAACGGCCCATTCTTAACGATTATATGGATAAGGCCTTTACCGTACAATCACTAATTTCTGGTAGGCCGAAGACTTGTACTTCCCGTCGGCAGTAAGATTCAATCTATAGACGTACACACCGGAAGGTAGTCTCCGGCCCTGGTTGTCAGCGCCATCCCAGGTGATGTCTATGGTGCGGCTGTCGGTGGTGGTAAAGTCGCTTTTGATGTTCTTTACCAGGGCTCCGGCCACATTGTATATCTCTATTTCTGCAACCACCTGCTCAAAGGGATGATTGTGCTCAAACACAAAGTGCGTGGTGCCGCTGAAGGGGTTGGGGTAGTTGCCCAGTTGCTCAATATCGGTCACTTTTCCGTTTACCACCACAAAGTCCACGGTGCCCTCTCCCACATTGTCATTCACGTCCCAGGCCCTTACCTTAAGGCTATGACGCCCATCGGTCAGACCACTGATTGCAAATGATACATAGCCGTATTGGTAGGTATTGGGCGCTGTTTCGTAATAGTTGTTCAGGATGTAGGGGGCATCCACATTATCATCGAGCACAGCGGTAAGGTCGTGACCTATGTTTGTGCCCGATACATTGATGCCTGTTTTGTCGTAAAAGGTTGCGTAGAGCGATGTACTGCTGCCAGTGATTCCTCCATTGCGAAACAGCGTGTCGTTGAGGTATGCTTTCACTATCGGGGGTTCGCTGCTTAGCACAGGGTGGTCTGAGTATCCGCCCACAATCACTGCATTGTTGTTGCCCGCAGCATCTGTAGCGCCGTTATCGGCATACAGGCTGATCTTGCCTGCGCCAAAGTCATAGTTCAGATCCCGGGGCGCAATGAAGGAAAAGGAGAACACCCCATTGGTTACGGTCACGCGGCCTTTATAAACTATATTGTCCTGGAGGGCATAGGTTTCGTAGCAGCCACTGATGGTTATGATGTTTCTTGGCTTGTCATAAAAAGCAACGTAGGCGGTGCCGTTAAAGCCGCTCATGACATTGCCTCCCAGGTCTCTTACACTGCCTTTTACCGTATAAGCGCCCAGGGCTTTGACCGTATCGGCCGGTGCTCCGCTGAAGCCATCGATCACGCTATCTATACGAGCCACATTTTCCGGGAAATCGGGGGTAAGGGCGGGGTCGCCAAGCAGGGCAAATTTGCGGAAGTTGACTAATTCCTGCCCGTTCGTTGATGTCACATAAGTTACATTTTTTCCTCTGCGGCCGGCTTCACCGAAAGTGGGGTGAGCGCCACCGGCCCCAGGGGTAAACTGTTGCTGCAGGTAGTGCAGGTTAAGCGTGTCGTTGAAATTGTGATAAACGGCCTGGGTAGTCGTGAGTATGGCAATGACACCACCGTCTTTGCGCACCACCATTTGCTCGGCCGAGGATACAAATTGGGGGTGATCGTATTGCCCGAAATCGCAAGTAGCGGTGACCATAAAGGGGAGTGAGTGTTTGTTGTTCCACTGGTTGAAATCATCGCCGGTCAGAATCCGTTCTGATGACCATACAGTGGGGTTGCCGTGGCCGTTGTAATTAATAAGGAAGGTGCCGCTGAATACCTGCTCATTGAGCGCCGCATTGGCAATGGGGCACCTGGCGCCTGCCGGGGTACTCACTATGGGCATGGCGTCCACAAATATCTTCTGTTCATTGTAATTGTTGCTGCCGCAGGTCGCAACTGCTGCAGCCATGAGTTCTGCATCATCCATATGCTGACCAGCGCCATCGAACGCGCCACCATCGCAGCTCTTGTCAGCTACTATTGTAGCAGATATGCGCCACGGCCCCAGGGTGGCGGGCGTGCGGTATCCTATGATCTTGTCCACCATGTTGGTAGCGTCATCGGTGCTGCGGGCGGGCAGCCTGCCCACTCCTATATCCAATGTGTTCATCAGCAAATCATAGTTGATGTCCTCAGCGTCGTCGAGAAATCCAAAATAGTCGTCGCCGGAGTAAGAGTCGAGATCATTGCGCGACTCCGATGATTCATAGAGCGGCACGAAATTGCAATTGTTTGGCAGGCGGCTCTTATAATCATAAGAGGCTCCACCAAATAGCAGCAGGTATTTGGGCAGCATTGTGCTGTCGGAACCGGCGCGGTCGTAAAACATTTTGGCAAAATCGCGGATGGCCGAGATGTCCTGGGCTCCGGATGAGAATTCATTGTACACCTGGGTAGTGGTAGCCAGCGTCACGCGCATATTGTCCGGGGCTCCCTCGTGATACGCCTTCAGTCTGTTAGCCTGATCAATATAGCCGGGATAGGTAACAATCACCAGGTCGGCGGGTCCAAGGCCATGCAGGTTTTGATTAGGCACCGTGCCCACATACTTCGGAACAAAAACGTTGCTGCTGTTCATTGCAGCAAATTCGTGTAATGTGGAAGCATCCTGGGAGTAATTATAGTTGCTACCGTCAAACGAACCGTTCATTACAACCGGAGTTTGCGGGTTGGTCACATCCCATACGCGTGTGCTGCTGTTTGCGCCCGCGAGCTTGTAAGCCGCTATGTGACCGGCGCCAACGCTTGCCCAATCTCTGAAGCCCAACTGGTCGCCGCTGCAGACAAGCGCGGCCCTGCCGTTAAGTTCAACGTAATCGAGGTAGCCTATACTGCCGCCATCGCTGGGGTAAAAGGTGACAGCCACGCTGGCAGTCGCCGAATTGCACGAAACGGAACCTCCGAAAGACTGCAGGTTCATGACCTGGTCACCGGTAGTGGCCCCGCTAAAGGTGTCGCCGCCAACATAACTACCATTGACAGCAGCGCTGTAACGGCAGTTGCCGGTGGCCGATGTAGATGCAAACGAAACCGCACAATAAAGCGAGCTGATATAGGAGCCCGGATTGAACGTAAATGACTGGGTTGTATTGCCTAGGGCCTGACTGAACTGTTCCCCAAACCAGTTCTTGCCCTGAGCGGCGGGGTTCACGAGGTCCTGCTCATGCACATCGCGGTAGTTGTAGTCCGTCACCGTAACGTTGGCTGCGGGGACCGATGGCTGCAGCCCTACACGCTTACCAGCGCCGGAGTTGAAAGAGATAAAGTAGTACGCAGTATCGGAATAGAGATTCGCCTGGTGCCTGAAGCGTTGATTGAGGCTGTCTTTGTACCACGCCATAGGGCCTGTGCCGTAGAATATCAGCGACTCTCCATTATCAAAAACATTGTCGCCATTATCGTTTACCTGCACACTGTTTTCCAACAGGTCTATAGGGCGGCTGGCACCGTTGCCTTCGGGCAGCATAGCCCCGCCATTGCCCAGTATGCGTACATTGGCCGGGTTGATGTTGGCCGGGTTTACGCCCATGGTGGTGAGAAAGCTGTAATCTATTTTGTAAAAGCCGGTCTTCGTAATGCCTATTTTGTACCAGGTGCCGCTATTGAGTGCCGACGTAGTGACATCGTTTGTTCGGGGGTTGGGTTTTGCCAGGGTTGCGGGAGGTTCGTTCATTGTAAGGGTGAAGCCGGCGAGCTGCTGTACCCGGCCATTGACCAGGGAATAAGCCGGTATGCGGATAATGGCATAAGGCACTTTGCGGTCTATGCTCAGTATCACCTGGTACTGATCGGGGGTCCCGGGTGTTACACCTGTGGGGAGGGTTGCGTCGCCCTTCCAGGTAAGGGAAGAGAGGGTTATCTGAGGTTTTACAGGTGCGCTCAACCGTAGTCGCTCAATAACGTAGCCACCATGTATATCTTTACCAGTTACCGTAAAAACTCCTTCGAAAGCACGGGCATGAAGGGACGCCAGTAAGAGGCAGATTGTGCCGGCAAGTAAAGAATAGAGGCGCATGTTTAACTTTTTAGTGAAAAAATAAACAATTATTGTATCAAATATATGAAATTTAGTGCAACTTCGAGAGACACCAAAGCATACTTTATATCAAACGCCGGTGTTTTTGAAATATTATTTTGCGGAAAAAATATGTTTACCAGATTTTTTTTATCTTGCCACCCCTATCGCTTGAATATCTCAAAAGAATGAGGTATCATTGTAACTACTTTTGGACCATTTACTTACTTTTTTAGTGTAAATATTTCAGTTTGATTATGAAAAGACAACTCATCGGTATTGGATTACTATGCTTGAGTGCAGCCTCTCTCCTTACGGCATGTTCCAAAGGCTCTGCGAAAAAAGGTAAAGGCAATAACGTATCGCAAGTGACCGGCTGGCCACTTAACGACAGGCGCTTTGGCGGTTTTGAAGTTGCCAATTTCCAGGGGCAGCAAACACCGGTCGGAATGGTATTTGTTCAGGGCGGCAGGTTTGTGATGGGCGCTAACGATGATGAAATGCCCATGCTCGAAAATAATAACACCAGGCGCATAGTTTCGGTTGCATCCTTCTACATGGATGAGACGGAAGTTGCCAATGTGAGCTACCGCGAATATATGTACTGGCTGTGGCGTGTATATGGCGCAGACTACCAGGACCTGATCCTGCGCGAAAAACCGGACTCCACCGTATGGCGTTCTGCACTGGCTTTCAATGAACCGCTGGTTTGGAACTATTTCAATATGGCGGCTTACGACTGGTATCCTGTGGTAGGCGTTAACTGGTACCAGGCATGTGATTTCTGCCTGTGGCGCTCAGACCGTGTGAATGAGCTGCTGGCTATCTATGCAGGCGCTCTGCGGCCAAACTCTACACAGTCGAACGAGGACGTGTTCACGACCATGACTTACCTGAACGGACAATATGAAGGAACAAAGGGCGCACGCCCGCACAGGGAGCTTGACCCCAATGGCGCGGCCGATCGTCCACTGCGTCTTTCGGATGGTGTGTTTCTGCCTAACTACCGCCTACCTACAGAAGCAGAGTGGGAATATGCAGCGCTCGGTAACATAGGCAATAACCCAAGCCCTGAGAATAAGCGCCGCCGTGGTGAAGAGGTTGAGACAGATCGCAACGTATATCCCTGGGGACACCAGAATACGACACGCTACGGCCTGCACAACCAGTACCAAGGTGAATTTGAAGGAAACTTCATGCGTGGTAAAGGAGATGCGATGGGTATAGCCGGCGGCCTGAACGATAACGCTTTCTACACTGCTCCGGTAAAATCTTACCTGCCCAATGCCTTCGGACTTTATGATATGGCTGGCAACGTAAATGAGTGGGTGATGGATACCTACCGCCCCAGCTCTAACACGGATATGAACGAACTGGAGCCAATGCGCGGCAACCGTTACACCAAGCTGAAGATACAGGACGACGGCTCGATCGAAGAAAAAGACAGCACCGGCAGACTTATATACCAGGATGTAACCGATGCCGATATAGCAGCGAATGGCCGCTATGAGACGCGGACGAGCAAGCTGGATAACTTCAGGGATGGCGATTCACTTTCTTCTATTACGTATGATTACGGAAAGAACTCGCTCGTCAACGACTCTACCAAAGTATATAAGGGTGGCTCATGGGCAGACCGCCAATACTGGCTTTCTCCGGGCACACGTCGCTTTATGCAGGGCAACCTGTCTGCAGCTACTATCGGTTTCCGTTGTGTAATGGACCGCATGGGCAGCCAGGATGGCGATAATCAGCCAGGTGGCAACAACTTCGGCCGTCAGAAGAATCACAAGCGCTAATTTTTTATCAGCATATTTGGGAACCCCTTTCTTAATGGAAGGGGTTCTTTATTTTTACATTATTCATCAAAAGAACCAAAGTGGATACGGCACAGCTCTATGAACTATATCTGCAGCACCCCAATGTGCAGACCGATACGCGCAAGCTACAACCGGGCGAAATGTTCTTTGCGCTCAGCGGCACTAACTTTAATGGCAATGAATTTGCTGCGCAGGCGCTGGAGAAAGGAGCGGCCTATGCCATTGTAGATGATGCTGCCTATAGGGTTAATGAGCGCTGCATACTTGTGCCGGATACACTGGCGGCGCTACAGCAACTGGCTCTGCATCACAGGGAGCAGTTTACGATACCTTTCCTGGCGATTACCGGATCAAACGGCAAGACAACCACCAAGGAACTTATAGCGGCAGTGCTGCAGCGCAAGTATGTGACCTATGCCACTACCGGCAATCTGAACAACCATATAGGCGTGCCCCTGACGCTGCTGAAAATAAGGCGCGATGCGCAAATGGCTATAGTGGAGATGGGCGCCAACCACCTGCGCGAGATCGCGGGCTATTGCGAGATAGCACTGCCGACACACGGACTCATTACCAACTGCGGCAAGGCCCATATAGAAGGCTTCGGCGGCGTGGAGGGTGTGCGCAAAGGCAAGGGTGAGCTGTATGATTTTCTGCGGGCGCATAATGGCGCAATATTCAGAAATGCAGACCTTGAGTACCTGGAACAGATGGCCTCCGGAATAGAACAGCAGGTGACCTATGGCTACGCGAATGCCGACTATATCGGCAGGCCATTGAGCGATGGGGTATTCCTGGGTGTGGCGCTGCTGGCGCGCGGAATGGAAACATCTATTACCACAAAGCTGGTGGGTGAGTATAACTTTGCCAATGTGATGGCTGCTGTAGCTGTGGGGCTGCACTTTGGTGTGCCGCTGGAGGAAATAAAGGCTGCAATTGCCGGTTACAATCCAGACAACAGCCGCTCACAGTGGCTGCAAAAGGGCAGTAACCAAATAATACTAGATGCCTATAATGCCAATCCATCGAGCATGCGTGCGGCAATCATCAACTTTGCCGGTACCCATCTGCCACAGAAAATGCTGTGGATAGGCGGCATGAAAGAAATGGGCGCTGAAGAGCACAATGAACACCAGGCGCTTGTGGACCTGATAGGCGAATACGAATGGCATGATGTAGTGTTGGTTGGCAGGGAGTTTGAAGCGGTGCAGGGCAGGTATAAATGGTTTGCCAACTCGCAGGAGGCCGCTGACTGGGTGCGGCAGCATATGCCGGCCGATGCCTCTATACTTATCAAGGGTTCACGAGGCAGCCGCATGGAAGTTATGGCGGAAGCACTTGGGTAGCATGCCGATACCTCGGCCTGCATCGGGAGAAGGTTTAGCCACTAAAAAATGCCACCTCGATGAGATGGCATTTAAATGATAATCAATGCATTACGGCTTATTGCTTCACTACAGTCAGCGTTTTGCGGCTGCCCTGGTTTTCGACAATTACATCGTACAGGCCGGGAGTCCAATTGCTGGTATTGATAACAGTGTTGTTGCTAGCGCTATTCACTTCAATAGTCTGGCTGGTTATCGTACTGCCATTCAGGTTTACTACTGTGAGGTGGTAAGTGCCAGGCAGGGCGTTTGCCAGTTGCAGGTTAAATTGCGAAGAAGCTGGGTTAGGGAAGGCGCTGATGCTGATATTGTCAACTGCCTCATTAATGCCCAAAGTACTAGGCCATACGGCAATAGTGATGTGATTTGTATTCCAAAGATCAGCCCCGCTTGCGGAACCATCGCCGTTGACGAAATTGACTGCGCCCCAAAAAGATACTGAACCGACATTTGATGCCGGCGCCGTCCATGTAATTGTTTGAGTGAAAGTAGTGCCGGTTGCCATTTGAGTGCTTGAGTGTTCTACTACAGTAAGCTGAGTACCCGAGGTCGGTGCAGTTATCTGAACGCCTGAAGGAGGCGCGGAGAATGTACCTGCGCTTACGTTTGTTGTTGAAGAAGCGGTGCCCTTTAAAGCAGTCAACTGAAAACCATAGCGGCTATTGGAGTTAGCTCCGTTTGTACCAGTAATTTTCACAGTGTAGACTTTTCCTGGCCGGTAATGGGTTGTGGGAGTACCTGCGGAGTAGAGCTCAATAGCGACTACAATGGGTGTGGAGGCCGTTGTGGCATGGCAGGAACCAAAGGAACATCCATTGGGATTCGCGAAGCTACCTGTGCCTGCAGCCTCTGCGCCAGTGCCATCCAGATGACCTATACCGTTGTGTGCAGGGCCATCAGAATAACTTGAAAAAACTAAGGTGCCTAAGCCAGCTGCAAGCGTAAATAGTAAAATTCTTTTTTTCATTTTTTGTGGTTTAAAAATTGTTTAGGTTTTTGGTTATGATATAAATAATTAATGCAAAATAGCTTAATTCACTATTACAAACAAAACTATGACAAATTAGCTTCGGCCCGGGAGGCATTCCGCTAAAATGCTGTGTTTTGCAGATGAAACGGTAAAAAAAGGAATTGAGCAATAAGCCACAAAAATCGAGCCGGATTTTGCATTCTTCAAATAAATGGCCTTCACCTCCTTAGTTTTCCGATAAATCTCCCCTTACTCCTATCTTTGCGCACTTTTATGGGACATAAGAAACTCGTCAAATTTCAGGCTATAGAGACCTTCAGAAATGTGCTGCAGTACCCCGAGGGCGTGAAGGGCAACTGGAAGGATTTCTTTAAAAACGATAACCCCATAACCCTGGAGCTGGCCTGCGGTAAGGGTGAGTATAGCGTGAACCTGGGCAAAGCACACCGTGACCGTAATTATATAGGTGTGGACATAAAAGGTAACCGCATACACAACGGAGCCAAAACGGCGCTGGCCGAGGGACTGGATAATGTGGGGTTTCTGCGCATACACATCGGGCAGATAACGGACTATTTCGCCCCGCTGGAAGTGGACGAGATATGGATCATCTTCCCGGACCCCTTCCTTAAAAAGGCGAGCAACCGGCTCACCCATCCGCGGTTCCTGGACCGTTACCAACATATACTGAAGCCGGGCAGCCGCATAAACCTGAAAACCGACTCGAAGGAGCTATATGAATTTACACTCGAGACCATACAGGAACAAGACTGCCCGCTGCACGAGAACATAGCAGATGTATATGGGCAGGGCCTGGCTACCGGTCCGCTGGCCATACAGACGTTCTATGAGAAAATGCACCTTGCGGAGGGGCGGATTATTTATTTCTTAAGTTTTTCGCTGCCTGAGCATCCTGTAATTTTAACAGGCAGATTTGAAAGAAAAAACGATATTTGACCTTTCAGCAATGTCACTTTGGATAACCTCATCGAGGGCAGGGATTACAATATTTCACCGGATGGTCTGCTCGTTTTCACAGCGTCATACCTTGCAAAGCGCGGATACTGTTGCGGCAATGGTTGTCTCAACTGTCCATATGAATATGCATCTGTACCTGAGCCCCGCAGGCAATACCTGAAAAACAAACGAGATGCCGAGAAAAAAGATGGCAACAACGCCCGTTAAGCGTGACTATCCGGCGCAGCAAGATATTTATGCTGCCATCTACGATGTGGTGCGCAGCGTGCCCCGCGGGCGGGTGACGAGCTATGGCGCAGTGGCAGCAGCCATAGGCGCGGTATCGGGGGC
>Ga0157378_10002867_pt1 | contig 15374 bp, 13 predicted proteins | sample M65metaG_FD_115309 | JGI IMG/M metagenome (GOLD analysis project Ga0157378, IMG submission 115309) | Miscanthus rhizosphere microbial communities from Kellogg Biological Station, Michigan, USA - M6-5 metaG | ecosystem: Host-associated > Plants > Roots > Rhizosphere > Soil | place: USA: Michigan...
ATCGCCCAGTATTTTCTCAGCAGACGGTTTTTCTCTTCGCCGCTGGCCAGTTCAAAACCATGCTTTTCATAGAAACGAATCGCCCAGGTCGCTGCGGCCCAGGTACCTATCAGGATCGGTCTGGCGGTAAGCGTGCGCAAATGCCGCAGCAACGCCGATCCAATGCCACGACTCCGAACCGCTGTGCGTACATATGCGTGACGGATCAAGGTGACGTCACGAACAGGCTGGATTCCCATCACGCCGGCGAGTTCGCCGTTTTCCTCGTAACCCCAGAATTCCACGCCGGCTTCGATCTGCTCGGCGAGTTCGGCTTCCGGCATATAAGGCTCGCGCCAACGATCGGCAGGAATGATGCCGCGATAGGCTGACGCGGCGTCGTTGACGATCTCGAGGATCGTCAGGAAGTCGGCATCCGTGCAGAGTCGGATCACTGGTGAACCGGGATCTGAAAAATCACGCACGTGGTCGTGCCATGCGCGTAGAGCTTGCCGTCCGGCCCGTACAAGCGGCCTTCGGAAGTCGCGACCTGTCGGCCGGGATGGATGACTTTTCCTTCGGCGCGAACGGGGCCGGTCTGGTCGCTCATCGGCCGCACCAGATTGAGCTTGAGCTCGGCGGTCGTGTAGCCGTATCCCTTCTTGAGCGTCGTCTGAATGGCGCAGGCCATGCATGAATCGAGCAGCGTCGCCGCCCAGCCGCCGTGGATGGATCCGATCGGATTGTAAAAATCGAAAATCGGTGTGCCCTGGAACACCACCCTTCCTTCTTCGACCTCCAGCAAAAAGAAATTCAGCGTCTTCCCGATGGGAGGCAACGGCAGCACCCCCGAAGCGATGTCGCGCAAAAACTCCAGTCCGGAGCGTTTGCGGATTTCCTCGAGCGGGCTCACTCCCGGATTCGCGACTCGCATGGCGACATCTTCTTCGAGCTTGATCCAGTCTTGCGCCGTCATCGAACTTCTCCCGATCATCATGATGTGGTGCGCCTGAATTTAGCACGACTTCCATGCCGCGTTCCGATGCATGCATGTGCGGAAATATTCGTTGATGACTCCGGTTCCAGCGGCCTCGAAGTACCGCGAAGAGAACGCGCGATGTAGTTTTTGTCAGTTGAACCGCTGAATCGCACATCAGTGGCTCCTTCGAAAAATTCAACCGTAAAAGAAAACGCGGGAACTCTTTGTGTGCGAATTATCTCTCTGGAAATACCCCCGCCAAACCTTGGGATACGCCATGAACGAAGCAGATATCCAGGACTTTTGGAACCGGTATCCATGCGGAGATTTCCAGGTCGGAGGATTGCGGCAGCGCAGCGGAAATTACGAGGCGTTTTTCAAGGACTACGATGCTTTCCGATACACAAAGGAAAGCCATATTCCGCGATGTCTCGACAACATCGATTTCAAGGGCAAGCAGGTTCTGGAAATCGGGTTGGGACAGGGCGCCGATGCGGAGCAAATCATAAGACGAGGGGCAGTCTGGTCTGGCCTGGATCTGACAGAAGAATCCGTGGCTCGAGTTAAAACCCGCCTTTCACTGCACCAACTCCCCTATCAGGCTCTGCGCCAAGGCTCGGTGCTCCAGATCCCTTATGAGCGTGCCAGTTTCGATACGGTATTCAGCCACGGCGTGCTACATCACGTACCCGATATTTTGACAGCCCAGCGGGAGATACACCGTGTTTTGAGGCCAAACGGCGAATTGATAACCATGCTCTATGCACGCTGGTCCCTCAATTATCTGATCTCGATCGCGGTTGTAAGGCGCCTTGGGCTTCTGGCGCTTCATGCTCTGAAGCGAAACCCCGGCGGTATGCTCGGCCAGCATCTCGCCAACGCGCGCGCGGTGGGGCTGGCAAATTATTTGCGAATGGATAACTTCATCCACAGAAATACAGATGGACCACTGAACCCCTATGCGAAGGTATACGATTTAAAGACAGTCGAGAAAGATTTCCCCGATTTCAGAATCGTGCGCGCATACAAACGGTTCATGCATGCCCCGCCGCTTCCGGTTGGAGGTATTCCATTTGCAGGCGCACTAGGTTGGCATTTGTGGGTTCACATGCGCCCGGCAAAATAGGGAGAGACTAATCTATCCGGGCGTTTTCCAGCGCTCCCGTTCCTTTTCTAGCCTTTCACCTTTTGCCCTTGCTCTTGGGCCTCGTTTTGGGCGCTCCCGCTACCGCAGGTAGGGGGAGCGCCGTCTGGTATTTAACCTGTTTGAGCGCGAAACTGGACTTGATGTTGCCTACGCCGGGTAATTTCGTCAGGAATTTTAGAATGAATTCTTCGAGCACCTGGATGTCGGCCACGACTACGCGGATCAGATAATCGGCGTCCCCCGTCATCAGGTAGCATTCCATGACTTCGGGACGGCCGCGGATCGCATTTTCGAATCTTTCCAGGGCCGACTCGATCTGGCGCTCAAGCGTAACCTGGATGAACACGCTGACTTTGAGGCCGACGCGCAGCGCGTCGAGCAGCGTGACATAGCGGCTGATGTAACCGGCCTCTTCCAGCGCGCGCACGCGATGCAGACAGGGCGATGGCGACAGCCCGACCGCCCTGGCCAGTTCTACATTGGCCATGCGTGCATCGGCCTGCAACAGGCCGAGAATCTTCCAGTCTATCGAATCCAACTGTAATTGCGGCATTTAATATCGTTTTATTAGTCTAATACAAGATATTATGCCTTATTCTGGTGGTTTTGATGGTCAAAACGAAACCCCGTGCTTTTCGATTCACGGTAGCATTCCTGCGCTAACCAACCACCCGCCCGGCTGAGGAGCCCAGCAATGACCGATCTTTCCGACATCAGCGTTTCCGGCCTGTGGCGTGTGCTCGCGCAGGATCTCGATCCGATCGAAACCAAGGAATGGCTGGATGCCTTCGATGCCATCGTCGAGAACGAAGGTGCCGACCGGGCGACTTTCGTACTGAGAAAACTCCTCGATCACGCGCGCATGATGCGGGTGCCGATGCCGCCGGTGCTGAATACGCCTTATGCGAATACGATCTCGCTGGCGGACCAGCCGCAGTTTCCAGGCAATCTGGAAATCGAGGCGCGCATTTCCGCACTGGTGCGTTGGAATGCCCTGGCCATGGTGGTGCGCGCGAACCGCGCAAATTCCGAGCTGGGCGGCCATATCGCCACTTACGCTTCGTCCGCGGATCTGTTCGAGGTCGGCTACAACCATTTCTTCCGCGCCGGCCAGGACGGCGACGCCATTTATTTTCAGCCGCATTCCGCTCCCGGCGTCTATGCCCGCGCCTACATGGAAGGCCGGCTCAGCGAAGAGAGCCTAGACAACTATCGCCGCGAAACCGCTGGAAAAGGACTGTCGTCGTACTGCCATCCCTGGCTCATGCCCGGATTCTGGCAGTTCCCGACGGGTTCCATGGGATTGGGCTCGATCACGTCGATCTATCAGGCGCGCTTCATGCGCTACCTGCAAGACCGCAACATCCTAGAAACCAAAGCACGCAAGGTCTGGTGCTTCGTCGGCGACGGCGAGATGGACGAACCGGAATCCATAGCCGGCCTGTCGATGGCAGCCCGGGAGGGGCTCGACAATCTTATCTTCGTGGTCAACTGCAACCTGCAACGGCTCGACGGCCCGGTGCGGGGCAACGGTTCGATCGTGCAGGAACTCGAAGGCCTGTTCGCCGGCGCGGGCTGGAATGTCGTCAAGGTCATGTGGGGTTCGGACTGGGATCCCTTGTTCGCGCGCGATCGCGATAACGTGATCCTGAAGCGGCTGCATGAGACCGTCGACGGGGAATTTCAGAAGTACGCGGCGACCGACGGGCGCTTCAACCGCGAAGCCTTTTTCAGCAAGTATCCGGAGTTGCAACAAATCGTCGCCCATATGTCGGATGACGATATCGACCGCCTGAAACGCGGGGGCCACGACCCGATGAAGATCTACGCCGCGTATCACGCGGCAGTCAATCACAGAGGCCGCCCGACGGTGATTCTCGCCCAGACCAAGAAAGGTTACGGCATGGGCAACTCGGCACAAGGCAAGATGGCAGCGCATCAGGCCAAGAAACTCGAGGATGACACGCTGCTCGCATTTCGCGACCGTTTCGCGCTGCCGCTGAGCAACGAAGAAGTGCAGAACCTGCGCTTCTACAAACCGGCCGACGACAGTCCGGAGATGAAGTATCTGCATGCGCGCCGCCAGGCGCTCGGAGGCTATGTTCCCGCGCGCCAACCCAAATCGGCTACCTTGCCGGTGCCGGATCTGCAAAGTTTTGCGCGTCTGCTCGAAGGATCGGGCGATCGCGAGCAATCAACCACCATGGTGTTCGTGCAGATGCTGTCCCAGTTATTGCGCGACAAGACTCTGGGCAAGCACATCGTCCCGATCGTGGCGGACGAGGCGCGCACTTTCGGCATGCAGTCGCTGTTCCGCCAGGTCGCGATCTACTCGCCGCACGGGCAACTCTACGAACCCGAAGACAAGGACGAACTGCTGTACTACAAGGAAGCCAAGGACGGCCAGATCCTCGAGGAAGGTATTACGGAGGCGGGCGCAATCTCCTCCTGGATCGCCGCCGCCACGTCGTACAGCGCGCATGGTGTGCCGATGCTGCCGTTCTATATTTTCTATTCCTGTTTCGGCTTCCAGCGCATCGGCGATCTGGTTTGGTCCGCGGGAGACGCACGCTCGCGCGGATTTTTGCTGGGCGCCACGGCCGGCCGCACGACGCTGTCCGGCGAAGGCCTGCAGCATGAGGACGGGTCCAGCCATATCCTGTTCTCCACAGTGCCGAACTGCGTAGCCTACGATCCTGCGTTCGGCTACGAGGTCACGACCATCGTGCGCGAGGGCATGCGCCGCATGCTGGAGAACCAGGAAGACGTGTTTTTCTACATCACGCTGATGAACGAGAACTACGTTCATCCTGTGATGCCAGCCGGCGCGGAAGAAGGCATCCTGAAGGGGATGTATCGGCTTCGCGAGGGGCGAGGGACGAGGGGCGAGGGGCGAGGGAAAAAGGAAACACCCCAGGTCCAGTTGCTGGGTTCGGGCACGATCTTGCGCGAGGTTCTGGCGGCCGCCGAGATCCTCGACACCGACTGGAAAGTGGCAGCCGATGTGTGGAGCGTCACCAGCTTTACCGAGCTGCGGCGCGATGGCCTTGGCATCGAACGCTGGAACCGCCTGCATCCCGACGCGCAGCCGAAGCAAACCTGGGTCGAGCAAAGCCTGGCAAAGACTTGCGGGCCCATTGTCGCCGCGAGCGACTACATGCGTGCCCTGCCCGACCTGATCCGCACCTGGGTGCCGCGCAAGTATGTCGTGCTGGGCACGGACGGTTACGGACGCAGCGACGGCCGCGCCGCGCTGCGCGACTTCTTCGAAGTGGACCGCAACCACGTCGTCGTCGCGGCGCTCAAGGTGCTGGCCGACGAAGGCGCGATCGACCGCAAGATTGTCGGACGCGCCATTGAGAAATATGGCATTGCCACGGACCGTCCGAATCCCTGGGACGTCTAGCCCGGATATTTCACCAGACCACCCCCGAATGCTTGCAGGTGCGCCTGTGCAGCCAATCCAACGTTGTTTGGTTTGCGCCCTAGGGGATTTGGGGGCGACTCGGATTTTGGCCGGATTCTGGCGGGTTCTGGCCGGCCATATCGGGCATGCCCGTCTTGCCAATAGAATTATCTATTGGCTGCGCCGGTCGAGACCAATCTGTCTCGCCCAGTCCTCCGCCATAAGTCCGCGTCCTGATGAGATATCCGGGCTTGCACGGTCTCAAATAAAAGGGCCGACCTTATCGGTCGGCCCCATGCACCAGGTACGGCAAGTTATTTGAGTGCCTGATCCACTGCGCGGCCGACTTTGTCGAGGATGCTCACTTCTTTACCGCGACATCTTCGATGGCGCGGGGATGTGCCTTCTTGCTCTTGCCACTCTTCACGATGCCGTCATCGAGCGTGCGGGCCGGCTTGTCGGACGGGCCGCGCGCCTTCACGACAGGCTCATCGATGGCACGACCCGGCCGGTTCGAGACCCCGGCAGACTTTACCGTGGCTTCATCGATGGCGCGACCGGGCTTGTTCGTTGCGCCCTGCGCCCGTACCGTAGCTTCCTCGAGCGTGCGGCCCGGCTTGCTGGTCGCGCCTTGCGACTTCACGTTTTCTTCATCGAGCGTGCGACCGGGTTTGTCGGTAGCGCCTGCGGACTTTACCTGATCTCCTGCATGAACATTGAATGCCGCGACTGCGAACATTGCCGCGACCATGGTTGCAACAACAAATTTCGACTGGGTCGACATGGGGGACTCCTCGCCAAAGATTGCGTGAGCACATGCTCACGATTCCAGAATATCGGCGGGAGAACGGACAATCCCGTGAGGATTATCGTTCTGGAGAGTGAATTATTCACCCCCGGAGAACATGGCGGGGGCTTTTACCAGGCCGACGGCGGCTTCTTTGCAATGATCATGCGTTCGCCATCCATTTGCACATATCCGCCCACGCGCAAATCCTTGAGGATCCGGCTGATCATTTCGCGCGAGCAACCGACGCGGCTGGCCATGTCGTTCTGGGTCAAATGCTCCTTGATGACCTGCTTGCCGTTTTCTTCGACCGCCATATCGAGGAGCAAGCGCGCCACGCGCCCGTACACGTCGAGCAATCCCAGATTGCCGACGGTCTTGGTGAGCGCGCGCACACGGTGGATCAGGCTTTTGATGAGCTCCAATCCGATGTCGGGATTCTTGCCCAGAAACTGCTTGAACTGATCGGTGGTGACAACCGAGAAGCGGCTGGGTTCGAGCGTCATGACCGAGGCTGAACGCGGCCCTTCGTCGAGAATCATCTCCCCGAAATATTCACCGGGCCCATGCGTGCTCAGCAGCAGTTCCTTGCCGTCCTCATCGGCAAGGTAGACCTTGACCTTGCCGGACTGGACGATAAAGAGCGAATCGCTGCGGTCGCCCTCGCTGACGATAATGGTGTTCTTCGGAAACGCCTTGACCGTGCCCTGGTCGGCGAGCGCCTTCAGATGTTGGGGCGACAGGCTCCAGAACCGCGTGTTTTCCTCAGTAGATTCAGCCATTCGTTCCACTCCTGCGTTGTCCGCGCGGGGAGAGTCTGCACTGATTGGCGAGGCTCGACAAGGCAGAAACCGGCCTTGTGGGTGGAGTTTCCTTGCGCCCGGAGCGTTAATTTTTCACACGAGAGTGGCGACAAACGTACGGGATTGATCCGGCCGTCCGCATTAATCTGGCATCGCTTCCTGATATTTGCAACCGAACTTGAGAGGAGATAGCCATGAACCGTACTACGACCCTTTTGCTCTGCTTGATTCTGACTGGATCGCCCGTCATGCTGGCCCAGGCTGCTTTTACGACCACTGCTGCAAAAGCGAATGATCAGGAGCGCGCCCCGGAACGCACGATCCACTGCGCTCAGGATGGCGCAGCGACCGCGACTCCACTCCAGCCCTGCAAGGTGCAGGGAGGCCATGACGCAATTCATATGGGCTCCGATGTCTCGCGTCAGGAGTTCGAATGTGTGCTGTCTGGCAACTGCGGGGCGGGGGCACGGTCCCGGGTCAGCGGCTAAGAACAGGATCCGGGTACGTGAATAAGTCACATGCGAGCTGGAGACCGGTCATGAATGCGAAAATCCTGCTGCCCGTTCTTATTGCAATGCTTGTAACGATGGGAGCCCTAATGGTCGGCGAACTCAACGTCGAACAACCGGATTACCGCCAATCCGAGGGCGCCTGGCAAATCGCCGACTGGAATTCGCGTCCAGGCTGCGTAATCTGGTATGCCAGCGACGGGGTTGCCGGCAATGGATCCACGGGCTATCGATCGCTGGACACCCCCGAGTTCCACCAGCGCGGCTGCGTGAATTTTCACTAACCCGCCTGTTGGCCTGCCCTTCCTCACCAGACGATAGCGCGGGCGGCATCGGTTTTAGGAGGCGTCCAAGACACCAGCGCCGCTAAAACAGCCCACGGTCGAGCACGTCGGGGTGTGAATACATCACAGAAACCTGCAGCAAGAGTTCACCGCGCCGCCACCCTTCCGAAACGTAAAGTTCCTCCAACACGAAACGCTTTTGGAGGAACAGATCATGAACAAGATTCTCGCCACCCTGCTGATCACCGCCGCACTGTCCAGCACCAGCGCCTTTGCCGAAGACACTCTGCGAGTGACCATGCAGAACGGGAAACAGCGCGTAGACTTCAGCCTCAACGGCAACGACAAGTGCGTGATGATCGACGACAAGATCACCTGCGCACCGATGAAGCAAGCTCCGGTCCGCGTCGCCTCCTCCAGCAACGAATAATCTTGAAGAACTAATGCGGCTGAGAAGTTCACCACGAAGAGTCACGAAGGGCACGAAGAAGTGAAGCGAGGACGTTATGCCTCGGCATTGAGTTGCGCTACGTTATTCGCCTGCCCCATTGTCCAACGCCCTCGATTTCTCGAGGGACTGCACTTCAACAGGGATTTCTTCGTGACTTCGCGGCTTAAGGGAACACTTACGGCCGAAGCTGTCGTGGTGAGACATTACGTAGACCCTTGCCTTCCTTGTAGTTGACGCTGTGATGGAAGCTATACGTTCATCTTGACCACGTTGTAAGCGGCAACCGGTTTCATGAAACCCTTGAGTTGCAGTTCGTCCAGCGCTTGGACTTCAACCGCATTCTCGACCGAAGCGAGCACCCGTGTTGAAATCAGCGTCTGCCCGGATTTGGCCTCGCCGCACAAGCGCGCAGCCAGGTTCGTCACCGTGCCGATGGCGCCGTAATCCCACCGGCCTTCAAATCCGATGGCACCGATGGTCGCGAATCCCTGGGCAATGCCGATGCCCAGGCTCAAGTCGATGCCGCGCTTGCGCCAGGTCGCGGCCATCGGCGCGAGACGCTCGTGCATGGCAACGCTCATCTTGACCGCGCGAAGCGCAGCATCGGGCACCGGGATCGGATCGTTGAAGAAAACCATCATCCCGTCGCCGGCAAAACGTTCGAGCGTCCCTTCGTAGCTCAGGATGATCTGTCCCATCTCCGCGTGATATTCGTGGAGCACGCCCATCACCTCTTCAGGCTCGCTGGTTTCCGCAAAAGCCGTGAACCCCCGCAAATCGAGGAACACGACGGTGACTTCGCGGCGGTGGCTCTTCAGCGGATCATCCGCACCGCCCGATACGATGAGTTCGGCGAGTTGCGGCGAGAAGAAGCGCTTGAGGCGTCCGACCCGCTCCAGCTCGGCAACCTGAGTAGCAACGCGGCTCTCCAGTGTGCGGTTGGCTTCCCTGAGCTCCTGCGCCTGCTCCTGAACGGTATCGTGCAGCGCCTTGATGCGCAGCATGGATTTAACTCGACTTACGAGCGCCGCCTGATCCACGGGCTTGGTGAGATACTCGTCCCCCCCTGCACTGAGCCCGGCGACGACATCCCGAGAGTCAGACTTGGCGGTCACCAGGATGATCGGCACGAACGGCAGCATTTCATCGGCGCGCAGCCGGCGACAGACTTCGATGCCGTCAAGCTTGGGCATCATGACGTCAAGAAGAATGAGGTCGGGCTTATGCTCGAACACGGCACTCAGCGCCTCTTCGCCGTCGGTCGCCGTCAGGATTGCGTAGCCTTGCGCCTGCAGTCGCATCTGCAGAATCTCGACATTCGCCGGACTGTCGTCCACGACAAGGATTCGCGGCGGGTTGTGCATGGCAGCTATTTCGCCGGCAGGTATTCGCGAATCTTCGCGAGCAGCAGGCGCGGACTATAGGGCTTGGTCACATAGCCGTCGCACCCGGCCGCGAACGCCTTTTTATCGTCTCCGCTCAACGCGTAGGAGGTGACCGCAATGATCGGTATGGATTTGAGTTGGGGATTGGCCTTGATGCGACGCGTAACCTCGTAGCCGTCTATCCCCGGAAGCTGAATGTCCATGAGAATAAGATCCGGTCTCTCACGTGCCGCCGCCGCGATTCCCTCCTCGCCTGTCGTTGCTTCGATCAACTCATAGCCGCTTGCGGCCATCAGGTCGCGCACGATCTGGCGATTGTCCTCCTGGTCCTCGATGACCAGAATGCGTTTGCGCATGTTCTCTCCTTGGCTCACGTCGTCACCACGTCGGTTTCGATCTGCACCGGCAGGCTGAACGAGAAAGTCGAGCCCTTCCCGACAGTCGATTCCACCCAGATTCGCCCGCCATGCATCTCGACGATCTTTCTGGCAATGGCCAGCCCCAGGCCGCTGCCGCCCTTGGAGCGCGTGGACGAATTGTCGATCTGCTGGAATTCTTCGAAGATTTTTTGGTACTGGTTCTCTGGAATGCCCGGCCCGGTGTCGGAAACCGAAACGAGAAAGGCGCCATCCGATTTCTTGACGCTGATGCCGACTTCCCCTGATTCGGTAAACTTGATGGCATTGCCCACCAGATTCAACAACACCTGGACGACACGGCGCTCGTCTCCCCTCCCAACGGGCAATCTGGAATCAACCTCGACTGTGAGCTTCAGGCCCTTTTCCTTCGCCAGGGAGTCGACCGCCGCTACCGCGGACTGCACCGCGTCCGGAAACGAATAGTCGGAAATCGAAAGCGAAAGCTGTCCCGCCTCGATCTTGGAAAGATCGAGCACATCGTTAATCAGTCCGAGCAGATGCCTGCCGCTCTTCTGCACTCTTTCCTGGACGTCGCGAATCTTCTGCGGCACCTCCCCGTAAATCCCGTCCACGATCAGTTCGGTGTATCCGAGGATTGCATTGAGTGGCGTACGCAACTCATGACTCATATTCGCCAGGAACTGCGATTTGTGCTGGCTCGCGATTTCCAGTTCCCGGCCCTTCTGTTCGATCTCCCGGAACAGGCGGGCGTTCTGGATGGCGATCGCGGATTGCGCAGCGAACGTCTGCAGAATATCCACGACGCCGGATGGAAAGTTGCCCGCGATCTTGCGGGAAACCGTTAGGGCGCCGAGCACCCTGCCTTCGCGCAGAAGGGGAATTGCAAGTATGGACCGGACCTGCGCGCGCTCAATGACATCGCGCAGGGTACCGTGGTAATAGTGCGTGGCCCTGATGTCGGCCACTTCAACCGGTACGCGCGTCTGTGCAGCCCTGCCGGTGGCTCCCTCGCCAATGGGAAGCGCCTTTGCGAGCAATGCCTCCATGATGTCGGGCGGAGCACCATAGGTCACGCGCAGGCGCAATTCCCCGCTTGTTTCGTCGTGTTCATAAACGGCGCCCATGTCCGTGGCAGAGAGTTGGACAGCGCGGCTGACAATTTCCGAGAGTACCTGCTGGAGATCGAGTGTCGAGTTGACCGCCTGACTGACATCGGCGAGTGCGCGAAATTGTCCGACCGAGTGCGCCAGATCCTGGGTACGGTCCTGCAACTCCTGGAACAGCCGCACGTTCTCGATCGCAATGACAGCCTGATCGGCGAAGGTCGTCACCAGCTCAACCTGTTTCGGGGTGAATGGTTCAACGCGATTTCGCGCAAGCGAGAACACGCCTATCGGAACGCCATCTCGCATCAGCGGCACGCCAAGCATGGAACGTGCGCCTCCGATCCTGGCCTCCTCCTTGATCTCGTATTCGGGATCGTTCCAGGCGTCGACAATGTGCACTGTCTGGCGCTCGAGCGCCGCGCGTCCGACCAGGCTTCCGCGCCCCGGCTTGATTCGCGCGGCACGCTCGATGGCGAGATACGCCCCCCTGACGCCCTGGCCCGCCGCCAAGCGATATACGCCGTCCTCCAGCCGGAACATGCCGCCCTGCTCGGCCTGACAGAGCCTCATCACGGTGCTGACCAAGGTCGTCAGCATCGCTTCGAGATCAAACGTGGTTCGGCTAATCGCCTTCAGCACATCGCTGGTCGCCGTCTGATAGTCGAGTGCTTCGGTCAAATCCGCGTTGCGCTCCTCCAGCTCCTTAAACAGCCGCGCGTTCTGAATTGCGATCACCGCTTGGGCGGCGAAGGTCTCCAGCAGCGCGATTTCCTTGTTCGAAAAGCCAGTGGCTGGTTGTCGGATGGCATAGAGAAAGCCGACGGCCTGTCCTTCCCATGTCATAGGGGCGAGAACCTGCGAATAGGGCCCGACCTTCAACCGCTGTGCGACGGATCGCACCGTCCAGGGAACGTCAGGATCCAGCGTATCGATGAAGTGGAGGGGTCGGCCGCGCAGGATGCCTTGCACGTACGGCTCGGCCGGGACCTTCGCACCATCGTAAATTTCCCGCAGAGTCGCGAGGGCCCGTCCGTCGTGTGCGGCCAGCGTGACATAGCCCTCCGGCGTGACGAGTACGATGCCTTGCTCGGAGCTGTCGAACAGCTTCTTGCAGCTCTGCAGGATCTTGTCGAATACCGGCTGCGTGTCGGCCACCGAACCGCTGATCACCTCCAGCACCTCGGCAGTGGCCGTTTGTTGTTCCAACGCCTCCTTGGTCTCGTTGAACAGGCGAACGTTCTCCATTGCGATCACGGCCTGGTCGGCGAAAGTCTTGAGCATCTCGATTTGCTTGCTTGAAAACTCTCGCGCCCCGGCGCGCTCGACGAGAATCACACCAATCGCCAGGCCTTCGCGAAGCATGGGTGCGGCGAGCGCCGCTTGAAAACCCAAACGGGCCGCGTAAGCCTTCGCAGCGCCGAAATCGGCATCGGATTCGAGCGAATAGTTCGGAACATGGATGACTTTTCGGTCGAGAATGGCTCGGCCATTTATGAGGTCGCGGCGGATCGGCAGGATCTCGCCAGCAGGCAACGGTGGAAGCGGTCCCCACAAGGCTGAGAGTTTAAGTCCATTGTCAACAACGCGAAGGATTGCAACCGTATCCCCATCGCACAGGCGTCCGGCATTTTCCGCGACCGCATCCAGAACGGGCTGCAGATCTGTCGGCGAACTGCTGATCACCCGCAGAATCTCGCTGGTCGCAGTCTGCTGTTCCAGCGACTCGCGCAAATCCCGGGTGCGTTCCTCTACTCTGTGCTCCAGGCCGGCATAGGACTCCTGCAGTCGCTCGGTCATTCGATTGAATTCTTCGCCGAGCGCCTGCAACTCGTCTCCGGTTTTCACTTCGATGCGCTGCTCAAGATCGCCAGCGCCGATACGTGCCGCGCCGCTGCGCAGGATCTGGATCGGCGCAATCATGCGGCGGACGAGGACAAGACTCGCCACGATTGAAATGGCCAGGGCAATGAGCAGCAGTACCCCGGTACGGATCAACGATGCATAGAGCGGTGCAAATGCCTCGCTCAAGGGCACGTCGACGAACACGGTCCAGCCCAGCGCTGCGATCGGCGCGGAAGCGGACAGCACTTCCCGGCCCTGGATGTCGCGACCGGTTATCGCTTCGACGGTTCCCGCCTCGGCAAGGCCCTGAGTTGCGGCCGCCCGAACGAGCGGCAGCGAAGATACATCCGTGTTTTGCAGAACGAGGCTGATATCCGGGTGGGCAATCAAACGGCCGCGCGCGTCTACGACATACGCATGGCCGCCCTGACCGATCTTCATGGCGGAAACCACGTCCCAGATGAATTTCAGATTGGCCTCGACGGCGACGACGCCCGCATCCTCGCCGTTACCGCGGGCAAGTGCAATCGTCATGTAGGGCTCGGACTCCTTGCGGAAATAAACCGGACTGAAGTAAGTGCCGTGACGTCGGGATTCAGTGAATATCGGATCGAGCGAAAAATCCTTCCCGCTGCCTGCGACGTCCATCGCCAGGCGGGATACCCGCAACTGCTCGTGACCGCTCTTGTCGAGGTGGCCCACTTCGGTGATGGCAGGCACCTGGCGCAGAAGCCGCAACGAATCGAGCCGGCGCTGAGCGGCCGGCGCTGCATCTGGCGCCCACGGCGCTTGAGCTATCCAAGCCACCTGGTGCTCCAGATCGCGCACGAAGTTCTCGATGCGCACTGCCGCCGCGACGGCCTTTTCCCGCTGAACGCCCGCGAGTGCAGCCTTGTTTTCCTGATAAGAGAAATACATCTCGACGAGCCCGCTTTCGACGATCGCGAGGCTGGAGAAGAACACCAGCGGGATCGCGTATTTCAGGAAGAGGCCGCGCTTCGCGATCACCTGAGCACCTCGTCGGCACGTAGCAGGATCGACTCGGGGATCGCGACTCCCAGCGCCTTCGCCGTCTTCAGGTTGATGGTCAGCTTGAACCTGGCCGCTTCCTCGACCGGCAGATCACCGGGCGCGGCACCTCGCAACAGGCGATCGATGAAATACGCGACCCGTCCGGCCACTTCGGTGCGATCCGGGGCGTAGGACATCAGCGCCCCGGCAGCGACAAACTCGCTGTCCTGCGCCATGGTCGGCAATCGTGCCTCGGCAGCGAGCGAAACGAGCCTCATCCGATAGTCGAAGAACATCGGCGAGAACAACAACATGGCGGCCTGCGTGTTTCGTGCGGCAGGCTTGATCATGCCTTCGAATTCCCCGGGATTCGACAGTTCCACAAGCTGGATCTCGAGGCCGAGATGCTTCGCGGCGGCCTTCAGGTCGTCGATGGCGCGGGTTGCGGGGTCGTGAAGCACGGCGACCCGTTTGAGTCGCGGGATCGTCTCCTTCAGCAATTCCAGGCGCTTGCCTCCCAACTCGAGCTGCCGCGAAACGATTCCGGTGACATTGCCTCCCGGGCGGTTGGTGCTGCCTACGAGCCCGGATGCGACGGGATCGTGGTCGTAGGCGATATCGATAATCGGAATCGTGCTGGTCGCCTGCTTGGCGGCCCGTAAGGAAGCTTCATTCACCACGACGATCATGCTGACTTTCATCTGCACCAGTTCGTCGGCGAGCTGCGGCAGCCGTTCCGCACGACGATCGGCGAATCGCTGCACGATCCGGATATTCTGGCCTTCCGTGTATCCCTTCGCGCGCAATTCCGCGAGAATCGCCTCCATGGCGGAATCGGGCTGGGTCGCGGCTGAGGCCCTCAGCACTCCGATGACCGGAACATCGGCGGCGTGCCTCGGGAAGCCGCCGCCAGCCCACAGGATCAGCGCCACGGCGAAGATGCAGTTGCGAACGGAATGGTTCACTGGATGACCTCATCCGCACGCGACAGGATTGACTCCGGGACGGTGATCCCCAGGGCTTTGGCTGTCCTGAGATTCACGACGAGAAAATACTGGGTCGGCTGCTCGACAGGAAGGCCGGCAGGACTGGCACCCTTCAAAACCCGGTCGACGAAATAGGCTGTGCGGCCAAACGTTGCGAGTTGGTCGGGGCCATAACCGATCAATCCGCCGGCCCGGACAAGACGATCTTCCTGGCATATCGTCGCATGCTTGTATTGCAGAGCCAGCTTTGCGATCTGGTCCCTGGCTATATAAGAATGCGGGGAGCTCAGGACCATCATTGCATCCGTCTTCCTTTTCG
>Ga0157378_10002868_pt1 | contig 15374 bp, 9 predicted proteins | sample M65metaG_FD_115309 | JGI IMG/M metagenome (GOLD analysis project Ga0157378, IMG submission 115309) | Miscanthus rhizosphere microbial communities from Kellogg Biological Station, Michigan, USA - M6-5 metaG | ecosystem: Host-associated > Plants > Roots > Rhizosphere > Soil | place: USA: Michigan...
CCCACACATCGCGAAGTAGAGCAGCGGTAGCTCGTCGGGCTCATAACCCGAAGGTCGGAGGTTCGATCCCTCCCTTCGCAACAACGGAAGCTCACCCTAATGGTGGGCTTTTTTATTGAGTACATTTGGGGCAGGGTGAAAGGTAAAAGGCATAGGGTAAAAGGTCCTTCCCTAACCTTACACCTTATACCCTTCACCTCATACCTTTTGCATGAAAGCAGGTTTCGTAAACATATTTGGTAAGCCCAACGCGGGCAAAAGCACCTTGCTGAATACATTGCTGGGCGAAAAACTGGCTATTATCTCATCCAAAGTACAAACCACCCGGCATCGCATCAAGGGTATATTAACCACCAAAGATTACCAGTTAATTATTTCCGATACCCCTGGCATCATCGAACCAAAATACAAGTTGCACGAGAAAATGATGACGGCGGTAAAAGAAGCCCTCGAAGATGCTGATGTAGCCATATTGCTGCACGATCTTACGGATAAGGATACCACTGAGTCCCATGAAATATTCGCTGCACTTAAGCTGAAAGTACCGGTACTGGTGGTTTGCAATAAAATGGACAAGGTCGGAAAGGAACGAACGGCGGAAGCAGTTTCTTTTTTTAAACAACAACCTTATTGTGCCGACGCGACCGCCATCTCTGCCATAAAAGGACTTCATACAGAAGAGTTACTGCAGAAGCTGACGGATTTGCTGCCCGAGGGACAGCCTTTCTTCCCCGAAGATGATATAACGGATTTGCCCACCCGTTTTTTTGTGGGTGAAATGATCCGCGAAAAAATATACGAATTGTACGAAGAAGAGATACCGTATCATACGACCGTACTGGTACAGGAGTTCAAAGAGAAATCAACCCTGGTAAAAATACAGGCCGATATTATTGTACAGCGCGATACCCAGAAAGGAATTATACTGGGAGAAAAAGGGCAGGGTATTAAAGCCCTGGGCATGGCGGCGCGTGGAGAAATAGAGAAATTCCTGGGGCAAAAGATATTCCTGGAATTATTTGTGAAAGTGAAACCCAAATGGCGCGACAATGATACCCATCTGAAAGAATACGGGTATCATTAATTTTGAAGTGGAACGCAATCAACGAGTCATCTAATCAACCGATCAACTGATCAACCAAATAATATGAACGGATATACAGTAGCCATTGTGGGAAGGCCAAATGTGGGGAAAAGCACTTTTTTTAACCGTATGCTGGAACAGCGAAAAGCCATTGTTGATGATATCAGCGGAGTTACGCGCGACCGGCAGTACGGCGTTACAGACTGGAACGGCAAATCATTTAACGTAATAGATACCGGTGGTTTTGTGCCGGAAAGCCAGGATGTTTTTGAAAAAGAAATTAAGAAACAGGTACTGGTAGCAATTGAAGAAGCAGACGCCATTGTGTTTGTGGTTGATTGCGCCGCGGGCATAACGGAGCTTGATGAATCGATGGCCAACGTGCTCAGAAGAACATCCAAACCTGTATACCTGCTGGTAAATAAAGTAGACAACCACGAGCGCCTGCTGGAAGCCACCGAGTTTTACAGCCTGGGTTTTGAATTTATATTTTTTGTTTCTGCCATGACGGGCAGTGGTACCGGAGAATTGCTGGATGCCGTTGTTGCTGCTATACCCCAGGAAGCAGAAGACGCTTTAAAAGAAGGAGAAGGTCTTCCAAAATTTGCTATTATCGGTCAGCCAAACGTGGGTAAATCTTCTCTGTTGAATGCATTGATTGGGGAAGAAAGAACCATTGTAAGCGATGTGGCCGGTACTACCCGCGATACCATTCATACCCACTACAAACTTTTTCAGAAAGAATTTATTTTAATCGATACCGCAGGCGTAAGAAAGAAAACCAAGGTAATGGAAGACCTGGAATTCTATTCGGTGATACGGGCCATCAAGGCAATGGATGAGGCCGATGTTTGTTTGCTGATGCTGGATGCCGGTAAAGGCATCACGGCGCAGGATATCAATATTTTCAGCCTGGCTGCACGCAAGGGAAAAGGGATCGTGTTATTGGTTAATAAATGGGACTTGATGGAGAAGGCCACCAATACTGCCCGCGACTACGAAAAGGAACTGAAAGAACGCATTGCGCCATTTACTGATATACCGGTATTGTTTATTTCTGTAAAAGATAAGCTGCGTATTTTTAAAGCCATTGAGCTGGCACTCGAAGTGTATGAAAACCGGACAAAGAAAATTCCTACTTCAGCCTTAAATGAGGCGGTACAGGAGGCTGTGCGGGCTTACCATGCGCCGGTAGTACGCGGTCATGCCATCAGCATTAAATATGTTTCGCAATTGCCAACACCGGTTCCCTCCTTTGCTTTTTTCTGCAATTTTCCTGATGATGTGAAACAACCTTATAAAAATTACCTGGAAAACCGGTTGCGTGAAAGCTTTAATTTCAAGGGTGTGCCGGTGCGATTGTTTTTCCGTAAAAAATAATGTACCGCTGAAACTTACGGTGGCCAGCAAACGATTTTAGATTTTGCGTTGTAACAAAAGATTTTATCTTTGCGCGAATTAAAAATCTTTTAAAACAATTAGTATGAAGAAAATTTTCGCGGTTCTTTCTATTACAGCCCTGATGACAGCTTGTAATAATTCAGCCGAAACCACTGCTACTGCTACCACTGTAGATTCAACAAAAGTTGATTCAACTGTAGTTAAGAAAGATTCTGTGGTTACCACTACAGTGGATACCGTTTCCAAAATGAAAACGGATACAACAAAAGTGAAAACAGATACTTCCAAAGCAAAAAAATAAGAGACAGTTTATTCCAGGAAATCCTCCGGCGACGGAGGATTTTTTTTATACCCCAACGTGGCATTCCTCAACACTATTCAGGTAAAATACATTCTATTACTGAGGTTTTTCTCCTGATTGCCTTCCACCTACCGTGTACCTTCCACCTGCGCTACATCTTATCCGCAAATCATTCATATGCCTTATCCTTCTTTGCAATATTGCAGCCGGAACCTGGTATGCCTGCTCGGGGTTTTTCTTGTACTGGGCCCGATCAGCTTAGTTGCCCAGGTTAGATGGGATGGAGAAGCAGGCGATGGGCAATGGACCACAGCCCTCAATTGGGTAAGTAACCAGGCGCCCGCTGCAGGCGACGATGTACTGCTCGATAATAGCTTGATAGCGGGAAACTATATTGTTTATCTGCCTGGTGGCAACGCCAGCGTAACCGTTAGAACAATCACCATCCTTCCTGCCCTTGCCACTGTTATTCAATTAAACCTACCTGCATCCAGCATCGCTGCTCCGGCACTTACAGCAACAGGACCGGGGTATGGGATAGTCATCAATAGCGGCGGTTTATTGTTAAATTCATCCGGTGCTTCCGCCGGTGCAGCCGTTGTTGCGGGCGACTCATTCAGGATTAATAACGGTGGGCAGTATACGCACAATACAAGATCAGCACATGCCGCACTAGTCAGTGTATTGTCGAAACAACCAGGCACTGAAAAAGGCATATTCAAATTCGATCCTCCGGGGGGCGGCTATACGTTTGCTTCCACGAACCGCACCTATGGCACCCTTATCCTGAGCGCGGCTGCTTCAAATGGTAGCTTAATTTATGCCAGCAGCGCCGCCAGCCCGTTTACCATTAACGGTGATTTTATCATTGAATTGGGCGTTACCGTAAACCTGGATATAACCGCTGCCACCACCATAAAAGGCAATTACCTGCAACAGGGTGGAATGTTTAACCTTGCCAGCCAGGCGAATAATAATACGGTTTTTATAAAAGGAGATATCATTCAGAAGGCAGGTGGCATCACCGAAACATCCACGGGACTTCCTTCTATTGAATTAAATGGCGATATCAATCAAAACATAGAAGCAGCAGGCTTTATCAATAATAGTGTCGCGTTTAAAATAAACAATTCCGCCGGCGTTACCTTGCAATCAGGCCTGTCGCTGCCTTTTAAACTGAGTCTGCTGAATGGAATAATCAATACCCAATCTTTTTTATTAACGCTGTTAACAGGATGCACCCTTGTTGCGGATTCAACCAGCAACAATAGTTTTATAAATGGGGCTATGAGGAAAGAAGGACTGGCGGCAACAGCTTATTTTCTTTTTCCGGTGGGTAAGGGAAACGCGCAGCGATGGCTTGAACTGAAAAATGCAAGCGGGAACTATACCGTCGAATTTTTTAAAGCAAACCCGCATACGCTTTCCGCGACTGCCGGCGCAGGTATACATCATTTCTCTTCAATAGAATATTGGTCGGTGCTGTCTGATGCAACGCCATCGCCGTCAGCTTCGGTAGAATTGTCTTTTGATAATGTGAACAGCGGTGGTGTTACCGATCTAACAACGCTTCGTGTTGCACAACTACAGTCGGCAAATTGGATCGATGCGGGAAACAGCGCTACCACGGGTTCAGCCGGATCTGCCGGAGCAGTGGTAAGCAATGCAATTAGCAGTTTTCAATTTCCCATTAATTATTTCACGTTGGCCAGCAGCGATGCTTTTCAAAATCCGCTTCCGTTGAAACTGATGTCTTTTAATGTGCTTCAAAATAATAATATGGCTGAATTGAAATGGGTGATAAACGCCGGTTGGCAGCCGGCTTTTTTTGAATTGGAATCCTCGATTGATGGCATTCATTTTTCCAGGCTAACAACCATTCCGGCTATCGCAAGCCAGTCGGTTTACCAATATGCAGACCCTAAATCGGCGGTTGGGGCATGGTACCGGTTGAAAATAATGGAAAAGGATCTATCGTTTCTGTACAGTGCTATAATTAAGCCGCAGGCGCCTGCATCTTTACAGTTATTGTCGCTGCTGCCATCATTGGTAAAAACAAATACACAACTAACCCTGTACGCTGCTGTAAACAGGAAAGCACAATTGGCCATATTTTCGGCAGATGGCAGAATGGTTGATACAAGACAGTTGCATGTGGAGACGGGAATAAATAATTTCCCTCTTCATACCAGCCATCTCCATGCAGGAATATATACGGTAACAATTTATAGTGATAGCGCGACAAGCTCGGTGCGATTTGTAAAAACAGAATAGACTTTTAATTTATAATTTTAATAGCCGGATTATATTTTGAACTTGTTTTTTGTAAGCGGTAAGGTTCTCTTCTTCCTGTCTAATAAAACTGTTGCTTTCCAGTTTGCCGGTCACGATGTCCATTTCCTTCCTGTTTTCATATACCATCTTACGAAAAGGATTGCTATAGTCTTTGGCGCGGCTATCGTAAATGCCTTTTACCATCCATTCTTTGCTGTACACACTTTGCTGTAATACCTGTTTCAGGGCCAGTTTTTCTTTTTTCAGGTTGATGCCATACACGGTTTGCAAAGCAGCCAGTGCATGCTGCAATTTTTGCACGGGATATTTTTCAGCCTGTTTTTTATAGAACTGATGAACGGCCGCCCATGTCTTTATTTTCCCATTGCCAATCTGTTGTAAAAATTTATTCAGTTCATCTCCGGGGATTAATTGTCCGCCTGCGTTTGTCCATGGCTGTAATTTTGCCGGAGCAGGCAATTGTTCTACCAGGGTTGACAGCGTTTTTATTTTATTGCTGTCTGCGAACCGCAGCAATGTGGTGGCTGCATAGTAATTGACCAGTTCCTTAAACAGTTGGTAAGCCTGCAAGCCTTTTAACAAGACAACTTTCCGTTCGCTGTTTTCGGCGCCGGGAACCAGTAGCTCAAGATCATTGACCAGCCGGTCGCCTGCATCCAGTAACTGTTCACCCGTTTTTTTTATTTCGGCCGCCGGCAGTCGCTGACCGATTTTTTTTGCATAAGCGGTACCAACAATTTCCTTTAGCAAGTCAAGCGCGTGGACGATTTCGTTGATGCTGTCAGGTGCTAAAAATTCATACTCGATCAACTGCGTTTTATCGGTTCGCTTGTCCCGATCGGTATATTTCCAGGAATTGCGGGCTAACGCGTACATATTGTACATAAACCAATACGCAGGCATTATCAGCAACTGGTCTTTGCTGGTATCATTACTGATAAGTGAAAAAGGAAAAGCGATATTGAGTTCGGAGGGGTAATCGCCTTTCGCCAGTATGGTAAAGCTGGCAAAAACGGAATTGTGCTTCAGGCTCACGCAAAGGCCCGGCCAGAAACCACGGCCGGCGATAATTTCACCGTCAGGACTGCGTGAGTTGTGGTTGGACCCGATGGTAGCACCGGCAGCCATATTGCTTTGACCCATTACCAATGCCGCACAGAGGAATGAATTGTTATGATGTTGTTCATGTGCCGGGAAGATAAGCGAATTAAGCACTTCACAACAGGAAATAGTAGCGTTATTGCCGAGGTAAGAATTGATCAAACGGGCGCCATACTTTAATTGCGAATGCGAAGCCATAAAGAAACGTACAGCTTTTACCCCATAAAAAATGCGGCAACCTTCATTGATAATCCCGTTTACCAGTTCACAGCCTTCGCCCACCTGCGATTTGGCATCGGCATTGGAATTGATGGTGAGGTTTTTTAATTTATTCGCGCCTTTGATATAGGCGTCGCTTCCGATCCACACATCTTTAATAATAGCACAGTTCTTAATTACGGTTCTTTCACCAATTTCTCCGTAGTAGCCACGTCGTTTGTCGAATTCATTATCGGTAAATTGTTTAAAAGCATCCTGCAAAGGTTGATTATCGCGAAACCGGGTCCATAGATATGCGTCTCCCGGTAACATACCATCGAAAGGAATAATGCTTCTGCCGCCATTTTCATTGCAGACTTCCAGCCAGATGCGGTTGGTCTCTTCTTCTCCTTCCTTTACAATGCCATTACCAAAACGGGCATAGGCGGTGGTGGCCAGTTCGTTTACATTTACAATCATCGTATCGTTGCCAATAATGTAATGGGAAAGATAATTGCAATTATCAATAACCACATTGTTGCCGAGATCGGAACTGATGATGGTGCTATTGTATAAACCGACCGGCCGGCGCAGATTGTGAAATTCGAGATAAAATGGTTCGAGTCTTCCAATCCGCACAAGGCCGTAAAACTTACAGTTCTGCACCAGTTCAGGCGTAAATGATTCCGATACCAGTATTTTGTTCCAGTCGTCTGAGGTATTTCGATTGCGTACCAGCACTTCAATCTCGTAGGCAGTCAGCTTGCGGTAACTAATCGCATTTTTATTTTGCTGGTAGCGCAGGTAGTATTCATCCTTTCCCTTAGGGACGAATGCCGGCGCGATAAAATTATAACCCAGTGTATCAACCGGGCTTTTGCGGATAACGTTCATGCAGGAATATTTGATGGGCGACAATAGGCACAGCGGTGCATAATTTTTATCATTTACTCAACCGTTACACTTTTGGCCAGGTTGCGCGGTTTGTCCACATCCAGGTTTTTGGCTACGCCTGTATAGTAACTGAGTAATTGCAGGGGTATTACGCTTAGCATGGGCGCCACAATTTCATCGGCTTCGGGTACCATCATCACATCATCTGCCATGCCGGCAATGGTTTCATCATTCTCACTGATTACCGCTATTACTTTTCCTTTACGTGCTTTTATTTCCTGGATATTGCTCACGATCTTTTCGTAATACGCATCTTTTGTGGCAACAAAAAATACGGGCAGGGATGCATCCACCAGCGCGATTGGTCCGTGCTTCATTTCTGCAGCGGGATATCCTTCAGCGTGGATATAGGAAATCTCTTTCAGCTTTAATGCGCCTTCCAGTGCAATGGGAAAATTATAGCCGCGTCCCAGGTACAAGGCATTGGCAGCATCTTTATATTTTTCTGCTATGCGTTTAATATTGTTTGTATCCTTTAATATAATGGCTGCTTTTTCCGGTATTTCATGCAATTCCTTTAACAGGTTCATGTAGCGTTTCTGGTCAATGGTGCCTTTTTCAAGCGCTACTTTTAAAGCAACCATGGTAAGCACTACCAGTTGCGCGGTGAATGCCTTGGTGCTTGCCACACCAATTTCGGGGCCTGCATGGGTGTATGCACCAGCATGCGAAATACGGGCAATAGAAGAACCTACCACATTTAAAATCCCAAATATTATAGCGCCCTGCTCCTTCGCCTTTTCAATGGCCACAATGGTATCGGCTGTTTCACCACTTTGTGAAATGGCAATAATAACATCACCCTTATGCACAACCGGGTTGCGGTACCGGAATTCCGATGCGTATTCAACTTCTACGGGTGTACGGCAAAGCTCTTCTATCACATACTCTGCTACCAGGCCGGCATGCCAACTGGTACCACAGGCAATGATGATGATACGGGGCGCGTTTTTGAGTTGTTCAGTATATTTTTGTACGCCACTCATGGTAATCGTGCCGGCATTGGCATCCAGTCTTCCGCGCAGGCAATCATAAATGGTATCCGGCTGTTCAAAGATTTCTTTCAGCATGAAATGATCATAACCGCCTTTTTCAATAGCAGCGAGCTCCAGGTCGAGCTTCTGTATAAAAGGCGTAAGCTTTTCGTTGCCGAGGCTTTTTAAAATCAATTCGTCGGAACGCAGGATGGCCAGCTCATAGTCGTTTACATACACCACTTCTTTGGTGTATTCGATAATAGGAGAGGCATCGGAAGCGAGAAAATGTTCAACCTTGCCCACACCAATTACCAGCGGGCTGCCCTTTCTGGCAGCTATCAGTGTATCAGGATGGTCTGCATCTATCAATACAATTACATAAGCGCCGGTAACGCGTTTCAATGCAATACGCAGGGCTTCCTCCAGGCCGCATTCATTTTTTTGCTGGATGTCTTCTATAAAATTCAGCAACACTTCGGTATCAGTATCGCTTTTAAACACATATCCCTTGTTCTGGAGATCTTTCTTCAGTTGCGCATAGTTTTCGATGATGCCATTGTGTATCATGGCCAGTTTTCCGTTGGCGGATACATGCGGGTGTGCATTGCGATCGCTGGGCTCCCCGTGCGTGGCCCAGCGCGTATGACCAATACCAATATGTGCATGCATATCCTTCCCTACCACACTTTCTTCCAGTTCGGCTACACGCCCTTTTTTCTTATAAACTTTCAGTCCGTGGTTCAAAAGGGCCACCCCGGCACTATCGTAGCCGCGGTATTCCAATCGTTTCAGGCCTTTTAAAATAACCGGGTAAGCTTCACGCGGACCGATATAGGCAACTATTCCGCACATAAACAGATAGTTTTAATGAAATTTAAATTTTGTCAAAAATAAGGGTAAAGGAATTGCTGATTCGGAGATTTTGGAATATTGGGATTTCCTTGGTTCGTAAATCAATAAATCACTATATCCCAAAATCAGCAATTGCCTCCCAGACAGGACGGCGCAGGATGATTTACGCTATAGCCTAACCTACTTTTAATTATCAGTTTCATTTTATACCTGCCTGCTATATGAACAAATGGATTTTATTCCTTTCTGCTGTGCTGCTATGTGTTTCGCAACTGCATGCCCAGGCTTTGCTTGAAACCGGGGGTCAGAAAATGCCCGCAACGTGGATCGATAAAGATACCCACCACAAAATAGTGCGTCTCACCAACAATGGCCGCAGCAATATGAGCTTCTATTTTCACAACAATCCTTTTGTGGGCGATAAAATGGTCTTTTACAGCAGTGAAGCCACCCAGCCTGAAAATGAAAAAGCCGCCAAACAGGAAACCTATAACAGCAATGCCAAAGACAAGCAATTGTATTCGGTGGATCTAAAAACACACAGGGATGAGCCGGTTACGCACCAGGCTTCACCCATGAACGGCGAAATACTGGGCAAAAAGACGAAAAATGTTTACTACCAGATAAAAGACAGCGTGTTTGCTACTAATATTGAAACAAAAAAAACACGGCTCATGTATGTTTTCCCGGCAGATTTTAAAGCTGGTATTACTACGGTGAATGCAGATGAAACCTTGTTGGCGGGTGCCTGGTCGGAAGATAAAGAGAAAGAACTTCTTAAAAATAATCCTGCCAAATCCGAATACTTTAATATTATATACGAGGCAAAATTGCCGCGCACTTTATTTACCATAAATGTTCAAACCAAAGAATTAAAAAAAATATTTACAGACAGTGCCTGGCTCAACCATGTACAATTTTCTACTACCGATCCCGCGCTGCTGATGTTTTGCCATGAAGGGCCCTGGCATAAAGTGGATCGCATCTGGACGATTGATGTGAACAGCAAGGAAGTTAAGCTGGTGCATAAACGTACCATGAACATGGAGATAGCGGGTCATGAATGGTTTTCGCCCGATGGTAAAACGATTTGGTTCGATCTGCAAATGCCCAGGAGCGAACATTTCTTTGTAGCAGGTGCCGATTTAAAAGCGGGAACAGAAAAAAGATATTCCCTTACGCGTGACGAGTGGAGCATTCATTTTAATATTTCTCCCGATCAGAAATTATTTTGTGGCGATGGCGGCAACGAAGCTCAGGTAGCAAAGGCAAAAGATGGCATGTGGATCTATTTATTTACCCCAGCCGGGGATCATTTTGTGTCGGAAAAACTGGTGAATATGAAGCACCATAATTACCGGCTGGAACCGAACGTGCATTTTTCCCCGGATGATAAATGGATTATTTTTCGCGCCAATTTTGAAGGAGTGGAAAATGTGTATGCGGTGGAGCTGAGACGTGAGTCGTGAGTCGTGAGTGCTTTTGCTCAGCATTGGGAACAAATGATTGATGCTCAAGTTCAATCATCAATGGTCTGTAAATGCCCTGAAACGCTACGCATGCAATATGGATTTAATGCATTATGAAGAATGATCTATCTCTCCCTCTCCTTTGGAGAGGGTCGGGGTGAGGTCTTACCAAACACATTTCATGAAAAAAACGATACTGCTTATTCTTTCGACTGCATACTTCTTGCTGGCAACAGCACAGATTCAATGGCCACCTATTACTCAAACTACCAAACCCTGGACACGCTGGTGGTGGCAGGGGAGCGCAGTAAATAAAACCGATCTGGCTGCTGCCATGAAAAAGTATCAGCAGGCTGGTTTGGGCGGTTTGGAAATTACGCCTATCTATGGGATAAAAGGTTATGAATCGCAGTTCATTAATTATCTTTCGCCGCAGTGGACGGACATGCTTCAATTTACCCTGCAGGAAGCAAAGCGCTTAGGCATGGGCGTTGATATGGCCACCGGTACCGGCTGGCCTTTTGGCGGCCCTTCTGTTACGCCGGCAGATGCCTGCAAGAATATAAACCTTGTTGTATATTCATTAAAAGCCGGGGAACAACTACAACAGCCCATCATCTTTATTCAACAGCCATTGGTGAGGGTAGAAAGCGGCAAGGCACCCGATATCAAAACACTTTCTTATCCCATTGCTACTAATAAAAATCTGCAAGGCTATGCTTTTGACCAGGTTCGGTTTGAGAAACGATTACCACTGCACCTGTTAATGGCTTATTCAGACAAGGGTGATACCATTGATATCACGGCTAAAGTTGATACCGCCGGGAAGCTGAACTGGACAGCACCGGCCAGTAACTGGAACTTATATGCGCTTTTCCAGGGATGGCATGGTAAAATGGTGGAACGCGCTGCGCCAGGTGGCGAAGGTGATGCCATTGACCATTTTTCTCTTACGGCACTGAATAACTATCTCGGCATATTTGACAAAGCTTTCGCTGGCCGGGATATCAGCTATCTCCGTTCTTTTTTCAACGACTCTTATGAAGTAGATGATGCGCGCGGGCAGAGCAACTGGACGCCCGATTTTTTACAAGAGTTTAAACAAAGGCGGGGATACGATCTTGGAAGAGAATTACCCGCGCTCTACCAGAAAGACAGCGCAGAAAAAAATATCCGCGTGTTGTATGATTATCGCCAAACTATTTCCGAACTATTGCTTGAAAAATTTACAAGACCCTGGCACGCGTGGGCGAAGGCAAAAGGCAAAATGGTTCGCAACCAGAGCCATGGGTCACCCGCAAATATTTTAGACCTCTATGCTGCTATCGACATACCCGAAACAGAAGGCACCGATATCTTACGGTTTAAATTTGCTACATCGGCTGCGCATGTGATGGGCAAGCCATTGGCTTCTTCGGAATCCGCCACCTGGCTCGACGAACATTTTCAATCTTCACTGGGCGATGTAAAACAGGCGATTGATAAATATTTTATCGGGGGTGTAAACCATATTTTTTATCATGGTACCAATTATTCACCCCAAAACGAAACCTGGCCGGGCTGGTTGTTTTATGCGGCCGTACACTTTACACCTGCCAATTCTTTCTGGAAAGATTTTCCGGCACTGAATAATTATATTGCCAGGTGCCAGTCGTTTTTACAAACGGGCCAGCCTGATAATGATCTATTGTTATACTTTCCTTTCAGCGATCGTATTTCAGAACCAGGCAATGAAATGCTGCATCATTTTGATGGAATGAAAGGTTTTGAAAACACAGTGTTCAACAGCAGTGCACAGTATTTACTCCAGAAAGGCTATGCATTTGATCTGATATCAGACAAACAATTGCAGGAGGTACAAATAAATAATGCATCACTGCAAACCGGTGGAATTAATTATCAAACCATTCTGCTGGCAGCAACCAAATACCTGCCGACTGAAACCATACAGCAACTGCTGAAGCTGGCGGCCGGCGGGGCAACTATTCTTATCGAAAAAAACCTGCCCATTGGTGTGCCGGGTTGGGCTAACCTGGATAAAAACCAATCCTCGTTCAACCAGTTACTGGCAACCTTACATTTTACCACAACAGCAGGTATAAAAACCGCGACTGTAGGCAAAGGAAGGTTTTTGATGGGCGATGATTTGCAGGATCTATTGTCAGCAGCAAAGATAAAACGGGAGCCAATGCTGGATAATGGCCTGCAGTACGTGCGCCGGCAGTACCAAGGCGGCCACTATTATTTTATTTCTAACCCGGCTATGAATGCGTTCTCAGGGCCGGTGGCATTGCAGACAACAGCCAAAAGCGTGGTGCTGTTTGATCCAATGCTGGAAAGAAAAGGTCTTGCAAAGTTCACAAATGGTGCGGATGGAAATGTTTCCGTTCGTCTCAATTTGCAACCAGGCGAGAGTGTTATACTGCAAACCAGTAACACGACCATAGCAGGTCCGCTTTTTCCGTATACTACCGCAAAAGGGGAGTCGCAGGCACTTAATGGAGAATGGAAAATCAATTTTGTCAGCGGCGGTCCGGTGTTGCCGCCGGCCATTGTCCTGAAAACATTGGGTTCATGGACGGATTTACCCGGAGATGAAGTAAAAAGATTTTCCGGCACTGCCCAATACAGTATTCAATTTAAAAAGCCCCCCGGAAAAGCGACTGCCTGGCAATTGGATCTGGGAGAAGTGGGTGAAAGCGCAGAAATCGTATTGAATGGTAAAAAATTGGCAACCCTGCTGGGCCCAGTATATAAAATAATTGTTCCATCGGCCGCTTTTGGAGCAGAGAATACATTACAGGTGAACGTGACTAATGGAATGGCGAACCGGATAGCCGACCTGGATAAGCGCGGCATACCATGGAAAAAATTTTACAATATCAATTTCCCGGCGCGACTGCCTAAAAACCGTGGTGCGGATGGTTTATTCACTGCTGCGCAATGGCTGCCGAAGCCTGCGGGGTTAATGGGACCGGTTAGCTTAACGCCTGTTATATTTGCAGAATAAATTCTATACTCAATAAAATATTAGCTCATGAAACGATTGTTTTTTGTATTACTCGTCACCGCCATTTCCTGCAATATTGTATTGGCTCAATCCAATGATGAAAAAGCGGTTTCCGCTGCTGTTGAGAATTTACGCAAAGCCATGGTAGATCCCACCAAAGCAGCACTCGAAAAGTTAACGGCCCCCGAATTAAGCTATGGGCATTCTTCCGGGAAAGTGCAGAACCAGGCAGAATTTATTGATGCCCTGGTAAGCGGTGCTTCCGATTTTTTAAATATCGATTTAACTGAACAAACCATTAAGATTGTTGGTAATACGGCCATTGTGCGGCATGTGTTAAGTGCTGCCACCAGTGACAACGGTAAGTCGGGCAATGCACATATTGCTATACTGCTGGTATGGATAAAACAAAACAAGGAATGGAAACTACTGGCAAGGCAGGCGGTGAAAATTTGAGGAAGACGCATGGTGTCAGATGTAGGATGTCAGATCTTATGATGTCAGATGTAAGATTGTAATGTAATCGAGATTAATTGCCAGCCCTAATGTTTAGAATATTGATATTGATTTGTTGTCTTAATACACTGCAGTTGCCTGCGCAGACTAAACAAATTCAATATCTCTCAGGCACCGGTAATAACAATACAATACCCTGGGATTTTTTTTGTACCGCGGGCCGGAACAGCGGTCAGTGGACCACGATACCCGTTCCTTCCTGCTGGGAATTACAGGGATTTGGTAACTACAACTATGGCCGTGATTATAAAACGTATGGAAAAAATTTCCGCTTCTTTGATGAGAAGGGAATGTATAAACGCAGTTTCCAGATTCCTGCCGGATGGAAGGATAAAGAAATTTTTATTGTATTTGAAGGTTCCATGACGGATACGGAAGTGAAAATTAACGGCCAGGTGGCAGGGCCTGTACACCAGGGTGCTTTCTATGAGTTCAAATACAATATAACCGGTAAGCTGAATTTCAATAAGCCCAACCTTATTGAAGTTACTGTTAGTAAAATGTCGGCTGATCAGTCGGTCAATAATGCGGAGCGTCTGGCAGATTACTGGATATTCGGTGGCATCTTTCGCCCGGTATACCTGGAAGCCATGCCCAGACAATATATTGAGTATACCGCTATCGATGCAAAAGCAAATGGCGATTTTGCCCTGCAGGTTTTTCCCAGAGGATTGAAGCAGGCTGCAACAGCCAGCGCAGATATCATTGACAGGAATGGAAAATTGCTGGCGACGGTGCAGGCATCCATAAAAAAAAATGATTCAGTAGTGTTGGTGCGGACGAAATTGTCCAACCCTTTACAATGGACGGCCGAAACGCCGAATCTCTATAGCGTTCGTACTTCCCTTATCATCGCCGGTAAAATGGTTTATCAGGTATCGGAGAAATTTGGTTTCCGTACCATTGAAATCAGGAAAGGAGATGGCATTTATCTGAACGGTGTGCAAATAAAAATGAAAGGCACTAACCGCCATTGCATATGGCCGGAAACGGGTCGCACACTGAACGATAGCATTCAATTGATGGATGTAAAGCTGCTCAAAGAAATGAACATGAACGCGGTGCGCTGTTCTCATTATCCCCCGGATAAAAAATTCCTGCAGCTATGTGATTCACTGGGTTTGTATGTGCTGGACGAATTATCGGGTTGGCAAAAAGCCTATAGCACCAGCGCCGGCGCGCCATTGGTAAAAGAAATGGTAACAAGGGATTTGAA
>Ga0157378_10002871_pt1 | contig 15366 bp, 12 predicted proteins | sample M65metaG_FD_115309 | JGI IMG/M metagenome (GOLD analysis project Ga0157378, IMG submission 115309) | Miscanthus rhizosphere microbial communities from Kellogg Biological Station, Michigan, USA - M6-5 metaG | ecosystem: Host-associated > Plants > Roots > Rhizosphere > Soil | place: USA: Michigan...
AAAAGCGTGTGGCTCATCGGCGGTGATGGGTGGGCATACGATATTGACGCGGGCGGCCTGGACCACGTCCTTGGATCGGGAATGAACGTGAATGTGCTGGTACTCGACACGGAGGTCTATTCGAACACCGGCGGGCAAATGTCCAAGGCCACACCGCGAGGTGCGGTTGCTAAATACGCCACCGGCGGAAAACAGACGCGAAAAAAAGACCTGGCCATGGAGGCCATCAGCTATGGCTCCGTTTATGTGGCGCGCGTTGCCATGGGTGGCAGCGACACACACACCGTCAAAGCTTTTCGCGAAGCCGAGGCCTATCCGGGGCCTTCATTGATTATTGCCTACAGCCATTGCATCGCCCACGGATACGACATGGCATTTGGACTGAATCAGCAGAAGTCCGCCGTGCTTTCGGGCTATTGGCCGCTCATCCGTTACAATCCGGAGCTGCGAGAGCAAGGAAAAAATCCATTTCAACTTGATTCTAAGGCCCCCAGCATTGCACTCAAAAAATATATGTATGAGGAAGCGCGCTACTCCATGCTGGCGCGCAGCCACCCGGAGCATGCGCGGGAGCTGCTCCGAATGGCGCAAGACGATGTCGAACGGCAGTGGCGCGTCTATGAAGGCCGTGCGGGCCTGGCAGGTGAAGGAACCCTGGCTCCGGAAGATCCGGCGGAAGTCCCGGACCCTGTTACTACAGGAGGCGAAGACGCATGATCGACCTTAGTACCACTTATATGGGCCTCAAATTAGAAAATCCAATTGTGGCATCTGCCTCGCCCTTATCCGATTCAGTGGACAAGATTCGACTCCTGGAGGACCACGGGATCGCCGCGGTTGTCCTGCCGTCATTATTCGAGGAACAGCTCATCGTTGATTGTGAATCCGTGGATGCGGACCTCTCCAGGGGAGCAGAAGCATTCCCGGAATCGGCGAACTTTTTCCCTCGTTTAATGACCTATAACTTGGGGCCGTATGGCTATCTGGAACTGATCCGCAGGGCCAAGGAATCCGTCTCGGTTCCCGTGATCGGAAGTCTAAATGGCGTCTCTCCCAGTGGCTGGATTGAATACGCTCGCGATATTGAACAGGCTGGTGCCGACGCAATAGAACTCAACATTTATTCACTGGTCACTAATCCGTCACGTACGGGATCGGATGTGGAAAAAGACTACTGCAATCTGGTCCGGGAAATGCGGAAAAACCTGACCATCCCCATTGCCGTGAAAATTTCCCACTTTTTCAGTGCGGTCGCGAATTTTGCGAGTCAACTGGATACGTCGGGCGCGAACGCCCTGGTGCTTTTCAATCGCTTCTATCAACCCGATCTCGACATCGAACAATTGGAAGTTGTTCCCAGCTTGACGCTCAGCCATCCAAGCGAGCTTCTGCTGCGTCTTCATTGGGTCGCGATCATTCACGGACATATTGGCGCGGACATGGCCATCACGGGCGGGGTTCACGGCGCGGAGGACGTGTTGAAGTCGATGATGGTTGGTGCACGCGTTGCGATGATGACTTCGTCGCTGCTGCAAAATGGAGTGGAACACCTCGACACCGTGCGTGAGGGAATTATCCGGTGGATGGAGGAGCACGAGTACGAATCGATTCAACAAATGTGCGGCAGCATGAGCCAACGGAATGTACCCGATTCAACGGCCTATGAAAGAGCAAGCTATATGCGGGTTTTGAGTTCCTATGCATTGCGCCAGCGCGCAGTGCAAACGTAAGGCCCGGGCCAAAGGACTTATTTTGAACCTGCGAATTATTTAGGCTATGGATGCGTGTCAATTTGGAACATCGTCGACGGCAGTCTAGTTTATATAAGTTTATCCCGGCAAAGATGACGACCTGACCCTGTTAGAATAAAGTGTGGCAGCGATGTACTCGGAATCGTTGCTGTGAGTTGCGTCTGGCGACAAGCTTTGGCAGGACCTGATTCGCTTTAGCTTCTTGGGAAGCTCGGAAATTGGACCATCCCCTCTCCGTTTTATCTCTTAAAAATTATTTTTGCTCACTTGCGGGCTGTTTCGAGATTTTCCGTTTGGGGCCGATAAAATATCTGTCCAGCTCCGCAGTGAATTAGACATTCGCGAGGTAACCCGATGAAATCGATTCGTACTTTCAATGTCCGGCCTTCCTTGCCGGAAGCGCTTCAGCCGCTCTTGCGTATTGCTCTCAACTTGCGGTGGAGTTGGGATCATGCGGAGATCGACCTGTTCAGAAGGCTCGACCGGGACATGTGGGAAACCTGCAACCGGAACCCCATCTTGCTGCTTGGCATGGTTGATCAATCAATCCTCGAGGCGGCTGCAAAAGACGATTCCTTCATGGCTCACATGAAAGGAGTCGCGGACAAACTGGACTTTTATATATCGGGAGAAGGGTCATGGTACCGTCGCGAGCACGATCGCGTGGACGATATGTTGGTGGCATATTTTTCGGCTGAATTTGGAATTACGGAATGCCTGTCGATTTTCGCCGGTGGGCTGGGTGTTCTTGCCGGCGATCACCTGAAGGCATCGAGCGATCTGGCTTTGCCGCTCGTCGCCGTCGGCTTGCTCTATCAACAAGGATATTTCCGGCAATACCTCAATGCTGCCGGATGGCAGCAGGAAGCGTTTGAAGACAATGACTTCCACACATGGCCCGTTGAACTGATCCCGAATGTGCAAGTGCAAATCGAATTAGGGGATCGAAAGGTTGACGTGCAGGTCTGGCGAGCCAAGGTGGGTAGAGTCCAGTTGTACCTGCTGGATTCCAATCTTCCATCCAACCAACCGCAAGAACGAAAAATAACGGGACAGCTCTACGGCGGGGATCTGGACATGCGCATCCGTCAAGAAATCGTGCTCGGTGTTGGAGGCTACCGCGCATTGAAAGCCCTCGATCTGAAACCAACCGTTTATCACATGAATGAAGGCCACTCCGTGTTTCTTGGCCTCGAGCACATTCGTGAATTGATGGAAACTGAAAATCTGACTTTTGGACAGGCGCGCGTTCTTGCTTCCGCGAGTCTGATTTTCACCACACATACACCGGTCCCCGCAGGACACGACTACTATCCGGCGTTTTTGATGGACCGCTATTTCCCCACATTTGCGGCGCGTCTCGGAATTAGCCGTTCCGAATTTTTGGGCCTTGGCCGGCAGGACCCCGGCAACGAGCAGGAAGATTTCTGCATGACGGTACTCGCATTGCGTATTTCTTCCTTCAGTAACGGCGTAAGCAAACTACACGGAGAAGTGTCGCGCCGCATGTGGAATCGAGTCTGGAAAGATCTGCCGGAATCGGAAGTTCCCATCGGTTATGTCACCAACGGAGTACATTTCCGAACTTGGGTCTCGATGGAAATGAACCAGCTCTACGACCGATACCTGGGACCAAAATGGCGCGAGGAACCGGCTGACCGGAAACTTTGGCAGCGAACGGATGCGATTCCAGCCGGAGAGTTGTGGAGAACACACGAGCGGCGCAGGGAGCGACTGGTGGGATATGCACGGCGCCGTCTGCGGGAACAATTGATTGCACGGGGCGCCACAAAGTCCATGGCCGAAGATTCCGATGAGGTTCTTAGCCCCGACGCCCTGACGATCGGTTTTGGACGTCGCTTTGCTTCCTACAAACGGGCGACGCTATTACTGCGCGATCCTGAACGCCTTTCGAAAATTCTCAATAGCACAGAGCGTCCAGTGCAGATCATATATTCCGGGAAGGCGCATCCGAAGGACGACGCCGGAAAACAATTGATTCAAACGATTATTAACCTGGCAGCGCGGCCGGATTTCCGCCGAAAACTTGTGTTTCTTGAAAACTACGATATGTCCGTTGCACGCTACATGGTCCAGGGATGCGACGTTTGGCTGAATACGCCGCTGCGGCCACAGGAAGCAAGTGGCACAAGCGGAATGAAGGCCCTTGCCAACGGCGTCATTAATTTGAGCACACTGGATGGCTGGTGGGACGAAGCGTGGCGAATTGGGAATAACGAGGGGTCTGATGTAGGGTGGGCAATCGGCAACGGGGAATCCTACGAAGATGCGTTCCAGCAAGATCAATTGGAATCGGAGGCTCTCTACGAGCTTTTGGAACGCGAGATCGTGCCCGCATTTTACGATCGAAGATCGGACGGCCTGCCACGGAAATGGATTTCAGTCATGAAACGGTCCATTACGAAGCTTTGCCCTGAATTCAACATGCACAGGATGGCGATGCAATACGCTGACGACTACTATCTGGTGGCTCACCGACGGTATCGGAAACTAAATGCTCGCGGCATGGCGGGGGCAAAAGATTTGGCAGCGTGGCTCAGCAGGGTGGAACACGAATGGCCCGGAGTCTGTGTGGAATCAGCGGGCGAAGTCGCATCCGACATCCGGTTAGGTGATGAAGTTTCCGTGTCTGCCAGAGTCACCCTCAACGGCCTCGCGCCGGAAGATGTTGCTGTCCAGGCCCTGACCGGTCTCGTCGGCGTAACGGGAGAGATCAAGAATCCTGTCATCGTTCCGATGGTGCCATCCGCGCAAGACAGTTCTGGAAACTACCTCTACCAAGGTGTGATTCAAACTTCAGCCAGGAGTGGATTGCATGGGTATGCGATACGCGTGCTACCAAAACACATTGATGCTGTCAGTCCGTATTTGCCCGGACTGATTAAGTGGGCGCCCGCATCGTCGCTTGTCGGTGAACTCCAGCCTCGCTAACCGTTCGGCGTATTGGCATTCGAGGGGTGTTGCATCGACCGGTTGAGCCGACAACTCTTGCGACGCGTGTCACAACTCTCCATTTATTTCAGAATCTCCGAAGGTGATCCCCACGGCTCGTGCGGCACACACAAGACTCCCTCTGGGATCGACCAGGCGCACCGCTCTCACGGCATCTTCAAGCGGAACCGACTCAATCTCACCGGCGCGGAGGCACACCATTCGCCCGAAATTGCCTCGCGCGGCCAGTTCCACTGCTTCCACTCCGAATCGCGTCGCCAGGATGCGGTCGAAAGGACTGGGTGATCCTCCGCGCTGAATGTGGCCCAGCACAGTAGTGCGCACATCCTGTTCCAGAGATTCGTGAATCGCATCGCCAATCAGGATGCCAACTTGGCCGGGACGCGGCTTGGGAAAGGGTCTGCCGAACGCATCATTCGGAGGCAGTTTCACGCCCTCCGCCACAACCACCAGAGAGAATTTTTTCCCCGTAGCGGCCCGTTCGCGCAATTTTTTGCAAATCGTTTCAATAGTGAACGGTATTTCCGGGATCAGCACGACGTCGGCTCCACCGGCGATTCCGGAATGTAGCGCGATCCACCCCGCACCACGCCCCATGACTTCGATCACCATCACGCGACCATGCGATTCCGCCGTGGTGTGCAAGCGGTCGATGGCATCCGTGGCGACCTGCAGTGCCGTGTCAAAACCGAAGGTAACTTCCGTGGCGGAGAGGTCGTTGTCGATCGTTTTGGGCACTCCCACAACCGGGATGCCCATCCGTCCGAGATCCCGCGCTATCGTCAGTGTACCGTCGCCACCGATCACGATCAGTGCGTCCAGTCCCAATTTCTCCATGTTCCCGCGACATATCTGGAAATCTTCATTCGTTACATGAGTGTCGCCCTCCTTCGCGTGGTGAAACGGATCCCCCCGGCTCCTTGTTCCCAGAATCGTTCCGCCGCGGGGAAGGATGCCTGCAATCGACTCGACTGTCAGAGCAACGGTTCGTTCCGGCCAGATCAGTCCGTCGAAGCCGTCGGTGATGCCGACAACCCTCCAGCCGTGCCCCAATATAGCTCCACGTACCACGCCGCGAATGACGGCGTTCAGGCCAGGGCAGTCTCCCCCGCCGTTGACGATACCGATGGCTTGTATGGCTCGACTCATACGTCGTCCTTGGTGATGGCCGCAATCGACCATTGATCCAGCTTCTGCTGACTTAGCTCTTGTCCGTGAGATACTCTTCACATTTGAGGCGGTAGGCTGGTTGTCCCGGATGTCTATCGCGTAGAACTTGTTTTCCGCATGCTCGGTTAATCGGAGAATTTCTCGTCATAGTTGCGCCGCATGGGACATAAACAACGAAAAAGCGAGAGGGAGTAATTTTAAACTGAAGGACCGATTCCCAAGACGGCCACACAGTTTGCAGCATCAAAACGATGTTACAAGCCAATTCCATTTGTAGTCATAAAAAGTGCCATTGTCAAGGTGTTATCGGCTCCTTTGTTGGGGGTACGATGCGGACCCGCTCGATGACGTCGGTGAGACCAATAAATTCTAGACGGCTTCGAGACGATTCCGCGGATTCCCAATTGTACTGCTTTAGCCCGATTTTCACGGCGCAGTAGTCAGACGTCACGATAACGATTGCCGGGCTCTCCACCTGCAATGGATCGCACTGCCAAACGCGCGATCAATTATTCCGAGAATGAAGAGAACCCAACTCTTAGCTGAAAATACTTTGAAAACGAAGTGCACATATGGGTTGTTGATTTTCCGAATATTCTTACAAACGAAGATTTGATCGAATTGTCGCGATCAATTCTGGTGCAAGATCCCGTGTTTCGATTCTCCTTGCATAAGCAAGGCAAACGGTCAGCCTAAAAACCCATTGAGGAACTAAAAATTATGCAATCGGCAGTGGAATCAACTCTAACGAAGCCGGATTGCTAAGCGATTACCAGTGGCGCCTGGCACGAAACATGAAATCCTGCAAAGAGTTTGAAGTGTGGCGCGCCCGGAGAGATTCGAACTCCCGACCCTCTGCTTCGAAGGCAGATGCTCTATCCAGCTGAGCTACGGGCGCATGATTTCTAGATTCTAACACTTGCCGCACTTTCGGCAAACTTTGCCCTCTGGATGCGTCCTCGCACGCGAATGGCCGGCGGCTGATCGATCGAGTGCGGGGTTTCTGCAGCAAATTGGCGATGAGCGAATGGTCCGGCTCTGCTTTCCCTTCCCTGGACTTGGGGAAAGCATAGCTGGGGGACCGGCATTCTCCTTCGGTAGTCCAGTCGAGAGATGCCGCAAAAGTTACGACGCAATCCACGTTGAAAGCGGCACCGCAACTCAACTCAACTCAACTCAACTCAACTCAACTCAACTCAACTCTGGACCATGGCAGGTCGTATCTATCTTATGAATGGCGAGATTACGCCCGTGCTCAGGGCTAACCTTTACCGCTGCTGGCCGCCTTTTGCATTTCGGAATACGGCACAACGATTCCGTGCATCGGCGCTACCGTAGCAACGTCCAGCTTCAGGGCCTGGACTTGCTTCAGCAGGTTGCCGATGAACACCGGCGGCCGAATTCCACCGGGCGCCGCGAGTTCCGGAAGATCAGGCGTGAAGTCGTCGGCTTCTTCGAGAATTTTTTCCTTCGGGAAATAGACGATCAGCATTCCGGCGTTGTGCATGGATCCGTTCTCATGGAAAATTTCGAGCGTCCGATCGCCTTCCTTGAGGACGTACTTTTCCTTTACCGGTAGAAAGTTCGCCTCCTTGGCGCCCTTGGAAAGATTGTCTGGGCCGAGTGTGCGCGGCGCGGCCCACGCTTTCTGGTAGAAGGGGACGTTCATTTCCTGGGTAATGATCGTGGCGCCTTCGGCGACATAGGTGCGCACTCCGCCCGAATGGTCGAAGTGCGAGTGCGTGTTGATCAGATACTTGATCGGCTTATTCGGTACGAGCTTCTTGGCTTCCGCGATCACGGCAAGAGAGCGAGCTTCGCCGAGCGGGCCTTCGATCACGGTGATGTAGGTTGGAAATTCCACCACCATGCTGTTGTGCGATCCGCCGGCCACAAACCAGATTCCATCCGCCATTTTTTGCGACTGCACCTTCACCGGCGGCGCGCTTGCGGCCTTCACGGAATCCGGCACGGAAGCCGTCAGCCCGGCATTGGGTTTCACGCTGCTGACGCTCAGGTCGAGAGTCGTCTGGCCGCCCTGCTTCTGCACGATCATGGTGGGAAATTTCACGCCATCGAAATCTTTATAGGCCGAGAATGTAGTCACCACGGGCATGTCGCCCAAAACAGGATTGGGCAGCAAGGTTTCCGTCTTCGTGACCATATTGTGCGAGTCGATCGTTCCGGTCACGGTGAACTTGCCGCTCTGGAATGAAATTTCCGTGCCTGTCGCTACTTTTTTGGCGGTGGCATTGTTTTCCATAGCAGCCTTCAGGAATCCATGTGGGGTGAGCCAAATCTGAAGTTGTCGTTCCGCGGCCGGGCCGAGTTGCGGCACCGGCTTGTCGCCAGGCATGTCCCAGGCATACTGTCCGCTGACAAAGTTGGCCTGCTTATCGTCGCCCGCGAATGGCCGGCCGCCGCCTTTGACCATGGGATTCGGCTCCGAGTGAACCAAATCTTCTTTCGCCGACTTGGAGTTGTAGTCGATGGTCTTCGTATAGCTGGTCAAGTTGCTGCTCGGCCACGCCGTATTCGGCGCCCAGGCTTGCCCGAACGCGTACATGTGGCCCGTGCCCGAATACTGGATCGAAGAGGGGTCGCCCATCGCTTTTTGAGCGGCCTGCAAAACAGTTTTCGCATCCTGCGCGGCTGAAATTCCCGCGCACAGGAAAAATAAGGCGCAAGCAAACAACAATCGTTTCGCCATGGCTCCTCCGGTTTTTCGACTCCGATTGAACCTCGAAGTTCGGCTTTGGCCGCGATCATACGCCAAGCCGGGTGGATTGAAAAGCAAACTAGCGGCATTTGGAAGATGACGTCAAAACTCCGACCCTCCAGGAGCGTGAGGCTCGGCCAACCGGAAATTCAAAACCGCCTCAAAGGCTACGTCACCCGCCAGAGGGCGGCTTCGGGGCGCCACGCTTGTTCCAGCCGTGGAAGCGTGACATGTCGCCGGCGTTCCATGCCTCGCGGAGTCCAGGAGCGCTCAGGTTCCAGTCGGGGCGGATTTCGCTGGTCACTACGCGTAGATCGCGCCAGAGATCTGCGACCGACGGGCGGCCCCAAAACCAGTAGCCATTGTAGATACTGTGTATCACTAGGCCCGGCTTGAGCACGAGCGTGTGCGGAATCATCGGGTTGTTGTCGGGATCGGTGTACTCCTGAATGTCGAGATCCTTCTGAACCTTTCGCTCAGGATCGGATAGGAAGGGCCACTGGGCGCCGACCGACGCACGAAATTCCTGGATGGTGTGATGGTTGTCGGTGGAGATCGTGGCAATTTGGGTGTACGCCACGGCGATCTTCGGATAGAACGCCGCAAGTTCCAGATGCTGCTGGTGTTCTTTCGGGCAGTAGTGACCACGCGCAAGCGTGAGGATCAGCGGGTCGTCGCCCTGGAGTTCGCTGAGCTTGCGAAGCGTGTCGGTATGATCGGGCAGCTCGTAATCTGGGAAGACCTTTCCGGGCACGATGTCAGAGCGCATGTCTGGACTCCTTTGGTGGTGGTGGGCTGGCGGCAAATCCTTTCACCGGTTTTTAGCTGACATTGTTTCGCCATCGGATACTAGCACTCCGGTACGTCATCCACGAGGCACTGCCCTTGCACTCGTTGGGCCTTCGCCATCCCGGATAGCCCCCCGTCCCGATCTTCGAGGGTCGGCGTTTTTGACCACTCGTGAGCGTCCGTTGACGCTGGACCAAGCGGAAGCCTAATATGAATGTGCTGCGTAAGCTGACTCTCGATGTCATCTCCATTCCAACTTGCGAAATTCGTGGCGCGACTGTCGCTCCTGCTCCTGCTGTGCGTTACCACCGCGCGAACCGAACAGGTAAAGGACCTCAAGCCGCAAGGCTACGTCAATGATTTCGCGGGCGTCTTGAGCGCGGAGGGCAAGGAAAAGCTGACGGTGCTGTGCATGGAGGTCGAGCAGAAAACACAGGCCCAGATTGCGGTGGTAACGGTTTCGACGCTCGAAGGGCAGCCCGTTGAACAATTCGCTAACGATTTATTTACCGCGTGGGGCGTCGGTCCGAAGCAAACGTTGAAGGGCGTCATGATTCTGGTGGCGACCAATGATCACAAGTATCGCGTCGAGGTCGGCTATGGCCTCGAGCCGATACTGCCCGACGGCAAGGTGGGTGGCTTCGCGCGCGAGGCCGTGCCGTTGCTGCGCCAGAACGACTACAGCGGCGCCATCCTGCTGATCACCCAACGCATTGCCGCGGTGATTGCCGAAGATCAAAAAGTCACGCTGGATACTCTTTCCGGAATTCCACCTCCGAGACCACCAGCCGAGAATTCTCCTGCTCCCTTCGGAAATCTGGTCGGAATTCTCGTTCTTGCGGTGTTCCTATTTTTTCCTGTCATTGGATTTCTCCTGCGTGTTCTCTTCGGTTTCGGCGGACCGTCACGATCGCGGCGCGGCGGCGGTCCGTGGATGGGCGGCCCGTGGTACGGAGGGGGTTCGTGGGGTGGTGGCGGCTCCTGGGGCGGAGGCGGTGGAGGGGGATTCGGCGGTTTTGGCGGCGGATCGTCCGGGGGCGGCGGCGCGAGCGGAAGCTGGTAAGCAACTCGATAGAAGGAGCAACGGTTGGTAGACCACAAACTCGATGAGCTCGTCCTACGGCTGAAAGCCGCGGCGGCAGACAATCTGAAAGCGGTGATCCTGTACGGTTCGGCAGCCACGGAAGAGTTTCATACCAAACATTCGGACCTGAATATCGTCTGCATCGTTGCTCAGGCCGACGCCGCCAACCTCGAAGCGCTCCATGAGCCTGTGGAATGGTGGGCTCGCCGCGGCCAGCGCCCGCCGCTGGTTTTCACCCTGGACGAACTGCAGCGCTCCGCCGATGTTTTCACGATCGAATTGCTGGACATGAAATCGCGGCACCGGATCTTGCACGGAGAAAATGTGCTGGCGCAAATTGATGTGCCGCTTCATTTTCACGCTTCACAGGTAGAGCGCGAACTGCGGACCGATTGGTTGCGCCTGCGCCAGGCGATTCTGGCGGCGCCCAAGAAGCCTAAGATGTACCTGGAAATTATGGTGTCTTCGTTCTCTTCTTTCGCCGCACTGTTCCGGCACGCTCTTATCGCGCTGGGCGAAGCGCCCACGACGACGAAGCGCGAAGCCATCGACCGGATTGCGCAGTTTTCGGGAGCCGACCCGGCGGGATTTCACGCCATACTCGGCGTTCGTGAGGGAAAAGTGAACGCCCGCGACATCGATGTAAAAAAGACGCTGGACCAATATTTCGCATTCGTGGAAACAGTGACGGACAAGTTCGACCGGCAGATCGACGTTAAAAACTAAGCAGCGATTCTATTTCGGAGGATGCTCATGAAAAAAGGATTGATCGTGCTGGGGGTGGTCGCGCTGATTGCGCTCGTGGTTGGAGGGAAGTACGTTGGCAGCCGCAACGAAATGGTCACCAAGAACGAAGCTGTGAAGTCGGCCTGGGCGCAGGTTGACGTCGTGCTGCAGCGGCGTGCCGATTTAATCCCAAACCTGGTCGAAACTGTTAAAGGTTTTGCGGCGCAGGAGCAGACTGTTTTTCATGATATCGCGGCCGCTCGCTCCGCGCTGCTGGGCGCGCAAACGCCCGCGGATAAAATTGCCGCCAACGGGCAGTTGGACGGCGCGATCGGACGATTGCTGGCGATTGTGGAGAATTATCCGCAATTGAAATCCAATGAAAATTTCTTGAGATTGCAGGACGAGCTGGCGGGGACGGAAAATCGGATCGCCGTGGAACGCAAGCGCTACAATGACACGCTGCAAGACTACAACACGTATATCGGGCTGTTTCCCAACAATATTTTTGCCGGATGGGCTGGATTCCAGCGCAATAATGCTTACTTCACGGCTTCGGAAGCTTCGCGTGAAGTGCCAAAAGTTCAGTTTCCGGCGCCTACCAGGTAGGCATCCTTGTAGCACAGGCTTCAGCCTGTGGAACTTAGTCCTTGCACGGACTAAGCCCCACAGGCTGAAGCCTGTGCTACTAAAAAGTCATGTCCTTGCTTCGGGTACCTCCTCCAGATTCACCGCTCGCTCGGCTCCGTCCATCCGGAGGGACGGCTATTTCGGGTAAGGATAACCTGCGAGGATGGCAAAGGCGCGGTACAGTTGTTCGGCGAGCATGACGCGGGAAAGCTCGTGCGAAAACGTCAGGGAAGAGAGCGATAGTTTTTGCGTCGCGCGGCGACGAAGAGTTTCGGGAAAACCCTCCGCGCCGCCGCACAGAATGACGATTTCGCGCACGCCGCGGTCGCGGGTTTCGCCCAGCCACCTGGCGAATTGCGCGGAGGTTTGAGCCTTGCCGGCGTCATCGAGCAAGACAACCGTTGCCGCGGAATCCAGGTAAAGTCTGCGGAGGGACGCCGCCGAATCTTCTCGCAACTCGGTGAGTTGCACCTCGGCAAAGCGCCGGATGCGCTCCACGTAATCATCCATCAGAGCCCGGATTTCCGGACGGCGCGTTTTTCCAAGCATAACCAGGTGAATTTTCATGAGTGTTTTTGACGGAACGTGTTCGGCGCAGCCTGATGCAATTCAGAAAGTCTCAAACTCAGGCCCGCGTCAATTTGGAAAATTCGAGGTCAATTCAATCCGTATTTCTTGCGCTTGTCGAGAAGAGTCTTGCGGCTGATGCCCAGGATCTGGGCGCTCTTGCCGATTTTGTAGCGCGTCGCTTCGAGCGTTGCGCGGATCGCATCGCGTTCCATATCCTCAAGCGAACGCAGCGCTCCCCCCATCGTGGATTCCGCCGTGCGCACCGATTCCGGAAAATCTTCAGGGATCAGCGCGGCGCCGCCGGAAAAAACCAGCGCGCGTTCAATCGCGTTTCGCAACTCGCGCACATTGCCCGGCCAGGAATACGTGGCCAGCAGCTTTTCTACCGCCTCGGAAAAGCTCACGCCGGTGCGGCCGTGCACGCGCGCCGCGCGTTCGAGCAACGCGTGGGCCAGCGGGAGTATATCCGCGGGACGCACACGCAGGGCCGGCACTGGAATGGTCAGCACGCTCAGACGAAAATACAAATCCTCACGGAAACTTCCCTCGGAAACGAGGCGCGCCAGATCGGCATTGGTCAGGGCAATCAGGCGCGCCGAAATCGTAATCGTTTCCGTACTGCCCAGGCGCTCGAACTGCCGCTCCTCGAGCACGCGCAAAAGTTTGGATTGTGTGGCCGGGGAAAGCGCGGCGACTTCATCGAGCACGATGGTTCCGGCGTCGGCCATTTCCAGGCGGCCTAGTTTGCGCTCGACCGCTCCTGTAAACGCGCCGCGTTCGTGCCCGAACAATTCCGATTCAACGAGTTCCTGCGGCAGGCTGGCGCAATCGATTTTCAAAAAGGGCGCATCGCGCCGCGGCCCGAGTTCGTGGATCAGGCGCGCGAGATGGTCCTTGCCCGTGCCGCTTTCTCCAGTGATCAGAAGGGTAGTGGCAGTTTCCGCGACTTTGCGCGCGAGTTCCAGAACCGCCTTCGATGCGGAATCTTCCGCGATCCAGCCCATGCGCGGCGGCGTGCTCATCCTTCCGCCTCCGCGGCGCCGCTTAAGGAACTTCCTCCGCGCGATTCTTTGAACTCTGTGCGCCGGGCGGCGCGCCACAAACGTTCCAGATCATAAAAGTGCCGAGCGCGCTCCGTGAATACGTGCACGATCAGGCCGCCGAAATCCAGCAGCATCCAGTCGCTGCCGGCCTTGCCTTCGCGGTGCAGCCGGCGCACGCCGATGAGTTCCAGCTCCTCTTCCACTTCGTCGCAGATGGCTGTGAGCTGGGGAGAGCTGAACGCTGTGCAGATGACAAAATAATCCGTGAACGCGCCGAGGCCTTCGAGATCGAGGAGTACAACGTCAGCCGCCTGCTTTTCCTGCGCGGCGCTGATAGCCGTGCGAACGTGAGGCGGAATCGAATCCTTGCGTGCCGTCACCGGTAAAGGGCCTTCTTGCTAATGTATTCCTCGACGCGCGGCGGCACAAGCCCGTGGATCGATTCGTTTCGATCCAAGCGATCGCGTACCTCCGTCGCGGAAACATGGCTGGAAACCGCATCGAGAACGTACACAACCGTGCGCCGCAGACTGATGGCCCGGGGGTCGAGCGGCGTGTGCGAGGCGCCGCGGCGTGCAAAGAGTTCGGGGGGAATTACGAGGCGCAGCGCGGCCGCGTCAAAACCCGGGCGGCTGGCGACGATGAAATCGCACAGTCCCAGAAGCGTTTCGTAATCCTTCCATGTCGGTATATCCAGGAACGAATCAGCTCCCAGCAAAAAATAAAGATGCGTGCCAGGACCGTGATGCTTGTGCTTGAAGTGCTTTACGGTGTCAATGGAATAGAAAATTTCACGCCCGGATTGGCCCGCCCCCGCCTCCGCGAGCGATGGCACGAATCTTGGGTGATCCGCGCAGGCAATCGAGGTCATGGCGTAGCGGTCGGCGTAAGAAGCCATGCCGGAGCGATGCTTGTGCGGCGGTCGCCCTGAGGGTATGAAGTGAATTTCGTCCAGATGAAAGCGACGCTCAGCCGCGCGCGCCACGGCGAGATGACCGACGTGAATGGGATCGAACGTGCCGCCATAAAGGGCGATACGTCGTACGCGCGCAGGCCCCCCGGAACCCACGTGCGATTCAGGCGGCGCGATGCTCAACGGCCCTCTTTCCGGCGGGCCGCGAGTTGTGCGCTGGTTTCCGTACCTGTCTCTTGGGCGGAAGCTTCAGAAGGATGTTCCGACGTGGACAATTCGTTTTCATTCACGTCAGGAGCTCCCGCATCTTCGTCCACGTTATCCGGAAGCGGTTCGTGCGGAGCCAGGCGATCGAGTGCATCGGCCATGGCGCGCACGAGCTGCGGGATGCCTTCGCCCGATGCGGATGAGATGGCGTGGAACTCCAGGCCGCGAGCGGTGCAAAAATCGTGCAGATTTTCAAGACGCGTGCGGTCCGTCGTGGCATCCAGCTTTGTAGCCACGACGATTACCGGTTTCTCAGCCAGTTTTTCGCTGAACGCGGCGAGCTCGCCTTCGATAATTTCAAAGTCGTGGACAGGATCGCGATCGGATGCATCGCTGGTGTCGATCAAATGCGCGATCAGCCGCGTGCGCTCGACGTGCTTCAGGAATCGGATGCCCAGACCAACGCCGGTATGCGCCCCTTCGATCAGGCCGGGCAAATCAGCTACCACGAAGGTGCGCCCTCCGCCCTTTTCCTGCGGCTTTCCCGGCGCGCCATCCGCGGAGACAACTCCGAGCCCGGGTTGCAGGGTCGTAAATGGATAATCGGCAATTTTCGGATGCGCGGCCGAAATTCGTGAAATCAAAGTGGACTTGCCCACGTTCGGCATGCCGACCAGTCCAATGTCCGCCAGGAGTTTTAATTCCAAGTGAAGATTGCGTTCGACTCCGGTCTGACCCTCTTCCGATTCGCGCGGCGCCTGATGCCACGGCTTGGCGAAATGCTGGTTGCC
>Ga0157378_10002872_pt1 | contig 15362 bp, 11 predicted proteins | sample M65metaG_FD_115309 | JGI IMG/M metagenome (GOLD analysis project Ga0157378, IMG submission 115309) | Miscanthus rhizosphere microbial communities from Kellogg Biological Station, Michigan, USA - M6-5 metaG | ecosystem: Host-associated > Plants > Roots > Rhizosphere > Soil | place: USA: Michigan...
CGGCGTCCGACATGGGCTCAACCTGAAGGAGATCGTGCGAACGTCGCGACTGGTCTCCATGACGACGGGCTACGGCGTCCAGCCGAACAAGGCCGTCGTGGGCTCGAGCGCCTTCGCGCACGAGAGCGGGATCCATCAGCACGGCGTGCTCGCGAATCGGGCGACCTACGAGATCATGGATCCGCAGGAGATCGGCCTCGAGGGGAACCGACTCGTCCTCGGCAAGCACAGCGGACGGCACGCGTTCGTCGACGCCCTCCAGAAGCTCGGGATCACGCTGGAGGAGGTTCAGCTCAACCGCGCGTTCGCCCGGTTCAAGGATCTGGCGGACCGCAAGATCACCCTCACGGACCACGACCTCGAAGCGATCGTCACGGAGGAGATCGGCAGCGGGAAGGAGGATCTTCTCGTCCTAGAGGCGGTCCAGGTCGGCGGGGGGACGCACCTGGCCCCGACGGCGACGGTCCGGCTCCGACGCGGGGACGACCTGATCGAGGAGTCGGCCATGGGCGACGGGATGATCGACGCGGTCATGGGCGCGATCGGTCGCGCGGCCGGGATCGAGCCTCGGCTCGTCGCGTTCAACGTCTCGAGCGTGACCGGGGGTTCCGATGCGTTAGGCGACGTCGTCGTCCAGCTGGACGTCGAGGGCCGGCGGGTGACCGGCCGCGGGGTCGCGACCGACGTGGTGGAGGCGAGCGCCCGGGCCTACCTGGCGGCGATCAACCGCGCACTGCAGATGCAGGCGGGCGGCGACGGACCGCGTGACGAGGTCACGACTTGACCTACCGGATCGGCGTGATCCGCGGCGATGGGACTGGGCCCGAGGTGGTCGCCGAGGCGCTCAAGGTCTTGGAGGCCGTCCGCGACGGCTTCGACGTCGATGCGGTGGAGTTCGACCTCGGCGCCGACCGGTACCTCCGGACCGGCGAGGTCCTTCCGGCCGACGAGCTCGAGGGGCTCCGAGGGTGCTCCGCGATCCTGCTCGGCGCGGTGGGCGACCCGCGTGTGCGGCCGGGGATCCTGGAGCGCGATCTGCTCCTTCGCATCCGCTTCGAGCTGGACCAATACGTCAACCTCCGTCCGGTGATCCGCTACCCGGGCGTGCAGACGCTCGTGCCGTCGCACACGGAAGAGGATGTGAACTTCGTCGTCGTGCGTGAGAACTCCGAGGGGCTGTACAGCGGGGCTGGCGGCTTCCACCGGAAGGGCACGCCGTACGAGGTCGCCATCCAGGAGTCGATCAACACCCGCCACGGGGTCGAGCGGATCGTGCGCTACGCGTTCGACGTGGCGTCCAGCCGGCGCAGGCACCTGACGCTCGTGCACAAGACGAACGTGCTGACGTTCGCCGGCGATCTCTACCAGCGGGTCGTCGACGACGTGGCCGCGGAGTTCCCCGATGTCCGGACCGACTACGTCCACGTAGACGCCGCATGCATCTACTTCCTGGACCAGCCGAGCCGGTTCGACGTCATCGTCACCGACAACATGTTCGGCGACATCATCACGGACCTCGGGGCCATGATCCAGGGCGGGATGGGCGTGGCGGCCGGCGCGAACATCGCCCCGGACGGCGTGTCGATGTTCGAGCCGATCGGAGGCACGGCGCCGGATCATGCCGGCAGGGGAACGATCAACCCGTTGGCGGCGATCGCGGCGATGCAGATGCTGCTGGTATCCCTGGATGAGGTGAAGGCGGCCGACCGGGTGCACGCGGGGATCGGCCACGCGACCCAGCGCATGGGGAGCATTCGCGCGGGAGAGATGGGCTACGCGACCTCGGAGGTCGGGGACCTCGTCGTGGAGGGCGCGACGTCATGAGCGACGCGACGCGTGCGGTCGAGCTCTACGACACGACGCTGCGCGATGGTGCCCAGCGTGCCGACCTCAGCTACTCGATCGACGATCGCCTGCGCATCCTGCACAAGCTCGATCAGGTGGGCTTCCCCTTCGTGGAGGGCGGGTGGCCTGGCGCGAACCCGCGCGACACCGAGTTCTTCTCGCTGGCCTCGAAGGAAACCCTCAAGCACGCCCAGCTCACGGCGTTCGGGATGACGCGCAAGGCGGGAGAGGACGCGACGACGTCGCGGGCGTTGCGGGACCTGCTCGACGCCGGGACCGAGGTCGTATGCCTGGTGGGGAAGGCGTGGGATCTCCATGTCACGCAAGCGCTCCGGACGGATCTGGACGAAGGCGTCGCCATGGTCCGCGACTCCGTCGGGTTCCTGCGGGCGCAGGGCCGGCGCGTGTTCTTCGACGCGGAGCACTTCTTCGACGGATACCTGACCGACCCGGTGTTCGCGATGCGGGTGCTGGCCGCCGCCGAGGAGGCCGGAGCCGAGCGCCTGGTCCTGTGCGACACGAACGGCGGGATGCTCCCGTTCGACGTCGCCCGGATCGTCACCGAGGTCGGCGAGAAGACGAACGTGCCTCTCGGGATCCACGTCCACAACGACGCGGGATGCGCGGTCGCGAACTCGCTGATCGCCGTCGATGCGGGCGTCTTCCAGGTGCAGGGAACGATCAACGGGTACGGCGAGCGGACCGGGAACGCCGATCTCATCCCGATCACCGCCGACCTCGTGCTGAAGATGGGCGTCGCGGACGCTCTGCCGGCGGGTGCGCTGGAGCATCTCACGGAGCTCGCGCACTACGTCGCCGAGGTCGCCAACGTCGCGCCCGACTCGCACCAACCGTACGCCGGACGGCACGCCTTCACGCACAAGGCAGGCTTGCACACCAGCGGGGTCGCCCGCCTGTCCCGCGCCTACGAACACATCGACCCCGAGGTGGTGGGGAACCGTCGAGGTGTGGTCGCGTCGGACTACGGCGGCGGGTCCACGATCCGCATGAAGGCCGACGAGCTCGGCGTCACGATCGATGACGCCGCGATCCCGACGGCCGTCGAGGAGATCAAGCGGCGGGAGGCGGCCGGCTACGCGTTCGATGTCGCGGAAGCCTCGCTCGACCTCCTGATGCGTCGGGCCGCCGGCTGGTCCCAGCCGTTCTTCGAGATCGAGAGCTACCGCGTCCACGTGGAGGAGCGGGTCGCCGACGACGAGCCGCCCCTCGCCGAGGCCACCGTCAAGGTCCGAACGAAGGGCACCCGGCACATCGAGTCCGCCGAAGGGCAGGGCCCGGTGGGCGCGCTCGACAACGCGCTCCGGAAGGCCCTGACGAACGACTACCCGGAGCTCGACTCGATGGAGCTCGAAGATTTCCGGGTTCGCGTGCTGGACGAGAGCGTCGGGACCGGTGCCGTCGTCCGCGTCCTGATCGACATGTCCGACGGTGAGCAGGCGTGGACCACGGTCGGCGTCTCGGAGAACATCATCGAAGCGTCCTGGGAGGCGCTGACGGACGGATACCTCTTCGGTCTGCTTCATCCCCGGTCGGCGGAGGGGTGAACACGGTGCCCCTCGACGCGCGACCGGCCGGTCCTGCGCTACGCTCGCGACCTCTGATCGGCGCGGCCGGCGCTGACCTGGTTCCCTCGTTTGGAGGATCGTGATGGGAGTCACAGCGCTCTGGTTCTTCGGCCTGCTGGTCGTCATCGTCGACATCGCCGCGACGGTCGACGTGATCCGGCGTCCGGACCTGGGGGTCGGTGCCAAGGTCCTTTGGGTGCTGCTGATCTTCATCTTGCCGGTGCTCGGCGTGATCGCGTACGTGATCGCGCGGCCGTCACTGGTCGACTTCGGAGAGAACCGCGACGACGCGAAGAAGGCGGCGTCCGAGGCGGAGGCGGAGCGAGCGCGAGACCGAGCGAGGGATCTGCCCCCTTCCGAGCAGTGAGGGTCGGCCTCGGCTCCAGTCTCAGGGCGGAGGCGAGGCTCGGAAGCTGACGATCCGGACGATCCGATCCTCGATCTTCTTCGCGGTCCACTCGTTGAACCCGCTCGAAAGGATCGAGAACTCGACCCATCCCCCCGTGCGCTCCAGCCATACCCAACCCGACAGCGCCGAGGCGTCGTCGAGGGTCCCCGTCTTCGCGCGGATCCGGATGTCCCTGAGGCGATCCTTGAGGGTCCCCTGGCCGCCCGCGGGGAGCGACGCGCGCAGGGTCGGGCCCCACGAGGCGCCGTCGGCGTCCCACAGCAACTCGAGGATCCCACGGGCGGTCGCCCTGTTCGCGTAGCTGAGGCCGGAGGAGTCGTAGACCCTGAAATCTTGCCCGTGCATATCGGTGAAGCGGTCGATCGCCCTCGCGCCGTTCGCGATCGTGCCTCGACCCCACTCGTCGGCCCCGAGGTACTTGCCCAGCACTTCCGCCCAGAAGTTCCTCGACTTGAGGTCCATCCGTCGGATCAGTTCCCGGAGCGGGGGCGACGCGATCTGGGCGATCGGGCGGAGCCGCGCCGTTGGATGGCCCATCCCGGGCTTGTGACCGACCGCGATCCCGAGGAGTTCGAGGCGCGCGGTCAGCTTGGTCGCGGCGCGAAGCTCGGGATCGGTGACGTGGACCCCGCGATGATCCGTGTTCTCCCGATAGGTGAGGGCCGTCGGCAGCGGGATGTAGTCGGCGGGGAAGTAGTCCTTCCAGCCGCGCGCCCACCAATCCCTCGCGAAGGGCCCGGTGTTCCCCATCACGGACCCGCGGATCCGGTGGACGCCGGCGTCCCGTATCGCCCGCGCGAGGGCGGCGATGCGGGTTCCGTCGATCCCGGGGTCTCCATGGCCCACGATCCAGAGGTTGCCGCGGATCACCCCGCGCGGCCCCGGCGGCGCGCTGGCGCTGGCGTTCGTGCGGATCGTCCGCCACGGGCGATACCGCTGCAGCAACGCCATGGAGAGCAGGAGCTTCTCGTTCGAGGCCGGCGGCCGTCCCACCCAGCCGAGGTGCCCGAACCACGAGTCTCCGTTCCTCCCGATCGCGACCGAGACGGGACGGTTCCCGATCACGGTTGTGATGTCGCGCATCCATGCCGGCTGGGTCGCCACTGGCGTTGCGTCCGGGCGCGCCCACGCTGGGTTCGCCGGCACGGCGATCGCGATGAACGCGGTCAGGAGGCAACGAGCGATCCGGCGGGCGCGGGCCATCGCGCGATGGTACCGCCGCATAGACTTCGCGCAGTCAGTTGAGGAGGGCGGATGTGAGGACGATCGAACGAACACGGGTCCACGAGCTGATGGAACGCGAACGAAGCCTGTTCCGCGACCGTCACCCCCGCTCGAAGGGGCTCGCCGACGACGCGCGGGCCTCGCTGCTCTTCGGCGTCCCGATGAACTGGATGACGCGATGGCCGGGTGACCATCCCGTGTTCGTCGATCGAGCCGAAGGCGCGCGGTTCTGGGACGTCGACGGCAACGCGTTCGTGGACTTCTGCCTGGGAGATACGGGCGGGATGGCGGGACACGCACCGAAGGTGTCCCTCGAGGCGATCGCGGACCAAGCGGCGCGAGGCATCACCCTGATGCTGCCGACCGAGGACGCGACGTGGGTGGGTCGGGAGATGGCTCGGCGCTTCGGTGTCCCGTACTGGCAATTCTGTCTGACCGCCACCGACGCCAATCGGTTCGCGATCCGATGGGCACGCCAGATCACCGGGCGCTCCAAGATCGTCGTCCACAACTGGAACTACCACGGGTCGGTCGACGAGACCTTCGCGACCCTCGACGACGACGGCAACGTCATCGAACGAGAAGGGAACCTCGGCAAGCCCGTGCCGCTCGCCGAAACCACCCGGGTGGTGGAGATCAACGACCTCGAAGGGCTCGAGCGAGCGCTCGCCGAACGCGACGTCGCGCTGTGCCTCTTCGAGCCGGCCCTCACGAACATCGGGATCGTGTTGCCCGATCCCGGATACCACGAGGCGGTCCGCGAGCTCTGCACGCGGTACGAGACCCTGTTGCTGATCGACGAGACGCACACGATCAGCGCCGGGCCCGGGGGATGCACCAAAGCGTGGAACCTGCAGCCCGATATCGTGACGATCGGCAAGACGCTCGGTGCGGGCATCCCCAGCGCCGCCTACGGCCTCACCGATGCGGTCTCGCAGCGGATCTACGAGCACACCGACTGGAAGAACGCCGACGTCGGTGGGATCGGCGGCACCCTCGCCGGCAATGCCCTGTCGCTCGCCGCGATGCGCGCGACGTTGGGCGAGGTTCTGACGGACGAAGCCTTCGAACGCATGATCGCGTTGGGGGAGCGCTTCGAGCAGGGCGTCCAGAGCGTGATCGAGGGTCGGGAGCTTCCGTGGCACGTGGTGCGCCTCGGCTGTCGGGTGGAATACCTGTTCCGGCCGGATCGCGCCCGGAACGGGACTGAAGCCGCGGCGGGGCAGGACGACGAGGTCGACCCGTTCATCCATCTGTACCTGTTGAACCGGGGTGTCCTGATGACGCCGTTCCACAACATGGCGCTGATGTCGCCGGCGACGACCGCGGAGGACGTCGATCGGCATACGGAGGTCTTCGGTCAGATGGCGGAGGAGCTGGTGGGAGCCTGATGCCGGCGGTCGCGAGGTTCCTCTACATCACGATCGACGCGCAAGACGCGGAGCGGATCGCAGACTTCTGGGCCGCGGTGCTCGACACCGAGCGGGAAGAGGAACTGGACGACGGCCGCTTCCTGGTCCTGAGAGGTCGCGACGACCTGCCCGCGCTCTGCGTCCAACGCGTCCCCGAACCCAAGCACGGCAAGGTTCGCATCCACCTCGACCTCGGCGCTCCGGACCTGGCAGAGGCCACCACCCGGGTCGAGGCGCTCGGGGGCTCGTGGGACGGGGAGGAGCGGATCCTCGACGGCGTCGAGTGGCGGACGTTCGCCGACCCGGAAGGTCACGAGTTCGACATCCTTCGCGTCAAGTCGTCGTAGGTCGTTCCTCGGTCCCAGCATCGCCCGCGCGTTCGTGGAACTCGCGCATGAAGGCGGAGAGCGCTTCGACCCCTTCGCGCGGCATCGCGTTGTAGATGGAGGCTCGGATCCCGCCGACGCTGCGGTGGCCCTTGAGCTCCACGAGACCCCGCTCTGCTGCCTCGGCGACGAACCGTGCCTCGAGATCCTCCGACGGCAACCGGAAGGTCACGTTCATCAACGACCGCGAGTCCGCGCGCGCGTGCCCGCGATAGAACATCGGTGCCGCGTCCAGGATGTCGTAGAGGAGGTCCGCTTTCTCGCGATCGCGGGCGTGCATCTCGTCGAGACCGCCGACCTCGTCGCGAAGCCACCGGGTGATGAGCATCACGATGTAGATGGCGAAGACCGGCGGGGTGTTGTAGCGGCTGCCGTGTTCCACGTACGTCCGGTAATCGAGGACGGAAGGGAGACCGTCCGGGATGCGATCGAGTACAGCGTCTCGGACGATCACGACGGTGACGCCTGCAGGGCCCGCGTTCTTCTGCGCGCCCGCATAGAGGAGGTCGTAGCGCCCGATCTCGATCGGTCGCGAGAGGAAGTCCGACGAGACGTCCGCGACCAGCGGAACGCCGTCGGGGATGATCGGCGTGGTGGGGAACTCGATGCCCTGGATCGTCTCGTTGCTCGTGATGTGGACGTAGGCGGGAGCGCTCCCGATCGACTCGAGGAGCTCCTCCGTTCCGGGGATCCGGGTGAATCCTTCGTCCCTCGCCGTCCACGCGACTCGCGCGGGCCCCTCCTTGTTCGCCTCGGCGATCGCCTTCGAGCCCCAGGACCCAGTGAGCACGTAGTCGGCGGTCCTCCCGGTGCCCCGGAGCAGGTTCATCGGCACCATCGAGAACTGCAGCGAAGCGCCGCCCTGGCAGAACACCACCTGGTACCCGTCCGGGATCGCGAGCAGGTCACGGAGGTTCGCAACGGTCTCATCGATCACGGAGGTGAACCACGAGCCGCGATGGCTGACCTCCAAGGGCGACGCCCCAACCCCGGGAAGCGAGACGAGGTCTCGTTGGGCCTGCTCAAGGACCGGGAGCGGCAAGATCCCGGGACCGGCGGCGAAGTTGAAGGCGCGATCGGGCATCGGGTGATTCAGGCTACCGGAGCACACGAGCCCGCTATCCGCGCAGCAGCGGGCGAGTGAGGCAGGTCGGTCCGCCGTCGCCGTTCAGGCTCACGTCCTCACCTCGGTAGCAGCGAACCTCGACACCCTCCGCCTCCATCCGGCGTCGCGTTTCGGGGTTCCCATCGATCGCCAACGCGATCCGCGGACCGAGGGCGAGCACGTTCGGACCCATCGTCGGGAATTCCTCGTGGGGGACCTCGACCGTTCGGATCCCGCGTCGCTCGAGGAGCTGCATGAGGCGGACCGGCATCATCGGGCGGTACGCGACCACCAGGTCGGCATCCAGGGGAGACAGCAGGGACATCAGGTGGAGGCAGGCGTCCGGGCCCCGATGGAACGGGAGATCGAAGCGGTGGACGGTGATGCCGCGGGGCTCGAGGATCGACGAGAGCTGCTCGACGCCCGCGCTGTTCGTCCGGTGACCCACCCCCACCAGCAGGGTGGTGTCGTCCAGGAAGACGATGTCCCCACCCTCGGCGGTTGCCGGAGCCTCCAGCGTGGCCAGCACCGGCACACCGTTCGCAAGCAGATCGCGCGCCACGGCCTGCGGCTCCGCCCGTCTGCCCTCCTTGCCGGGTCGGAGCAGGATCGCTCCGTCGTCGACGACGAGCACGGGGTCGTACGCGTAGATCGCGTCGGGGTCGCCGAGGACCTGGGTAACGCCGGTGACGACCTCGGCCCCGGCTTCCGCCAGTAGGCCGCGGAACGCCTGGTGTTCCTGCTCGATCGAGCGCGGATCGGGGGGCCGGCGCCAGCCGAAGGCGTTCCATGACTCCAGGCTCTCCTCGACGGGTGGGCGGACATAGACCCGCCGCAGGGTGGCGTACCCGTTCATCCGATGCTCCGCACCGCGGGAGGCGGCCGCACCTCTAGTGGTTGTTCCGGTGGTCGAGCCCGTTCTGGCTCGCGTGCTCCCCGCTCTTGCCTCCATGGGACCCGTGGTGGTGGGCAGCGCCGCTCTTCCCGTGGTGGCCCTTGTGGTTCGATGCCTTCACGTGTGAACCGCTCTGACCGGGGGGCCCGCCGAACGGGTTATGCAGCGCCGAGCGTCCGGGCATGGACAGAGCGCCACCGCCGCCACCGGTGCCACCACCGGCCCCACCGCCGCCCGTGCCGGTCCCACCGCCGCCCGTGCCGGTCCCGCCACCGCCTCCACCCGTTCCGCTCCCGCCCCCGTGCGGACCGCCGTTGCCGGGTGCCACCGGACCGCTGGGCGGGGTCGGGATCAGGCCGGTCGTTCCGGTGAAGAGGATGGCCTGTCCGGTTGCCCCGGCGAGCGAAGCGCCGGGCGCCGAGATGACGACGGCGGGTGACTCTTGCACGAAGCCGGCGGCCGAGAGGATCCCCTGATGGCCTCCGGCTCCGCCCAGCGTCAGCGCCATCACGACCGCGCTCGCGGCGACCGCGCCGCCCAGCGCGATCGTGCCCAACCGGCGGTTCCACTCGCCGGCTGCGATCGGCGGTTCGGCCGTTCCGGCTGCGCCGGCCGTGATCGGTACCAACGCGCTTTCCGGAAGCGTGCTGGCCCAAGCGGCGGGGGGCATGCTCAACGCCGAGAGCGGAAGGACCGGGGCGAGATCCTCATCCGCGTCGCGGACGTCGCCGATGTCGCCGACGAGGGCAGCGGCCGCGGCCGGCTCGGTGTCGCCAACCGGATGCAGATGCTGTCCGCGGCGCTGCAGATCCGTCACGCTCGGACGTTTCGTGGAGGGACCGTCGTGCTCCTCGAGCTTCTCCCTGAGGGCGGCCGGGTCATTCTTCAGTCGATCGGCCCAACCGGGTGTGATGACGTTCTCCCGTGGCACCGGCATCGTGCCGACCGCCCGCGCAACCGTCGGGCCCAGGGAGCGCAAGACGTCGCCGGGGTCGACGCGGGCGTAGCCGCCGATCGGGACCACGGCCCCCGGCCACACCAGGATCACCTTCGCGTTCGGCGAAACCTCGTGGGTCATCTGGACTGCAGTTGCCCCGATCCCGTCGTCCAGCACCACGACGTCGGGCTGGTGGACCGCGAGGACCCGCGCGAGCTCGGAAGCGCTCGACGCCTGGGCGACCACCTCGTAGCCTTCGGATCCCAGCACGAAGCGCAAGAAACCCATGCGCGCGGATCGTCCCTCACCAACGACGATCCGGACCCGATGTCGGCCCATCTCCCCCCCAAGGAGCATCGTCCGGCCCGAGGATCCCCCCGAACGTTCGTAGCGTACCCCGGCCCGGGGGTCCCAACCACGTCCGGATGGCTGCGAACGGCCACCCCGAATGATCGACCGTCGTAGGTCGTTAGACTCGCCACCTGGATGGCTGACGTCAGGCTCGTGTGGACCGGCGATCGCATCCAGTTCGTCGGAACGACCGGGTATGGGGAGCCGGTCCTCGTTGGAGGGGATGTCGAAGGACCCGGCGCGAAGCCCTCGGACCTGCTGCCGTTATCGCTCGCCGCCTGCACCGCGTACGACGTCGTCGAGATCCTGCGCAAGCAACGGCAGGATCTTCTGGGTCTCGAGGTCGTGGCGACATCCGTGCAAGATCCCGACCCGCCCTGGACCTTCCGCTCGATCCATCTGCGGTTCCAGCTCACGGGAGCGGTCGACGCGTCGAAGGCCGCAAAGGCGGTCGATATCGCCGAGGCCCGGTACTGCTCGGTCGCCGCGACGATCCGGTCCGTCGTCCGGCTCACGCACGAGGTGACGATCGTTCCGAACGAGTGAGCCGGGGAACCGAGGCTGGCTCGCCGGCGGTGGGAGACTGCATCCCATGGATGCCACGGCCTTCCGAGCGCTGCTGGCCGAAGGGCCTCTCCTCGCCGACGGCGGCATGGGTACGTCCCTGATCGCCCGCGGGGTCCCGGTCGACGCGTGCATGGAAGAGCTGAACGTTCGGGCGCCGGCGCGCGTGGTGGACATCCACGCGTCGTTCGTCGGCGCCGGCGCCCGCCTCGTCGTCACGAACACCTTCGGTGCGAACCGCTTCCGGCTCGAACGGCATGGGCTCGCCGACCGGTACGCCGAGCTGTGCGTCGCAGGCGTCGCGCTCGCGCGCGACGCGGGCGCTCCGATCGTCGCGGGCTCGATGGGGCCCCTGGGCGTCCGGCTCCAACCGTACGGACGCGTGCATCCGGAGGATGCGTTCGCCGCCTACCGCGAGCAGGCCGCCGCCCTCGCCGACGCGGGCGTCGACCTGCTCGTGGTCGAGACCCAGAGCGACCTCCGCGAGCTCGAACAGGGTGTCCGCGCCGCTCGCGACGCAGCGCCGAACGTCGCGCTCGTCGCGAGCGCGACGTTCACCCGAGACGACCGGACCCTGCTCGGCTCGACGCCCGAGGAGGTGGCGCAGACCGTGACCGGGCTCGGTGTCGACGCCCTCGGAGTGAACTGCGGCGAGGGTCCAGCGCAGGTGCTGCGGGTCGTGCGGGCGATGCGGCGCGCCGCGGGGGCCTCCCACGTGCCGATCGTTGCGCGGCCAAACGCCGGGGGACCGGCGGAGGTCGGCGGGCGGTTCGTCTATCCGGCCACGCCGGAGTACTTCGGCGAGATCGCGCAGGCGCTGTTGGACGAGGGCGTTGCCGTCGTCGGCGGCTGTTGCGGCACGGGACCCGCGCACACGACGGCGATCGGCGCCGCGCTCCGCGATCGAGCACCGCACGCCAGGATCGAGTTCCCCGAGGCGGACCACGGCGAGCGGCTCCTCGACGTGGTGACGGTCGCGCCGCCGACGAAGCTGGAGGCGAAGCTCGCCACCGGTCATTTCGTCGTGACGGTCGAGATGGAGCCGCCTCGTTCGTTCAACGCCGCCCGCCTGGTCGCCGCCGCGGAAACGCTCCGCGACGCCGGTGCCGACGCGATCGACGTCGCGGACTCCCCGATGGCCAAGATGCGGATGAGCGCCTGGGCGGCGTGTCGCCTGATCCACGAGCAGGCCGAGATCGAGACGGTCCTGCATTTCCCCACCCGGGGCCGGAACCTCCTGCGGCTCCAGGGCGACCTCCTCGGCGCCCACGCACTCGGGATCCGGAACCTCTTCGTGTGCGTCGGTGACCCGGTGACGATCGGCGACTATCCGCACGGGTCGAACAACGTCGACGTCACCGCCACGGGACTCCTGTCGATGATCACGCACGCCTTCAACGCGGGTGTCGATCGATCGGGGACCTCGATCGGGGCGCCGACGTCGTTCTTCGCCGGGGCGGCGGTCGCACCGAGCGCGCCCGATCTGGAGCGGGAGGCGCGTCTGCTCGCGCGCAAGGCAGAGTCCGGCGCGCGCTTCGTCCTCACGCAGCCGTTCTACTCGATCGAGCCGTTGATCGCGATCCGGGAGACCTACGAGAAGGTCGCCGGCGAGCCACTCACCCTTCCCGTTATCGCCGGGGTGCTCCCGCTCATGACGAGCCGGCACGCCGAATTCCTCCACAACGAGGTTCCCGGGATCGAGATCCCCGAGGTCGCCCGCGATCGGATGCGCTCGGCCGGCGACGATGACGAGCGGGCGTGGCGGGAAGGCGCGACGATGGCCGTCGAGCTGATCGCCGCGCTCCGGGAGGAAGGGGTGGCCGGCGTGTACGTGATGCCGCAGTTCGGCCGGTACGACCGGGCCGCAGAGGTGGTCGAGGCGGCTCGCGGACCGGCTACGATGTGACTTCCGACCGTTCCATGCGAGTCGATCCACCGCTTCGAGACCCCATACACGCCGTGTCCGAAACCGCCGAGCAGACGCACGCGCTGCACCCCGTCCTCGACGCGCTGTTCGCTCGCATCCGGGCCGAGGTCCCCGCCGAGCGTCGCGACGCCCTGGAGGCGTTCGCGAAGGCGTTCCTCCGCCGACTCTCCGACGAGGAGCTCGAGCATCACGGGGCAGACCTGCTGTTCTCGATGGTGTCGTCGGCGTTCGCCTTCGCCGACCAGCGCGGGAACGAGCCGTCGGCGGTCCGCGTGTTCGTCCCGACGGACGCCGATCAGGGGTACGGGTCGGTCGGGACGATCGTGGAGACGAACACGGACGACTCGCCGTTCCTGGTCGACTCGGTGAGTGAGGAGCTCGCGGCGCGCGAGCTCCGGGTCCGGCTGTTGGTCCACCCGGTGGTCGGAACGGTTCGCGACGAGCGCGGCCGGATCGAGCGGGTGCTGTCGGGCCGAGACGCGTCGCACCGCGAGTCGGTGATGCATTACGAGCTCGAACGGCGGCTCGGCGAGGCGGAGCGGACCGATCTGGAGCGGAAGATCGGCGAGATCCTGCACGACGTGCACCTCGTCGTCCGGGACTTCGAACCGATGCAGGAGCGGACGCGGCACATGATGGATCTGGCTCGGGCGGCCGCCGGCCGCTACTCGCCGGAGGAGGTGAGCGGTACGGTCGACTTCCTCGACTGGCTGCTCCAGCTCAACTTCGTCCTGCTGGGCTACCGCGAGTACGACCTGCTCGACCTCCCCGATGGACGGGCGATCCATGCGACCGAGGGTTCCGGGCTCGGGATCCTGTCGGACGTGTCGCGGAGCACGTTCGCCGACGTCACGCCGCTCGACAGCCTTCCCTCGTACATCCGTCACCGGATCGAAGACGGCGACCTGCTCGTGATCTCGAAGACGAAGGCGTACTCGACCGTCCATCGCCGCGCGCGGATGGACTACGTCGGCGTGCGCAAGGTCTCGCCCGACGGCCGGATCACCGGCGAGGCGCGGCTGATCGGCCTGTTCACGTCGAAGGCGTACATGGAGCCCGCCACCAAGACCCCGCTGCTGCACCACAAGCTCGAGCAGATCCTGGCGGCCGAGGATCTGATCCCGGGTTCGCACGACTACAAGACGGTCGTCGAGCTGTTCGGGACCTTCCCGAAGGATGAGCTGTTCCAGGGATCGGCGGAGGAGCTCCGGACGCTCGTCGTCGGGCTGCTGCAGTTCGAGGAGCAGGCGGGGATCCGGGTCATGGTCCGCAAGGACCTGTTCGGACGGCAGGTTTCCATCGTGGTCGCGCTGCCTCGCGAGCGGTTCACCGCGACGCTCCGCAAGCGGCTGCAGGATATGTTCGTGGAGCGTTTCCACGGCGTGACGGTGGACTACCACCTCTCACTCGGGGAGACCGAGTCCGCCAAGATCTTCTTCACGGTGCACGTCGAGGCGGGCGTGCAGATCCCCGAGATCCCGCACGAGGAGCTCGAAGCGGAGGTCGAACGGCTCGCGCGCACCTGGGACGACGACCTGGCCGACGCGCTGGCCGCGCGTCTCGGCGAACAGAGCGGCCGGGCACTCGCCGCGACGTACGCGCCCCGATTCCCCGACTACTACAAGACGTCCGACACCGACTGGGCGCTCGCCGTCGACGACGTGTTGAACCTGGAGGAGCTGGCGTCGTCGCCGGACGGCTTCGTCGTCGGGATCGGCAACGAGTCGGCGGGCGAGCGGCTCACGCGTGTGCGTCTCTACAAGACCGGGGGCAAGGTCGACCTGTCGGCCTTCATGCCCTTGCTCGAGTCCCTCGGCCTGCGGGTCGTCGAAGAGATCCCCGTCCATCTCGAGGGCGAAGGACGGGTGTTCGTCCACGACTTCGGCGTCCTCGACGCCCGCGGGGCGGTGCTCCACCTCGAAGGGGTCGCGGGGTCGGTCCGTGACGCACTCGGCGCGATGTGGCGCGGAGAGGCGGAGGTGGATTCCCTCAACCGCCTGGTCATCGTGGGCGGGCTGACGTGGGAACAGATCCATGTCCTCCGCGCATACCGCACGTACCGGACGCGGGTCTCCGCGCGGTTCACGGACGAATACCGGAACGATTCGATGGCCGCGAACCCGCACATCGCCGCGCGGCTCGTGGACCTCTTCGAGGCGAAGTTCGACCCGGCTCGCAACGCTCCCGCGGAGGAGGCGTCGGCGATCAGGGACGAGGTCGTGGAGGACTTGCAAGGGGTCGCTTCGCTCGACCAGGACCTGATCCTTCGCTCGCTCCTCGGCACGATCGAGGCCACGGTCCGCACGAATGCCTACCGCCCGGAGCGTCTCGCCCTCGCGATCAAGCTTCGGTCGGCTGACGTCCCGGAGATGCCGAAGCCGTTCCCGCTGTGCGAGGTCTTCGTGTATTCGCCGAACATGGAGGCGATCCACCTGCGCGGCGGGATGGTCGCCCGGGGCGGCATCCGCTGGTCCGACCGGAAGGAGGACTACCGGACCGAGGTCCTGGGCCTGATGAAGGCGCAGCGGGTCAAGAACGCGATCATCGTGCCGGACGGATCGAAGGGCGGCTTCATCTTGAAACGCCGGCCGGCGGCGCCGGAAGAGCTCAAGGCGGAGGAGCTCGCCCAGTACGTCACCTGCATGCACGGGCTCCTCCACATCACGGACAACTACGTCCAGGGCGCGGTCGTGCATCCCGAGCGGGTCCGCGCGCTCGACG
>Ga0157378_10002878_pt1 | contig 15315 bp, 19 predicted proteins | sample M65metaG_FD_115309 | JGI IMG/M metagenome (GOLD analysis project Ga0157378, IMG submission 115309) | Miscanthus rhizosphere microbial communities from Kellogg Biological Station, Michigan, USA - M6-5 metaG | ecosystem: Host-associated > Plants > Roots > Rhizosphere > Soil | place: USA: Michigan...
CGCGCTGCTCCGCCTCGGTCCTCCCGATCACCCCGCGCAGCATCCCGACACCGAAGTCGAAGCCCTCCAACACGAAGAAGCCGGTCCACAGCACCGCGATCGCGATGAACCAGAAGACCTGGAGACCCATCCCTACCGCTCCTAGTACGCCATCGCTGCTTCACTCAGGTCGTGTTCGTCCGCTTCGCCCACCGGGGCAAGCTCCTTCCGCGCGTAGCGCACCATCAAGGTCCAGTCGACCACTGCGAGCGTTCCGTACAGCAGGACGAAGATCGAGAGGCTGATCCAGATCGACGTCGCACTGACGGAGGGCGAGACCCCCTGGCTCGTCTGCATCAAACCCTGAACGATCCACGGCTGGCGCCCGTTCTCGGTGAGCAACCACCCGGCCGTGTTCATCACGAAGGGGATGGCTGCGGCCCAGATCGCGAGCCACAGGAACCACCTGGTGCTCATCAGCTTCTTCCGCCACAGGAGGTAGACGCCGAGGAGCGCGATCAGGAACACCACCACCGCCAGGTAGGCCATCACGCGCATCGACCAGTACTGGATGAAGACGTTCGGGACGTAGTTCCCCACCCCGTAGAGCTGCTGGTATTGCTGGTTGAGCTCGTTCAGGCCCTGGACCGGCCCATCCCACTGATCGTCCGCGAGCAGCGACAGCAGATGGGGGATCGCGATGATCTTGGTGGGCGTCTCGTCGTTCTTCCCGCCGCCGATCTGGAAGACCGAGAAGGAGCAGGGCTGGCAGGACTCCCACTGCGCCTCCATCGCCGCGACCTTCATCGGCTGATACGTGGTTTCGATCACCCCGAGGTGACTGCCGACCATCATCGCGAACAGCGATGCTGGGAGTAGCACGATGAGCGAGAGCGAAGCGGTCTTGCGGAACTGGTCCGTCTGCGACTCGTGCTTCAGGTGCCATGCCGACACCGCGAGCATCACCGCAGAGCCGGTGACGAGCGCGGCGAGCAGCACGTGGAGGTATCCCCACACGAAGACCGGGTTGGTCATCACCGACCAGATGTTGGTGAGCTGCGCCTTGCCATCGACCACCGCGTAGCCGACGGGGTGCTGCATCCACGAGTTGGCGGCCATGATGAAGGCGGCGGACAGGGCCGCGCCGCCCGCGACCGCCCAGATCGTCGCCAGGTGCACGCGGGGCGAGAGCCTTCCCCATCCGAACAGCCACAGCCCGAGGAAGACAGACTCCAGGAAGAACGCGCCCAGACCTTCGATCGCCAGCGGGGCTCCGAACACGTCGCCGACGTAGCGTGAGTACGCGGACCAGTTCATCCCGAACTGGAACTCCTGGACGAGGCCCGTCACCACGCCGATGGCGATGTTGATCACCAGGAGGGTGCCGAAGAACCGGGTCAGTCGCACGTAGGCCTCGTCGCCGCGCCGGTGCCAGGTCGTCTGCAGCAAGGCCACCAGGAAGGCGAGGCCGATCGTCACAGGAACGAAGAGGAAGTGGTAGATGCTCGTGGAGGCGAACTGCAGCCGCGCGAGATCGAGGTTCGTCACGGTCCGCCCCCCCGGGACGCCTTACGGAGCACCATCGACCGGCATCTTCGCGGCATGAGGGGCGGGTCTGCATCCCCCGAATCGGACGATGTGAGACCCACCACGGGTGGTGGTCGGCGACCGACACTTCCGACCCAGCTCAGATCCGAGGAAGCGAGACGACGCCTGCGAGCGCCACCACCATGAGGCCGGCGGCGAGGATCGTCGCAGCGATCCGAACGCCCCGGAACTTGAAGCGTTGCGCGATCGCAACCAGGAAGAGCACCGTCGCGAGCAACACGGTCTCGCGCACGTATCGGTCCGCCGTCTCACGCGCGGCGGTACCCGCCTCGAAGGCAGCGTCGGCCTGTTCGTTCAACGTGGCGGCGAGTTCGGTCTGCGCGTTGTGGTATTCGGGCATGAAGATCGGACCGGCCGGCGCATCCGGGTTGGTGAACGGATGGGTCTTCAGCCACGCATCGAACGCAACCCGGTACTCGTCGCTGAATCTCCGGACATACAGATCCGCCAGCCGTTCGTTGCCTTCCTCATGGGCTTGGATCCACGTGTTGAACGTGGAAACGTCCAACAGCCGCTGCTGTCCTCCGAGCGTGTCGGCCTCATCGGCCTGGACACGAAGCCGCGATGCGGTGCCGTACTGGAAGGCTTGGCGACCATCCCATCTGGCTGCCTGGTACCCGCTCCACGCGGTGGCCACCGCAACGATCGCGAGGATGATCACCTCTCCGATCTCGGCCAGCTCCTGCCAGCGCCGCTTCTCCTTGGCCTCCTCTTGCTCGCGTTCGGACAGCTTGTGGGCCAGATCGATGTTCATCCCTTCGGGCACGTCGACGAGTGTGCCACGGGTTCGGTCTTGGCACGAGCCCGGGGTTTCCTGGCACGATCGCACCGGTGACCGCGATCCCGCGGCTGCGTACGCGGGGGTCTCACTCGCATCGGCGCATCGGAGCAGGCGCTCGATGGCCTCGCGATGCTCCTGGTGAACGTCATCATGCTCTTGATCGGCGGAACGCTGACGCTCACGGTCCAACGGATGTTGCGGGTCCGGGAGGGCCGTTCCACGACCACCGGCTGACCGAACGCCGCGGCGCTATCTGCATCCCAAATGGGGGATGCGCGACTGCTGCGTCGTGATTACCTTCTGGCCGTCCGGGAACGGAGACCCCCGTGGATGAACCTGAGCAGATATTGCGTCGCTTGAGCATGCACGACGAACGCGCGCTCGCCCTTGTGGTCGGCGCGTACGCGCAAGCAGCCGCCCCGGGGTTGGATGCGAAGACTTCTGCGCTCGCCCGGCTCGCTGCCACGATCGCGCTCCGGGGGGAGCTGCCCTCCTATCTCTCGAACGTCGATGCGGCGATCGATGGAGGCGCCGACCTCGATGAGATCACCGGCGTCTTCCTGGCGATCGCACCCGTGATCGGCGAAGTTGCCACGCGCGAGGCCGCCGCCGAACTCGAAGCAGCGCTGGCCTCCCACCGCCCGCCGGTCCCATGAGCTGATCCGGACGAGTCGAGGCTCATGGCGAACCGGTTGCCTCGGTCGCGTTCGTGGTCAGGTATTCGATAGCGCGATCGACATCGAAGCCCATCGCAGACGCCAGCTTGGGCGCAGCCGATACCACGCGGGCGATGCCCACGACCGGCGCCACCGCGAAGAGAACGCCGACCATCTCGTCGGGCGAGGCGCCGCTCCTCACGGCAACTTCTGCGGCGCGCACGTACGCATAGGCGGAGGCGTCTAGCGCGACATATGCCGCGAGTCGAGCGAGCGCTCGCATCTTCGGGTCGAGCTTGCCCGTGTCGTGCCTCCTTGACCTGGCTCCGCCGCCTCGACCGCATCGGATAGACGAGCTGAGGACTCCATACAGGACGAAGCGATCCCCTTGCGCATCACGCGAATGGGATGGAACGGACCGGACGCCGGTGGCTCCAAGCCGGTCCTGATAGGCCGATCAGTCGGGCAGCAGACCCATCGAACGCGACCGCTCGATGGCGCGACTCCGGGATGTCTCACCGAGCTTGCGGTAGATCGAGATGGCCTCCGCCTTCACCGTGTGCTGTGAGAGATGGAGCTGCTCACCGACCTCGCGGAAGGTGAGCTGGGTGGCGAGCAAGGGGAGCAATCGAAGCTCTGCGCCCGTCAGCCGCAGATCCTTCGCGACCTTGTGTTCGGCAGCGGTCAGCTGGCTGCGAAGCTCGTCGGCGCTCCGCGCGAGCTTCTCGAAGGTGCCCGAGCGGCGGATCAACTCGGATATCTCGTCGAGCCGTCGGCGCGTCAGCTCTTCATCACCGAGGGCGAGCGCACATCGCGCGAACATGAGTCGGACCTGGATCGCGAGGTAGGGTAGGGACCCGTTCAAGGCGGGAAGCGACTCCTCGGCGATCGCGAGATGCGCCAACGCGGCTTCGGTCTCACCGCGGTGGCGCGCGACGCGCGCCGCGGCGACATGTGCCGGACCATGGGCCGCGAAGGGTCGTACAGGCTCGCGGTCCGCGAGGTCGCACGCCCGAGCCGCCCAGGCCGCAGCGTCGTTCCACCGGCCTTGGAGGATCGCGATGAAGGCCCGCTCGGCCGAGGCGATCGCGAGGGTGATGAGCGCGTAGTGCCCCGCACCCGTCTCAGTCGCGTCGGCGAGGTAACGATCGGCCTCATCCAGATCGCCGGACAACATGAAGGCGATGCCGAGGAGAAGGGACGCGGTCGGTTGCCAGGGGCTGTACGGGTCCAGGGTCTCGATCGCGAGCCGGGCGTCTTTCTCCATGGCGTCCACCCCGTGACGACACATCGCCGCCCGGAGAACGAAGACCCATGCCTCGTGCGAGCTCCCGTCGGGCATGAGGCCGGTGACCTGAGCATCCTGTGCCACAACGGCAGACAACGCGGCATCGCGCTCACGACCGAGCAGGAGGTTGATCCACGTCCCGAAGAACGCGACGACGGGGTAGCGCTCGCGCGGTGCCCGTGCAGCGAGCCACTCGAGCCATCCGTCCATCCGCTCGATCCGGCCGGACCACCCCACATCGAGTCCGTACACGCTGAAGAGCGCTGCCGTTCGATTCACGTCGCCCGCGATCTGTGCGTGTTCGATCGCCATATCGATCAGCCCGTGACGTTCGCACCAGAGCGCCGCCCGGGCGGCGATCATCGCCGAGGCACCTGACTCATCGTCCAGGTCAGCTCGCAACACGTCCCGGAAGAGTGGATGGAGGCGGTACATCTGTCCGGCCATGTCGAGCGGGATCAGCATCGCTCCCGATCGCGCGATCGTGCGGAGGACCCGAGCCGAGCCGGTCCGCCGCAGTGCAGCGTCGCACAGAGGACCGGAGAGGAATGCAAGCGCTGAACACCGGACGAGGAACCGGATCTGGGCCCGCGTGAGGCGCCCGAGAACCTCCGCGCGCAGATACTCGGCCACGAAGCGTTCGTTCCCCGTCATGGGGTCCGTCGGCGCCTGTCTGTCGCGTCTCGCCAACGCCGCGAGGTATAAGCCGACCGGCCAGCCTTCGGTTCGGTCGACGAGAACCTGCAGGTCCTCTGCCGAAACCGATAGATCGACCGAGCGGACCAAGAGGTCCGCTTCACCGAGACTCATCGCCAGATCACGCATCTCGATCTCGAGCAGTCGGCCCTCCGAGCGGAGCCGAGCCACCGCAGCTAAGGAGCAACGTGCCACCAAGACGAGCTGGCACGACGCACGGAACTGGTCCGCGAGCCCGATCAGGGCTTCAACGTCCGCGTCGTCCAGGAGTTGGGCGTTGTCGATCACCAGGACCAATGGGTCGGACCCGGCGATGAGCTCACCCGCGAGGAGGAAGGCCTCGCCGACCGTGAACAGACGGTCGTCGGCCGCGATGGTCGTGAAGTCACGTTCATCAACGCGCGCCCACTGCCGAAGGAGGAAGCTCTTGCCGTAGCCGGCCGGAGCGGTGATCGAGATCACTTGAGCGTCGCCAGCGCCCCGCAAACGCTCGACGAGCGCCACCCGAGGTACGGATGGGATGCGCGGGATGGGCTCATCCCGAAACAGATCAGCGCCTGGTACGCGGATGGCCTTCTGCACCCTCATCCCCTGGATCGCGACGTGCTGTTCCCCGCTCGAAACCGGAAGACTGGGGTTCCGACTGCGGGCAGCCGTGGGCTGGAGCTACCGCGGGAAGCACAGTAGCACCATCCCGCTCGAAGGTCGGATCTGCTCTGTCTTGCGCGGGAAGGTCGGTCGTTGACCGGCCGAACCTTCCCACGCAAGCCTAGATGGTCATCATCGCGGTGCGATCCGGCACGACGTATGCCGCGATCAGCGCGGCCGGGAAGAAAACCAGACTGAAGAGGAGGTACAGGAAGAAGCTATGTCCCAAGGTCGAGCGTTCATGGATTGTTCATCCGGTTCGGGGGATGCGGTTGCTGGTCGGCCGCGCGATACTCAGCACGGCTCGCGCGAGCCATGAGAGACTTCGCGCCTTCGGGTCGAAAGGGGAATCGGATGGGGATCGGACCGGTGGAGTACATGATCGTGGCGTTCCCGGGCAACCAATTCAAGGGTGAGATCGTGCCCGCCCTGCAGGAGCTGGTCGACGCGGGCACCATCCGCGTGATCGACCTGGCGTTCGTGATCAAAGACGGCGAGGGCAACATGGCGGCCCTCGAGGCCGGGGATCTCGATTCCGACGTGGGCGCCGCGTTCGCGAAGCTCGGTGGGGCGAACGGCGGCCTCTTGAACCAGGAAGACCTCGAAGCCGCGGCCGAGGAGCTCGAGCCGAACTCGGCGGCCGCGCTGCTCGTGTGGGAAGACGTCTGGGCAACCAAGCTGAAGGACGCGCTCATCAACGCCGGCGGCGAGCTCCTCGACCTCGAACGACTCCCGTACGAGGTGGTCGAAGCCGCGGTCGAGTGGGCCGAGTCGAACTGAGCGAAGGGGGAACGAACGATGGCGTTCGGAAGAAGAAGAGGTCCAGGGCTCGTAGGGATGGCGGCACGCACGGCTGTCGTTGCCGGAACGGCCACGGCCGTGTCAGGTCGGGTCGGACGACGACAGCAACAGAGATACGCGAACCAAGATGCCGCAGCGATGCAGCAGCAGGACCCCGGTATGGAACAGGCCCCGAGTGCCGGCGGAGTGGACGACACGACGGCTCAGCTCGAACAGCTCGCCAAGCTGAAGCAAGAAGGCATCCTCACCGAGGAAGAGTTCACGGCCAAGAAGAAGCAGATCCTCGGGATCTGAAGGACTCGGGGTTGGGCCGGCGCCGCGTTCCGCGGCGCCGACCCGGCGCAATCTGCAACCTCGACTGCACGTACTGCTTCTTCTCTCGGAGGAGGCGCTCTACCCCGGCAGCCCACCTCTGCCCCGGCTACAAGATCTTCTTCGGCCACGTCGACGCCCCGAGGCGACGGATGAAGGAGCTCTTGGCTTCAGGGCGCTTCGCCGACGAGATCACCGCGGAAGTCATCGCGGAGGATGCGAAGCGCGGGCGCAACGACCCTTGCCCATGCGGGAACGGCCAGAAGTGGAAGCGGTGCCATGCCGATGCGGCCTGACGCCGCTGATCAGGCGGGCGAGGTCAGCGCGCGACGATGTACGAGCGTGATGACGCGCCGGCGAGCAGCACCGACACCAGGACCCCCAGCGGCAGCGTTCCCCAGTAACCGACCCCCACGCCGACGTTGCCGAGGAACAGCATCAACAACCACGTCGAAGGGAACGTCGCGATGAGGATGACCACGAACCCGATCAGCAGTGCTTTGAACATCGACCCCTCCCGTATCCGTTCCGGTGACTATACGGCCAGGTCCGTTGCCGAGCACGGCTTCGCGGGCAGCGGAACGGGCGACAGGCTATCGTTCGTTGCGAACGCGCAGTCCAGGTTGTGGAGGGGGACAGCATGAGCGAACAGCAAGGACCTAGGGACCTCGAGGCGGTCCGCGCCGAGGTCGATCGATTGAAAGAAGAGGTCGAGAAGCTCGAAGCGAAACCACAGAAGCGGGCTCGGCTCCGAAAGGTCTTCGCGGTCGTGTTCATCGTGATCGCGGTGCTTGCCTTCTCGGCCGCCACGCCCGGCCTGTGGGCCCGGCGAACGGTCTACAACTCGGATCGCTACCTCGCCGTGGTCGGGCCGCTCGCGAGCGATCCCGCGATCCAGGAGGCGCTCGCGCGTCAACTGACGCAGGCCGTCTTCACCGCCACCGACGTTCAAGCGAAGGTCCAGGCGGCGATAGCCGAACGAGCTCCGAGACTCGGGTTCATCGCGGGACCGCTGACCTCCTCGTTACAGGGGTTCGTCCAGGACCAAGCCCAAAAGGTCCTCGCGAGCGATCAGTTCCAGCAGTTCTGGGTGAGCGCGAACACGATCCTCCAGAAGCAGGTCGTAGCGGTGCTCGATGGGAACAGTGACGTCCTCACGGTTCAGGGCAACCAGGTCGTGTTCAACTACCTCCCGCTGCTGAACGAGGCGCTCACGCAGCTCTCCGGGACGCTCAGCGCCATCCTCAACCGACCGATCACGCTGCCGACGATCACCCCCGACACGGTCCCGAGCGAGGCTGTGGCGTCGCTCCAGACCGCGCTCGGCGTCACGCTCCCCCCGACATTCGGCTCCGTCACGCTGTTCCAGAGCGACGAGCTGACGTCGGTCCAAGACGCGGTGTCCATCTTCAACAAGACGATGATCCTGGCGATCGTGCTCTTCATCCTCGGCGTCGCCCTGGCGCTGGTCCTCTCGACGAACCGTCGCCGAACGCTGCTGCAGCTCGTGACCGCCCTCATCGTGGTGGTCGTCCTGGAGCGACGCTTCGCCATCGCGCAAGCCAGCAACGTGGTCGACATGGCGAAGCCGGAGAACCAGGCCGCGGTCCAAGCGATCATCGGCGCGTTCCTGAGCTCGCTGCTGCTCGCCACGAAGCGCATCCTCTGGGTGCTCTTCGTCGTCCTGATCGTGGCGGTTGTCACCGCTCCGTACCCGTGGGCTGTTCGGGCGCGAGCCTGGGTCAGGGATGTCGGTAGGGCTGGGGTCGGTGCCGTGCGCGGTGCCGAGGTCGGGCCCGCCGCCGCCTGGATCGGCGCTCGCCGCGATGCCCTGATGCTGGCCGGAGCCATCGTGGCCGCGATCATCCTGCTCTTCGCGTCGATCTCGCTGGGGTGGTTCCTCGTCCTGGCGATCGTCCTCGCGCTGTATGAGCTCGCGGTGTATCGGATCGCGGAGGCGTCTCGCGTGGGGACGGCGGAGGTCGAGAGCTAGGCGGGTGACTGCGCGTGATGGAGGCGGGTCACGCGAAGTGGCCGCACTCCACGCACACGTACCAGCCTCCCGCCGGGTCCTCGAGCACGAACGTCGTCGAGTGTCCACACCGCGCGCACATCCTCGTCTGGTACGGCGGCAGCGTGGCGCGCTGACTAACCGCCGCGATCATCGCCGTGGCGCTCCTTCCACGGCGTTCGTTGCGAACCGCTCTGCCCTCTGCCCATCTCATCCCCTCCTCACCGCTGCGGGCTGGTCACGGTCCCGCCTTCGGTCTCCGGGGATCCGATGCGGTCGCGAGCCGCGCAGGGAACCCTGGAAGCTTGCGGATGATCGAGAACCCGGTGCGCTCCGAAACCAGAAGATCCAGGTCAGGGCTCTCGTGGTCGAGCGCGATGGCGAAGTGGGTTCCGTACGCGCGGACCTCTTCGTACTCAACGCGCGTGAGGCTGATGGTGGATGCACACGCCTCGTCGCTGCACTCGCAGATGTACGGGTTCGTCGGCCCAGCGGCCCGCGTATCGTTCGACTGCTGGATCCATTCATTGATCTCGCGGGATTGGGTCTCGTTCCGGACCTCCTGCTCACGCCAGTCAGCCACGGTCGGCCAGCGTCAGTCGAGCTCGGCGTTGCGGATGGCCGAGGTATGGGGGCAAGGGGATCGGAGTCCATTCTCCGATACCGGCATCGAGGAGATGCGACACGTCCGTCGAGCTGACGAGGTTCTCATCTCGGTTCATCTCGAAGAAGCGTTTGACGGCCTCGTTGCTGTTGACGATGGCAAGGCGCCAGGCATCCCGGTCCGCGCGTAGGGCGGCGCGTTCGAGAGCGGCGAGGCCGGATCCGTCGATCGCGATCACGTCCCCCAGATCGAGGATGAGCGCACCGCCGGGATGGACCACAGCGTCGAGCTCCCGCTCGAAGGTGGTTGCGGTGAACGCATCGAGCGTCCCCGATACGAAGAGTCGAACGATGCCGATACGGCGGTCGCCACGGATCGCGAAAGCCGTCCCGGGCGCGGAACTGAGATCCTGCATCGAGCCCTCCTCGATCCGGTCGCTTCGTCCCCTGATGGGAAACGATTTCTCGCTCGGACCGAAGGCTTGGGCTCGGATGCGGCAACCGTGTTCTGGAGCTACCGCATGTCCAACCTAGCACCTTTCCGCCGAGCGACGCAGCCATGCCCGCTTCGGGGGCATGCGCTACCGTGAGGGTGCGGAAGGGGGCGCGTCGCGATGGTCGGATCGACGAGGAAGCTCCGGGTCCTGATCGTCGACGGTGTCTCGGAACGCTTGCGAGAAGTTACGACGACGGTCAATTCGCTCGGTCACGACGTCGTGGGTGAGGGCGCTGACCTCGCGACGATCGGCCACGTGACCGTCGCTGCACTGCCCGACGTCGCGCTCGTCATCGTTGGAGAGAACTCCGACCAAGCCCTCGAGCTCATCCGCACGATCGTGCGTGAGTCGGCGTGCCCGGTCATCGCGATCCTCGACGTGCAAGATCGCGCATTCATCGACCAGGCGGCCCGTCTCGGCATCTTCTCCTACATCGCCCACGCCGCGGATCTGGAGGAGATGCAGAGCTCGATCGACATCGCGTTGGAGCGTTTCGCCGAGTACCACGCGCTCGAGGGCGCGTTCGGCCGGCGAGCCGTCACCGAGCGGGCCAAGGGGATCTTGATGGAGCGTTATTCGCTGGACGAGCAGCACGCCTTCCACCTGCTTCGCGAACACGCTCGTCGAACCAATCGGAAGATCGCCGACGTCGCCGAGTCGGTTCTCGCCAGCCACCGCCTCCTACCGAGCGGCAAGGAGCCGATGCCCCTGGACGAAGGGTCGTTCCTTCGGACGGACGAAGACGGCTGAACGAACATAACGGGACGATGGGCGCCTCGCCGGGTAGACCGGACGAACCCAGCCCGTCATCATGGAGGCGTGAGCGAAGTCATCCGGATCCCTATCGGAGGGGGCGAGGAGGAGCCCGCCACGCCGGAGGCGTCCTCACCACCGTCCGACTGGTTCACCCTCGCCGCACGTGCAGCCGTCGGGTTGGTCAGCCTCGGCGCCGAGGCCTCGATCCAGATCATCCGGATGGCCTCCGGCACACCCGAGCATGACCAGGACACGGCCACGCCCGATCCCGCCGCTCTCCTCGTCGGCGCAGCCCTCGGCCTCGCGATCGAGGCGGTCCGCACCGCTGCGACCGTCGCCGAACTCGGGCGGCGTACGGCGGGTCCACCCGCCTCGTTCTTGATCGGCACCGTCTCCGATGCTCCGCGCCGCGCCGCCGTGGACCTCGTCGGCCGATGGAACCAGAGCTGGCGCGAGGAGCGCCCTGAGGTCGAAGCTGCGGCGAACGCGGTTGCCGTCGAAGCGACCCGTCGCGCGATCGACCTGGTCCTCGATCAGCTGGATCTGACCCAGCTCGTGCTCGATCACGTCGACATCGAACGGATCGTCGCCTCGGTCGATCTGAACGAGGTCGTCGAACAGCTCGATGTCGACGCGGTCGCCGACAGGCTCGACATCGAGCGGGTGATCGCTCGGTTAGACCTCGCCAAGCTCTCCCTCGAGGTGATCGAGCGGATCGACCTCCCCGAGATCATCCGTACCTCGACCGGGACGGTCGCGAGCGAGAGCGTTCGGGTCGTCAGGATGCAGACCTTCGGCGCCGACCGCGCGATCTCGGGCCTCGTGAACCGGATGCTGGGCCGCTCCGCGACGGAGGAGGCCGCCGACCCGGACGACCTGGACGCGACCGGTGAGTGAGACGGAGCCGCCGGCGATCCTGACCGTTCCCGCGGAGGCCCGCAGCTTCCAGGGCGAGCGCGCTGGGATCGTGAGCCGGGTCTTGGCGAACGCGATCGACTTCGCGATCCTCGTCGTGGTCCTCGGCGCCGGATACCTCGGTTGGTCGGCGTGGCTGTTCCTCCGACGGGGCGCGAGCTTCCGGTTCCCGACGGTCACGTACCAGGGCACGTACCTCGTCGGCGCGATCGTCCTCACGTTGTTGTTCGCCGTCGCATGGTCGACCACGGGTCGCAGCTACGGCGATCGCATCCTCGGTCTCCGCGTGACCAACCGGCGGGGGGAACGGCTGGGATTCGCCGGGGCGTTCGTCCGGGCGGTGCTCTGCGTCGCGTTCCCCCCGCTGCTGTTCTGGGCGATCGTTAACCGCAGATCCGTCCAGGACCTCGCGCTCCGTACGTCGGTGATCTATGACTGGGCGGAGCAGCCCCGCAGCACGCCGCCCTCCGACCCGTCCTGATCCAGGCGTTCGGGCCAGCGCGCGCACCCCATCTCGGGCGTCACGTCCCGCCGGCGGAGTCCGGGTCGCCGCGCCTCGCGCCCCGTTCGAGACCGAACCGGGAGACCACCAACGCAACCGCGCTCACCAGGTAGAGCTGGCCGAGCAACGCTTCGGTGATCGCGAGCATCCGAGGACCGTTGCCCCGCAGGGTGAGGTCTCCGTATCCGGTCGTCGTGAGCGTGACGAAGCTGAAGTACGTGATGTTCGCCGACGACGCCTCGCCCGACTGTTGGGCGAAAAGCGGCTGGGTATCGACCGCGTTGATGACGCTGTACACGAACGTGAAGAACAGCCCGATCAGGAGGTAGAGGCACAGCGCGCCGGCGAGGACCTGGAGATTCACGACCTTCTCGAGCGCGAGCCGACGGACGATCGCGATCGGCGCGCCGATCGCCATGAACGCACCGACGAAGCCGGTCGAGATGACGGGCGTCTTCCCGCTCCCGAAGACGGTCGCGAGGATCGCGACGCCGACCGCGAAGATCAGGACGATCTGAGCCCAGAGGAGCCACCGGCGGCTGACGTCGGACGTCCACAAGATGAAGAGGAGCGCACCCCCCTCGCAGAGCAGCGAGATCACCCGGACCCACCCGGCATCGCTGGCGAAGGCGCTCGCGAAGATGGTCAGCACGATGAGTCCGAGAGCCGCTTCGAAGCGCGCGGGACGGAGAGCCTCCCGCTCTTCGAACTCGCGGCGGTGCAGCCGTTCCATCTCGCGCAGGATAGGCGTTGCCGAGCCTGGGTGGCCTCGCTTCGTTACACTCGAACGCGCTGGCGATGACCTCGGTGGGCGACCGCCGCGCGGCCGTCCCCGGTGCCGGGCCAGGTAGCTCAGTTGGTAGAGCACGCGGCTGAAAACCGCGGTGTCGGCAGTTCGATCCTGCCCCTGGCCACCCCCGTACACTCCGCGCGTGTCCAGCGCGCTCACGGTCGATCACGCACTCGTCCGCGAGCTGAAAGACGCCGAGGACGCCCGGTTCCATGCTGAACGACCCCGCTCGGCGGAGCTCTGGGCCCGAGCGTGGAGGGTGATGCCGAACGGGGTGCCGATGTCCTGGCACCGAGGGAGCTACCACCATGCTCCGCTCTGGGTCGCCGAGGGCCAGGGCGCGCGGTTCACGGACGTCGACGGGTTCACCTATTCGGACTTCAACATCGCCGACATGTCGATGTTCTGCGGCTACGCTCCCGAGCCGGTCGTCCGGGCCGTTTCCGACCGCATGGCGAGTGGCAACCAGTTCCTGCTTCCGACCGAGGACGCGATCGTCGTCGCCGAGGAGCTCACCCGCCGATACGCGCTGCCGATGTGGCAGTTCACGCTGTCCGCCTCGCAGGCCAACACGGAGGCGATCCGGGTGGCGCGAGTCGTCACCGGACGTGACAAGGTGCTGCTGTTCGACGGCAAGTACCACGGACACTTCGACGAGGCGCTGGTCGAGCTCGCGCCCGACGGCTCGCTCCGCTCCGAGGAACGCGGTCTCCCGATCGGCGGCGAGGCCCATACCGTCGTGGTCCCGTTCAACGATCCGGACGCGCTCGCCGCCGCCCTCGCGGCTGGTGGGATCGCGTTGGTCCTCACCGAGCCCGCGCTCACGAACAACTTCGGGTTGATCATGCCCGAGGACGGCTTCCACGCCGAGCTCCGGAGGTTGACCCGGTCGACCGGCACCTTGCTCGCATTGGACGAGACGCACACGCAGGTGGTCGGCCCCGGCGGGTTGACTGTCGCGTGGGGTCTGGAGCCGGATCTGCTCACCGCGGGCAAGTCGATCGCCGCCGGGGTGCCGTTCGGGGCGTGGGGCATGACCGAGACGATCGGACACGTCCTGCTGCAGATGAAAGGCCCCGACGGCGAGCGCGGCGACATGATCGCGACCGGGGGCACGCTGTTCGGCAACGCGCTCTCGATGGCGGCGGCGCGCGCCACGATGCTCGAGGTCCTCACGGACGAGGCCTACGCGAGCACCGCGAGGTTGGGCGCGAAACTCGCGAACGGCATGGCCGCGACCGTTCGGGCTGTCGGACTCCCCTGGCACATCCACCATCTCGGCCCCCGGGCCGGCTGCACGTTCCGTCCCGAACCGGTCACCAACGCGGACGAGGCGCGCGCCTGCGCCGATGACCTCCTCACGCGGTTGATCCGCGTGTGGCTCGCGAACCGCGGCGTGTGGGAGGCGATCGTCGGAACCGGTCCTGTGGTGCCGGTCCCCGCGACCGACGACGACGTGGATGCGTACTTGAGGGCATGGGACGAGCTGCTGCACCGCCTCGCGCGCTGAGCGCGATCAGTTCATGATCTCCCGGCTGCGAACCTCGGCCCAGCGCGTCAACACGCCCTGGTAGACGTCGGCCGACTGACCGTATTCGTGACGCTCGAGCGCATCGAGTGCCTCGCGGAGATCAGCGGCGCTGTGATCGTCGTCGAGCTCGTCCCACGTCATGAAGTCACAGAGCTCGCCGTAGTCGAGCTCGATCACCGATCGGGCGTCGAAGACGGCCAACCACTGGTGGAGGTCCAGGAGGAGTTCGCCGATCGGACCGAGGTCCGATCGGCGAAGCACCGGTATGGCGTCCTCGGCGCGTCGCATCGCGCGACGCGCCGACGCGCGGTACCGCAGCCGCATGCGGCCGTGGTCGTCCTCGCCGATCCGGCGCTCGTCATCCCGGAACAGGGCGAACCAGCGGATCGGGACGTGCCAAGGACTCTGGTGGACGAACGAGGTGGCGTGCGGGTCGCGACGCCGATGGCGGGCGAGCTGCCGGCGAGCGCGTCGGGCTTCCTTCTTCGGCACGATCGTGTCCCACAGCTCCATCGGCTCGGAGCCGCGGAACGCGAGCATCGCCTCGAGGACCCGCAGGCGCAGCCGGTGGGGAGAGAGATACGTGCGTCCGTCGATCACGCGAACCTCCGCGTGCTCGCCGTCTGCCGGGGCCAGGAGCCCGAACCCCTCGGCAGTGACGCGATCGGCGTATCGGCGCGTCGGGGGTCGCCGGTCCACCCGCTGGACCAGGTACCGCTCCCAGTGGAGCTGTTCATCGCGTTCGAAGGCATCGAGCGGCTGGAACACGCGGAGATAGGCGGAAGGGACCACAGCGCTCCCGAGTCTAGCGAGCCGACGTTCCCCTATCCTCTCGGCATCCACGGCAAGGAGCTTCACGCGTGTCCGACGTACCCGAGCATGGGGCCGGGACCGAGCCCGTGCGCATCCTCGCGCCCGACGGCTCGCCGGTCGGCGACGCC